>JADMIO012726932.1_pt1 | contig 62508 bp, 61 predicted proteins | sample 8958161 | NCBI WGS metagenome assembly JADMIO01 (sample SAMN16585339, study PRJNA669376) | soil metagenome | isolation source: Crop rotation soil | place: USA: Cullars Rotation, Alabama | collected 2011 | reverse complement strand
CGACAACTTGTCCACGTGGAATTCTAAGCTTAGGATCCCAATGTGCTGGAAAGGCTGTTCTCGGCGACGCTGGCGCGCGATATCGTGCAGCTGGCCAAGACCTATCAGAAGGACGCGTTGCGCATCGACACCGTCGTCGGGGCGGGATCGCACGCCGACATCGAGTACAAGGCCATCCGCGTCGCCCCGAACGAGGTCGAACTGGCTGTCGTCAACGTGCTTCGTTATTTCGAGGCGCCCGGCGCCCTGGTGTTCGCCAACACCCGCGAGCGGGTGAAGCATCTGACCTCGTCGCTGCGCGAACGCGGATTCTCGGTCGTCGGCCTGTCGGGCGAACTGACCCAGAGCCAGCGGTCCGAGGCGCTGCAGGCGCTGCGGGACGGGCATGCCCGCGTCTGCGTCGCCACCGACGTCGCCGCGCGCGGTCTGGACCTGCCGGATCTGGGGCTGGTCATCCACGCCGAGATCCCGGTGAACAAGGCCGGTCTGCTGCACCGTTCGGGTCGTACAGGCCGCGCCGGCAAGAAGGGCGTCTCCGTCCTGCTGGTCAGCTATACCCGGCGCCGCAAGGTCGAGCTGATGCTGCAGTCGGCATCGATCAAGGCGGAATGGTCCGGGCCTCCCAGCGCCGATGAAATCCGTGAGAAGGACCAGCAGCGGATGCTGACCGATCCCGTCCTGACCGCCCCGGTCGAGGACGAAGACATGCTGGCCATGGGCAAGCAACTTCTGGAACGGAGCACGCCCGAGCAGATCGCCGCGGCCCTGATCCGGCTGTACCGCGAGAAGCTGCCGCCGCCCGAGGACGTCTATGACGACGACCGGATGAAGCGCCAGCAGGAGAGCGGCCGGAACGACAAGGGCCAGCCGGACGTCCCCTATACGGACTTCGCCCGCGGCGGCGACATGGCCTGGTTCCGCATCAACATCGGCCGCGACAAGAACGCGGATCCGAAATGGCTGATGCCGACCATCTGCCGTCTGGGCCATGTGACCAAGCGGGACATCGGGTCGATCAAGATCTTCGACCGCGAGACCAAGTTCGAAATCACCCAGGAGATGAAGGCGAAGTTCGAGGCCGCCATCGCCCTTGGTCTGGAAGACGGCGTCAAGATCGATCCGGCGGTGGCGCCGGGTCCGGGCGAGAAGCCGGTCGGCAAGTGGGACAAGCGGCCCTCCGGCGACCGTCCCGACAAAAAGCCGTGGAAGGCGCGCGAGGACAGACCCGCCGGCGAGAAGAAGCCTTGGGTCAAACGTGAAGATGCGGCGCCGGCCGAAGGCAAGAAGCCTTGGGTGAAACGCGAGGACGACGCAGCGCTGGCCAAGACCCCGTGGAAGGCTCGTGAAGACAAGCCCGCCGGCGAGAAGAAGCCGTGGGTGAAGCGCGATGACGCGGCTCCCGCACCTGCCGCCGAGGGCAAGAAGCCCTGGGTGAAGCGCACGCCGAACGATCCGACTCCTCCGGGCAAGAAACCGTGGGTGAAGAAGCCGACGGCTGAGGGCAAGACGCCGTGGACGCCGCGCTCGGACGCCGAGCCGGCCCCCGCTGCCGCTGGCGACAAGCCGTGGAAGGGCAAGCCCAAGGGCGGCGATCGTCCGTGGGCTCCGAAGGACGCACGCGGCAAGCCGCCTGTCGGCAAGCCGGCTTACAAAGGCAAGAAGCCGCCGCGCGGCTGAGGATTGCACCCGACCTGTAACCGTTTACGGTGATCGCAAACACGGCCGTCCACGGCCGGGCAAGCGGGCAGGAAATTCATGGCGGACGTCCGGCTGACCGGCGTGACCAAGAGCTTCGGAGCGACGGAGGTGCTGAAGGGCATCGATCTGGACGTGGCCGACGGCGAATTCGTGGTCTTCGTCGGGCCGTCAGGCTGCGGCAAGTCCACCCTGCTGCGCACCATCGCGGGACTTGAAGAGGCCTCGGGCGGCGAGATCGCCATCGGCGGGCGAACCGTCAACGACCTGTCGCCTTCGGACCGGGGCATCGCCATGGTCTTCCAGTCCTATGCGCTCTACCCGCACATGTCCGTCTACGAGAACATGGCCTTCGGGCTGAAACTTGCGAAGGCGGACAAGGCCGAGATCGACCGGCGGGTGCGCGCTGCAGCCGAGACGCTGAACATCACCGACTATCTCGACCGCAAGCCCAAGGCTCTCTCGGGCGGCCAAAGACAGCGGGTGGCCATCGGGCGGTCCATCGTGCGCGAGCCCGAGGTCTTCCTGTTCGACGAGCCGCTGTCCAACCTCGACGCCGCCCTGCGGGTCCGGATGCGCTACGAATTCGCCAGCCTTCACGAGCGGCTGAAGACCACGATGATCTATGTCACCCACGACCAGGTCGAGGCCATGACGCTGGCCGACCGGATCGTGGTGCTGAACGGCGGAGGGATCGAACAGGTCGGGGCGCCGATGGCGCTGTACGAGCATCCGGTGAACCTGTTCGTGGCCGAGTTCATCGGCAGTCCGAAGATGAATCTGATCCCGGCCACGGTCGTCTCCGCGACGGCGAAGGGCGCGGTCGTGAAAACCGCGAACGGCGACGAGATCAAGGTCGCGGTGAACGCCGGCCGCGCGACAGCCGGCGATGCGGTGACGCTGGGCGTCAGACCCGAGCACCTGTCGGCCGGCGGCAAGACGGACTCGATACAGGCGAAGGTGACCTTCGCCGAGACCCTCGGGCACGCGACCTTCGCCTACGCCGCCTATGGCGAGACAGCGCTGACAGTCCAGCTGCCGGGCGATGTGCGACCCGGAGTCGGGCAAACGCTGGAGCTGAAGGTCCCGGCGGATCAGGCGCATCTGTTTGGCGTGGACGGCCTGGCGTTCCAGCGGCTGTAAGGCTTCGCGTGTTGCATCGCACAAGCGGAGCCTTCTAGATGGCCGGATGCCCGCACCGGCCACACTGACCATCGATCTGGAAGCGCTCGCCGCCAACTACCGCACGCTGGGCGCCGTGGCCCGCGCACCGGTGCATCCGGTGGTGAAGGCCGACAGTTACGGGCTGGGCGCTGCGGCGTGCGCGCGACGACTGCTGGCGGAGGGAGCGCAGACATTCTTCGTGGCGCGGGCTGACGAGGGAGTGGCGCTGCGTGAAGCCTTGGGCGGCGGGCCAACCGTCTATGTACTCGACGGTTGCGTCGGCGATGCAGCCGCGGTGCTCAAGGCGTCGGATCTGCGGCCGGTGCTGAACCATGGCGACCAACTCAACGCGTGGCAGGCCTCGGGCGGCGGGGCCTGCGGAATGCAGATCGACACAGGCATGAATCGGCTCGGCTTCCGCGTCGAGGACGCACCCGAGCCGTTCGAGGGGCTGGAACTGGTGATGAGCCACCTCGCCTGCTCGGATGATCCGGCGCAGCCGATGAACGCGCTACAGCGGGATGTCTTCGCAGCGGTCGCGTCGCGATATCCGGTTGCGGTCCGGTCATTCGCCAACTCGGGCGGCTGTTTTCTCGGGCCCGATTACGGCTTCGACGCCGTGCGGCCGGGCATATGCCTTTACGGCGGCGGACCGGAAGGAAGACCGGATGACCGCATCCGCGCCGTAGCGACGCTGACGGCGGACGTGTTGCAGGTACGTGAGCTGCCTGCGGGGGAAAGCGTCGGCTACTCTCGCGGGTTCGTTGCGGAGACGCCGCGCCGGATCGCGACCTGCGCCACAGGCTACGCCGACGGGGTGTTGAGGTCGTACAGCCCGCGCGGTCAGGCCTTTGTGGCTGGCGAGCTCAGGTCCTTGCTGGGCCGGGTGTCCATGGACGTCTGCGCCGTCGACGTAACCGGGCTGGACGTCGCCGTCGGTGACACGGTCGAGCTGTTCGGGGCCAACCGGGCGCTTGACGACGCGGCCGCGGCGGCGGGGACGATCAGCTATGAACTGCTGACATCCATCACGCCGCGCGTGCCGCGCCGCTACCTCGGCTAGTAGCCGGTCGCCATGGCTCCGGCGACGACGAAGCTGCCGACCACGGCCGCGCCTATCGCTCCGATGATCAGCCAGATCACGACTGCAATAATGATCACGACGATGGTGTAGATCAGCGCCTTGTCCTGCGGCGCTCTCATCAGCTTCGGAATACCGAGATAGAGCAGATACAGGCTGTAAAGGCCCAGGATGCCAAGCACGGCGAGCGGCGGGAATATCTGGAAAATCCCCGCCAGCCACGCTGCCGTCCAGGAATAGACCGCCACCTTCATCGCCTGCAGCCGGTTCGGCACGCCGCTGAAGCTGCTGGCCAGGGCGTCGATGACTATGCCGAGCAGGAAGACGCCGAGCAGTGACAGGGCGTAGCCGACCACGGCTCCGACCACGGCGCCGACGACATTCTGGCCGAACAGCGCGCCGCCGATCAGGCCGGCCACCGGGCCGATGGCCGCCAGGATCATGGCGTAGCCCGTGAACAGCCCTTTGACCGTTGCGGGCTCTCCGTCGATCACGTCCCATTCCGGGCCGGGCCGCATGATGATGCCCTTCACCCGGGCGGCGAGGGTCGGCGAAACGATAGGGGGCTGGTCGGTCATGGCGATCTCCGCGAAGAACGCCCCACTATGGGCGGCGCTTCCGTAACATGGCAATGCGAAGCTTCAGTGGCGTCAGAATCGGTCGTAGCGCGATCTCCGACCTCTCCCCTGCCCCGACCGACTCCTGTAAGCCCGTCGCATGGCTCGGGATGGTGCGATCTACGTCTGTCAGTCCTGCGGGGCGGTTCACGGAAAGTGGGCCGGCCAATGCAGCGCGTGCGGGCAGTGGAACTCCATCGTCGAGGAAAGCCGCTCGGCTCCGCCCGGCGCCCTGAAGCCGGCCGCCACCAGCCGGGCGCGCGGCGTTCAGTTCGAGACCCTGCAGTCCGACACGCCCGAGCCGCCGCGTATCATTACGGGCGTGGCCGAGTTCGACCGGGTGTGCGGCGGCGGCGTGGTGCCGGGCTCGGCCATCCTGCTGAGCGGTGATCCGGGCGTCGGCAAGTCGACCCTGCTGCTGGACGTGGCCGGACGAGCGGCGCTGGCGGGGCGGCGGGTGGCCTATATCTCGGGCGAGGAGGCGGTGGAGCAGATCAGGTCCCGGGCGCGGCGAATGGGTCTGGAAAAGGCCCCGGTCGAGCTGGCCTCGGCCACGGCGCTCCGCGAGATTCTCGGCACGCTGAAGCGCGAGAAGTTCGACATCGTCATCGTGGATTCCATCCAGACCCTGTGGTCCGACGCCCATGAGGCGGGACCGGGTTCGGTGACCCAGGTCCGCGCCTGCGCCAGCGAGATGGTGCGGCTGGCCAAGGCAGGCGGGCCGGCGGTGGTGCTGGTCGGCCATGTGACCAAGGATGGTCAGGTAGCCGGGCCCCGCGTCGTCGAACACATGGTCGACGCCGTATTGAGCTTCGAGGGCGAGCGAGGCTATCCGTTCCGCATTCTGCGCGCCGGCAAGAACCGGTTCGGGGCAACCGACGAGATCGGCGTGTTCGAGATGGGCGACGCGGGCCTGCGCGAGGTGGCCAATCCCTCGGCCCTGTTCCTCGGCGACAGCAAGGAGCGTGCGCCGGGGTCGGCGGTCTTCGCGGGCATAGAGGGGTCGCGGCCGGTGCTGGTCGAGATGCAGGCTCTGGTGTCCAAGTCGGCCTATGGCACGCCGCGGCGCGCAGTCGTGGGTTGGGACACAGGACGCCTCGCCATGGTGCTGGCGGTGCTGGAAGCGCGCTGCGGTCTCGGGTTCGGGGATCAGGACGTCTATCTGAATGTCGCGGGAGGCCTGCGGATCAATGAGCCCGCGGCCGATCTGGCGGCTGCCGCGGCCCTGATCAGTTCGGCGACCGACATGCCCCTGCCGCAGGGCTGCGTGGTCTTCGGCGAAATCAGCCTGTCTGGCGAGATCCGCGCCGTCGGCCGAGCCGAGGCGCGGTTGAGGGAGGCACAGAAACTGGGTTTCGACCAGGCGCTGTCGCCGCCGCTGACCGTCAAGGACAAGGGCGTGAAGCTGTCGACGGTCAACCGATTGACGGAAGCCGTCGAACGAATCTCGCAGAACCGCTATTGAGCGGGTCTCTCCTCCGTTTCGGACGCCCATGACCGGCTTCGACATCTTCGCCCTGATCGTGCTGCTGGGTTCCGCCGCCGCCGGTTGGGTACGCGGCGCCGTTCGCGAGATCGTCACGCTTCTGAGCTTCGTGCTGGCGGCGGTCATCGCCCTGATCGCCATGCCGGTGACGGCTCCGATCGGGCGGGGGCTGATGAACCCCGACTGGCTGGGATCGATCCTCGCCGTCATCGTCAGTTTCGTCCTGCTCTATTTCGGCCTCCGCCTGCTTGGCTCGGTGGTGTCCAAGGGCGCGAGGGACAATCCGACGCTGGGCACGATCGACAGGATCATCGGCGTGGTCATCGGCGCCGTGCGCGGCTTCGTGCTTCTGGGCGCGGTTCATCTTGTCGTCGTGGCGGCCATGCCGGGCGAGCGCACGCCGGGCTGGCTGACCGATGCGGCGCTGAAGCCGGTCTCCACAGCGGCGGCGCGGCTGATCCAGATCGTCCTGCCCGGCATCGGCCGGGGCGCCGATGCGATCACACCTCTGGTCAGTTCGTCCGTAAGCAGAGGCTTTAAGGACGATGACGCCTTGCCCCCGACCCAATCCATGCCTACTTCCCCGCCCGCCAGCACCAGATAATTTCAGCACGCCATCGGAGCCCCCACGATGCGCCACCTGATCGCCGATCCCGTCGTCCACCGCGAGCACTGGCGGGATGCAGACGATGACGCCCCGCGCCTCGAGTGCGGGGTCTGCGGCGTCTGGGGCGCAAACGAGAACGAAGCCTCCTCCATCGTGGCGCTCGGCCTGCACGCCCTGCAGCATCGCGGGCAGGAAGCCTGCGGCATGGCCAGCGTCATGGAGCAACGCTTCCACACCGAACGGCACATGGGTCTGGTCGGCGAGGCCTTTGGCGGCGCCGATCTGGCCGAGCGTCTGCCCGGCTCGGCCGCGGTCGGCCACACCCGCTATTCCACCGCCGGCGGCAGCTTCCTGCGCAACATCCAGCCGATGTTCGCCGATCTGGATCAGGGCGGAATCGCCATCGCCCACAACGGCAACCTGACCAACTTCCACTATCTGCGGAAGCAGCTGGTCGGCGAAGGCTCGATCTTCCAGTCGACGTCGGACTCCGAAGCCATTCTTCACCTGGTTGCGCGTAGTCGTAAGGCCAAGATCGTTGATCGCTTCATCGACGCCATCGGCCGGATCGAAGGCGGTTACGCCCTCGTCTGTCTGACGCGGACCAAGATGATCGGCGCGCGCGATCCGCTGGGAATCCGCCCGCTGGTGCTGGGCCAGATCGGCGAAGCCTGGGTGCTGGCGTCCGAGACCTGTGCGCTGGACACCATCGGCGCGACCTTCGTTCGAGACGTGGAACATGGCGAGATCATCGTGATCGACCACGAGGGGCTGCGGTCGCTGAAGCCCTTCCCCACTCGCGCATCGCGGCCGTGTCTGTTCGAATATGTCTACTTCTCGCGCCCCGACAGCGTGGTGAACGGCCGCTCGGTCTATGGCGTGCGCAAGCGGATGGGCGCCGGACTGGCGCGCGAGCATGCGGTCGAGGCCGACGTCGTCGTGCCGGTGCCCGACTCCGGCGTGCCGGCGGCGTTGGGCTATGCACAGGAGAGCGGCATTCCCTATGAGATGGGGATCATCCGCAGTCACTACCTGGGCCGCACCTTCATCCAGCCCAGCCAGGGCGCCCGGCAGAAGGGCGTGCGCATGAAGCACAGTCCCAACCGCGCAGTCCTGGAGGGCAAGCGCGTCGTGCTGATCGACGACTCCATCGTCCGCGGCACGACCTCGGTGAAACTGGTCCGCGCCGTGCGGGCGGCGGGCGCGAAAGAAGTCCACCTGCGCTCGGCCAGTCCGCCGATCCTGTATCCGGACTTCTACGGCATCGACATGCCGGAGCGCAGTCAGCTGATCGCGGCGAACAAGACGCTGGAAGAAATGCGAGCGCATCTGGAGGTCGACAGCCTCGGCTTCCTGTCCGTCGACGGCCTGTACGAGGCCATGGAGGCCGGGCCGCGCGATCCCCGCAATCCCCAGTTCACAGACCACTATTTCACCGGCGACTATCCGACCCGTCTGCTGGATCGGGAGATCGAGGAAGGCGGACGCGACGAGAGCGTCAGGCAACTTTCGCTGCTGGTCAGCGCTTAGAGCCTCATGGTCAACCTCGGCTATTTCACCCTGGATACGCCGGACGTAGCAAAGGCGCGCGCCTTCTACGGCGCTCTCTTCGGCTGGACGTTCGATGACGACGCCTCGCGTCCGACCTACGCCCATGTGTCGGGCAGCAATCCGCCGTTCGGCTTCACCAAGGCCGAGCGGGCCACGGGCAACACCAGTCTGTATTTCCGCGTCGATGACATCACCGCCATGTGCAAACGGGTGGCGGACCTCGGCGGCCGGGCCGCGGCGCCGGCGGAAAGCGCGTCGGGACTTTCGGTTGTGGTCAGCGACGATCAGGGCGTCAGCTTCAGCCTGTGGCAGCCCGCCGCCGGTTACTGACTTCCGCGACGCTCGCCGTCGCGCTATCAGCCCGGCATGACTGACCTGCCCCTGAACGACCGTATCGCCCTCGTCGTCGGCGCCTCGCGTGGCATCGGCTATGAGAGCGCTCTGGCCCTCGCGAAGGCCGGCGCACACGTTGTGGCGACGGCGCGCACACAGGGCGGGCTGGAGGAGCTGGACGACGCCGTCTATGCGGCGACCGGCAAGCACGCGACCCTGATCCCGTTCGATCTGGTGGACGGCGGCGGCATCGATCGCATGGGCGGAGCGCTGTACGAGCGGTTCGGCAAGCTGGACATCTGGGTGCAGGCGGCGGCGACCCTGGGCGCGGAGGGGCTGACGCCGGTCTCCAATGCGGACCCGCGCGGCTTCGGCAAGGTCGAGCGGACGAACTTCACCGCCGTCTATCGCCTGATCCGGTCGCTGGAGCCGCTTCTGAAGGCTTCGGACTCCGGGCGGGTGATCCATCTGACCACCAGTCTGGCGACCACGCCACGCGCCTTTTGGGGCGCCTATGCCGCGACCAAGGCGGGAGCGGAGGCGCTGATGAAGGTGTGGGCGGACGAGATCGAGTCGACACCCGTGCGCATCTCCATCGTCGATCCCGGCCGGATGCGCACGGCGATGCGGGCCCAGGCCTATCCGGGCGAGGACCCGATGGAGCTGCCGCATCCGTCAGAGATCGCGCCGCTGATCGTCGAGCTGGCGCGCGGCGATATGGAGCCGCCGCTGACGGTCAGCTTCGGGGACTGGCGGGGCGCTCCGAGCGTCAGCGCGCTGGTCTAGATCCTAGGGCGTCATCGAAGGGTCGACCGGCACATTCGGCGTGACGTCCCTCAGATATTCGCCCACCGCCCGACGCTCCGCCGCCGTCCGCCGCTCGGTCCGGCAGACGTTCCGACGCAGAACCGATCCGGTCGGCGGGCGTTCGCGGCAAACGAGCGTGCCTCCGCGAGTCCGGTTCTGGCCGCTTTGCGCAGGCGGGTTTGGCGCCGATGCGCCGGCAGCCTGCTCAGACGGCGCTTGCGCAGCCGCCGCTTGCAGCATCAAGGCCGCGATCATGCTCACCAGCATCACTCACCCTCCGCGTGGATGAACACTGTGACCCGAATGGCGGACAGCGACAAGCGACGGGCCGTCGCAGGCAGCCCCGCTATTTCTTCGGCGCGTGCTTCTGCCCGGTGCGGATCCGGCCTGACCGCGAGACCTGTCTGGCCCCGCCCCGCGCGCCCTTCTGGACCGCGATCGACGAGCCGGCCTTCTTGGCGGAGCTGGCCTTCACGCCCGACACGACCTTGGGCTGGTGCTTTCGGGTCTTCTTCTGCTCCAGCGCCTTGCCCGGCAGTTTGGACAGCATCTCGGCCTTTTCGGCCTTCTTGATCACGCGGCGCGGCGCAGTCTTCGCATCGCCCTTGTAGCGCTCAGGGCCCGACTTGGCGCCGCCGGGCGCATACGGGTTATCGCCCGCAGCGGACTTGACGGTGAGGCGGATGGGCGTGCCGGGCAGGTCGAAGCTCTCGCGCAGGCTGTTGACCAGATAACGCTTGTACTGCTCCGGCATGGACTCGGCGCGGCTGGCCATCAGGACGAAGGTCGGCGGGCGAGCCTTGGTCTGGGCCATGTATTTGGGCTTGATCCGCTTTCCGTCGACGGCGGGCGGCGGGTGGCGCTGGGTGGCCATCGACAACCAGGTGTTGAGGTCCTTGGTCTTCACCTTCACCGACCAGGTCTCATAAGCCTTGATGACAGCGGGCATGAGACGCTCGACGCCCCGGCCCGAGTGGGCCGACAGCACCACAAAGGGCGTGCCCTTCAGCTGTGGCAGCTTGTCCTCGGCCAGACGCTTGAGCTCGGCCATGCGGGACTGGGGCTCTTCCTCCAGATCCCATTTGGATGCGACATAGATCAGCGCCCTGCCCTCGCGCTCGACGAGATCGGCCAGCTGGAGGTCCTGGATGTCGAAGGCGTGGTCTTTATCCATCATCAGGATCACCACCTCGGCGAAGGTGATGGCGCGGATGGTGTCGGCGACCGACAGTTTCTCCAGCTTTTCCTGCACCCGGGCCTTGCGGCGCATGCCGGCCGTATCGACCAGACGAATGTTCTGGCCCTCATACTCCCAGTCGACCGAGATGGAGTCGCGGGTGATGCCGGCCTCGGGGCCGGTCAGCATGCGGTCTTCGCCGATAAGTCGATTGATCAGCGTCGACTTCCCGGCGTTGGGACGACCGATGACGGCGATACGGATCGGCTTGTCGGCTTCCTCGATCTCTTCGACGAAGATGTCGGCAGAAGCGGTGATGACGGCCTGATAGAGATCGGCCATGCCCTCGCCGTGCTCGGCGGAAACCGCGACCGGTTCGCCGAAACCCAGCGCGTAGGCCTCGCCGATACCGCCGCCGCTTTCACGGCTCTCGGACTTGTTGGCGAGAAGGATAACCGGCTTGTGCACCTTGCGCAGACGGTCGGCGAAGATGCGGTCCAGCGACGTCACGCCTTCACGGGCGTCCATCATGAACAGGATCAGTTCGGCGTCATCGATGGCCGCCTCGGTCTGCTCGCGCATCCGGGCCTCGAGGCTTTCGTCGGTGACGTCCTCGTAGCCGGCGGTGTCGATCAGCGTCAGATCCATGTCGCCGATGTTGCCGTCCGCGTAGCGCCTGTCGCGGGTCACGCCGGGGCGGTCATCGACAAGCGCAAGACGCTTGCCGACGAGGCGGTTGAACAGGGTCGACTTGCCCACATTGGGGCGGCCGACGATGGCGACCTTCAGAGCCATGTCGGCTTTCTAGCGTAGTTCGGGGGTTTTGGTCAGCGGATGCTGACCAGTTGTCCCTTGTCGGTCAGGACATAGAGCGCCCCGTTGTAGGCGGCTGGCGCGACATACACCGGACCACCGAGCTTGATGGAGGCCGTCTGGGCGCCGGTCCGGGGATCGAAAGCGACCAGATCGCCGTCGGAGTTGGCCAGCACAAGCCGGTTCGACGCCAGCAAGGGGCCAGCCCAGTTCGGACGCACCGTGCGATCCCAATAGCCCAGGAAGCCGCCTTCCTGACGAACACGGCCCTCGTTCAGGTCACGCGTCCAGTAGATCTGGCCGCTGTCGCGATTGACCACAGTCAGTTCGCCGCTCTTCGACACGACATAGACCACATCGCCGACCGGCAGGGGTGCGTTCACGCCGGACAGGGGCAGACGCCATTTGGGCTGGCCCGAGCGGATGTCCATGGCGGACATGACGCCCGAGTGGCCGACGGCGTAGACGAAGCCGCGGCTGATGACCGGGCGACCCGCGATGTCCCGCAGTTCCGACAGGGCGTTGGTGCGGCTGGTCCGCGAAAGGGTCTGGGTCCATAGCGACTGACCCGTGGCGGCGCGCAGGGCGACGACTTCACCCGAGGAGAAGGGCGCGATCACCGTGTCGCCGACAACCGCCGGGCTCGAGGCGCGCATGATGCGGGCCGGCTCAGGGATGCCACGATAGGACCAGACCTGCTGACCCGTGTTCGCATCGAACGCCTGCATCTGGTTTTCGACGTCGATCACATAGACGCGGCCGCCCGAGAAGGTCGGCGCGCCGTGGATCGGCACATCGACGGGGGTCATCCAGAGCACCGCGCCGGTGTTCTGATCCAGCGCCGTGACGCTGCGGTAACCGGACGAGACGAAGACCTTGCCGCCGCCGACGGCGAGACCGCCGCCGAAGCCGCCGCCGCCACCGGCCTGGGCGAACAGACGCATGTTCCAGAAGTTGGCGGCGCGCTCCTGCTCGACGCGCTTGACGTCGGCGCGCCAGGCTTCGGCGCCGGAGCCGGAGTCCAGCGCGGTGACCCGGGCCTCTCCGTCCATGACGAAGACACGCCCGTTGTCGGCGACGACGGGCGCCATGACCTGCCGGGTGTCCGATGAGCCTGCGCCGACGTCGTGACGCCAGGCGACGGTGAAATCCGGAGCCGCGATGACGTGCTCGGGCGAGTTCTCGGCGTTGCCGCCGGGCTGCGTCCAGGCGGTTGCCGCCTGCGGGCCGGGAATGAAGAAGGTCTGGCCGGAAAGGGCGGCCGACGGAGACAGCTGCTGCTCGAACTCCAGCACCGAGATCCGCGCGCCTTCACTCGCCGTGGCTTGCGGCTCTTCGCGTCCGCCCAGACCGAAAGGTATGGCCCGGCGCACGGTGCTGCAGGAAGCGACAGTGACGGCGAGGCCGCACAGCAGGGCGATCTTGAATACGCGGGTCATGGCGGGCGTCCTGAAAGCGGTCGTCACTGGGCGGCGGCCGGAGCCTGGGCAGGCGCGGGAGCCTGCGCCGGGCGAGCGGCTGCGGCGCGGGCCTGATCCTCGACCGCCTTCTGGGCGTTATCGATGTTCTTCAGATTGCCGGCCGTCCCTGCCTCGATTGAATCCAGAGCCGCCGAGGCGCGCTGGCTGACGATCTGCGGAGTCTCGAGGCCGTTCTTGAGCACGATAAGGGTGACCGGGCTTCCTCGATCTTGCCGTGCTGAAGCTGGGCGAAGGCCAGAGCCTCCTGCGCGAACGGGCGCAGGGGCCGCTTTTCTTCGGTCAACGGCTGCAGCCGGGCCGCGATGTCTTCATAGGAGGCCGTGTCCATAAGCAGCCAAGCCGCCTTCAGACGCGCGCCGTCGGCCAGCAACGGATCGCCGGCGGTCTTGGCCGCTTCATCGAACAGGGTGACAGCTTCCTGATAGCGGTTGTCGCGCGCGGCGATGCCTGCGCGCTGGTTCAAGGCGAGAGCCTTGTAGGCGGCATTGCCTTCCTTCGCAGCCTGAACGAAGGCGGCATCGGCGCCGACAGCGTTGTTGGCCTCGAGCGATTCGACGCCGCGTTGATAGGCGATGGACGCCTTGTCGGCCTTCGAGGTCTGCCAGCTCTGCCAGCCCCACCAGCCGAGCGCCGCGGCGAGCGCGATGGCCAGAACACCACCGACAACGGGCAGCCACGTGCGGGCCAGCCGCTTGTATCGGTCGGAGCGAAGCTCCTCCTCGACCTGATCGAAGACATCAACCACGGAAATGTCGCCCCAAAGCGCTGAAATTCAAACCGGCGCGGACCCTAGAGGGTCGGTCGGTCCCCCGCAACGCACTGTCAGGTCGCGGCGGGCTTTTTCGAGAAGTAGGTCTCGACTTCGGCAGGAAAACGGCGGGAACGGACGTCTTCGGCGTAGCCGGCGGCGGCGCGGTCGATCTCGCCGCGCAGATCGGCGTAGCGGCGCACGAATTTCGGAGTCCATTCGAACATGCCGAGCATGTCGGACACCACCAGCACCTGACCGTCGCAGGCGGCCGAGGCCCCGATGCCGATCGTGGGCTTGTCGATGGTTTCGGTGATCTCGCGGGCCAGGCTCTCGGCGACTCCCTCGATGACCACGGAGAAGGCGCCGGCGTCGGCGGTGTCGCGAGCCGACTGGAGAATACGGGCGCGTTCCGCCTCGTCCTTGCCCTTGGCGCGGAAGCTGCCGTCGATGTTGATCGACTGGGGCAACAGGCCGACGTGACCCATGACCGGGATTCCGCGCTTGACCAGATAGTCGATCGTCGCCGGTGCGGTAGGGCCGCTTTCCAGCTTCACGGCCTGCGCACCTGTTTCCTTCAGCACCCGGACGGCGTTCGCATACGCCGTCTCGAGCCCCGCCTCGTAGCTGCCGAACGGCATATCGATGACGACGAGCGCCCGCTTCGCGCCACGCATGACGGCCTGGCCGTGCAGGATCATCATCTCGAGCGTGACGCCGACGGTGCTGGACAGACCATGCACCGCCATCCCGACGCTGTCGCCGACCAGCAGGACATCGCAGTACGGGTCCATGATCCCGGCGGTCGGAGCGTCATAGCAGGTGAGCATGACGATGGGCTCGCCGCCCTTGCGCGCCCTGATATCGGGCACGGTCAGGCGTTTGACGGTTTCCTGCCTCTGGCTGGACATGGGTGGCCTCCGGTCGGGGGCCGTAGATAGAGCCCCGACCGCCCGGCGTCACCCTCTGGCCGTCAGATGTCCTGCGAGAGCCGCATTACGCCCGCCGCCGCAACGGCGATCAGAAGGCCCGCCGCAATCCAGAACAGCTGCATTCCGCCCATGGAGGACAGGTCGACACCTGAGAGACCCGCCTGGTCAAGGCCGGACTGGAACAGGTTCTGGGTGCTGACAGACGCCGTCTGCAGGCCGTGGCCGATGGCGCGACCGGCGACGACGCCGTCCGTTTCCGCCGAGCCCACATTGATGTTGACGTTCATCGTCTCGCGCACAGCCACCACGCCGCCGACCAGACCCGCCGCGACAAGCGACGCGATCCGGAACCGGCCGCCGCGCTGCAGCCGGGACTCGACACCGGCGGTGAAGGCGGCCGTATCCGGCATGGCCGGCGTGCGCGCGAACAGACGCTCGATGTCTGGATCGAACTCGTCAACCGACATGTTGAGTCCTCCCCAGGGGTTGCGCGGGTTCGGGTTGTAGCCGCGCGCGGAGTTTATCCAGACCACGTTTGACATGAGACTTCACCGTGCCGAGTGGCAGATTCAGGGCAGCCGCGATTTCCGGGTGAGCCATCCCTGCGCCGTGGCACAGGGAGACGCACAACCGTTCCGGTTCGCTGAGGGACTTCAACGCCTCGTCCAGATCAACGCGGCCGGCATGATCCGTAGCCGGGGCGGCGTCTTCGACTTCGCTTTCAGCCACATAGCGCGCTTCCTTCTGGTTACGCTTTATGTAGAGCCGGGCCGCGATGCGTTTAACCCAAGCCGCGAAGGTGCCTTCGCCCCTGAACTCCGCGCACCGCTGGAACGCCTGTATAAAGGCGTCCTGGGCGATGTCGTCGGCCAGCGAGGGCTGGGCTCCCATCCGGCGCAGCAGGGCGCGAACCGCCGAACCGTGGCGGCGCACGAGTTCACCGAACTCCCGCCGTCCGCCCGCCGCCGCGAGGGCGGCGAGCTCGACGTCGTGTCGATCGACCAGAGACTGGGTCATCATGGGCTCCCCTGTCCGACCGATCTCAGTCCTTGTTCTTGTTGAAGAAGCTCAGGATGATGAAGGCCAGACCGATCGTGCCCGGGATGGCGGCCCAGGCGCCGAAGCCCAGGATGTCCTCGTCGTAGTTATAGCCGAGGATGCCGAACGTCAGTCCGATGCCCAGAGCGACCGCCAGCATGATGACGCCGGTGCGCAGATCGCGCGACGCCGTCGGCACTGGCTTGATGTTCTGACGCGTCAGCGCCTCGATGACCTCGGGCGGCAGCTGCTGCCCCTTTTCGATCGAGGCCCGCAGGCTCGCCTGCATTTCCTTGCGTTCCTTGCTCTTCAGCCAGGTCGGCACGATCACGATCGCGGCGATCATGGCGAACAGCGCGATCGGCACCCAAACTCCGTCCATCTCAAACCCCTTTTTGAACCCTCGCCCAAGCTTCATGCCGTGGGCTTCTGATCACAAGAGGCGGCGTGGACGGCATACAGATGCGATCGCCCACATGAAACTTTCGTAAGGCGGCCGGGTATGGGTAGATGCACGCCCGGAGGACCGTTTCATGATAAGCCGCCGTAAGCTGCTGGCCGCCCTCGCCGCCTCACCCGTCGCCGCCTGCGCGATGGCCCAAACCTCGACGCAGGACGGGCCAGTGCTGAAGCTGGTGACCTTCAACATCTGGCACAATCAGGGAAACTGGGCCGCGCGACAGCCGCTGCTGATCGAGGCGATCCGGGCGGAGAACGCAGACGTTATCGCCCTGCAGGAAGTTTTGCAGGACGCCGCGACGGGCCTGCCGAACCAGGCTGAGACGGTGTCGGCGGCGCTGGGGCCTGACTATCGCGTCTTCTTTTCGACAGTCGACCCCGAGGGCGCGCCACGGCGATACGGCAACGCCGTCATCACGCGCCGACCTATCGTGACCCACGACTTCGTCAAGCTGAGGCCGCTGGCCGACTCCCGGACGGCGCTGCGGGTACGGATCGACGTCGGCGGGCGGCCGGTGGATGTCGTCAACACCCATCTCGCCTGGCAGCCGGAAGCCGGGGCCGTGCGAACCGAGCAGCTCGCGCATATGATGGACTGGATACCGAAGGACGCGACGCCGCTGATCGTGCTGGGCGATCTGAACGCCCAGATGACGCAGCCGGAGATCGCCAACCTGCGTGGCGACCGGTTCACGGAAGTCTTCTCGGCGCTTCATCCCGATCAGGCCATGACGACCACCATGAACCCGGCCCGGTATGACGGGGCCATGCACATCGACCACATCCTCGTGGAGACGGCGCATTTCACGCCCCTGACGGCGGCGATCATCGGAGATCAGCCGACCGCGAACGAGTGGCCGTCCGACCATTTCGGCGTCTCCGCCAGCGTCAGGGTCATCCCACGAGCGTAGCCGTATCGACTCCGGGACCGGATCGGTGGAGATTGCGGGTCAGTCCGCTTGCGTACCCACCCCTGCACCGGAGGTCGCGATGCTGCCCGAACTATCGCCGCTCGGCTGGTTCCACACTCTTGGAAGCCTGCCCGCCGTTCCCATCGGTCTGGCCCTCATGATCCGGTATGGCCGGATTGATCCTTCCAGCCTGTGGGGCAAGGTCTATCTGCTGTTCATGTTCATCGGCGCGATCAGCGGGGTGCTGGTCATCCGTGATCCGCCCGGCGTGGCGATCTCGATCCTGTCGCTCGGCGCACTGGTCGTCGGCGGCTTCGTGCGGTTCGCGACGCCGCTGGGGAAACAGCGCGGATGGATGGAGACCGTGGCGATGAGCACCTCGCTGTTCACGCTTCTGCTGCCCAGCGCGACCGAGACGCTGACCCGTCTGCCTGCCGGGCATCCCGTCGCATCCAGTCCGCAGGCGCCGCTTGTGGTGAGCATCCAGCTGAGCCTGCTGATCGCCCTGATCGTCGTTATCACCCTGCAACTGCTTCATCGCCGCCGCGTTGGCCAGACAGCGGCGATTGTCTGACGCCCGACACAAGGAGTTCCCATGGTCCAGATCACCTATCGCATCGTCGAGCACGACGGAGGCTGGGCCTATCAGCTCAACGGCACCTATTCGGAGACCTACCCGAACCATGACACCGCCCGCGCGGCCGCCGTGGCCGCGGCGCGGGAGCAGAAGGTGCCGGATGAGGACGCCTTCATCGAATACGAGAACACCTCGGGCCAGTGGTTGACCGAGCGCGCTGACGGGCACGACCGGCCCGAGATGTCGGTCGAGGGCTGATCTGTCGCAACCGCTTGTGATCGACCGAGGGTAGGCGCGGGCGAGCGTGACGTTTAGTCCTCGGCCCGTCGTTCACTGTGGAACCGGTTACATGCGCCATTCGCTCCTGCCCTCCCACAACCGGCGCATGTTTCTTGCGGGGGGCGCAGCGGTCGCCGGTCTGGTCATGGCGCCCCGTATGGCGGCGGCGCAGGCCCAGGCGCATCTGGGCCGGGTCAACGGCCTGATCGCCCAGATGACGATCGAGGAGAAAGCCGGTCAGCTGAACCTCGAGAACGACCCGTTCCGCTGGCGGCCTGAGGGCGTGAACCCCGGCGACACCCTGGACAACAACCAGGCCAACATCGCCGCCATGATCAGGACGGGTCAGGTCGGCGCCCTGTTCAACGGCGTGGGCGCGGCGACGACCCGGCTGGTCCAGGACATGGCGATCAAGGAAAGCCGGCTGAAGATCCCGCTCCTGTTCGCCGCGGACATCGTGCACGGACTCCGGACCACCTTCCCTGTGCCTCTGGGCGAGACGGCGAGCTGGGATCTGGATCTGGCGGAGCGGACGGCGCGGGCCGCAGCGGTCGAGGGCGGCGCGGCAGGCGTGCACCAGACCTATGCGCCCATGGTCGACATCGGCCGCGACCAGCGCTGGGGCCGGGTGGTCGAGGGTGCGGGCGAGGACGTGCTGCTGGGCAATCTGTTCGCCGTGGCGAGGACCAGGGGCTTCCAGGGCGACGACCTGACCGAATGGTCATCCCTGCTGGCCTGTCCGAAGCATTTCGCCGCCTACGGCGCGGCCGAGTCCGGCATGGACTACAACACCACGGACATGAGCGAACTGGAGCTGCGCTCGGTCTATCTGCCGCCGTTCAAGGCGGCCTTCGACGCCGGCGCCCTGTCGGTGATGAGCGCCTTCAATGACCTGAATGGCGTGCCGGCTAGCGGCAATAAATGGCTGCTGACCGACATCCTGCGCGGCGAGTGGGGATTCACGGGCTTCGTGGTCTCCGACTACACGTCCGAACAGGAACTGATCGCCCACGGCTATGCGGCTGACGGCCGGGATGCAGCGCGGCTCGCCCTTCTGGGCGGCGTCGACATGTCGATGAAGAGCGGGCTTTACCTGAAGCATATCCCGGAGCTGGTTCAGTCCGGCGCCGTCCCGGTGTCGCGCGTAGACGAGGCAGTACGCCGGGTGTTGATGACCAAGGCGGCGCTGGGGCTGTTCGAGACCCCCTATCGAGGCTCCGACGTGCGGACCGAGCGACGCGTGACCGGCAGCCGCGAACATCTGGCGCTGGCCCGCGAGGCGGGGCGCAAGTCAATCGTCATGTTGAAGAACGAGGGCGACCTCCTGCCGCTCACCAAGGCCGGTAAACGCTACGCCCTGATCGGCCCGTTCGGCGCGGACACGGTCGATCTGTTCGGGCCTTGGTCGATCTTCAAGGATCCGAAGCTGGCGGTCTCGCTCGAAGACGGCATCCGGGCGCAGCTGGGCGACGGCTCGAGTCTGTCCGTGGTCAAGGGCTGCGACGTCGAGGCCAATATCGAGGGCGGCGTCGAGGCTGCACGCGAGGCGGCGTCTCTGGCGGATGTGGTCATTCTGGCCATCGGCGAGTCGCAGGAGATGTCGGCGGAGTCCAAGTCCCGCACCGAGATCACCATTCCGGACGCCCAGCTCAAACTGGCGCAGGCCGCAGCTGCTGTGGGCAAGCCGGTCGTCGTCCTGCTGCGCAACGGACGCGGCATGGAGTTGTCCGGGCCAGTCGCGGACGCCCAGGCTATTCTGGTGACCTGGTTCCTTGGATCGGAGACCGGCAATTCGGTCGCCGACATCCTGTTCGGAGATCATGCGCCGACCGGTCGCCTGCCGGTAAGCTTCCCCTACAAGTCGGGCCAGTCGCCCTTCTACTACGCTCACAAGGCCACAGGACGACCGTCGCGGCCCGAGGATCGTGAGTTCACCGCCAAGTTCCGCGGCGTGCCGCATCTGGCGCTCTACCCGTTCGGCCACGGGCTGGGCTATGGCGAGGTCCAGTATTCCCCGGTCCGCCTCTCCTCCCCCACCATGGCGTGGAACGGCGAGATCGCGGCGTCAGTGACGCTGACCAACCCGGGCGCACGCGAAGCGTCGGAGGTCGTTCAGCTGTATATCCGTGACCGGGCCGCCTCGATCACCCAGCCGGTGCGGCTGCTGAAGGGCTTCCGGCGCGTGGCCGTGCCGGCCGGCGGGTCAATCGAGGTCAGCATCCCGTTGACCTTCGCAGAGGTGCAATTCATGGGCGGCGACTATCAGATGCACGCCGAACCCGGTCTGTTCGACGTCTGGCTGGCGCCCAGCGCACAAGCTGGCGAACCGGTCCAGTTCACCCTGACGCGCTAGGCGACGGTCGCGGCGTAAAGGTCGGGCTTGAACCCGACGAGAGTGCGCTCGCCTATGTCCAGCACCGGGCGTTTGATCATCGACGGCTGGGCCAGCATAAGTTCGATGGCCTTGTCGGCGTCCAGACCCGCCTTGTCGGCGTCCGGCAGGGCGCGGAAGGTCGTGCCGGCGCGGTTCAGGATCGTCTCCCAGCCGTGCTCGGAGACCCATTCCTGCAGGCGTTCACGATCGATTCCGGCCTTCTTGTAGTCGTGGAAATCAAAGGCGACGCCGTGCTGGTCCAGCCAGACGCGGGCCTTCTTGACGGTGTCGCAATTGGGAATGCCGTAGAGGGTATAGGCCAGAGGGGTCGCTCCTGATCGGGAAAGGGCGTCTCTCACATTCCGGCGGCGACGTCAGCCTCGGGAACGATCAAAAGTAGCGCGGGATCGGCCTCAGTTGCGGGGTCTGGTTCGGCAGGTCGACAAACTCCTCATCGACGTAACACCAGCCCCAGCCCTCGGGCGGGTCGTAGCCTTCGATAACAGGATGATGGCTGGCGCGAAAATGGGCCGTCGCGTGCCGGTTGGGCGACTCGTCGCAGCAGCCGACGTGACCGCAGCTGCGACAGAGGCGGAGGTGCACCCAGATATCGCCGGCCTTCAGGCACTCCTCGCAGCCCTTCGCGCTGGGGGTCACCGTGTTGATAGTCAGGGTGTGGGCGCAGCTCATGCAGGTCTCCCGTCTCAGGCCGCGTCGAGGGCGGCGAGATATTCGTGAATCTGGCTGACCACGGCGGCGCCTTCGCCGACCGCGGCGGCGACGCGCTTGGTCGATGAGGCGCGAACGTCGCCGATGGCGAAGACGCCGGCAGCGTCGGTCTGGAGCGAGAGGTCCGTCGAACCGGTGAGCACGAAGCCCTTGTGGTCCACCCCGACGCAGGCCTTGAGCCAGTCCGAGTTCGGATCAGCGCCGACGAACAGGAACATGTGGCGCAGGTCGCAGTGGTGCGTCTCGCCCGTGTCGCGGTCCCGATAGGTCGCGCCGATCAGACCGGTGTCGTGGTCGCCCTCGAGCGAGACGACCTCGGTGCGGACGTGAACCTGGACGTTCGGGAGGGCGGCGATGCGATCGATCAGATACCGCGACATGGACGCTTCGAGCCCGGCGCCGCGCACGACCAGATGCAGCTTCCTGACCCGTGGCGCGAGAAAGGCCACCGCCTGACCGGCCGAGTTGCCCGCGCCGACCAGAGCGACCTCCTCGCCTTCACAAAGCCGCGCCTCGACCGGAGAGGCCCAGTAGGAGACGCCGGCGCCCTCGAAGAGCTCCAGATTCCCGATGTCCGGACGGCGGTAGCGGGCGCTCGAGGCGATCACGACGGTCCGCGCCTGCACCATATCACCGGCGACCAGTTCGAGCCTGTGGGGCTTCCCCTCCCCGGCCGGCGCGCAGTCGAGGCGGGCGACCTCCAGCGGAATGGCCAGCTCCGCTCCAAACTTGAGCGCCTGATTAAAGGCGCGGCCGGCGAGAGCCTGACCGGAGATGCCGGTGGGGAAGCCGAGATAGTTCTCGATCCGGGCTGACGCGCCCGCCTGACCGCCGATGGCGCGTTGGTCCAGCACAAGGACGGACAGGCCTTCCGAGGCCGCGTAGACGGCGGTGGCCAGACCGGCGGGGCCGGCGCCGACGATGGCGACGTCATAGATCTTGTCCGGGTCGAGGTCGGGCGTCATGCCGAGGCAGACCGCCGCCTCCACGTCGCTGGGCCGTTTCAGCACCGTGCCGTTCGGGCAAATCATCAAGGGCAGGTCGCCCGACGAGACGCCCAGCCGCTCGACGATGGCCCGTCCCTCCGCGTCGCTGTCCGCGTCCAGCAGGGTGTTGGGATAGCCGTTCCGGGTCAGGAAGCCCTGCAACCGGACCACATTGGGCTCATCCATCCGTCCGATCAGGACAGAGCCGGACGCTCCGCCCTCGATAAGGCCGACGCGCCGAAGGATCAGGGCCCGCATGACAATCTCGCCGACCTCCGCGGAGCCGATGACGAGCGCGCGGAGATGCGGGGCGTCGAGCGGGACGGCATAGCAGCCCTCGGGCCCCGCCTTGCCTTCGGCAAGGGTGGCGCGACCGGCGAGCTGGCTCACCTCGCCTGTGAACTGGCCGACGGCATGGGTGGTGATCGGCTTCTCGTGGCCCAGCCCGTCGCGACGGACAACGTCGATCGCGCCATCGAGGATGAGCCAGACCGGAGTGTTCGCGTCTCCGATCGCATAGACGATCTCACCCGCCGCGAACCGGCGCGGCTCGCCGCTGGCGAAGCCACGCACGGTCTCGACCTGGGTCCTGGTGAGCACGGGGAAACGCTGGCTGTCGCGGTCATCGGTCGTGGCCATGAAACCTCCTGCGCAAGGTCAAGCTGTAGCACGACACCGACGGGACGGCAGCGTCTGTCAGGCCAGCGTCAGGACCAGCGGTCCGCGCCGGGTGGCCACGAGCGTGTGCTCGTACTGCACCGTCGCCTGACGCCCGGGCGGACAGAGGCTCCAGCCGTCGTCCCGCTCCTCGACCCAGTCGGCGCCGAGCGACAGGAAGGGCTCGATGGTGAAGACCAGCCCCTCGTTAATCCGGCGCTTGTCCCGCGGCTCGAACCACGTCGGGATCTCCGCGGGTTCGTCGTGAAGGGAGCGGCCGACGCCGTGGCTGGCGAGGTTCCGGACCAGGCTGTAGCCGTTCCGCTTCGCGAAGGCCTCGATAGACTGCCCCACGGCGTTCAGCTTCGCGCCGGGTTTCACGGCGCGGATGCCGGACCACATGGCGCGGCGGCCGTCCCGGCAGAGTCTGTCGATGCGTGCAGGCGTCGGCGGGACGGCGAAACTGGCTCCAGTATCGCCGTAGTAGCCGTCCAGCTCTGCGGAGACGTCGATGTTGATGAGGTCGCCGGCCTTGATGACGGTGTCGTCGGGAATACCGTGGGCGCAGTACGGGCCGACAGAAATACAGGTCGCGCCGGGAAAGCCGTAGGTCAGTTCAGGCGCGGAGCGGGCGCCCTCCTTCTCCAGCATGGCGCGGCCGAGATCGTCCAGCTCGCGGGTCGTCATGCCGGGCTCCAGCGCCTTGCCCATGGCGGCGAGCGTGCGGGCCACCAGACGGCCGACGGTGCGCAGGCTGTCCAGCTGGTCTTCGTTCTCGATGGTCATGACAGGGCCTCCAGAGGCCACCGCCCCAGCTCGTGATACTTGTTGCGGCCGATCTCGCTGTGGATCAGCAGCAGGTCGCCGACGCGCCACCGAACCGGCGCTACAGGCCGCTCGGGCGCGAGCTTCGGATCATAGAGCAGGGTGACGTGAGGGTTGAACTCCGCGTTCGACTTCGGTTTCACCCCGACGCGGATCAGCCGCTCCCGCAAGCCGGCGCGGAACGCCTTTATGGCGGCCAGCCCGGCGTCGTCGCCAATCAGGACATAAGGCCGGCTGTTCGCCGCGTCGGAGAAGCTCAGGGCGCGGTTGAAAGCGATCTCGAAAGACGTCTCCGTCATCGCCTCGCCGACACGGCGGCAGTCGTCGACGATACCCTGGGGCAGACGGTCCCAGTCTCCGACATGGATCAGGGTGACGTGCAGTCGCTCGGTCTTGATCGCCCTGCCAGACAGGCCTTCCGTGCGCTTCAGATCCTGCCCGAGCGCCCAGATCTGTTCGGCGGTCGCCTCGTCCGGCATGACCGCGAAGAACAGGCGGTCAAGCGGCTGGGCGTCGCCGAATCCACTGGAGGCCAGTCGGGTATGAGACATTCCTGACTCGATAGCGCGCGTCGCTTGGTCGGTCACGGCCCCGATCGCCGGACAGGCGAAGAAGTGATCGGACGGGTCAGCGGAAGCGCATGGGCGCGAGGGCGAGGCAGGCGACGAGCGATGCGGCGCAGGCAAGGACGAAAATCGTCGGCAGGGTCGCGCCCATGGCCAGCAACAGGGCCGCAAGCGCGGGCGCGAGACTCTGGGGCAGCGCCACGGCGATGTTCATCACGCCAAGATCCCGCCCCGCGGCCTCAGGGTAAGGGAGAACCTCCGCCGTCATGGCCGCAACAGTCGTCGCGTGCAGACCATGCCCCATCCCGAACAGAAGCTGGGCGATGACCGGCACGGGCCAGACCGGCCAGGCGACAAGAACGCCCAGACCGGCGGCCATCAACAGACCGCCAAGACTCACCAGAGGCCGGCGGGCGCGGAAACGGTCCGAGGCGATCCCGCCGACAAATCCGGCGAGCGTCGCGGCCGCTGTGCCGGTCACGAGCAGCAGACCGAACACCTCCAGCGGATGCCGTCCGGCCAGACCGGTCGCTCCCGGAAGCCCTTGAAGAAAGTACAGCAGGTAGAGGGTGTGGATGGCCACCGCGCTTTCCATCAGAAGGCGGGACACGAAGGCGAAGCCGAAATTCCTGTCGCGGAATGCGGCTAGCGAAAACCGGAAGCCCGTGGCGTGAAGACGGGCCCGCGGCTCTTTCAGGGTCAGTGCGAAAGGCAGGATGAGGATCGCCGCCGCGCCCATCACCGCCGTGAACTGAAGAGAGACGTCCGGAGCCAGCGGCACCACGGCGACGGCTGTAAAAAGCGCGGCGACCGGCAGGGCGGCGCCGGCCCACGCTGAGACCAGTCCCTTGCGCGAGTCGGGGACCATGTCCGGCACCAGCGCGCTCAGCGGGCCGTACAGGGCGTTCATGGCGATCTGGAACAGGACGACCGCCAGCAGGAGGTGTGTAACCGTCTCTGATCGGGCGATGAAAACCATGGACGCGGCGATCCCCGCCAGCCCGCCGAGGATCCAGGGCCGTCGCCGGCCAAAGCGCGTGCGACTGCGGTCGCTGAGCGTGCCGAAAACCAGATTGGCGGCGGCCGCCACCAGTCCGCCGATCATCGCGATCTGGCCCAGCAGCACCGCCTTGCCCTCGCCGCCGATCAACTCGGCCTTTCCCGGCAGCAGCAGGGTCAGAAGCGGAATGAAACAGATGAAGGCGCCAGCCTGCGCTGCGCCGTAACCCGCGACGAACACCCATGGCCTGCGAGGCCGAATATCGTCTGCGTCGGGAGAAGACTCTACCATACGGGCATATGAGGCCGTAGCACTCGTCCCGTCGACCTATTGAAAGCGAAGCGCCGGACGGTCATCGTCGCGCTTCGTCCAGGGGGAACGTCTTGACGGCCAGAAGACCGACAATCGATGACGTCGCGCGGGAGTCCGGCGTGGGCCGGACCACCGTGTCCCGTGTGCTGAACGGCGGTCCCAACGTCCGTGAAGAGGTCCGCGAACGGGTTCTCCGGGCGGTCGAGACGCTGAACTATCGCGTCAATCCGCAGGCCCGCTCGCTCGCCGGCGGCGCCAGCGGCGTCCTGGCCCTGATCCTCGCCTCGGATCTGGAGGCGGAGCCGAACTCCTTCTATGCGTCGGCGCTGGAGCTGGGGGCGCTGCGCGAGTGTCTGGCGCTGGGCTACCAGCTCGTAACCCGGCCTGTGCCGCAACACAGTCCGGACCGGCATCGTCAGGTTCTCGAACTGATGACCACCCAGCGCTGCCAGGGCGTGATCCTCACGCCGCCGTTCACCGATGACCGGCGTCTCATCGACGACATCCGCCGGCAGGGTGTCGAGGTGGTCAACATTTCGCCCGGCGAACCCGGCCGGGCTCTCGCTGACGGGGTCGGGATCGATGACGAGGCCGGAGGCTATGACATCGCCCGCCACCTTCTCCAGCTCGGCCACAGGCGGATCGCCTTCATCGGAGGGATCGAGGGCCACCTTTCGGCCGAGCGACGTTTCGACGGCCTCCAGCGCGCCATGCTGGAGCAGGGCGCGGATCCCGCCAGCATCGAGGTGGCGCGGGGCGACTTCACCTTCCGCTCCGGCAGCGTGATCGCCGCGCGGCTGCTGGACTCGCCAAATCCCCCGACGGCCCTGATCTGCGCCAACGACGACATGGCGGCCGGGGCCCTGTCCACGGCGCACGGCCGTGGGCTCGACGTGCCCGGGGACGTCTCCATTACCGGCTTCGACGACACGCCGGTTTCGGAAATCGTCTGGCCGCCGCTGACGACCGTGCACCAGCCGCTGAAAGCGATGGGCCGACAGGCGGTCGTGGCCTTGGTCGCCCGGCTGAACGGCTCGGTGCGCGAGGCGGACTGGCGGTTCGCCGCCCTGCCCCACGCCGTCGTGTCGCGCGCCTCTGCAGACCGCGTCCAACCCAGTCTGGTCATCGCCAAGGGTTGACAGAACCGTCTGGTTCAAGCGCTCATTGGAAGCGCTTCCATAAGTCGCCGGTTCACGGCGCGCACGGGCGGGAGTGAAACGGAGGAAGACGATGTCTCATCGGACACGCGCCCTGTGCGCGGCCGCAACGGCCGCCGTACTGGCCTGGGCGTCCTGCGCGGTCGCGGAGCCGGGAGCCTGGGTCACCAGCGGCGACCGCAGCCGACTGCTCTCCCCCACGCCGCTTGTGTTCAGCGGCGGCGGTCAGGACGCGCCCGAGATCACGATAGATCCCGCCACAACCTATCAGGAGATGGTCGGGTTCGGCGCCGCGGTCACCGACGCCTCCGCATGGCTGATCCAGACCCGGCTTTCCGGCGCCCAGCGCGACGCCCTGATGGGCGAACTCTTCGGACGGGACGGCGACGGGCTGGGCTTCAGCTTCACGCGGGTGACGATCGGCGCCTCGGACTTCTCGCTCGACCACTACAGCCTCGCGTATGCTCCCGACCCTGCCCTGACCGGTTTCTCGACCGCCCGGATGGCCGAGTACGTCTTCCCGACGATCAGGCAGGCGCTGGCCATCAATCCGGATCTCAAGGTCATGGCGTCGCCGTGGAGCGCTCCGGGATGGATGAAGACGACCGGGGATATGATCGAGGGACAGCTGAAGCCCGAGTACTATCCGGTCTACGCCGAGTATCTGCGTCGCTACATCGTCGAGGCCGGCGAGCAGGGCGTGCCGACCGACTATCTGAGCATCCAGAACGAGCCGGATTTCGAGCCCGACAGTTATCCGGGGATGCGGTGGGGGCCGGAAGGTCGGGCGCGTTTCATCGGGCGTGATCTCGGGCCGAAACTGCGCGCGGCGGGAATAGGCGCCCGGATCCTCGACTGGGACCACAACTGGGACAAGCCGGAGCAGCCTCTCGGCGTTCTCTCCGATCCGGTCGCGCGTGAGTTCGTGTCGGGGGTGGCCTGGCATTGTTACGCGGGCGACGTCGCCGCCCAGACGCCTGTGCGAGACGCCTGGCCGGACAAGGACGTCTTCTTCACGGAATGCTCCGGCGGGAACTGGGCGGCTGATTTCTCCGACAGCTTCGTCTGGACGATGAAGAGCCTGATCATCGGCTCGGTCGACAACTGGGCGCGCGGAGTCCTGATGTGGAACCTCGCCCTTGATGAGAACCATGGCCCTCACGCCGGCGGATGCGGCGATTGCCGCGGCGTGGTGACAATCAACAGCGGGACCGGCGCTGTCGTGCGAAACCAGGAATACTACGCGTTCGGCCACGCCAGCCGGTTTGTCAGGCCCAGGGCCCGCAGGATCAGGTCTGAACAGGTGGACGGATTGGCGTCCGTGGCCTTCGCCAATCCGGACGGCGAACGGGTGCTCATTGTTCTGAACGACAGCGCTGTCGCCCGCGCTTTCCGTATTCGCGAAGGTTCGGGCGGCGCCTTGGCCGAACTGCCGGCCAAGAGCGCAGGAACCTATGTCTGGCGGATACAGGATGTGAACTGACCATGCCGATTCAGGCGATTGTGCCTGAGGGCCAAATCAGTTACGCATTGGAAGCGCTTCCAACGGAACATCAGCAATGATGCCGATGGAGCGCGCAAATCAATAAGGACGTGCGGCCGATGCGGTCCACGCCGGGGAAGCACAGGGGGTCTCATGCGCAGCGTATTCGCGGGCGTTTTTCAATCCGATGCGAGTTCGAGGTCACGTCTCGGCCTGACCGTTTCCGCCCTGGCTCTGGCCGTAGCCTTGCCGGGCGTAGCCTTGGCGCAGACGGCCACGCCGCAACAGGATGATCCGGACGCGACCGAACTCGACGAAGTTGTCGTCACCGGTCTGCGCCGCGGTCTGGCCGACTCGATCAGCGTCAAGCGAAACGAGACTTCGATCGTCGAGGCGGTCTCTGCTGAAGACATCGGCAAGCTGCCGGACGTCTCGATCGCCGAGTCGATCGCCCGCCTGCCCGGCCTCGCCGCCCAGCGGGTCAACGGCCGCGCCCAGGTGATCTCGATCCGCGGTCTGGCTCCGGACTTCACCACCACCCTGCTCAACGGCCGCCAGCAAGCCAGCTCGGGCGACAACCGTGCGGTGGAGTTCGACCAGTATCCGTCCGAACTGCTGTCCGGGGTCGTCGTCTACAAGACGCCTGACGCCGAGGTTTCCGGCATGGGCCTGTCCGGCACCGCCGATCTGCGCACCGTGCGCCCGCTGACGTTCGGCGACCGTGTCGTGGCCATGAACCTGCGTGGCGAAATGGTCGAGGACGGCGATCTGAATGACGACGTGCGCAGCTACGGCGGCCGGTTCTCGGTCAGCTACATCGACCAGTTCATGGACGACACCCTCGGCATCGCGATCGGCTACGCCCATCTGGATTCGCCGTCAGTGAACCGTCACTACAAGGCCTACGGGTACGAGTCCTTCCCCGGCGACCGGACCAGCCCGGACAGCGCCGACAACGCCCTGTTCCTGAACGGCCAGGAAGTGTTCGCCACCTCACGCCTCAACCAGCGCGACGCCGTCATCGGGATTCTGGAATACCGCCCCAACGAGCGGATGCATTCGATCCTCGACGTCTACTATTCGAAGTTCGACCAGGAGGAGACCATGCGCGGCGCGCAGTGGTTCTCGAACTACTGGGCCGACAATGTCGGCTATTCGAACGTCCAGACGGAGACGATCGGCGGTTCGCTTTTCGCCCGCAGCGGCTTGGTCGACAATGCGGTTCCGATCCTGCGCAATGACTACAACACCCGCGTCGACGAATTGCTTTCCATCGGGTTCAACACAGAGTTTGCGCTGGACGACCGGACGCGGCTGATCGCCGACCTCTCCTACTCCACGAACAATCGTGAGGAGTCGGTCGCGGAGACCTATGCCGGATACGGCCGCGGCGTCGGCGGCGTCACGCCGGGCACCCCGGACGTCGGCAGGACCTTCGACGACATCGCCTTTGCGCTCAATGACGATGACTTCCCGACCTATGACGTGGGTCTGAACTACGCGGACGCCTCGCAGGTGTCGCTGGGCGACCGGGCGCCGTGGGGCGGCTGGGGCCACGATGGATCGATCCGTTTCCCTGATGTTGAGGAGAGCATCCACTCCATCGACCTGAAGGGTGAACGCGACCTGACCGGGGCTTTCACTCAGATCTCGGCGGGCGTGAACTACGCCAACCGCGAGAAGAGCAAGCGGGTGGACGACTTCGACCTGTTCCTGCTCAACGGACGGCAACAGGTTCTGGTGGACTCGCAATATCTGGTCGAACCGACGGATCTGGACTTCGCCGGCTTCGGGCCTGTGCTCAGTATCGATCTGAGCCGTGCGCTGGACGTCTATTACCGGCGCGCGCCGATCCTCGACGCCAACTATTACGACAAGAACTGGGACATCTCGGAAACGGTCACCACGGCGTTCATCAAGGCGGACTTCGAGACTGAGTACCTGCGCGGCAATATCGGTCTGCAGGTCGTCCATCAGGACCAGGAGTCGACCGGCGTCATCATCAACGGGCTCGAGGCCGGTCAGCCGATCGTCCCGAGTTCTGTCACCCGGGGCGAGAGCTACATCGACGTCCTGCCAAGCCTGAACCTGATCGCGAGCATCACGGAAGACATGCGGCTCCGGTTCGCCATGTCCCGGACCATGGCGCGTCCCCGCATGGACGAAATGCGCGCGAACGTGACGCCTGGCTTCAACTCGCTGGTCTGCACCGGCCAGCCCTGCATACCCGGCCAGACCGTCAACCCGTGGTCGGCTTCGGGCGGCAATCCGTTGCTGGAGCCCTGGCGCGCCACAGCCCTTGATCTGGCCTACGAATGGTACGCCAGTCCGACGACCTATCTGTCGGTCGCAGCCTTCTACAAGAAGCTCGACAACTACATCTATCAGCGGACCGACACGTTTGATTTCACGGGCATTCCGCTTCCCTCGACGGCATCGGCCATACCGGCCGGCGTGATCATCAGCCCGATCGGCCAGATCACCCTGCCTGACAACGGCCCCGGCGGTCGGGTGCACGGCTTCGAGTTCAGCGGCGCGTTCGACTTCGGCAATGTGAGCGACTGGCTGGAAGGCTTCGGTGTTCTGGGAAGCCTGTCGTTGACCTATTCGAACCTGAATCCGGCGGACAATGGCCAGGAGGTCAAGATCCCCGGCCTGTCCGGCATGGTCTACAACGTCACCGGTTACTACGAGCGGAACGGCTTCCAGGCCCGGATATCCAAGCGCTTCCGCGAGGCGTTCAAGGGCGAGGTCGTCCAGCTGTTCACCAACCGGGGCTTCACCGAGATTCTGGATGACGAACAGATCGACGCCCAGATCGGCTACACCTTCGAGTCCGGTCCGATGGAAGGTCTGGGCGTGCTGTTCCAGGTGAACAATCTGACCAACTCGCCCTACAGAACCCGCCTGGGTCTGGACGGTGGCGGCACCCAGACCGCGAACGGGACCGTCCTGCCTGAAACCTACGAGGAATACGGGCGTCAATTCCTGTTCGGCGTGAACTACCGGTTCTGACGACCCTCCGGTTTATCTCCCATCCTGACGACGGGCGCCCGCGCCCGTCGTCCCTCCTGTTTTGCGAGCGAGTGATCGAATGACGCCCTTGAAAGCCAAACTCGGTCTGGTCCTGCTGTTGCTGGCGGGCTGTGCGTCGCCCCCCCTCGCCCCCCGAACAATGCCGTCCGCCGAAGCCGGCGCCTGGCCGCAGCGCGGCGCCCGGCCCCTGGACCCGGCCATGGAGCGGCGCATCGCCGGGATCGTGGCCGGCATGTCGCTGGAGCAGAAGGTGGGTCAGATGACCCAGCCGGACATCCGCAACATCACATCGCGGGAAGTGTCGCAGTATCACATCGGTTCGGTGCTGAACGGCGGCGGCGCCTGGCCAAACAACAATAAGGCCGCGAGCGTCGCGGAATGGGCGGATCAGGCGGTCGCCTACACCCAGGCGCGAGTCGTCACCGACGGCGGCGTCACCATCCCGGTGATCTGGGGCACCGACGCCGTCCACGGCCACAACAATGTGCGCGGCGCCACCCTGTTTCCGCACAACATCGGACTGGGCGCCGCGAACGACCCTGACCTGATGCGCCGGATCGGCCGCGCCACCGCGCAGCAGGTCCGCGCCACCGGCATTACCTGGGTCTTTGCGCCGACGGTTGCGGTCGGCCAGAACCGCCGCTGGGGGCGCACCTACGAGAGCTATTCCAGCGACCCCGCGCTGGTCGCCCGCTACTCCACCGCCATGGTCGAGGGCCTGCAGGGTGATCTGCAGGGCGGCGACGACGTCGTGGCCACGGCCAAACACTTCCTCGGCGACGGCGGCACCTTCAACGGCGTTGACCAGGGCGAGAACCGCTCGACCCAGGCCGAGATGATCCGCACCCATTCCGCCGGCTATTACGCCGCGCTGGACGCGGGCGTCGAAACCGTCATGGCGACCTACAACAGCTGGAACGATCCGCAGGCGCCGCAGGGCTATGGAAAGCTGCACGGCAGCCGCGAGGTGCTGACGGGCATCCTGCGCGATCGCATGGCTTTCGACGGCCTGCTGGTGTCCGACTGGAACGGCATCGAACAGGTCGCGGGGTGCCGCAAGGACCACTGCCCGCAGGCCATCAATGCGGGCATCGACCTGATCATGGTGCCCGAGGACTGGAAGGCCTTCATCGCCAATACGGTGGCCGATGTGAACGAAGGCCGCGTTCCGATGGCCCGCATCGATGAAGCGGTCACACGCATCCTGCGCACCAAGATGCGCACCGGCCTGTTCGACGCGCCCGCCTCGGCCAGCCCCTTCAACGGGCGGCAGGACGCCATCCAGTTCCGCGATCTGGCCCGCGAGGCTGCACGGAAATCCGTGGTGCTGCTGAAGAACGACAACGCTGCCCTGCCCCTCAGATCCGGCGGCCGCGTTCTGGTGGTCGGCGTAAGTGCGGACAGCCTGTCGAACCAGACGGGCGGGTGGTCGCTGACCTGGCAGGGCACGGAAAACACCAACGAACAATTCGGAGGCGGCTCGACCGTCCTCAGCGGACTGCGCGACGCCCTCGGCGCCGGCAATGTCGTTTATTCAGCCGACGGCAAGGGGGTCGATCCCTCGCAGTTCTCCGCCGTCGTCGCCGTTCTGGGCGAGACGCCCTATGCGGAATACAACGGCGATGTCCGCTTCCCCGCCCCGGTCCAGCACAGCGCGTTGCATCCTGCCGATCTGGCGACCCTGCAGGCTGTCTCGGGCAAGGGCGTGCCGGTCGTAACCGTCCTGTTCTCGGGCCGGCCGACCTACGCCAATGACCTGATCAACCAGTCGGACGCGTTCGTCGCCGCCTTCCTTCCCGGAACCGAAGGCGGGTCGGGGCTTGCGGATCTTCTGACCGGCGGCCGCCACGACTTCACCGGCCGCCTGTCCTTTGTCTGGCCGGGTTCGGCTTGTTCGACCGGCGAAGGCCCCGGCCAGATCGTACAGTTCCAGCGCGGCTACGGCCTCAGCTACCGCCGGTCGCGTCAGGTTGGTCCCCTGCCCTTGCCCGCCACGCCGGCGACCTGCCAGAACTGACCGGCGAGGAGCCGGGCATGCGGCAGCTGAAGAAGATCCTGATCGTCGGGGGCGGCACGGCCGGCTGGATGGCCGGCGCCTTGCTGTCGAAGCTGTTCAAGGGCCTCTACGAGATCACCCTGATCGAGTCCGAGGCCATCGGCATCGTCGGCGTGGGCGAGGCTACAATTCCCGCCATCAAGAAATACAACGAACTGCTGGGGCTCGACGAGAACGAGTTCATGCGGATGACCCAGGGCAGCTTCAAACTGGGCATCCAGTTTGTCGACTGGCTGCGTCAGGGGACCAGCTACATTCACGGCTTCGGCGTGATCGGCCGGGATCTGGAATGGCTGCGGTGTCATCAGTACTGGCTGCAGGCGAACCAGCGCGGCGCGGCCGGTGATTTCTCGGACTATTCGATCAACACCGCCGCCTGCCACGACAACCGCTTCATGCGCGCCGACCCCAAGATGGCGGAATCGCCACTGGGTCACATCGCCCACGCCTTTCACTTCGACGCCGCGCTGTACGCGAAATACCTGCGTGGTCTGGGCGAGGCGAAGGGCGTTCGCCGGCGTGAAGGCAAGATCGCCGACGTCACGCTGAGAGCCGAAGACGGCTTCGTGGAGTCCGTGACGATGGAGGACGGCGAAGTCATTACCGCCGATCTTTTCATCGACTGCTCGGGCTTCCGCGGCCTGATCATCGAGCAGGCGCTGAAGACCGGCTACGAGGACTGGACGCATTGGCTCCCTTGCGACCGGGCCATGGCCGTACCCTGCGCGCGGGTCGAGCCTTTCACCCCCTACACCCGGTCCACCGCGCGGACGGCGGGCTGGCAGTGGCGGATTCCGTTGCAGCACCGCACCGGCAACGGCCACGTCTATTCCAGCCGCTTCATCGACGACGCGGATGCAGAGCGGATCCTGCTGTCGAACCTCGATGGCGAACAGTTGGCCGAGCCGAACCGCCTGCGCTTCGTCACGGGCAAGCGCAAGCAGGTCTGGAACCGCAACTGCGTCTCGCTCGGGCTGGCCTCAGGGTTCCTGGAGCCGCTGGAATCGACCTCGATCCATCTGATCCAGTCTTGCCTGATCCGGATGGTGCGGATGCTGCCGGACGCCGACTTCGACCCCGCCACAATCGCCGAGTTCAATCGCCAGACCGACTTTGAATACGAGCGGATCCGGGACTTCATCATCCTGCACTACAAGGCGACGGAGCGGGACGACACCGAGTTCTGGCGGCACTGCCGCGACATGGAAATCCCGGATACGCTTCAGCGCAAGATGGATCTGTGGATGTCCAACGGCCGCATCTTCCGCGAGGACGAGGAGCTGTTCGGCGAGGAAAGCTGGATCCAGGTCTTCCTCGGCCAGGGCATGATCCCGCGGGGCTATGACCCGCTGGTCAACATCAAGACCGACGGGGAGATCGACGAATTCCTCGGCAATGTCGAAACGGTCATCCGCAAATGCGTGGCCCTGATGCCCGACCACTGCGCCTATGTCGCCAAGGTCTGTCCGGCCGCCTAGCCGCGTCCAAGCTTGTCCAGCAGCGTCCGCCGCATCTGCGCGACGGACTGAGCCGTGGGTGGCGCGAGGACGCCACGGCTGTCCTCCGGGAGGTGCGCGCCGGGGTCGCCATTTGTCTGGAAGACGTAGTGGTCGAACATGGCCTTCCATGCGCGACGTTGGTCCGCGGGAAGCGTTCGCAGGCTCATCATCCCGTGCATCATGGCGTCCCAGGGCGAGCCGATCCCCGCCGGCGCCGCGTCCCACCAGTAGTTGACGAGGATGTTGAACGGCTCGAGCGCCTCGACGTGATGGTACCATTGGTACGGGATGTAGAGGGCGTCGCCGGGCTCCAGCTCGGCGGTCAGGGCAAGGTCCAGCGCGCCGGCGAACCGGGGAAATCTGACCAGATCGGGCGCGGTCAGATGCACCATGCTGACCTGGGTGCCCGCCGGGGTCTGATGGAACGGTCCCATGTAAAGATCGCCCACCGCTTCGGGCGGGAACAGGGTGAAGCGCCGGCGCCCCGCCGCGACGCAGGCGATGTTCTCCGAAGGGTCGTGATGGATCGCCACCTTCGCCGCATTGCCGATCCACAGACGCGGAATGACGGCCGTCGGCAGGAGCGGCATGGGATTCAGGTCCGCGAAACCGTTGAGCCGTTCCGGCGCAGGCAGCCCCTGCAGCGCCAACGCGCCCGGTTCCGCCTTTTCGGCCTCGGCCTCCAGCAGGTCGAGAAAATGCGCCAGCGTACCGCTTTGCCGGATGAAGTTTCGTCCCTTGGCGCCGTCGTCGTAGTGAAGCCGGCCCTGCACCTCCGCCGGCGCGGCCATGAAGGGAACCGGCTCGTCCGTGGCCAGTCCCTTCAGCCACACAGCCGCCTCGCCCGCCTTCGCCGCCTGAACCAGAGGCCAGTTCGCCGTCAGTCCGCGCATGACGGCAGGTTCCGCCGCGCGTCTGATCTCCTGAAACCGGGCCGGTGTGACGTCCCGCCATTCCTGTATCGGTCGCATGGCGCGGCTCCTGAACACGGACGTGGATACGCGATGCAATCGGCGGTACCAAGACCCCCGGCCGTATCCGCACGCCGGCGCCGGCGTCTCCATGCAGGGTGAAATGGATCAACAATCGGTCCGCGTTGATCGCATCGGGCGCGAAGGCCAGCCGGTCGTCGTGATCGACAACTTCTCCCCCGATCCCGAACTGCTGATCCAGGACGCGCAGGCTCTGACGTTTGCGCGGATGGGGGAATTCTATCCCGGCGTCCGGGCGCCGGTGACACCGACCTATTTCAGGGGCGTTGATGACCTGCTCGGCCGCACGATGCGCGAGGTGTTCGGCGCTCGCGAGCGCGTCACCTTCAACCGGGCGCTCTATTCCCTGACGACCCTGCCGCCGGAAGGGCTCGGCCTCGCCCAGCGGATACCGCATGTCGATGGCGTCGATGACGGCATGATCGCGATCATCCACTATCTATCGAAGGCCGACATGGGCGGGACCGCCTTTTTCCGTCACCGCACGACGGGCTTCGAGACCGTGAACGCGGCGAACCACCGGCAGTATCTCGACGCGCTCCGCGATGACTTCAGGGCCGGCGGAGAGCCGCCTGCGCGATACATCGACGGCGACACCGATCTGTTCGAGATGACGGCGGCCTATGACGGCGTGTTCAACCGCGCGCTGATCTATCGCAGCAGCCTTCTGCACTGCGCCCGGTTGACGGACGCCGCCGCTCTTTCGCCGGACCCCGCCACCGGCCGGCTGACGGTAGCGAGCTTCCTGTCGATCGCCTGAGCGACCGCTACTCCCACTCGATCGTGCCGGGCGGTTTGGACGTCACGTCATAGACGACGCGGTTGACGCCCCGGACCTCGTTGATGATCCGCGTCGCGGTGCGGCCGAGGACATCCCAGGGAAATTGGTAGAAATCGGCGGTCATGCCGTCGGTCGAGGACACGGCGCGCAGGGCAAGGACCTTTTCGTAGGTCCGGGCGTCGCCCATGACGCCGACGGTCTTGACCGGCAGGAGGACAGCGAAGGCCTGCCAAATCTGGTCGTAGAGGCCGGCTTTTCGGATCTCGTCGAGATAGATGGCGTCGGCCTGCTGGAGCGTCTCAACAGCCTCCGGCGTGATCTCTCCGGGAATGCGGATGGCCAGACCGGGTCCGGGGAACGGGTGGCGGCCGACGAAGGCCTCGGTCAGGCCGAGCTCGCGGCCCAGGGCGCGGACCTCGTCCTTGAACAGTTCGCGCAGGGGCTCGACCAGCTTGAGCTTCATATAGTCCGGCAGGCCGCCGACGTTGTGGTGGCTCTTGATGACGTGGGCCTTGCCCGAAGAGGAGGACACGCTCTCGATCACATCGGGATAAAGGGTGCCCTGAGCGAGGAATTGGGCGCCGTCGATCTTGCTGGCCTCGCGATCGAACACCTCGATGAAGACGCGGCCGATCGTCTTGCGCTTGGTCTCGGGGTCCGACTGGCCCGCCAGTTCGCCTAGAAATTCCTTCGATGCATCAACGTGGATCAGCGGGATGTTGTAGTGCTCGCGGAACAGCTGGGTGACCTGTTTCGCCTCGTCCTTCCGCAGCAGGCCGGTGTCGACGAAGACGCATGTCAGCTGGTCCCCGATGGCTTCATGGATCAGGACCGCCGCGACGGAGCTGTCAACGCCGCCCGACAGGCCGCAGATGACCTTCGCCGAGCCGACCTGTTCGCGGATCTGGGCGATCTTCTCGTCGCGATAGGCGGCCATCGTCCAGTCGCCCTTCAGCCCGGCGATGCCGTGGGTGAAGTTCTTCAGCATCTGGTGGCCGCGCGGGGTGTGCATCACCTCCGGGTGGAACTGGACGCCGTAGAAGCGGCGCGTCTCGTCGGCGATTACCGCATAGGGCGATCCAGCGGACGAGGCGACGACGTCAAAGCCGGACGGGATGGCGACGATCTTGTCGCCGTGGCTCATCCACACGGTCTCGTCTTCACCGACTGGAGCCAGTCCGGCCAGCAGGGGCGAGGTCTTCTCGACAGTGATCTCGGCGCGGCCGAACTCGCGGGTATGGCCGCCCTCGACCTTGCCGCCGAGCTGTTCGCACATGGTCATCTCGCCGTAGCAGATGCCCAGCACCGGGACGCCGGCCTCGAAAACGGCCTGGGGCGCGCGCGGGCTGCCCTCTTCATGGACGCTCTCGGGGCCGCCGGACAGGATGATCGCCGCCGGGGTCATGGCCGCCATCGCGGCCTCGGCTTTCGCGTAGGGATGGATCTCGCAATAGACGCTCGCCTCCCGCAGGCGGCGGGCGATCAGCTGGGTGACCTGGCTGCCGAAGTCGACGATCAGGACCTTCTGGTGGTCGCTCATGAGGTCCTTTCATAGACGGCGGCGAAGAAGCCGTCGGTGTTGGTCGAGGCCGGAGAGAGGCGGATGCGGTGACCCGATGCGAGCCTGGCGAGCGTCTCGCGGGCTCCGGCGGTCAGGGTGTCCGTCGCCAGCAGGTCGGCGATCGCCACCGGAGCAAAGTCGGCGTGGGCCGCCTCGAAGGCGTCGGTCGTCGCCTCGTTCTCCTGCGTCAGCATGGAGCAGGTGACATAGACGAGACGGCCGTCGGGCTTCACCAGCTGGGCGGCCTGACCGAGTATGCGGAGCTGCAGTGCGTGGAGGCGTTCGACCTCGTCGGCCTTCAGACGCCAGGCGTCTTCCGGTCGACGACGCCAAGTGCCGGAGCCGGTGCAGGGGGCGTCGACGAAGACGAGGTCGGCCTTGCCATTGAACTCCTCGACCCCGCCGCCGTTCTGGCCGATCAGACGGAGATCGGCGGCGACGCCGGCGCGTTCGAGACGCGGGCGGATGTTGTCGAGCCGCTTCTGGACGACGTCGCAGGCGATGAGGCGCATGCCGGAGGCGAGAGGCGCCTTGCGAGCCGTCTCGTCATCTCCACCGGTCGGCGACCAGCCGGAGGACTTGGGCGCGGCAGGTCTGTAGGCGCCGGCGTCCGGCAGGCCCTGCACCGCCAGCGCCAGCGTCTTGCCGCCGCCGCCGGCGCAATAGTCGATGACGATGCTGTCCGGCGTGAATGACAGCCCTGCCCCGGCCAGCCACGTCACGATCTGACTGCCTTCGTCCTGGATCTCGATCCGGCCGCCCTTGAAGGCGTCCTGGGCCTGAACGTTGGGCGGCGGTTCGGACGGCAGGCGGAGGCCGCTGGCGGAGAACGGGGTCGGCTCCGGGGTCAGGCCGGCAGCAACAAGTTCGGCCTTCACGGTGTCGACGGCGGCCCTGGCCGTATTGACGCGCAGGTCGATGGGCGCGCGGGGCGCCATCAGTTCGCGGGCCTCCTCGGCCCAGCGATCGCCGAAGGTTGTCCTGAAGTCCTCGACCACAAACTCGGGCAGGCCGGCGGCGACCCAGCCGGGCAGGTCGCCCTCCCCGGCCGTAAGGCGGGCGCGTTCCTGCTTCGACAGCGGACGCGGGCCATAGCCGTCGCCGGCGTGCAGGGTCTCGATCTCTTCCAGCGGGAGGCCGTCGATCAGGCTGAGCGAACCGATCACCAGAGCCCGGCCGTCCTCCCGACCGCCCATGGCCCAGACCAGCCGGCCGCGGGCGCGCAGGACCTTGTAGACCCGGTCGGCGATGGCGCGACGGTCCTTGGACCCGGCGTAGCGGTTCTGGGTTCCCCAGGCCTTGAGCACGGCCTCGGCCGGATGACGGCCCTGGGCGATGGAGTCCAGGACGGAGGCGGCGGCGGCGAGACGGGCGGCTGGGGTCACTTGAACTTTCAGACGAACAGGGCGGCGATCACCATGATCAGTCCGGCGAGCGAGACCAGCCAGACCAGTGAACGGATGTAGGGGACGCCGAAGGCGTAGAGCGGGACATAGACCAGTCGGCCGAAGAAGTAGAGGTGCGTGCCGAGGAAGGTCAGCGTCGTCCCGTCCTTGCCCGCCACATGCGCCATGATCACGGCGGCGGCGAACAGCGGCAGGGTCTCGAACAGATTGGCCTGGGCCCGCATCAGCCGGCCGGCGAGATGGCCCGGCGGCGGGGTCTCGCCATCGCGGGGACCGGCGTTCCACTTCCCGCCCAGTTCGGCCGTCCGCGCCGCTCCGGCTGCCGCGATCTGGATGATCGCGAGGATCAGGGTGAAGGCCAGAAGAATGAATTCAGGCGTCATATCCATGGCTTGAGCCTCCCCGCTCACCCCTGCCGATAATTCGGCGCCTCACGCGTGATCATCACATCGTGGACGTGGCTCTCTCTGAGACCCGCACCCGTGATGCGCACGAACCGGGCCTTGTTCTGGAAGTCGGCGATCGAGCCGGCGCCGACATAGCCCATCGCGGCGCGCAGGCCGCCGACCATCTGGTGCAGGACAGGCGCGATCGGACCCTTGTAGGGGGTCTGTCCCTCGATGCCCTCGGGGACCAGCTTCTGGGTGTCCTCGACTTCCTTCTGGAAATAGCGATCGGCCGAGCCGGCGCCCATGGCCCCGACAGAGCCCATGCCGCGGTACGACTTGTAGGACCGGCCCTGGTACAAGAAGACCTCGCCGGGGCTTTCGTCGGTGCCCGCGAACATCGAGCCCATCATGGCCACCGAGGCGCCGGCGGCGAGGGCCTTGGCCAGGTCGCCGGAGTATTTGATGCCGCCGTCGGCGATGACCGGCGCGCCGGACTCCTTCGCGGCGCGAACCGCCTCCATGATGGCGGTCAGCTGGGGTACGCCGACGCCCGCGACGATGCGGGTGGTGCAGATGCTGCCCGGGCCAATGCCGACCTTCACGGCGTCGGCGCCCGCGTCGATCAAGGCGCGAGCGGCGTCGTAGGTGGCGATGTTGCCGGCCACGATCTGGAGCCGGTTGTTCTCGCGCTTGATGCGCTCGACCACGCGGCTGACCTGGGCCGAATGACCATGGGCGGTGTCGATCACCACCACGTCGCAGCCGGCCTCGGCCAGAGCCATGGCCCGCTCATAGCCGGCGTCTCCGACCGTGGACGCCGCGCCGACAAGCAGTCGTCCCTGGTCATCCTTGGCGGCGTTCGGGAAGGCATGGGCCTTCTCGATGTCCTTCATCGTGATCAGGCCGGTGGCCCGGTAATCCTCATCGACGACAATGACGCGTTCGATCTTGCGCTGGCGCAGGATGGAGGTGGCCTCATCGCGCCCGGCGCCCTCGCGTACCGTGAACAGGTCGCCCGTCGTCATCAATTCGGCCGCCTTGCGGTTCGGATCGGTGTCGAAGCGCATGTCGCGGTTGGTCAGGATGCCGACCAGCTTGCCCGACTTCGGATCGACGACCGGGAAGCCGCTGATCTTCTTGCGCGCCACAATGGCGCGAACCTCGCCGAGGGTGGTGTCCGGATTGATGGTCACTGGATTGATGACCATGCCGCTTTCATAGCGCTTCACCTCGCGCACCTGATCGGCCTGTTCCTCGACCGTCATGTTGCGGTGAAGCACGCCCAGACCGCCGGCCTGCGCCATGGCGATGGCCAGCCGGCTTTCGGTCACTGTGTCCATGGCGGACGACAGCAGCGGTATCTTCAGATTGATGTCGCGGGTCAGCTTCGTCGAGACGTCCGCATCTGCGGGCATGATCTCTGACGGGCCGGGTTCTAGCAAAACATCGTCGAAGGTGAGCCCTTCGCGAATCTCCATGAGGAGCCTCCGTTTTGCGGGCCGCGTATAGCGGTCAGAGGCGGGGAACCGCAAGGGGCGTGGTCGTGCTATCGTCGCTATAAGAACAATTGACTTGCCCGACGGGGCGGAACCACCAATCTGGACGCGAATGGTCCGCACCTTGATCAGCACCGCCCGCCGCCTCGCGCTCAAGATCGCGAGCTATGGCGTGATGCATCTGGTTGTCGCCGTGCTGGTCGCCTTCGCGATCACGCGCGACTGGCGGATCGCGCTTGCGGTCGGGATGGTCGAGCCCTTCTTCCAGACCATCGCCTATTCGATCCACGACCGCGTCTGGCACCGGATCGAGCGCCGGCGGATGCTGTCGGGCGTCGAGGAGGCGTCCGAGGCGTTCACAGCGCGTCTGGGCGTGATGACGCCGGAGGAGCAGACCCGGGCCCACGGCGGTCACCACGGCCACAGGCACGCCCTGCCGCGCTCGATCAGGCAGATCGCGCTGAAGACTGTCACTTACGGAGTGATGCATTTCGCGGTCGCGGTCGCCGTGGCCTTCGCCCTGACCCAGAACCTCATGACGGCGCTGGCCATCGGCATTATCGAACCGCTGGTGCAGACGGTCTTCTTCACCGTCCATGACCGGATCTGGACCGGGATCGAGGCGAAGAAGGCCCGTCGGGCGGCGGATCTCGCCGAGGCCTGACGCCAGCGCTTCGATACGCTAGCGTATCGCCATGCACGGCTTCGAGACGATCCTGATCGTGATGGCGGCGGCGGTCCTGCTGTCGATCGTGGCCCAGCGTCTGAAGGCGCCCTTCCCGCCGTTCGTCGCGCTCGCCGGCGCCGGTGTCGCCTTTCTCCCCTTCGCGCCGCAGATCACGCTGGATCCGGCGCTCGTGCTGGCCCTGTTCGTGGCGCCCGTCCTGCTGGATGCGGCATTCGACAGTTCGGTGCGGGACCTGAAGCGGAATGCGGGACCTATCGCCTTCCTCAGCCTGATTGCCGTCGGCATCACTGTCGCGGCGGTGGCTTTCACGGCCAAGGCGCTGATCCCTGCCCTGCCATGGGCGGCGGCGGTGACCTTGGGGGCGATCGTGGCGCCGCCCGATGCGGCGGCGGCGACGGCGGTGCTCAGGATCATACCTGCGCCCTATCGGGTCCGGACCATCCTCGAAGGCGAAAGCCTGTTCAACGACGCCAGCGCCCTGCTGATCTACCGGCTGGCGGTTGCCTCCACGCTGGCGATCATGCCGCAGGGCTGGATGCTGGTTGGCTCGATCGCTTGGGCGCTGGTCGGCAGCATCGCCTTCGCCCTCGTCGCGGCATGGGTCCAGGCCAAGGCGATGAACCTGATCACCAACGCGCCGCAATCGATCGTGCTGCAGTTCATTGGCGCTTTCGGAGTCTGGATCGCGGCCGAGAGGCTGGGGCTCTCGGCGATTATCACCGTCGTGGTTTTCGCCATGGCCGTGGCGCGGCTGGTGGCGCGGTCCCCGGCCGAAATGCGCGTGCCGGCCTATGCAGTCTGGGAGACGGTCGTCTTCGCCTTGAACGTGCTCGCCTTTATGCTGGTGGGACTGCAGATCGGGCCGATCTGGCGCGGACTGGAAGTGGCGCAACGCGAGGAGTACGCCCTCTTCGCGATCACGATCCTCGGCGTCTGCGTGCTCGCGCGGATCGGCTGGGTTTTCGCCTACAACACCTTCATCCGGATCAAGAACCACTATTTCGGCGTCGATCTGCCGGAGGGGTCCGCCAAGCCCACATTCAAGTCCGGCCTGGTCATCGCCTGGGCTGGCATGCGGGGGGTGGTCAGTCTGGCCGCCGCCTACGCCCTGCCGCTGAATTTTCCGCAGAGAGACCTGATCCTGCTGGCCGTGTTCGCGGTGGTGATGGGCACGCTGGTGGTTCAGGGGCTGACGCTGGGGCCATTGATCCGGTTGCTCGGGCTGGGCAACGACGGCGTGCTGGAAGCCGAGATTCGCAAGGCCCGGGAGGCCTGCACCGACGCCGCCATGGCCTATGTGAAGGGACGCTCTGACGCACCGGCGAAACGGCTTCAGGCGGAGTACAGGGAGCGTCGCGCCGCAATCGAGAACGCCGGCGAAGGCGACGGGCGGGTCAAGCTGCCGGTCGACGATCTGGCGGAGGAGGTTCTGGACGCCAAGCGCGAGCGCCTGCTGGCCATGCGGATGTCCGGCGAAATCAGCGACGCGGCCTACTATCAGATCGAAGAAGAGCTGGACCGCTATGTGCTGGCGCTGACGCCGGTCGTACGCTGATCAGCGCTTGTTGAGCGCAACGAGGAAGACCTCGGCGCTGTCCTTCCGGCTTGACGCCGGCTTGACGTATTTCACCGTCTCGAACTCTTGGCGCAGACGGGCCAGAACGCCGCCGGCGTCGCCGCCCTGGAAGTTCTTCGAGACGAAGTTTCCGCCGGGCTTCAGCGTCCGGATGGCGAAGTCGGCGGCGATCTCGATCAGGGCGATGATCTTGAGGTGGTCCGTCTGGCGATGGCCGACAGTGTTGTGGGCCATGTCGGACAGGACGAGGTCCGGCGCCCCGCCCAGCAGGTCCATCATCTGCTGATCGACGCCGGGATGGGTGAAGTCGGCCTGGATGATCTCCGCCCCGGGAATGTACTCGATCGGCAGCAGATCGACGCCCACCACCGCCTTGGCCCCGCGCTTCAGGGCGACCTGGATCCAGCCTCCGGGCGCGGCGCCGAGGTCGATGACCCGGCTGCCCGTCTTGATCAGGCGGAATTTGTCGTCGATCTCGATCAGCTTGAAGGCCGCGCGGCTGCGCCAGCCTTCGGCGCGCGCCTTCTCAGACCATTTGTCGGAGAGCTGACGCTTGATCCATTGCTGGCTGGACATCGACTTTGTGTCCGCGGTCTTCATCTTCGTGCCCATGCCGCGGCCGGCGGCCGTGCCGCCCGTGGGCGGTTTGACCATTCGGCGGCGTTCAGGTGCGGGCGGGTCTTCAGACATGGGCCGCTTATGTCACCCTGCCCGCTTCGACGGAAGGCGGGCGACATCCAATCAGGATCGGATAGTCTGGCGGCCGGGCGACCGGCGAGGACGGCAGCCGCTCGGGACAGGCAAGGACATGTGCAGCCAGTATCAGATGAAACTGCCGCTTTACGTCGTCGAGACCTCGTTCAGTCACACCCGGTTTCCACTGCGGTTTCCGGAGGGACGGCCGAATTTCGAGCCTCGCACTCAGATCACCATCGGCGATGCGGCCCCGATCGTGACGCTGGAGGGAGACGCAGCGGCCATGCTGGCACTCCCTTTCTCGTGGAAGGGCCCAGGGGGCCGACCAGTCTTCAACTTTCGCTCGGACGGCCGCCGGTTTGACGGCGCCCGGCGCTGCCTTGTCCCGGCGTCCGCCTTCTTCGAGTTCACCGACCCTCAACCGGGCCAGAAGCGCAAGACTCGATGGCGCTTTTCCATGAGAGGGTCGGAGTGGTTCTGGATGGCCGGAATCGTCCGCGACGGCGGATTCGCGCTGCTCACCACCACGCCGGGCGACGATGTCGCGCCGTACCACGACCGGCAGGTGGTCCTTCTGCGACCCGACGAAGGCCCGGACTGGCTGGCCCTGTCGCGTCCGGAAACCGACCTGCTCCAGCCGGCGCCGAACGGATCCCTGGAGGTCGAACGCGACTTTCCGCCACCGGACCTCATCTGACGCAGGGGTTTAACCCTCGCCTCACCGCCTATATGAGCAGCCTGAACTCAACGGAGCCCCCATCATGGCCGACGAAACCCTCACCCTGACTCTCGACACCGGCGACGGTGAGCAACGCGATGTCGTGATCAAGCTGCGACCCGATCTGGCCCCCGGCCACGTCGAGCGGATCACCGAACTGGCGAAAGAAGGCTTCTACGACGGCGTGGTGTTCCACCGCGTGATCCCGGGCTTCATGGCCCAGGGCGGCGACCCGACCGGCACGGGCTCGGGCGGTTCCAAGAAGCCGAACCTGAAGCAGGAGTTCTCGTCCGAGCCACACACCCGCGGCGCCGTGTCGATGGCCCGCACCTCGGATCCGAACAGTGCGAACAGCCAGTTCTTCATCGTCTTCGACGACGCGACCTTCCTTGATCGCCAGTACACGGTGTGGGGCAATGTCATCGAGGGCATGGACCATGTCGACGCCCTGCCCAAGGGAGAGCCCCCGCGCTCGCCCGGCAAGATCGTCAAGGCCACCGTGGCCTGACAGTAAAAAAGGGCCGCTCGAAAGAGCGGCCCTTTTTCTATTCGATCTCGACGACCTCGACTCTTGGTCCGTTCAGGACCAGAGCAATCTCGCCCCGTTTGAGCTTGAGTGCGTCATCTCCGAACAGCTGACGCCGCCAGCCCTTGAGAGCGTCGACGTCAGCCTCGTCGCTGAGCGCGATCTTTTCGAGGTCCGCGACGTTGGCGATCAGCTTGGTGGCGACGCCGGCGTTGTCGCTCTTGGCCTTGAGCAGAACCTTCAGCAGTTCGACCACGGACGGAGGGGCCGGCTGGTTGTGCGACGGCCGCTCCATCTTCGGCGCATGAGCCTCGGGATCAGCGAGGACCCGCTTCAGCTCTTCCGTCAGCTCCAGACCCAGCCGTGAACCGCCGAAGCCCTTGGGCACCGAGCGAAGACGATTGAACGCCTCAGCGTCCGTCGGGGCCTGGGTCGCGATCTCGTCGATCGCCTCGTCCTTGAGGATGCGGCCGCGCGGCTGGTCGCGTTCCTGCGCCGCCCGTTCACGCCACACCGCCGTCGCCTTGAAGGCGGCCAGATATCTGGCGGAATATTTCTTCGGCTTCAGGCGCTTCCACGCCTTTTCAGGGTCGGTGTCGTAGATTTCCGGATCGGTCAGATCCTCCATCTCGGCCATGACCCAGTCCAGACGACCTTCTTTCTGGAGGCGGTCCCGAAGCTTCGGATAGAGGGCGGCCAGATGGGTCACGTCGCCCAGCGCGTAGACCAGCTGGGCGTCGCTCAGCGGACGGCGCGCCCAGTCGGTGAAGCGGCTGCCCTTGTCGACCTCCTGCTTCAGCATCTGGCGGACCAGCGCCTCGTAGGACACCTGATCGCCGAAGCCGGCGGCCATGGCGGCGACCTGGGTGTCGAACATCGGACGGGGCATGGAACCCAGTTTGACGAAGATTTCGACGTCCTGACGGGCGGCGTGGAAGACCTTGAGGATCTTCTCGTCGCGCATGAGCTCGAGGAAGGGCTCCAGATCGAGGCCGTCGGCCAGCGGATCGATGATGGCGGCGTCCGTCGGCGAGGCGGCCTGGATCAGGCACAGCTTCGGCCAGTACGTCGTCTCCCGCATGAATTCGGTGTCGACGGTGATGAAGGGCTGGTTTTTGAGGCTGTCGCAGAAGGCGCGGAGGGCCTCGGTGGTGGTGATCGGCGTCATCGGAATGCTATAGCCCCGCGCGACGGCGTTGTGGCAAGAGCGCGCGACGTATTTCCGACCACTGATTCAGGCCCGTGACCGATGAGCGACACCCCGGAAAGCCTCCGCAACGGCCTGACCTATGCAGATGCAGGCGTGGATATCGACGCGGGCGACCGTCTGATCGACCACATCAAGCCGTTGGCTCGGTCGACGGCGCGCCCGGGTTCTGAGCCCTCGCTGGGCGGTTTCGGCGCCCTGTTCGATCTGAAGGCGGCCGGTTTCGAGGATCCCCTGATCGTCAGCACGACGGACGGCGTGGGCACCAAGCTGAAAATCGCGATCGAGACGGGGCGTCACGACGGCGTCGGGATCGATCTGGTCGCCATGTGCGTCAACGATCTTCTGGCCCAGGGGGCGGAGCCCCTGCTGTTCCTCGACTACTACGCCACCGGCAAGCTGGATGTGGACGCCGCCAAGCGCGTGGTCGCGGGGATCGCTGACGGCTGCCGTCAGGCGGGTTGCGCCCTCGTGGGCGGCGAGACGGCCGAGATGCCGGGCATGTATTCGGGCGGCGACTACGATCTGGCGGGCTTCTCGCTGGGCGCCGTGGAGCGGGGGCACGTCCTGCCCTTCCTGGACCGGCAGGCGGCCGGCGACGTGATCATCGGTCTCGCCTCGTCGGGACCGCACTCCAACGGCTATTCGCTGATCCGCAAGGTCGTGGAGAAGTCCGGTCTGAAGTGGGGCGACGATGCGCCGTTCGCCAAAGACCGCACGCTCGCGCAGGCGTTGATGGAGCCGACCCGCATCTACATCAGGCCGGTGTTGCCGCTGATGAAGGCGGGGCTGATCAAGGGCGCGGCCCACATTACGGGCGGCGGTCTGATCGAGAACCCGCCCCGCTGCATCGCCGAAGGACTGCAGGCCCGCTTCGACTGGGACGCTTGGCCCGTGCCGCCGGTCTTCCAGTGGATCGGAGAAGTCGGCGGCGTGAGCGACCGTGAACTTCGCCGGACCTTCAACTGCGGCGTTGGCTTCATCCTGATTGTCGCGCCTGAGAACGCTGAGCCGGTTCTGGAGGCCCTGCTCAATGCAGGCGAGGTCGCCTTCGTATGCGGCCAGCTGGAAGCCGCCTGACGGCGCATTGACCGGCTGACGGGCGACCGGCAAGGTCCGCGCCTTCGCTGTCCGGAGTTCACCCATGCGCATCTTGCTCGCTGCTGTTCTGTCCCTGCTCGCCTCTGCCGCGGCGGCCCAGACGCCGGCGGCGCGTGAGCAGGCGCTGCTGCACAACCTTGCCGGCGATGTTCAGCCGGAGCGGATGCGAGCGGACATCGAAGCCTTGGTCGGTTTCGGCACCCGCCACACACTGTCGGATCAGGTCTCGGACACGCGGGGCATTGGCGCGGCGCGGCGCTGGACCGAGCAGCAGTTCCGCAGCATGAGCCGCGAGTGCGGCGGCTGTCTGGAGATCGCCCTTCCCGAGGACACGGTCACCGGAAACCGCGTCCCCGCGCCCACGCGCGTTGTGGACGTGCTGGCGATCCAGCGCGGAACGGGGGATCCGAACCGGGTTATCATCATATCCGGACACATCGACAGCCGCGTGACCGATGTCATGAACTTCACGGCGGACGCGCCCGGCGCAAACGACGACGCCTCGGGCGTGGCGGCGACGCTGGAGGCGGCGCGGGTGCTGTCGAAACACAGGTTCGACGCGACGTTGGTCTACGCCGTCCTGTCCGGCGAGGAACAGGGACTGCTGGGCGGGAAGATTCTGGCCGACTACGCCAAGGCGCAGGGTTGGGTCGTCGAGGCCAATCTGAACAATGACATCGTCGGCAACTCCGAGGGTCAGTCCGGGGTGCGCGACACGACACGCGTCCGCGTTTTCTCGGAAGGCACCAAGACCGTGGAGACGACCGCGCAGGCCGAGCGTCGGCGCTACAACGGCGGCGAACTGGATTCCTCGTCGCGAAACCTCGCCCGCTTCGTGGACGGTCTGGCGGACCGGTATCTGGCCAATTTCGATGTCGAGATGATCTATCGCACCGACCGCTACGGGCGCGGCGGGGATCAGGTGGAGATGCTGCGCGGCGGCTTTCCGGCTGTGCGGATTTCGGAGGGCGCCGAAAACTATGACCGGCAGCATCAGGATATTCGGACCGAGAACGGCGTCCACTACGGCGACACCATTGACGGCGTGGACTTCGGCTACCTCGGACAGGTCGCGCGGCTGAACATCGTCAGTATGGCGGCGCTGGCGAATGCGCCGATGGCGCCGGCGAGCGTGTCCATCGAGGGCGCGGTCAAGCCGGATACGACGGTGAAATGGTCGGCTGTGCCGGGCGCGGCGGGCTATCGTATCTGGTGGCGATCGACGACCGCGCCGCAGTGGACCCACAGCCGTGAAGCCGCAGCGTCTGCAACCGAGATCGTGCTGCCCGGCATCGTCATCGACGACTGGTTCTTCGGCGTCTCGGCGATTTCTGACGACGGGTTCGAAAGTCCGGTCGTATTCCCGGGACCGCCGGGCGCCTTCGTCTCGGTCGGCGACCCCGCTCCGCCGGCGCGGTAATGGGCGACAGGGTTCGTGTCGCGATCCTGATCTCCGGCGCGGGCTCCAACATGGCCGCGCTGGTCGACGCCGCCCGCGCGGACGATACACCCTTCGAGATCGCCTTGGTCCTGTCCAACAAGTCCGACGCCGGCGGACTGGCCGTCGCCGAAGCCAAGGGCGTTGCGACAGCAGTGGTGGATCACCGTATGTTCGGCAAGGATCGTGAGGCGCATGAGCGGGCGGTTCAGGCCGTGCTGGACGAGCATCGCATCGAAGCGGTCGCGCTCGCGGGCTATATGCGCCTGCTCACGCCTTGGCTGGTGCAGCGATGGGACGGCCGGATGCTGAACATCCATCCCAGCCTGCTGCCGAAATATCCGGGGCTGGACACCCATGCGCGGGCTCTCGACTCGGGAGATGCCGAAGCCGGCTGCACCGTGCACCTCGTCACCGAGGGCGTGGACGAGGGGCCGATCATCGATCAGGCCGCCGTGCCAATCGTGTCCGGCGACACCCCTGCCTCTCTGGCCCAGCGCGTTCTGGAGGCCGAGCATCGGCTTTACCCTCGCGCCCTCGCCGCCTGGACGCGGGCGCTGGATTAGAAATCTGTAATCTGACGGCTTTCCCCGCGACAGGGCGACCCGCTTGAGTCAGGCTCCGCGCCGACTTCAACGGGGGCTTTCATGCTCAAGCTTCGACTCATGGCCTGCGCCGCCGGCGCTGCGCTGCTCATCGCCACTTCAGCGACCGCACAGACGCCGCCGATCGTGGAGATCCCGTCCACGGACCAGGCCGAGATCGGCGCGTTCGGCTTCGACGCTGGCGGCATGGACACCTCGATCGCCGCGGGCGCCGATTTCAACCGCTACGCCAACGGGACCTATCTGCGCGACACGCCCATCCCCGCCGACAAGACCTCGTTCGGCGTGTTCGACATGCTGTACGAGCGCTCGCAGGACAATCTGAAGACGCTGATCCAGGAAAGCGCCGCCAATCCGGGCTCAAGCGAGGACGCCGGCCGCATCGGCGCCTTCTACGGCAGCTTCATGGATGAAGCAGCCGTAGAAAGACTGGGGGTGACGCCGCTTCAGGCTGATCTGGCGGAGATCCGTGCGGCCAACACGCACGAAAAGATGGCCGAACTGATGGGCAAGACCCAGGGCGGCTTCGGCGCCTCCCTGTTCGATCTGCAGATCTTCGAGGATCTGAAAACCCCTGACCGCAACAGCGCTTACATCGCGCAGGGCGGTATCGGCCTGCCGGACCGGGATTACTATCTCGAGGACAGCTTCGCGGCGCAGAAGACCGCCTATCAGGCCTATGTCGCCCAAGCGCTCACCCTTGCCGGCTGGGCCAATCCCGAAAAGTCCGCCGCCGATATCGTGGCCTTCGAGACCCGGATCGCCGAGCAGCATTGGACGCAGGTCGAGAGCCGTCAGCTCGAAAAGCTCTACAACCCGACGACCGTCGCTGAACTCGCCGCCTCGGCCCCGGGCTTCGACTGGATGGCGTGGGCGCGCGGCGCCAGCGTGTCCGAGGTCCCGACCCTGATTGCGATGAACAATACGGCCTTCCCCGGCATGGCGCGAATCTACGGTGAGACGCCCATCGAGACGCTCCAGGCATGGGAAGCCTTCCAGCTGGTCGACCAGGCGTCGCCCTATCTTCCCAAGGCCTTCGTCGACGCCCGGTTCGCTTTCCGAGGCACCGTCTTGAACGGTCAGCCTGAAAACCGGTCGCGTGAGAAGCGCGGCGTCACCCTGGTCGACGGGTCGCTGGGCGAAGCACTGGGCAAGGAGTACGTCGCTCGCCACTTCCCGGCCGAATCCAAGGCCCAGATGGAGACGCTGGTCGCAAACCTGCGCGCCGCTATGACGCGGCGCCTGGAGGCACTCGAGTGGATGAGCCCGGAGACGAAGCAGCAGGCGCTCTACAAGATGAGCCGCTTCGGTGTGAAGATCGGCTATCCGGAGCAGTGGCGCAGCTATGACGGCCTTCGTCTGGTCGAGGGCGACCTCTACGGCAACGTTGAGCGGTCCGCGGCCTTCGAATGGGCATGGAACGTCGGCAAGCTGAGCCGGCCCGTCGATCCCCTGGAATGGGGTATGACGCCCCAGACCGTGAACGCCTATTATAACCCGCCGCGCAACGAGATCGTCTTCCCGGCGGCGATCCTGCAGGCGCCCTTCTTCGACCCCAACGCCGATCCGGCCATCAACTACGGCGCTATCGGTGCGGTCATCGGACACGAGATCACACACGGCTTTGACGATCAGGGCCGAAAGGTCGACGGCGACGGCGTGCTGCGCGACTGGTGGACCGCTGAGGACGCCGCCCGCTTCGAAGCCCGCGCCAAGGTGCTGGGCGACGAATATTCAGCGCTGAGCCCGATCGAAGGGTCGAACGTCAACGGCGAGCTGACCATGGGCGAGAACATCGCCGACGTTGGCGGTCTGCTGATGGCGCTGGACGCCTACCATATGTCGCTCAACGGGCAGCCCGCTCCGGTGATCGACGGCATGACGGGCGACCAGCGTGTGTTCCTCGGTTGGGCGCAGGTCTGGCGCGAGAACATCCGCGACGAGGCCCTCCGTCAGCAGGTCACCGTCGATCCTCACTCCCCGGCCCAGTACCGCGCCGCGGTGCCGCCGAGGAACATCGACGCCTGGTATGCGGCGTTCGGGGTCAAGCCCGGCGACGCCGAATATATCGCCCCCGAAGCGCGCGCCCGCATCTGGTAGCCGGGCGCCGGACACGACAACGGCCCCGGGGATCGCTCTCCGGGGCCGTTTTCATTTTTCCAGCAGGATCAGCGCGGACGACGGGGAGTCGTCGCAGCGCCGGCCACCGCGCCGACCGCAGCGCCGGCGACGGTCGAGCCCGTGTTTCCGCCGACAGCCTGACCGACGACGGCGCCGCCGATGGCGCCGGTGGCGGCGCGTTGTTCCATGGTCGAACCACAGGCGGCCAGCAGGGTCAGAACTACGGCGGCGGGGGCGAACTTCAGCATCGTTTTCATTACGGACCTCATCGGGTTTTGGGGAGAAGCGTGACGCCAAAACGGAAACGGCCCGCGTCCGGTTCCGGACACGGGCCGCTTATCTGTCGAGCGTGCTGAATCAGCCGACGATCTGGTCGTCCGTGAAGAACTGGGCGATCTCGATGCCGGCGTTTTCCTGGCTGTCCGAGCCGTGGACCGAGTTTTCACCGATCGACAGGGCGAACTGCTTGCGGATCGTGCCGTCAGCGGCGTCCTTCGGATTGGTCGCTCCCATGACTTCACGGTATGCGGCGACAGCGTTCGGACCTTCCAGCACCTGCACGACGACGGGCTCGGCAGTCATCTGCTCGACGAGTTCACCGTAGAAAGGGCGTTCGGCGTGAACCGAGTAGAATTTCTGGGCCTGTTCGGTCGACAGCTTGACGCGGCGCTGTCCGACAATGCGCAGGCCGGCGCCCTCGATCACGGCGTTGATCGCGCCGGTCAGGTTACGGCGGGTCGCGTCGGGCTTGATGATCGAGAAGGTGCGTTCGGTCATGGAGGTGACTTCTTGTTTGGGAGATTGAAGGTGGCGGGCTTATAGACGCGCCCTCCCCGGTTTCCAACCGCCTCACAATTTTGCCTCGATCGCCGGCGCAACGCGCCATGCGGCGGCCGGGCCGTACCGAGATTTCGACCGCCGCCATGCTGCAGATCACCGACCTGACGTTCAATGCCTGGGGCCGCAAGTTTCTTGAGGACGCCTCTGTCAGCCTGCCGCCCGGCGCAAAGGTCGGCCTGGTGGGTCGCAACGGCATCGGCAAGTCGACCCTGTTCAAGCTGATCCTGGGCGAGCTCGCGGCAGGCGGGGACGAGATCAGCCTGCCCAAAACGGCCCGTGTCGCCTCGGTCGATCAGGAGCATCCCGCCACGCCGGTCAGTGTGCTCGAAACCATTCTGGAAGCAGACGTCGAACGCCACGACCTGCTGACCCGCCTCGAAACCGCCGAACCGGAGGAGATGGGCGAGATCTGGACGCGGCTCATCGAGATCGACGCCGACGCCGCTCCGGCGCGCGCGGCCGAAATCCTTGTCGGTCTGGGCTTCAGTCAGGAGAACCAGCAGAGGCCGATGTCAGAGTTCTCGGGCGGCTGGCGGATGCGCGTGGCGCTGGCGGCCGCCCTGTTCGCCGAACCGGACATGCTGCTGCTCGACGAACCGACAAACTACCTTGACCTTGAAGGCGCCCTCTGGCTGGAGGCGCGGCTGAAAAAGTACCCGCACACGGCCCTGATCATCTCCCACGACCGGGAGATGCTGAACGAGGTCTGCACCCACATCCTTCACCTCGCGAACCACACCCTGACGCTTTACACGGGCAACTACGACGCCTTTGAAAAGGCCCGGGCCGAGAAGGCGCGGCTGCAGCTGTCGGCCAAGGCCAAGCAGGACGCCGAGCGAGCGCACCTTCAGGCGTTCGTGGACCGGTTCAAGGCCAAGGCGTCCAAGGCCGCACAGGCGCAGAGTCGCATGAAGCGTCTGGCGAAGATGGAGCCGGTCTCGACGACCATCGAGGAGCGGGTCGCCCCGTTCACCCTGCCCTCGCCGCCGCGTCCGCTGGCTCCGCCGCTGATCCGGCTTGAGCGGGCCAATGTCGGCTATGAGCCGGGCAAGCCGATCCTGCGCAATCTGAACCTGCGGATGGATCTGGACGACCGGATCGGTCTGCTGGGCGTCAATGGCGCGGGCAAGTCGACCTTCGCCAAGATGATCGCCGGGGCTCTGAACGTCGAGACAGGCGAGCTTCACCGCGACCGCAAAATGCGGGTCGGCTGGTTCCACCAGCATCAGATCGAGGCGATGGACCCGACCGACACGCCGCTGGAAATCATTCGCCGAGCCATGCCGGACGCCTCGGAAAGCAGCCGGCGGTCCAAGCTGGCGCAATGGGGACTGGGGTATGAGAAGCAGGAGACGACCGTCGCCTCGCTGTCCGGCGGCGAGCGGGCGCGGCTCTTGCTCAATCAGGTAGCGATGGATGCGCCGCACATCCTGATCCTCGACGAACCGACAAACCACCTCGACATCGACAGCCGCCGGGCCCTGCTGGATGCGCTGAACGAATATTCGGGCGCAGTGATCCTGATTACCCACGATCGCTCGCTGATGGAACTTGTTGCTGACCGCCTGTGGCTGGCCGCTGACGGGACCGTCGCGCCCTATGACGGCGACATGGATGACTATGCGAAGTTCGTTCTCGACCGCGCCAAGGCGGCGGCAGTCAAGCCAAGCCAGATCAGGGACGAAGCCGAGGCGGCCGCGCCGAAGCAGGTCGGCAAGCCCGAAAAGAAGAAGGGCGGTCCCTCGCCGTCCACCCTGCGCCACGCCGTGAAGAAGGCGGAGGAGCGGGTGATCGCACTGACCGCCGAGGTGGCGCGCATAGACGACGATCTCGCAAACGCAGCCGTCAACAATCCCAAGGCGCTTGAAGGACTGACCCGCGCGCGGGCGAAAACCCAGTCTGATCTGGACGCCGCCGAAGCGGCCTGGATCGACGCGGAAGAAGCTCTGGCGGAGGTCGCATGAGCAAACCGATCAGCTTCAGCCGCGAAGAGGCGGCGGCCATCACGCCCCGGCTGCAGGCGTATTTCCGCGATGAGCTTGACGTCGAGCTGGGCGGCCTGCCGGCCGAGATGCTGCTGGACTTCCTTGGCCGCGAGATCGGGCCGTTCTTCTACAATCGCGGCCTGTACGACGCGCAGGCGATCGTGGCGAAAAAGGCCGAGGATATCTCCGAAGCCATCGCGGGACTGGAGCGGCAGGGCTGAGCGCCGCTCCGTCCTGCTCAGTGCGTCAGTTGCTCGCCGCCTGCGCCTGCGCCTGCATATAGGTTTCCTCGTACGGCTGAACGACGACCCAACCCTCGCCCTGGAACTTCAACTGGATGCTCTCACCTGAGCCCCGGCCAAGGAAGGTCTTGAACGAGATATCCGTGGCGATCTCGGGCTGCAGCTCGCCCGACCAGGCCACGGTGGCGTTCGGGTCCGTGAAGATCGGGCCAGTAGCCGCGCTCACCTTGAGGATCAACGGATCATAGTGGCTGGTGAGGGCGACGACGCCGCTGCCGCTCAGCTTCACATTGAACAGGCCGCCGGACAGCATTCCCGCGACGCGCTTCATTATGGTGATCTGGTTGCTGACGCCGGTCTCCAGCGCCAGGACGTCGTTGCCGTTGGCGAAGATGGTCTCGTTGTCGAGGCGCAGCAGGGTGATCTTCTTGCCGGTGTCGGCCAGGTAGGCGCGCCCCTGTCCCTCGATCTTCATCAGCTCCATGCCCTCGTTGCTGACGGCCTTCTTCAGAAGGTTGCCAAGGCCCTGCTCCATCAGGCCCTGACGTGTGAACTTCACCTGCCCGGTCCGCGCGACCATGGCGCCCGCCTTGGCCCAGATCGAGCCATTCAGCTTCACCTCGAGCAGGTACGGGTTCTCCAGCTCGAAGGCGTCGGTGCTGATGTCCTTCTCCTTATAGGCGGCGACGAACTCGGCGACGGTCTTCACGGGCATGGGAACCTCGATTGGGTGTCAGAAAGCCCGCAACTTGCGCGTACGGTCGTCGTCCGCGCAAGCCAAAAAAGCATGCAAATTCGCAAGCTTATCTCTTCACGCTAAACAGCCAGAAGAGCAGCGATGGCCAGTGCAGACTGACGGCGGTCACACCTGACATTCATGGCCGAAGCCGGCTGACCTCAGCCGCAGTCGACGCTGCGAATAATGCCGGTCGCCTGATCGAAGCGAATGTTGAGACGATCCGGACGCAAATCCTTCGTCGTCGGGCAGGTCGTGCAGACCACGCGCACATTGGCGCCCGCCGCGAAATCCACCGCGCCGACATGGCTGCCGATCAGTTCGCGACCGGTTGTCTCGGCGTCGCACCGGCGGGCGACCGGGACAGTCTCCGGCGACGGCGTGGGCGCGCAGGCCGCGACGCCCAGTGCGACGAGCGCGAGCGCTATCCGCATTTGACCTCGCGAATAATCCCCGTCGCCTCGTCATAGACAACGTTCAGACGCGTCGGATTGAAGTCCATGGTCACCAGACAGGTGGTGCAGGTCACGCGCCAGGTTTCGCTGGCGGGCTTGGCGGGCAGTTCAGACCGGTTGCGACCGACGTAGCGCTGATACTGGTCTGCCTTGCACTGGCTCGGGCCGTCGGACGGCGTCGGCGCGACAGTGCTGTCCTCCATGGGCGCGCAGGCGGCGAGCAAGCCGGCCGTGGCCAAGGCGATGGCGAGAGTCTTCATCGGTGTCGTCTCCATGCTCGGGATCATCCGCAGCGAACCTGCTCGATGATCTGGGTCTGGTCGTTGAAGAAGATGTTCAGGCGATAGGGCGAATAGTCCTCGGTCACCGGGCAGTTGGTGCAGGTCACGCGACGGTTCACGACCTCGACCGGCACCGGGATGTCGGTCTTCGGCTTGCCGACAAGATACTGCATCTCGCCAGCCCGGCACAGGTCGGCGGTCGGGTTCGACGGGTTCTGGTCGCCGACAGGGCGGCTGATCTGGGCTTCTTCGACAGTGCGGGGCGCAGACGCGTCAGAGGCCGGCGTCGAGGTGCAGGCAGCGAGCGTCACGAGGGCGATCAGGCCGCCTTTTCCCACCGTCCCTCCGGCGACTGTTTCCAGTAGGCGAGATTGGCGCCCGTCTCCTTGAGCGTCTTCCACCGCGCCCTCGCGCCGGTGAGCGAGACCTCGTCGCGGCCGTCGAAGATGATGAAGCATCGTTCGAACCCTTTCGTATCGCCAAGCTCTGCGTCGTCCACGATGAACAGCGCCTGAGCGGCGTTCGGGTTCTCGAAACCCTCTGTCAGCAGGATCGGTTGCCGACCCGCGTTCGGCTCGCCCTCGCGACCATGGGCCAGAAAGCTGTCGTCGCGGTACGACCAAAGCCGCTCGTCGATGTCGTCGAGACGGTGCGAGGCGGAGGCGCGGACCAGCGCCCGCCACCCCCGCTCACGTGTCTTCTCAAGCAGCCCCGGCAGCACCTGATCGAGCGACGACCGCTCCAGATGGTAGAACCAGATTTCGGGGCCTTCGGCGGGCATCAGCCTTCGTAGCTGTCGGCCACCATCCGGTCGAGCGTACGCACGCCCCAGCCTACGGCGCCGTCCGGAACGGTCGGGCTGCGGCTGTCCTTGACCCAAGCCGTCGGGGCGATGTCGATGTGCGCCCAAGGCGTTCCGTTAGTGAAGCGCTGCAGGAACAGGGCGGCGGTGATGGAGCCGCCGGCGCGGCCGTTGCCGGTGTTCTTCACGTCAGCGATCGGCGTGTCGATATGGCGCTCGTAGAAGGTGGGGATTGGCATCCGCCAGGCGTTTTCTCCGACCTTGGGACCCGCGGCGAGGAAGTTGTTCGCCAGCTCGTCCGAGTTCGAGAAGACGCCCGCATATTCCAGACCCAGAGCCACGATCATGGCGCCGGTCAGGGTGGCCAGATCCAGCATGAACTTCGGCTTGAACCGCTCCTGCGTGTACCAGAGGCAGTCCGCCAGAACGAGGCGCCCCTCGGCGTCAGTATTCAGCACCTCGACCGACTGGCCGGACAGGGAGATGACGACGTCGCCCGGCCGCTGGGCGTTGCCGTCAGGCATGTTCTCGACGAGACCGATGACCCCGATGGCGTTGACCTTCGCCTTGCGGCCGGCCAGCGCGTGCATGAGACCGACCACGGCGGCCGAGCCGCCCATGTCCCACTTCATGTCTTCCATGCCGTCAGCGGGCTTGATCGAAATGCCGCCGGTGTCGAAGCAGACGCCCTTGCCGACGAAGGCGATCGGCTGCTCGCCCTTGGCGCCGCCGTTCCACGTCATGATCACGACCTGGCTGTCGCGCACGCTGCCTTGGCCCACGGCCAGCAGGGTTCGGAAACCGAGCTTCTCGAGCTCCTTCTCGCCCAGCACCTCGACGTCGAGGCCCAGCTTCTCGAGCGCCTTGACGCGCTTCGCATACTCTTCCGGATAGAGAACGTTGGCCGGTTCGGCGACCAGATCGCGCGAGAACTCGACCGCCTCTGCGACCGCGGCGTAGTTGACGTAGGCCGCTTCAGCGGACGCAACGTCCGAGGCGACGACCTTGATCGTCTCGATCGACGGCGTCTTCTCGGGCTTCAGGGTCGTGCGGTATTTCAGGAAGCGATAGCTGGCCAAACGGGCCGCGAAGGCTGCGCGCGCGGCCTGGTCCGCGGATAGCCACGAGGCGTCGATCGTAAGCGACTTTGCGCCTGAAAGCTTGACGGCGTGATAGGCGGCGCCGGCGGCGGCCTCCAGCGCGAGATCGTCGAACTTGCCCGCCTCGCCCGCGCCGCTCAGCACGATCGTCGCGGCGTCAACGCCGGCCGGCGCCGCCACGATCAGGGTGCTGTTCGATCCGCCGGTGAAACGGCTGTTGGTCATGGCCTTGGTCAGCGCGCCGTGGGTCGCCGTATCAAGCTGGGTTCCATTCCCCGGCAGAGCCCGGCCCTCGTGGACAAATACGGCGAGGACGTCCGCGGCGGTCGCGGAGGCGACGAACTCGATCTTCATTTACTGCTCCCGCCGGGTGTTAAGCCCCGGTGTTCTGGGTTGGATTGCCGCGTCCGGTTTCACCGTCGCGATCGGGTGTGTATTAGATGCTCCCCCGCGTCGCCGCCTGCAACGGGCTATTTCCGTTCTCTTATGAACCTGATTCAAGGCTATCTTTTCCGGCAGATCGCCAAGCCCGTCCTCGGCGCGTGCGCCGCGCTGGCCGGAATCGGGATTCTGAGCCAGAGCCTGGATCAGCTGGAAGTCATTGTGGAGCGCGGCCAGAGCGTCTGGGTCATGGTCAAGCTGACGCTGCTGGCGGTGCCGCAGCTTCTGGCGGTGATCATCCCGATCGGCCTGTTCGTCGGCGCGCTGATCGCCCTGACCCGGCTCCAGCGAGAACAGGAAATCACAGCGGTGTTCGCGTCCGGCGTCACGCGTGGACAGGCGATTCGGCCGCCGATCCGGATCGCCGTCGTCGCCGCGCTTCTGACCTTGCTCATCACCACTGTGGTCCAACCCTGGGCGCAGCGGGAGGCGCGGGCCCAGGCCTTCGCCATCCGGACGGACCTCGCGGCCCTTCTGGTTGAGGAAGGCCGGTTCGTTCAGGGGCCCGACGGCCTGACGGTCTACGTCCAGCAGATCGAGCAGAGCGGGCTGCTGAAGAACCTTTTCATCTATCTGCCGCGCCCGGACGGCGAGGCGATCACATGGGACGCGGCCGAGGCGCGGTTCGAACGGATCGACGGCCTGCCTGTCGTGACGATGATCAATGGCTCGACGACGCGATATTCCAGCCGCGGCGTGCTGACGTTCGGCTCCTTCGCACGCAACGTCTTCGACCTGTCGCCCTACAGCGCCCAGAGCGAGACCATCCGCTACAAGCCGTCGGACCTCTACCTGACCCAGCTTCTGAACCCTTCGCCGCAGGAGTTGAAGGATGTCGGCTCCGCCGGTGAACTGGCTGCAGAGGCTCACTCCCGGCTCTCGGCGCCCCTCTATGCGCTGGTGGCCATGGCCATGGCTCTGACCGCCATCCTCGGCGGGGCCTACAGCCGTACAGGATACAGTCTGCGCATCGCGAAGGCGGCGGGCGCCTTTCTGGTTGTCCGCGTGGTCGGCTACGGGATTGTGGCGGCCAGTGCGTGGAACGGTTGGCTGAACATCTTCCAGTACGCGCTGCCCCTGGCGGCGGCGGCGATCTCTCTCCGGCTGCTGTTCCGGGCGCTCAAGCCCCGGCGGCGGCGGGTCTGGCTGGCGTATGAGCGGCTGAAGGCGCGGTTCGCATGAAGCGGGTCCTGCCGGTTTCCCGTCTGCGGCTGGGCCGTATCGAACGCTATGTCCTGATCCAGCAGGCGCGATCCCTGCTGGTTGCGCTCGGCGTCATCTCCGCCCTGATCATGCTGATCGACTTCGTCGAAATCTCGCGCGGGATCGGCTCGGATGTGGACCTGTCGGGCGTGCGCATCCTGGGTCTGATGGCGCTCAAGTCGCCGCAGGTCATCCTGCAGCTTCTGCCCTTCGTGTTCCTGTTCGGCACGCTTGGCGCCTTCGTCGCCCTGAACCGGCGCAGCGAGCTGATCGCGATGCGGGCGGCGGGGGTCTCGGCGTGGCGGTTCGTGCTGCCGGCGGCGGGCGCGGCCTTTCTGTTCGGCATGGTGACGGTCACGGCTCTGGGGCCTGCAGCCTCATGGGCGGATGGTCTGTTCCAGCGCGAGCGGGCCCGTCTGTCCGGCTCTGTGGCCGGCGCGGGCGAACAGCAGGCGGTGTGGATCCGCGAGGGCGACGACGTCCGCCAGATGGTCATCCGCGCCGAGCGTCAGGATCGGGCGAACGCGCGCCTGCTGGGCGTGACCTTCTTCATCTACACCAACGACGGCAACGACATGCGGACCTTCTCGGAACGTATCGACGCCGCGTCCGCCGCGCTGGTCAACGGGCATTGGCGGCTGATCGACGCCGTCGGAGCGCAGGCCGGTCAGCGCGCGGTTCGCTATGCGACGCTGGACCTGCGATCCAGCCTTGTCGACGAAGAGGCGTTCGAGCGTTTCGCCCGACCGCAATCGACGCCCTTCTGGTCCCTGCCCGCCCAGATCACGCGGGTGAACGACGCGGGGTTTTCGTCGACGGCCTATCGCCTTCGGCTGCAGCAGCTTCTGGCCACGCCGTTGATGTTCGCGGCCATGTCTATTCTGGCGGCGGCGTTTTCGCTCAGGCTGATGCGCCTGGGCGATCTGGCGCGGATGAGCGCCGCGGCCGTGGTGCTGGGGTTCGGCTTCTTCTTCGTCAATCAGGCGGCGTCCGCCTTCGGCTCCGCCGAGGTCATTCCGCCCTGGCTGGCGGCGTGGCTTCCGCCCTTGCTCACACTCCTCGCCGCGTTCACCTTGCTGTTCTATACCGAAGACGGCTAATCGGTCTGTCCGCGCCCCTTCGTTCGTCGATCCAGTGAGCCTTCATGCCGCGTGACCCCCGCGCAGATTCCGGAGCCCTGCGCCTGAAGTTGCTGGCGTGCTCCGCGCTGATCGCGATTTCGGCTGTCGGCGGTCAGGCGAATGCACAGGACGCACCCCCTGCCTCGACGGCGCCCGGCATCGACGGACTGACGCCTGACGCGGTCTATATCGAGGCGGCCGAAGCCTACAGGGACGGCGACGTGATCCGCGCCACCGGCGATCAGGAGCGGGTCCTCGCCCGGTTCCGCAGCTCCAGCCTGCGCGCCGGCGAACTCAGCTACGATACGGCGTCGGGCGTCGCGATCGGTAAAGACCGTGTCGAATTCATCGACCCCGAGGGCACGAAGGTCTTCGCCAGCTATCTCGAGCTCGATTCCGATCTGAAGGCGGGCGTGGCGGTCGACTTCGCCACCCGTTTCCAGAATGGCGCGAGCCTCATGGCCGCGACGGCAGTTCGGCGCAGCGAGAACGTCAACGAGCTGAACTACGCCATTTTCACGCCCTGCCCCATCTGCGACGCGGAGGGCAAACCGAAGACGCCGAGCATCTCCATACAGGCCGAAAAGGTCGTGCAGGACGAGGCCCTGCGGGCGGTTCTTTACCGCAACGCCATCTTCCGCGTCGGCGGCGTACCGGTCTTCTACACGCCCTTCTTCGCCCACCCGGATCCGACCGTCGAACGCGCCTCGGGCTTCCTCGTGCCGATCCCGAGCTATGACGAAGGGCGAGGGCTGAGTCTGGAGGTCCCCTACTACCAGGTCGTTTCGCCCTCCGAGGACTGGCTGATCAGCCCCCAGTTCAACACGGAAGTCGCACCGCTGCTGAACGTCCAGTGGCGACGCCGCTTTGGCGACGGCGTCATCGTCATGCGCGGCGGCTACACCTATGAGCGAAGCTTCGGCGACTTCGATCTGGACGGCGACGGTCGCGCCGAGAGCAATGTGACCTTCGGCGACCGGACCAGCCGCAGCTATCTGCTGGGCTACGGACGATTCGACCCCGAGGGACCCTGGCGCTGGGGCTTCACGGCCGAGCGCGTATCGGACAAGACGCTGTTCGACCGGTATGACGTCCGTAATCCCTATCAGGACAACGGGCTGTACTACGGGGACCAGCGGCGGCTGATCAGCCAAGCCTATATCGAGCGCCAGACTGCGCGGTCCTATGTGTCGGTCGCCGCCTTCAGCATTCAAAGCCTCAGAGTGGCGCGCTTCGATCCGGTGACGCCGGCCCTGAACGTGTTCGAGAGCGACAACGCCCTGCCGATCGTCGCACCTCTGGTCGAGGCGCGATGGGAGCCGAACGGCCCGGTTCTGGGCGGGCGGCTGCGCCTGCGGGGCACCGCAGTCTCCCTGACCCGCGACGAGTTCGTCGGCGGACCGGTGCTCCGGCCGCCGTTGATTCCGACCGGTTCGACCCTCGGCCTGCCCGGCGTGGACAGCCGGCGCGTCTCGGGGTCTGCGGAGTGGCGGCGCGCAATCGTCTCGCCGTCTTTCCAGCACAGTGGGATCCGAAGCTTGGAATTCACGTGACTTGAAGTCGCG
>JADMIO011667544.1_pt1 | contig 62512 bp, 60 predicted proteins | sample 8958161 | NCBI WGS metagenome assembly JADMIO01 (sample SAMN16585339, study PRJNA669376) | soil metagenome | isolation source: Crop rotation soil | place: USA: Cullars Rotation, Alabama | collected 2011 | reverse complement strand
GCGACAACTTGTCCACGTGGAATTCTAAGCTTAGGATCCCAATGTGCTGGAAAGAAAATCAAGGGTTATGAGATTCTTATTAACTATTACAGCCGGAATTTGCATAGGCTTTTTAATTGCACCTGATAAAGGCAGCCGGACCCGGAAAAAAATTGCTGATGCAATGAAGGATTGGTCAGATAAATTTTCAGCAAAGGCGGATGAAATGGACGAGGAGGGAGATGTGGTGATAGAAGAAGTAGCGTCAACTATCATTGTTACGCAGTAAACAAAAGTTTAGTTCTCAGGACTTCATTCCGACCTGTTGCATTTATCGTTGCAAAAATTCCATGTTAATGTCTTTTGGGATTTTTGAAATGATATTGCAAATATTTTACCTTTATGGCTTGTGAGGTCTAAACAGTTCATAATAAAAAGCATTGCTTTCGTTTGCTTATTGGCACTCAGCCAAAAGATGGGAGCGGGGCTTTACCTGCATAATCTATTTCACAACAAAGACTATAAGACTTCCGCTACAGGCAATCCAACTGTTCAATATTCCTGTAATTGCATAGATGATTTTACAATGCCTTTTACGGAAACGGATGTTGTAGAACTGCCGGCAGCCATCACATCTCCTGTAGATCACAATTCATTTTATAAAGGATCCATCCCTTTCTCTTTTCATTTTTTTAATTCACTCCGGGCTCCTCCGGTTGCTTAATTCTTCCAGGAAATTTTTATTAGTTATTGAATTCATTCAATAACATTTTGCATCATCATTATTTACAATTCAAAGGGGGTTATTAAAATGAAAAATTTTTTATGGACAACAAAAGCTTATTCTATATAAAAAAATTTTCAGTCTTTCTATTGTTCATGCTCTTTTGCCAAAACTTAATTGCACAAAAACCTGACAGTACCTCTGCCGCTGATTCGGCTTTGCTGAAGCAAATCGAAGCTCAAATGAATCAGACACAGCAACCACAACAACCACCTCCGCAAGTTCGGTCGGGGGCATCTTACAATCCTGATATTGGAGTGATCGGCGATTTTCAAGGCTCCTATATCAGTAAAGGAAGACGAAACTTCGATCTCTATTTGAATGAAACAGAAGTTTCATTGCAATCGAATGTAGATCCCTATTTACGGGCGGATTTTTTTCTCTCCTTCGGACGGGATCCTGAAACGCTGAAATATGGTGTTGAGGTGGAAGAAGGATATCTGACCACTCTTTCTTTGCCGGCACATTTGCAATTGAAGGCTGGAAAATTCAGGCAAGCAGTGGGAAGAATCAATCCTACACATCCGCATGCTTTACTATTCATTGACATGCCGAATGCTTATGTCAATTATTTTGGTGAAGAAGGATTGAATGATGAAGGTTTATCATTGAGCTGGTTAGTGCCAAATAAAAAGTTTTACCAGGAGTTGATCTTTCAATTCACTTCGGGTTTTTCAGAGTCGCCCGCCTTTACCCGAAGTGATAAAAATAAATTTCTCTATCTCGGCCATTTGAAAAACTTTTTTACTCTTTCTGATAATGCGACTTTGGAATTGGGTTTGACAGGAATTGCAGGACCTAACGATTCGGCACGAACTACCAGTATGGCGACGGCCGATCTTACTTATAAATGGAAGCCTGTAAAAATGAATACTTATAAGTCATTGACATGGCAAAGTGAATTTTTCTACAGTAATGCAGGAATGCCTGCTGGTATGGAGTCTAAAAAGTCGTTCGGGCTTTATTCTTTTTTGGAATATCAAATTGCGAAACGGTGGTTCTTAACAGGTCGGTATGATTATGCACAAAAGCCATATGATAAAAGCATAACAGAGAATGCATTTTCTATGACAGCCGGATGGTATGCTACCGAATTTTCGAAAATGGAATTTGAAGTGAAAGCAACGGATAGCAATATCGAACCGACTTATGGTCAGGCTTGGTTGAGGTGGATATTTGTAATAGGGGCACATGGTGCTCATCAGTATTAAAATTTTATAAATTAAAAATTTAACAGATCATGTATAAAAAGATTTTAGCTTTTGTTTTTTTCTCAGCAATTATTATTGCTGCGAATGCAGGCCCCATTAAAGTTGTTGCGACTACAACTGATTTGAAAAGTATTGCTGAGTTTATTGGTGGCAATAAAGTTTCCGTCAGTTCAATTGCTACAGGTTATCAGAATCCGCACTTTGTTGATCCCAAACCAAGTTATATTATTGGATTGGCCAGTGCAGATCTTTTCATTACGGTTGGTCTTGACCTGGAAATTGGCTGGTCGCCGCAATTATTAGCCAGTTCAAGGAATACAAAAATTCAAAAAGGTTCTGCCGGGTATGTGGATGCATCGATAAATATTCCCCTGATGCAAGTACCAAGTGCGGTGAACAGGGCAGAAGGCGATATTCATATTTATGGTAATCCTCACTATTGGCTCGATCCTATGAATGGAAAGATCATTGCAAGAAATATTGCAGATGGGCTGGAAAGAATAGATCCATCCAACAGATCATTGTATGAAACTAATCTTAAAGCTTTTGATGATAGGATCGATACGAAAATGAAGGAATGGCAGGCAAAGATGGCTGCATTCAGAGGAACGAAGATCATTGCCTATCATAATGAATGGTGTTATTTTGAGAATCGTTTTGGTTTGCAGATCGTGGATTTTATGGAGCCCAAACCCGGAATTCCCCCTTCACCATCTCAATTAGTGAAAGTGATAAAAGAGATTCAGGCAAACAAGGTCAAAGTGATCATTTCATCTCCTTATTTCACTACATCTTCATCAGATGTGGTTTCAAAGCAAACAGGAGCTAAGGAATTGACATTGGCCACTTCTACAGGTGCATTTGATTCTATAAAAAACTATTTTGAACTTTTTGATTACAACATTAGCCAGCTAACAAATATTTTAAAATAAATTCAATACTGCTTTTATGTTTGACATGTTTCAATTGCCTTTTATGATGCAGGCATTTATTTCTGCAGTCATCACCGGCATATTATTATCCTATCTGGGCGTTCATGTGGTAGGAAGAGGAATTGTGTTCGTTGATCTTGCATTAGGGCAAATATCTTCATTGGGAGTAGCCTTTGCCACATTCATGGGTTCAGGACTTACTTCCATTCCATTGGTGTTTACTTTAGCAGGAGCTATTCTTTTATCGTTCATCAATATTCGGGATAAAAGATTAAAGCAGGAAGCTATCATCGGTATCATCTATGCATTTGCTTCCGCCCTCACTGTTTTATTGATCTCAAAAACCCCGCATGGAGACTCAGATATCCAGGAAGTTTTGTTTGGAAATATTTTATCCGTCAGCAAGGAACAGATATCATTATTGGGAATTGTTTTTGGATGCATTGCTTTGATACAACTGGTATTCTTCAAAAAATTTTTCGGGTTGACTAAATCTTTTGAGAACGGAGATGTTCATCTCGGGATTTTCAATCTCTGGAACTTTTTATTCTATATCTCAATCGGGTTGGCAATTGTTTTTGCAGTCAAGATAAATGGAGTGATTCCTGTTTTCTCTTATCTCATTATTCCGGCCGTATCAGCGATCATGTTTTCAAAGAATGATGCGCTGGTATTTGTGATCTCGGTGATCATAAGTGTGCTCGGCGGCTTCTTTGGATTGCTTTTATCATTCAAGAAAGATTTTCCGGCGGGATCATCCATCGTGGCAGTATTGGGAGGAATATTTGTTATTGCTTCCCTTTATAAAATCATCAGTGGACTTTTTGTGAAGAAAGCTTAAACTTAAATATTAACCACGAAGTCACAAAGACACTAAGAAAGCACAAAGAACTTCTTTAAATTCGGGCATGGAAATAAACCTGAATACTCCGGCTTTGCTTTTTCCGGCTATTTCATTATTATTCCTTGCTTATGCCAATCGGTTTCTTGCCTTAGCAAGCCTCGTTCGACAACTTCATGCTGAATATACAAAAGGAGCAAAACATCCTGTGTTATTGAGACAAATAAAAAGCTTACGCAGTCGCATCAATTTAGTGAGATACATGCAGGGATTAGGAGTGTTGAGTTTTTTCTGTTGTGTGGTTTGCATGTATTGTATCTATCGGCAATGGATGCTTGAAGCGAGATATCTTTTTGCATTCAGCCTCATTAGTTTGATGGCTTCGCTGATCATTTCATTAGTCGAAATAATAAAAAGCACCAAAGCGATCAAGTTGGAGTTGAGCGATATTGAAGAATTGGAGAATTCGAATATTTTTTCTGACTTGCTATCAAGAGAAGAACATAAGGAAGAGAAAAAATAAGTTGTATTTGATTTTTCTAATAGCATTTATTTTAATAGTTAATTATCGCTTTCATCATGAAAGCACAGATAAATGGATTAGTTATGGAGAAAAAGTAATGGGGTATCAAACAATACCTGTTCTTTTTTTTATAGCAGCGTTTTATATTGGAATTTTTATAAAGGAAAAGAGGGGGCTTAAAATTGCTATTATAATTATGGCAATTGTCGGTATTGTCATTTTTGGGAAGCTCTGGCTTTATCCATGGTAAATTTTTTATAAGGACTTCATTATTTTCAAAACATTCTGCCAGCTTCCACCATTATAAACCTCTTTCATCCCATGTTCTCTCATCACTGAAACGGCATTGCTGCTTCTTGCACCCGAAGCACAACAAAAAATAACCGGCTTATTCATGTCTTTTATTCTTTGTGCATTGGAGTTGATGCGATCGACAGGAATATTTTGTGATCGCGGAATATGGCCTTCGTCAAATTCTCGTGGAGTTCTTACATCAATGATGACGGCTCCATTTTTTAATGCTTCCTTGATTTTATTTTTACCAAATCCAAAAATTGAGAGTAAGCTCATTTTTTTAGTTTATGGTTGGCTGTCGGTTTGGTTTGCAATATAAACCCAGACCATTTACGATAATCCAAACTGACTGCTATTAACTATTCACCCTTGCCATTCACTTTCAAACTGCGATAGCTTTGGTCTTTCTTTCTCCGATCTGCTGGCGCCACATAGCGTAATATAAACCTTTTTCATCGAGGAGAGTTTCATGAGTACCTGTTTCTACCACATCGCCTTTTTCCAATACATAAATTCTGTCAGCATGCATGATGGTAGATAAACGATGCGCAATTAAAATAGTTATTTGATTCCCTCTTTGTGAAATTTCTCTTATCGTATCTGTGATCTCTTCTTCGGTCAATGAATCCAAAGCAGATGTAGCTTCATCAAACAACAGCATCTTGGGTTTACGAAGCAATGCACGGGCAATAGATAAACGTTGTTTTTCTCCGCCACTTAACTTTAATCCTCCTTCACCGATCATCGTTTCCAAGCCTTTCTCTGCTCTTTGTAAAAGATTTTGGCAGGCAGCTTTATTCAATGCATCCATCAAATCTTCATCACTGGCCTGGGGATTTACAAACATCAGGTTTTCCCTGATCGTTCCGCTGAAAAGATTAGTGTCCTGGGTAACAAATCCAATTTGATTGCGCAGGTCATCAAAACGAATTTCTGTTTCATCCAAATTGTTGTATAAGATCTTTCCATGTTGCGGCCGATACAGGCCCACTAATAATTTCATCAATGTTGATTTACCACTGCCACTGGGTCCAACAAATGCGATCGTTTCACCCACCCTTACATCAAAACTTATATTGTTAATTGCTTTTTGTGCAGCAGTCTTATGCTGAAAGGCAACATTTTTGAATGAAAGAGTTTCAATGGAACCTAAATGTTTTGGATGAGCAGGTTCTTGCTCAGGTGTTTTTTTCATCAAGGCATCGAAATTATTCAACGACGCTTCTGCTTCACGATAAGAAAGAAGAATGTTTCCTATTTCCTGTAAAGGACCAAAAACAAAGAAGGAGAAGATTTGCATGGTCACTAATTGTCCCGCATCCATTTTATGATGGAAGATCAGCCACATCAAAATGAAAAGAATAACCTGGCGAAGCGTATTCACAAATGTGCCCTGGATAAAACTGATGCTGCGAATACGTTTTACTTTGGTCAATTCAAGGCCAAGAATTTTATAAGTGTTTTTGTTTAAACGCTGTACTTCTTGTTCTGTGAGCCCCAGGCTTTTTACCAATTCAATATTGCGGAGAGATTCAGTTGTAGAACCCGCCAATGCTGTTGTTTGCCCGACAATATTTTTTTGAATGCTTTTGATCTTTTTGCTGAGAAGATTAGTGATGATAGTTAAAAGAGTAATGCCCACTAAGTATGCAAAAGGAATACTCCAATGGATGAAAATAGCTGCATAGACAAACACAAACAGAATTCCAACAATGACGCCGAAAAGAATGTTGATGAAATTGATCATGAATTTTTCAACATCAGCTCTTACCTTGGTCAGGATAGAAAGGGTCTCGCCACTGCGTTGATCCTCGAACATGGCATAGGGAAGTTTCATGGCATGTTGCAAACCATCGGTGAAAACCTTAGCTCCGAATTTTTGGATCACTACATTCAAAAAATAATCCTGGAAGTTTTTGGCAATGCGGCTGATCATTGCAACCGTTATAGAAGCAATGACGATATACCAGACTCCTGGCTGTTTCCATGAAAAAGAATTAAAGAATCTGTCTGAATCAAATTTCTGAATGATGTAAGCATTGGCCAGATTGATCAGCTTGCCAAAAAGAATGGGATCGATCAAAGAGAAACCAATATTGACAGCGGCCAATGTCAATACAAGAATGACCAGCCATTTATGAGGTTTCAGATAATGAAAAAGGATCTTCATAAGAAGATGAAAAATTTATCTCGCTACATTCACTGCTCTTTTCTCCCGGATCACTGTTACTTTGATTTGCCCGGGGAAAGTCATCTCGGTTTGGATCTTCTGCGCTATTTCAAATGAAAGTTTTTCTGAATCCTGGTCAGTTACTTTATCCGCTTCAACGATCACTCTCAATTCACGGCCGGCCTGAATGGCATAAGCTTTTTCAACACCGGTATAGGTCATTGCCAGGTTTTCAAGATCTTTTATTCTCTGCAAATATTGTTGCATGATCTCACGCCTTGCACCGGGCCTTGCGCCACTGATCGCATCACATGCTTGTATGATAGGGGAGATAACGTACTGCATTTCCATTTCGTCGTGATGTGCTCCAATGGCATTCACAACCGCAGGATTTTCACCATATTTTTCTGCCAGCTTTGCACCCAGCAATGCATGACTCAATTCAGATTCTTCATCAGGCACTTTTCCAATGTCATGCAATAGCCCGGCCCGCTTAGCCAGTTTTGCATTCAATCCTAATTCAGAAGCCATAATAGCACAAAGATTAGCAGTCTCCCGGCTATGCATCAATAAATTTTGTCCGTAAGAAGAACGGAAACGCATTCTTCCAACCATTCTTACTAATTCTTTATGCAGGCCATGAATTCCCAATTCGATCACGGTTCTTTCACCGATCTCCATCACCTGGTCTTCTAATTGCTTTCTTGTTTTTTCAACTACTTCTTCAATCCTGGCGGGGTGAATTCGTCCATCAGTAACGAGACGCTGTAAACTTAATCTTGCCAACTCACGGCGAAGAGGATCGAATGAAGATAGGAGAATCGCTTCAGGAGTATCATCAACGATCAAATCAACACCTGTTGCCGCTTCGATCGCACGGATGTTTCTTCCTTCACGACCAATGATCTGTCCTTTTACTTCATCACTTTCCAAATTAAAAACAGTGATAGAGTTTTCTATGGCTTGTTCAGCGGCTGTTCTTTGAATAGTTTGAATGATTATTTTTCTTGCTTCCTTGCCTGCTTTTTGTTTGGCATCCTCAATGATCTCCTGCTGCAAACTCATGGCTTGAGTTTGTGCTTCATGTTTCAGGCTTTCCACCAGTTGAGCTTTTGCTTCTTCAGCAGAAAGCTGGGCAATTTTTTCCAGGCGACGAATATGTTCTTCCTGGTGTTTTTCTAATTCCGTTCTTTTAATATTCACCAGTTCGATCTGGCGATTCAAATTGTCTTTGATCGCTTCGTTCTCTTTGATCTGTTTATCGAGATTGTTTTCTTTTTGATTGATGGATTGCTCTTTTTGCCGGATACGGTTTTCTCCTTCGCCCATTTTCCGGTTGCGTTCATTCACTTCCCGGTCATGAGCAGCTTTCATTTGCACAAATTTTTCCTTAGCCTCCAGTTCTTTTTCTTTCCGGATGGTCTCAGCTCTGAGTTCAGCTTCCTTCAGGATAGTTTGAGATTGTAATTCGGCCTGTTCAACTTTTTTGCGGGTGTTTTTTGCGAAAATTAGTTTACCCGCTATAATGCCAACGATAAGGGCAGCTACACCGATGATTGCATATATGATGTTGGGATCCATGAATTTCTTTTTTTAGTGGTTGCACAATCCTATTTCTTAATGAATAGTTCATATAATATACCTGGAAAAACAGGCAATTAGCGAAGATACTAAAACGGGAGCGAATGGGTAAAACGGTCAGGATGCCTGTAACTGGCCATCCAGCAACTTTTCGATGGAAGTCAATTGTTCTTCTATATTCTCTTTTTCAACGATAGAAGCAATGGCATTGTTCTGCTCTGTTGCATACCAGGCCAGCACCATAGCGATATAGTCCTGCATGTCCTTACCAGAGAACTGAGCCCGGTATTCAACGATCTTTTCATTGATCGTTTTGACGGTTCTTCTCACTACTTCTTCATCTTCCGGCCGAACTTTGATACGGTAACTCCGGTCACCGATGACGACTGTTGCAGCAATTAATGAGTCCATAATTTGGATTTTTCAAAATGTTTTAACTATATTGTTTGCCCCATTTAAATTCCGAACCGCTTTTCCTGGGAATTCATGACTTAAGGCCCTCCCTTTGAATTCAATCAGCCACTAAAAATGGTTTTATGTTTGCCAAAGTTAAGTCATCAGTTTTTATTGATGCATTGCAGCTGGAATTATCAGCGCCACCGGGCAATTGCCTGAAAGCTGTTCTGAAAGATGAAGCAGGAAGTGTGTGCAGCACTTTAGAGAAAGATGTCTGCCATCACAAAGAAGACATTACGTGGGATGGATTGAATGAGCTCCCTTACGGCATTTATACTTTAGAGCTTTCCCATGGCGAAGATGAAATGAAAATGCGCTTGGTGAAAAGAGTGTGATTACTCACTTAGCAAAACGATGCAGCGGTCAATTTCCCTTAAGTAAGAATTGATGCGTTTTTCAAATTCTTTTTTATCAACGTCGGTCATCTCCCCGGCATTCAGGCGAAGTATATCAGCTTGTTGCTTTAATTCTTCTATTTTTTTCTGCTGCTCTTTTGCTTCTTTATGATCTTTTTCTAATTCCTGCTTCAACCGGTCATTCTCTTTTTGCAAAGCAGAATAATTCTTCAGCAGCTGTTGTAATTTATCCTGTATTCTTTTAAGATGTTGTTCTGTGGGATTCATAATTAGTAAACTATTTTCTGATCTCCGCTTTCAGTTCTTTTTCCAGGCCCGACATGATAATATTCATCCAACCATCGATTTCTTTGTCGGTCAATGTTTTTTCTTCATCTAAAAAAGTAAAGCTTATTGCCATTGATTTTTTACCAGCGCCGAGCTTTTCACTCTCGAATATATCAAACAACTTCATAGCACGGAGCTTATTGAGCTTCATGTTTTGCACCAGTTTTTCCACCTCTTCATAGGGAAGCTGTTTGGCAACTATAATGGCAAGGTCGCGGTGAACAGAGGGGAATTTTGGAATTTCTTTTACTTTAATTGGTTTCTGCGCAGCGATCCTGGATAAAACTCCCCAATTCATTCCCGCAAAAAATACGGGCTGTTTGATGTCAAATTTTGCCAACACTGAACTTTTTACTTCTCCTGCGCCTGCAATGATCTGCCCATTCAGTTTGAAAACAATATGGTTATTCAGTTTTGGTACCTGCAATGGCTCTGTGCTTTCAGCTTTTACGCCTAATAACTTCAAAACGCTTTCAACGGTCCCTTTCAAATCATAAAAATCAGCAGAGACGGCTTTTTGTTTCCATCCACTTTCTTTTATATTTCCTGTAATGACGATGCAAAGTTTTTCCGCTTCATTGTATTTTCCGGGACCTTCCGTGCTATATGATTTTCCGAATTCGAAGAATTGCAGAGAATTATTTTTCCTGTTCAGATTATAAGCAACAGCTTCGAGGGAAGTTTCCAATAACGAATTACGCAAAATATTCAGTTCAGCACTTAAACTATTTTTCATTTTCACCATCTGCTCCTGTTCAGTTTCTGAAAAATAAGCTGCATTAGTGATCGAGTTGGTCAGGATCTCATTAAATCCCAATCCAACCAAATAGTCAGAAACTTTTTCTTTCCATTCTTCTTTTCCAAAATTCTCTTCAACGGAGGGAGTAATAGTAATGGCAGAAGGGATTTCAATATTATCTAATCCGTCAATCCGCAAAATCTCTTCTACAATGTCCGCCGGCAAGCTAATGTCCGGCTTATGATAAGGAACGGCTAATCTTAATTCATCAATCCCTTCTTTGATAATTTCAAAACCAAGACTGGTGAGAATGTCTTTCACCGCATCGGGATGATAATTCCTGCCGCTTAATTTTTTTAAATATTGAAACTTAAGAGTGATCTGCGTTTTTTCTTCAGGAAAAACATATACATCCACGATGTCTGAAGAAATTTCACCGCCACAAATTTCTTTTATCATTTTGGCTGCCCTCTTCAATACTTTTACTGTAGCGGAAATATCTGTTCCTTTTTCAAATCTTGTAGCAGCATCAGTTCTCAAGCCATGACGAAAAGAAGTTTTACGAATGCTTACAGGATTGAAGCAGGCACTTTCTAAAAAAACATTTTTTGTTTTATTGGTAACACCACTGTGCAGGCCGCCAAATACTCCGGCAATACAAATGCCTTCTTTTGCGTCGCAGATCATAAGGTCTTCAGCACTGAGCTTTCTTTCTTTTTCATCGAGAGTTATAAACTTAGTTCCTTCGGAAAGGTTGGTTACGATAATTTTTTTCTCTTTGATTTCATCAGCATCAAAAGCATGTAATGGCTGTCCTGTCTCATGCTGAATAAAATTCGTGATGTCCACAATATTATTGATCGGGCGAACGCCAATGGCTTTTAATTTTTGCTGCAACCATTTTGGAGACTCCTTAATGGTAATATTGGAAATACTTACTCCGGAATAGCGGGGACAAGCCTCAGGATTTTCCACTTTTACATGTACCGGCAGGGAGTTGTTATCAGGTTTGAAGCCATTTTCATTCGGCAACTTCGCTTTATAATCTTTTTTATCATGGTGACTCAAATAAGCACACACATCTCTTGCCACTCCCCAATGACTCATGGCTTCCATTCTATTTGGAGTCAGGCCAATTTCGAATATCCAGTCTTCATAAGGTTTAAAATAATCGGCTGCAGGAGTTCCTACTTTCACATCATTGGGCAAGACCATAATTCCAGCATGCGAACTGCCCAATCCAATTTCATCTTCAGCACAGATCATTCCATGACTTTCTGCATTGCGAATTTTTGCTACCCACATTGTCATCGGTTCGCCATTGATAGGGAAAATAGTTGTACCAACTGTTGCCACGATCACTTTTTGTCCGGCAGCCACATTCGGTGCGCCACAAACAATAGAAAGCGGTTCACCATTCCCCACATTCACTTTAGTAAGTGTAAGTTTATCAGCGTTAGGATGTTTTTCAGTGGTCAATACTTCACCGATTATTAATCCTTTTAAACCGCCTCTTACTTCTTCAAATTTTTCCAATGATTCCACTTCGAGGCCAACAGAGGTCAAAATTTTACTGAGCCGTTCCGGATCAACAGTTATGGGGAGATATTCACTAAGCCATTTATACGAGATCTTCATGTCCTATGCAATTCGGGCAAAGATAAGAATTGGAAAGAAGGAAAGGTGAAGGCGAAATAATCACATCTTATAACAAACTGCATTGATATTCATACCAGCCCCAACAGAAGCAAACATGACCACATCGCCGGTTTCCAGTTCATGTCCATGCAATTGATCTTTGCGAACCATATCAAATAGAGTAGGAATGGTGGCAACGGAACTATTGCCGAATTTTTGAATGTTCATCGGCATTACATTTATCGGAAATTCTTTTACGCCATATAATTTATAGAGTCGCTTAATGATTGCTTCGTCCATTTTTTCATTGGCCTGGTGAATGAAAATCTTTTTTACCTCGTTTATTGACACACCTGATTTATCCAAACAATCTTTCATTGCCAGGGGCACATGAAGCAAAGCATATTCATATACTTTTCTTCCTTTCATTTTAATATACCGGATGCGGGGATCAGAATTTGGAAGATTGCTTTTTCCCATGTAAATAAAATAGGCTTCCTCTACACAATGACTTTGCACACTCCAGGAAAGAACTCCATTTTTGGATTCGCCATTTTTTGATTCAACCACACAAGCACCGGCACCGTCACTGAAGATCATACTATCTCTATCATGCATATCCAATACTCTGCTTAACGCTTCCGTACCGATCACCAATGCTTTTTTTGCAATGCCTGCTTTGAAATAAGTATCGGCTTGTATCAATCCCTGCACCCAACCCGGGCAGCCAAACAAAATGTCATAAGCTACACAGCTTGGATTTTTAATACCAAGATCATGTTTCACTCTCGACGCCAGTGATGGCACTTCATCTGTCTGAATGGTATGCTTTACAACATTACCAAAATTGTGAGCCAATATGATCTGGTCTAATTCTTCAGGATTTATTTTACTGTCTTCAATAGCAGCTTTTGCAGCCAATGTCGCCATATCAGAAGTATTTATGTCTTCACAGGCATAACGACGTTCTTCAATACCCGTGATCTCCTGGAACTTTCTTGCCACTTCTTCCGGCGATGAAGTAATGGGCTGTGAATCTTCTCCATAAAAATCATTTGCGGCAAAATCCCGGTTTGTTTTTATGATTGGCGGAATGTAGCAGCCGGTCCCGGTGATCACAGTTTTGATATCAGCCATATGTAACTTTTATGGAACAGCAAAGGTAGAGGTATTAATTGCTAACAATCGTTAGAAAAAGAAGAAAAGATTTTGTGTCGGTTTCGATAATTCTATTCTCGTGTTCCTGGAGTTTGTCCTGAGCGAGACAAAGGATTTATATTTCAGCTGCCGGAATTCTATTGGGCTTCAGGGAATTCATTAATTTGCTCCAAATGCTGCACAAACTTTCTATACAGAATTATGCGATCATAGATAAGCTGGAAATAGATTTCTCAAAAAAATTAAACGTACTTACCGGGGAGACGGGTGCAGGAAAATCCATCATTGTTGGTGCTCTGGGTTTGATATTGGGAGAAAGAGCCGATACAACTGCTTTAGTGAACAAAGAAAAAAAATGTGTAGTGGAAGGAATATTTGAGGCAAAGAATAAAGTGGAAGTGAAAAAATTTTTGAAGGAAAATGAGTTTGATCTGAATGAAGAATTGATCATTCGAAGAGAGATAGGAACAAATGGCAAATCCAGGGCATTTATTAATGACACACCGGTCAATCTTGATCAACTAAAAGAATTGAGTTCATTGCTTGTCGACCTTCACCAGCAATTTGATTCATTGCAATTAGGCCAATCCGATTTTCAAAGAGAAGTTTTGGATGCATTGGCTGATCAGTTTGAATTGGTAGAAGAATATCAAACGATCTTCCAGCAATGGCAACAAATAAAGAGAGAATCTGGAGAATTAAAGCAACAAAAACTTCAATTTGACAAAGAAGCCGATTACAACCGTTTTCAGTTTAATGAACTGGAAGAAGCTGGGTTTAAAGAAAATGAGTTGGAAGAAATTGACGGTGACCTGAAACTGATGAACAATGCGGAAGGAATAAAAACGGTTTTATCAAAAACGTATTTTGATCTGAAAGAAAGTGAAGCCCCGGTTGTTCAGCAATTGAAGGTTTTATTGAACCAGTTGCAAACTTATTCTTCTTTTCATCCCGACCTGAATGCCGTGATCCAACGATTGCAATCTTCTCAAATAGAATTGCAGGATATCGCTGATGAAGTAGATCGCATCAGCAGCCATGTGAATTATAATCCCGAAAAGATCCAGCAATTAAGTGACAGGCTTTCTCTGGGATACAAATTGCAAAAGAAGCATGGAGTAAAATCCACGAATGAATTACTGGAGATACAAAGGCAATTAGAAGAAAAATTGCAAGCGGTATTGAATATAGATGAAGCCATTCAGCAAAAGGAAAAAGAAAGCAATAAACTATTTGAAGAAGCAAACAAGCTGGCAAAGAAGATTGCCGAGGGAAGGAAAAAACAAATAAAACCATTTGAAGATAAAGTCAATAAACTGCTGTCACAAGTTGGAATGCCAAATGCAAAATTGAAAGTGGAAGTAAAAACTAAAGAAGAATTGAATTATTATGGCGCGGAGGAAATAGAATTTTTATTTGATGCTAATAAGAGCGGACAATTTCAGCCCGTTCGTAAAGTGGCGAGTGGCGGAGAGTTAAGTCGCCTGATGCTTTGTATAAAATCATTGGTAGCAGAATCCATCGACCTACCCACATTGATTTTTGATGAAATTGACACGGGCATTTCTGGTGAAGCGGCAAGACAAGTTGGAATCATCATGAAATCACTGGCTGCAAAACGACAAGTTATCTGCATCACGCATCAACCGCAAATAGCTGGCAAAGCCGATGCTCATTATTTTGTTTATAAGGAAATCGTAAAAGATGTGGTGAAAACAAATATTCGCCAATTGAACCAGGAAGAAAGAATTGTGGCGATTGCAAAAATGCTTAGTGGAGAAAAACCAACAGCTGCTGCCATGGAAAATGCAAGAGAAATGGTAGCTAATTAGCCAATTTGAAAAGGTGCTAATGAAAAAAATAGTTGTATTCATAATAATTGCGGCTGTTCTGGTAGCTGCTTATTTTCTCAATAATTATCTTCAAAAGCAAATCAAACCGCGAAAATCATTTGGACGATTAATGCTTTATTTTTTAATAACTGTTGTAACGGTACTCGGGCTGATGTTCCTGATGGTATTTATCATCGGAAAACTCTATCCAAAAGAAATAATGAAATAATATATACATTTACGTATTAACCAAAAACAATAAATAATAAACTATAAACCAATATGGGAAATAATTTATTGAAAGGGAAAAAAGGGATCATCTTCGGCGCATTGGATGAAAAATCCATTGCGTGGAAGACCGCCTTGAGATGTCATGAAGAAGGTGCGGAATTGGTTTTGACAAATGCTCCCGTTGCGTTGCGTATGGGAGAAATAAATAAACTGGCAGAAGCCGTAAAGGCCCCTGTGATCGGTGCGGACGTGACGAACATGGAAGACCTCAAGAATTTATTTGATGGAGCGATGAAACATTTTGGCGGAAGTTTTGATTTTATTCTTCATTCAATAGGAATGAGTTTGAATGTTCGTAAAGGCAAGCATTATACAGAAATGAATTATGAATGGAATCAAAAAACAATGGACATCTCTGCCATGAGTTTGCATAAAGTGTTGCGTACGGCCTGGGATATGGATGCATTGAATGAATGGGGGAGTGTGGTCGCATTAACTTACATAGCGGCGCAAAGAGTTTTTCCTGATTACAATGAAATGGCAGATGCCAAAGCTTTGCTGGAAAGTGTGACCAGGATGTTTGGATATTATTATGGTATAAAAAAGAAGGTGAGAATAAATACAGTTTCGCAATCGCCGACAAGAACAACAGCAGGAAGCGGCGTGAAAGGATTTGATGGATTTATAAATTATGCTGAAAAAATGAGCCCCCTGGGAAATGCCAGTGCGGAAGATTGTGCAAAGTATTGTGCCCTTTTATTCAGTGATTATACGAGAATGGTGACTATGCAAAATCTTTTCCATGATGGAGGATTTTCATTTACGGGAGTGACAGGAGCAGTGATAGAGCAAATGGAGAAGTGATAGACAATAGGGAATAGTCAATGTGAATGGAAATCCTGGAGTTGAAGTGTGCGACCAAACAGATCGTGGTAGCAGTATCCCGATAGCCGTCGGGACTGGCAACATAGTTTAAAAAGCCTCTGCAAAAGAGGCTTCAATTTTTTCTAATAGCTAATGCCTTTTCTCAATATTCATCTTCATTGAAAAGAAAATCATCCTGGGTGGGATAATCGGGCCAGATGTCTTCGATGGTCTCATATACATCGCCTTCATCTTCGAGTTCCTGCAAATTCTCCACTACCTCGATAGGTGCACCACTGCGAATAGAATAATCTATCAACTCGTCTTTCGTTGCGGGCCACGGAGCATCTTCAAGATAGGAAGCCAATTCTAGTGTCCAAAACATCTTTCGAAGGGTTTTAATTTAATGGGTTTGATCTCGATCTACCCCCAAATTTTCCGCAAATGTAGCTTTATTAACGAATTTTCCAAATCCGTCTATATACATCGCTTCTTGAATAAATCCTTAAAAAAACCGTGCCTGACTCATGGTTTTGCCGGTGGGTGGCTTTTACTGATATTTGATTTATCAAACCAGTTGATCGCTGCATGTTAAGTGGTAAAAATATTTACAAAAGGTATGGAACTCTTGAAGTGCTGAAAGGAGTGAATATCGATATAAAGAAAGGAGAAGTGGTTGCTATTGCAGGGCCTTCGGGTTCTGGCAAGAGTACATTGCTGCACATATTAGGAACATTGGATAAAGCGGACATGGGTGAAGTGTCGGTGAATGGAGCAACCATCCATGATATGACAGGAAAAAAGTTAGCGGCATTCCGGAATAAGCATATTGGATTTGTTTTCCAGTTTCATCATCTATTGCCAGAATTCAATGCCCTGGAAAATGTTTGTATCCCTGGCTGGCTGGCTGGAAGAAAGAAAAAAGAAGTGGAGACCGATGCAAAGAAGTTATTACAGTTATTGGGATTATCTGAAAGATTGGAAAATAAACCGAATCAATTATCTGGAGGGGAACAACAACGTGTAGCAGTGGCAAGAGCATTGATCAATAACCCCGACATCGTTTTTGCTGATGAACCCACTGGCAACTTAGATTCGGCTAATGCAAAAGAGCTTCATCAATTATTTTTTGACCTGCGTAACCAAATTAATCAAACCTTCCTCATTGTTACTCATAATGAAGAATTAGCAAGGCTTAGCGATAGAGTTTTATATATGAAAGACGGGAAGATCGTCTGATCACATTTTTATAAATTCTACTCTTCTATTATTAGCTCTGCCATCCAACGATGTATTATCACTGACAGGCTTGGTATCTCCAAAACCTTTTGACGTCAATCTTGATGCCTCAACACCCATTTTTATCAATTGATCTTTTACGGCGTCAGCTCTTTGTTGGGATAATGTAAGATTGTGAGAGGCAGAACCTGTATTGTCAGTATGTCCATCTATTTCGAATTTGAGATCCGGGTTATCTTTTAATACCTGTACGATCATGTTGAGTGTTCCCATGCTTTCAGGTTTGATGGTTGCTTTATCAATGTCGAAATTGATACCATGAGTTACGATCTTTGTTTCAGTAAATTTTTTCCCGATCATATTCTGATTACCGCCGGTAGCAATCCGGATATTTTTGAAGGTGACAGGCGATTCCTCCGAGCCAATGCCTGCAAATGTGATGCTCTCAAAATCTTCTTTTGTATCAGGTACCACCAGCATACGGGTTTGATCCAAATAAATTTTTAACTGATGGTTTTTGAAAGCCAGAGCCACATGATGCCATTTATTATCAAAGTTGTCCCTGATTTCTTCAGGATAATTTTTTGAAAGTGATATACCGCCGACATTCCCATTAAAACTCATCTCAGCGGGTTGAATGCTGATATCCGATTCCTGGTGATCGCCATCCCGGGTGAGGCCCATCAGCAAATTCAAGCCATAAGCACCCGGTCGATGATACCAGTCGAATTCAATGGTATAAGGATCGCTGAGATATTTTTCTGTTTTTATTCTCGGGAGCACACGGGCATAATTTCCATCCGTAAGATTCATGGTTAATTCGCCATTGATCTTGTTCAGCACTGCTTGTCCTGCTTTCAATTCCCAATGCGTGGCAAACTCTCCATCCTGGTCGTCAGCGAAGTTATCTTCAAATAAAATTTTGTCTCCCGGAACAAAATCATAATTGGCGTATACTTTTAAAGAAGGTGCAGCGGTCGTGATTGTATTGTTGGAAGTGTTTTCTTCATTCTTTGATTCTTCTTTTGGTGGGTTTTCCTTTTTTGTTGTATCGGTAGTTCCTTTATCATTCTTCTCTTCCATTTTTTGTTTTACCTTATCACCGAGTTTTTTCAGGATCTGCGCATTTACAATCATACCTACAACCAAAACACTTAGAAGAAGAAAAATCTTTCTCATAACATTAATTTTTAATGAAGTTAATTGGGGATCGTATGTTAAGGAGAATTCTAAATTACAAAAATGATTCAATTATACTCTTGGCTTCCAGGGAATTTCTTTCACCTTTAATTGAAAGCCGATGAACCTGGCAAGAACAAAAAGATAATCGCTCAGGCGATTGAGGTATTTAATAACGAAGGGATCAATAAATGAATTATTTTCCTGAAGTGAAACGCATGCTCTTTCAGCCCTGCGGCAAACACATCTTGCCACATGAGCAGTGGATACAGCCACATGACCACCCGGCAAAAGGAAAGATTTCATTTCAGGAAACTTTTCATTCATCTTGTCAATTTCTTTTTCCAGCAGGAGCACATCTTCTTCTTTCAGGTCAGGTATCTTCAATTTGGTTTCTTTATCGGGGTCACAAGCTAATGACGAGCCAATGGTGAATAAGCGATCCTGTATTTCACCTAAAACTTTTTTTGTTTTCTTTTTATTGAATTGATCACTTACTAACCCGATCCATGAATTCAATTCATCGACAGTTCCGTATGCTTCAATGCGAAGACTGGATTTGGAAACTTTCGTTCCGCCTATTAATGATGTAGTCCCCTTATCGCCGGTCTTTGTATAAATTTTGATCGCCATGCATTATTTTTCAAACATGAGTAAGCTTTTCTCCTTTTTTATCGCTTTCAATGATGCCGTCACGCAAACGAATGATGCGATGTGCATGATTCGCAATATCCACTTCATGTGTAACCAATACAACCGTATTGCCATTTGAATGAATCTCCCCGAATATATCCATGATCTCTTCTGAAGTTTTTGTGTCGAGATTACCAGTCGGCTCGTCGGCAAGAATAAGCGACGGTTCATTTACCAAGGCCCTGGCAATAGCTACTCTTTGGCATTGTCCGCCGGAAAGCTCATTGGGTTTGTGATGACTTCTGTCAGAAAGTTTTACTAATTCCAATACATGTTTGGCTTTTTCATTTCGCAGCTTTCTGCTCATGCCGCTGTACACCAATGGAAGAGCAACATTTTCCAACGCCGTTAACCGGGGCAATAAATTGAATTGCTGAAATACAAACCCGATTTCTTTATTGCGAACCTCAGCGAGATCGTTATCCACCATTTTACTTGCATCATGCTGATTCAAAATATAAGTTCCGCCGGTTGGAGTATCTAAGCAGCCAAGAATGTTCATTAAAGTGCTCTTGCCGGAGCCCGAAGGTCCCATCAGGGCGACATATTCGTTTTTATAGATATCCAGAGAAATTCCTTTCAGGACCCTTAATTCCATTTTCCCCATGAAATAACTCTTGCGAATATTTTCGAGGTGTATAATGCCCTGCATAAAAACAAATATACTGTTTAGCCTTCAGGTATTTATGCAATCTGTCATTATTTTGCATCTCCTTTCCGCCATGAATTTTTTCACTGTTCTTCAACCTCAAATTGACTTCAGCATACAGCCTCAAACCGCTGAAGAAAAGATTACCATCCTGCATTGTACTTTAGAAAATGATCTGTGGATCTGGATGTGGCCTTCCACCTACTTGGTCCAACAGGATGGCCAGCATAAAAGACTGCTGCATATTTATAATATTCCTTTTCATCCTGATTGGAAAGTTGCCAAAGCAGGTCACCAATTCATTCTTCTGTTCGAAGGCTTGGATTCCAATTGTGTGAAATTCGACCTTATCGAAAAGTCAGAAGAAAAAGGAGGATTTATTATTAAGGACATTCAAAGAAATTCAACTGACGTTTACCATCTCTTGGTTGGAAGAAAAGATCTGCAGAGGTAGTGAATTTATTTTTTGATCACTTTCGGGACTTTAAAAAAAATATCATCATGTTCCGGCGCATTTTTCAAAGCTTCTTCCCGACTGATCGAACCTTTTACCTCATCTTTTCTCAATACATTCACCTCCTCACTCATGTGCAGTGAGGGTTCAACACCTGCTAAATCTAATTCATTCAATTTATCAACGAATGCGATCATCTTTTGCAAGTCTGCTTTGATTGCTTCTTTTTCAGAAGTATCGAATTTCAGTCTTGCGAGATGAGCTAATTTATCAACTAATGCATCGTTCACTTCCATAAAGCAAATATAGTTTATGGTTTTTGTTTTTGATTGATGTCATAGTTTCTCGTAATGAACAGTTAGGTTGCTGGTTTAGAACGATAAACTAAAAACTATAAACCATAAACTCTCATTATCTTCGTCACTATGGCAAAAAAGGAGATTGTTGTAAGTGGCATCAGGCCTACCGGTTTTTTGCACCTAGGAAATTATTTTGGTGCGATGCGCAATTATGTACGGATGCAGGAAGGGTTCGATTGTTATTTTTTTGTCGCCGACTGGCATTCTCTCACCACTCATCCTGATACAAAAGAATTGCGAAGCAGTGTGATGCGGGTTTTGGCTGAAAATATAGCCGCGGGTATTGATCCTGAAAAAGCATGTTTGTACCTGCAAAGTGAAATCCCGGAGATACCTGAGCTGTATCTTTTATTAAATATGCTGGCTTATAAAGGCGAGTTGGAGAAAACAGCAACGTTCAAAGATAAGGTTCGCCTGCAACCTGATAATGTGAATGCGGGTTTATTGACTTACCCCGTTCTGCAGGCAGCAGATGTTATGATCCACCGGGCAAAATATGTTCCGGTAGGAAAAGACCAGGAACAGCATTTGGAGATGGCGAGAAATTTTGCGCAGCGATTTAATTATCGTTATGGAGAATTATTTCCGGAACCGGAAGCATTCAATTTTGGACAAGAATTAATAAAAGTGCCGAGTCTCGACGGAGCAGGTAAAATGAGTAAAAGTGAAAATCAATTCGCCACTTTATACTTGGCTGATGACGATGAATTGATCCGTAAAAAAGTAATGAAAGCAAAAACAGATGCGGGCCCGACAAAGAATAATGCTGAGAAGCCGGATGAGATCAAGAATATTTTTATGCTGTTGAAGCTGGTAAGCAATGAAGAGGTGATAAGGAAATTTGAGGAGGATTATAATAATTGTAAGATCCGCTATGGAGACATGAAGAAGCAGTTGGCGGAAGACATGGTGAAATTCATTTCCCCGATCAGGGAAAGGTCAGAAAACATTTACCATGATGAAAAATACTTGAAGCAGGTAATAGAAAAAGGAACAGAGGAAGCGAGGAAAAGTGCAATTGAAACAATAGGACTTGTGAGGGAAACGATGGGGTTGAAATATTTTTAAACCCGAATTTTTTAGGATAATAATTTACTTATCTTTAAAATCCGACTCAGAATTCGCATCATCGCTATGGCAAAAGCAAAGTCAAAACCCAAACACATCGCCGTTGCAGGCAATATAGGTGCAGGTAAAACAACACTCACCGAAATGCTCAGCAAGCATTATAAATGGATACCTCATTTTGAAGATGTGGATCATAATCCTTACCTCATGGATTTTTATGAGGACATGCCTCGCTGGAGTTTCAACCTCCAGATATATTTTTTGAACAGCCGGCTTCGCCAGTTGGTCGAGATACAAAGGGGAACAGAAACCGTGATCCAGGACAGGACGATTTATGAAGATGCTAACATATTTGCACCTAATTTGCATGACATGGGTTTGATGAGTAAACGGGATTTTGACAATTACTATGTTTTTTTCCAAACCCTGAAATCAATGGTTAAACCTCCCGACCTGCTTATCTATTTGAATGCATCTGTTCCGACACTGGTAGGAAATATTCAAAAGAGAGGAAGAGAATATGAAGAGAATATCCGGTTGGATTATCTGAAAAAGCTAAACGAGTATTATAATAAATGGATCGAATCCTACAAAGAAGGTCCGTTATTAGTAATTGATGCAGATAAGAACCGGTTCCCGGAAAACACAGAGCATTTCGGAGATATCATTCATAAAGTAGATGCGCAGTTATACGGATTATTTTAAGTGATCATGAAAGCGATTTTAATTTTTGTGTTGTGTGCAATAGTGAGTTCTGCAAATGCCCAGACCTTAAAAGACGCACTTTTCAGCGGACGATTAAAAACAGATTCCAACTCCACAGTCAAAAAAAATGATAGTTTAAAATTACTTTCTGACTCTCTTTTCAAGATCAGGAAAGATTCTATTGCAGCGGCAAAAGCGGCGGCTCAGAAAGATGCCAGTAAAATAAACGCTGTTGAAGTAAATCCAACCAGCTCTGCTAATACCAACGCACCGGAGAAAAGCAAGACCTGGAAGCAGTTTATTGATGAGTACACTGACATTATTAGGAAAGAAGTATTGCCATCTTCCAAAATTCCAAAAGGCAGTTATTCAATTTTGATAGATTACACCATTGAAACGGATGGGAACATTACCACCAATAATGTTTACTGTACTCCGGAAAACGCTTATCTCTTGCAGCAGATCAAGACAAGGATGATGATCAATGCTCCTCAGTTATCGCCTGTATTGATGAGCAATGGAAAACCCCGCAAGGCTTTGAAAAAACAATCATTGATCTTTGTAAAAGAGAAAGATTAACTGGTATAGTTACTGTAATCTTTCAGATCATTCAGCATTTTCGCAATTTTTATCAACCATTCTGCTTGCTTGTCTTTATTGCGGCTGAAATCAGTTTCTTCGTCATATTGATTTTGAAACTGTTCTTTTTCGTCCAAAATATTCTGGTAGATCTTTTGAAGATCGGTCTTGTAATTGTTCCTGTCAAATCTATAGGCACCAATTCGTTGATTCAGTTTACGGGCAAATATTTCGGTGATATCGAAATGTCCCTGTTCATGTGAAAGAATGTATTCGGTTTTATATCTCCCCCACGATCTGTCTTTTGAAAAACTGCAGGTGATCTTATAGCTTAAGGAAGTTCCGCTTATGCTATAATTAATTCCCAGGTAAGTGGCAGTAGAAGCAGCGGCATCCGAACGGGCATCGGGCTTTGATTTATAATCACCCCAGGCTAATTTTTTTCCTGTATTCCAATTCAGCAATTCTTCGTTTGCATCCTGGGAGGCTCCCAGTAAAGGAGAAAGAAAAGCAATAAGCCAGATATATTTTTTTATGATCTGCATGTTATCCAAACGGAAAGTTGAGAAAAAAAGTTTTAATAAAAATCTAAAATATATGAGACCGGGTTCTATAAAAAAATCCTCTGAAGAGAGGATCTTTACTAATTTGAAATCAAGCAATTTAAACTTTTGGAGCTGCCGCCAATACTTCCTGGCTCACACCGCTGGCATATTTCTCAAAGTTCTTTATAAACAAACTTCCGAGATATTTCGCTTTTTCATCATAAGCATTTTTATCGGTCCAGGTATTTTTGGTAAACAATACTTCTGAAGGCACACCCGGGCATTCTTTAGGAATGGCAACGCCGAATACAGGATGCGTTTCAAATTCTACGGTATTTAATTTTCCTTCTAATGCAGCGGTGATCATTGCTCTGGTCAACTTTAATTTCATACGATTGCCAACTCCATACGGCCCGCCTGTCCACCCGGTATTCACCATCCAAACATTTACTTTATGTTCCTGCATTTTTTTGCCCAGCATTTCTGCATACTTGCCCGGATGCAAGGGAAGGAAAGGAGCACCAAAGCAGGCACTGAATGTGGGTTTAGGTTCAGTAACTCCGGCTTCAGTTCCCGCAACTTTCGCTGTATACCCCGAAATGAATTGATACATGGCTTGTCCCGGGGATAATTTTGAAATAGGAGGCAATACTCCGAATGCATCACAGGTGAGAAAGAAAATATTTTTTGGCAAATGACCGACGGAAGGTTCCAATGCATTGCTGATAAAACTTAACGGGTAAGAAACCCTTGTATTCTCGGTGATCGAAGCATCATCAAAATTTATTTTATTGGTTCCGGGAAAGAAATTTGCATTCTCCACAATGGCGCCGGGACGAATGGCACGAAATATTTCCGGCTCCTTTTCTTCCGTCAGGTTGATACATTTTGCATAGCAGCCACCTTCGAAATTGAAAATGTTATCATCTGTCCATGCATGCTCATCATCACCGATCAGTTTGCGATTAGGATCGGCACTCAAGGTTGTTTTACCCGTTCCGCTCAGTCCGAAGAATATTGCTGTATCTCCACTCTTGCCCATATTGGCACTGCAATGCATGCTCAGCACTTTTTTATCATGCGGTAAAACATAATTGAGAATAGTGAAAATTCCTTTCTTCATTTCACCCGTATAGCCAGTGCCGGCGATTAAAATCATTTTATGCTTGAAAGAAACCAGGGCTGCATTCTGCTGCCTGGTGCCGCATTCTTTCGGATCCAGTTTTAATCCGGGAGCAGCGATCACATGCCAATCAGGCTGGAAACTATCCAGGTCATCTTCCGTAGGTCTTAAAAACATATTGTAGGCAAACAGATTGCTCCAGGGCTTTTCATTTACCACCCGTATATTCATTTGATACCGGGGGTCAGCACAGGCATAACAATCCCGGACCCATATTTCAGGAAGACGATTCAAATAATCGATCATCTTTTTATAAACGATATCGAAGTATTTTGGTTCAATAGGGATATTGAAATCATTCCAGTGAACAGAATTTTCGGTGAGCTCATCTTTTACGGTGAACTTATCTTTCGGTGCCCGGCCGGTGAATTCGCCGGTGCGTATCATCAATGCCCCTGTATCATTCAACACACCTTCGCCGATGCGCAAACTATCTTGCACCAGTTCTTCAGGCGATGATTGATAATGGATTTTATCGAAAGACTTTAAGCCGAGTTTGGCTAATTCTGTTGCGGGCATAACAAAAACTTGTTCTGACATAAGGCAATCGTTTGTTCTTCACAAATGTAAGCCACAATCCCGTTTTCATACAAACAACTGTTAGCATAATTATTAAAATGAGGCCAAAGTTCTCGATATTGCAGCTTCTTAGACCTTGATCCTGAGAGATTTTAGTTTAGCAATTGAAAATGGGTAAAAATTTTTAATATGACAGATTTTGAATTTTGTGATAAATGAGGACTTATAGAAAATGATGCGACTTATCTTTAAAAACAAAAATTGAAAAGATGAAATACCAGCCTGTAACGCCGGAATTATTTACCAAAAACCGGGAACGATTCATTAGCCAGATGCAAAAGAATTCTATTGCGATTTTTGTAAGCAATGATGAATCAGTGATCAATGGAGATGCATTGTATCCTTTCAAACAAAACAGCGATCTTTTCTGGCTGAGCGGAATTACACAGGAAGACAGCATGGTGATCCTTTTTCCTGACAATCCCGATCCGAAATACCGGGAAGTGCTGGTATTGGTTCGTCCCAATGAATTAAAAGAAAAATGGGATGGAAAAAGATTACGGGTTAATGAAGCACAAGCCATCAGCGGAATTAAGACAATTGTGTGGTTGGATAGTTTAGACGCTTTACTGCAACCGTGGATCCACTCAGCAGATACTATTTATCTCGATACGAACGAGAATGACCGCAAAGCAAGTTTGTTGCAAACAAGAGAATATCGTTTTGTAAATGAAATGAAGGCAAGATATCCCTTGCATAATTATATCCGTGCTGCAAAACTGATGAAGGAATTGCGAGGAGTAAAAACCGCCATGGAAATCGAGCTGCTGCAAAAAGCAATTGACATTACTCATAATACTTTTATTCGCTTGTTGAAATTCATCAGGCCGGAGGTCATGGAATACGAGATCGAAGCAGAGATCTATCATTCTTTTTTAAGTCAGCGATCACCCGGACCTGCCTATGGAAGTATCATTGCAAGCGGAGACAGGGCTAGAACATTGCATTATATTACCAATAATGAAGAATGCAAAGATGGAGAATTGCTGTTGATGGATTTTGGTGCGGAGTATGCCGGCTATAATGCTGATCTTACCAGGACGGTGCCTGTGAATGGAAAATTTAGCCGCCGGCAAAAAACAGTTTACAATGCTTGCCTGCATTTGCATGATTATGCAAAAAGTTTATTGAAGCCCGGTATTACGATTGTTGAATACACGGATAAAGTGGGAGAGGAAGCCACGCAGCAATTTTTAAAAATTGGTTTGCTGAAAAAAACAGATGTGAAAAATGAAGATCCGGAGAACAGGGCTTATCGCAAATATCTATATCACGGTATTTCACATCATCTTGGAATAGATGTGCATGATTTGGGAACAAGAACTGAACCGATAAGAGCCGGAATGGTATTTACTGTTGAGCCAGGAATTTATATTGAAGAAGAAAGAATGGGAGTGCGGATCGAGAACAATGTTTGGATTACCAGAAATGGAAATAAAGATCTAATGGCTAAGATTCCTATCACTGTAGAAGATATTGAAGACTTGATGAAGAAATAATATGCTAATTTGCAAATGTGCAAATATGCCGATTTGCTAATGATTAACTGTATCTATCCTTCATGAAGAACGTCCCTAATTTATTTACTCTTCTTAATCTCATCTTCGGTTGTATTGCGATTGTATTCACATTGCAACCCGGGCTTATTGTTTTCACAAATGAACAAGGAACCCAACTCCTCGATATTCCAGAAAAAATATGGATGGCCTCTTTATTCATTGGATTGGCTGCATTAGTTGATTTCTTAGATGGATTTGTAGCAAGATTATTCAAGGCAACATCAGAAATGGGAAAACAGTTGGACTCATTGGCTGATCTTGTAAGTTTTGGAGTAGCGCCGGGAATTATTCTTTATCAATTTTTAAGATTGAGCTATGCACAGCAAGAAGGAGGAATGGAAGTTTCCGTTTTTTGGCTGTCCATTGCATTTTTAATTCCGGCAGCGTCCGCATTCCGGTTAGCAAAATTTAATTTAGACACTGAACAGCAATATTCATTCAAAGGTGTACCCACTCCCGCGGTTGGATTATTGATCGCTTCCTTGCCGGTTATTTATTGGAATGTAAATGAAGCCTGGATGCTTAAGCTTTTATTGAATAAATGGTTTTTATATGGGTTGATTTTATTGCTGAGCTATTTAATGGTTTCCGATTTATCAATGATGAGCCTGAAGTTTAAAGATCTCAATGTAAAAAATAATTTGTCAAAATATATTTTGCTGGTGATAGCGATCATCTCCATTATTGCGTTAAAATGGCTGGCTGTTCCAATAATCTTCATCGCCTACGTTCTTGTATCTTTGCTTTTCAAAAATAAAATTGCATGATGTTCACCGTTCAGATCAAAGTGATGCCACTGAAAGAATTGCTCGATCCCCAGGGAAAAGCTGTCATGGGAGGGTTGAAAAGTTTAGGAATAAATAATGTAGAAGATGTGCGGATCGGAAAGAACATTACACTGCAGGTAAATGCCGCTACAGCAGAACAGGCAAAGCAAATGGCAGAAGAAGCCAGCAAGAAATTATTGGCGAACCCGGTGATGGAATATTATGAAGTCTCCGTTAACTAAACTATGCTCTATATTGTTCCATCTCCTATTGGTAATTTAAAAGATATTACACTCCGGGCATTAGATGTATTAAAAGAAGTCGATCTCATTTTAGCAGAAGATACAAGAACTACTTCCAATCTTTTGAATCATTACCAAATTCAAAAAACACTTTCTCCCTATCACCAGAATAACGAACATAAGATCTTACAGCATCTTGTTAATCAATTACTGGATGGGAAAAAAATTGCATTGATAACAGATGCAGGAACACCCGGAATTTCTGATCCTGCTTTTTTATTGGTGCGTGAATGTATCAAAGTGGGAGTGAAGGTCGAATGTTTACCAGGAGCTACCGCATTTGTCCCTGCTCTTATCAATAGTGGTATTCCTGCCAACCGTTTCTCTTTTGAAGGATTTTTACCGCAAAAAAAAGGAAGGCAGACTTTATTAAAAAAACTTGCCGGAGAAGAACGGACCTTGATCTTTTACGAATCGCCATTGCGATTAGTAAAAACGTTGGAAGAATTCATCCAATATTTTGGTAAGGACCGTCCATGTTGTGTAAGCCGTGAGTTGACTAAAATGTTTGAAGAAAATAAGAGAGGAACATTAGGAGAAGTTTGGGGCTATTATAAAGAAAAGGGAGTAAAAGGAGAGATCGTCATCATCGTGCAGGGAACAGAATAATGTTTGCATATCATTAAACTTTTTTCTTTTTCTCATAGCTCTCATTTCACGAAATTTGCCATTCCCCGAAGGGTCCTTCGGACAAAATTTTACGGATGAAAAGATTTTTTCTATTTGCAGCTTGTAGTTTGTGGCTTGCAAGTTCTTATTCACAACCTGATCGCTGGCAACAGCGGGTAAAGTACACGATGAACATTGACATGAATGTTCAGACTAATCAATTTACCGGTAGGCAAAAATTAGAATACTTCAATAATTCTCCTGATACATTGAACAGAGTTTTCTATCATCTTTATTTTAATGCATTCCAGCCTGGCAGTATGATGGACACTCGCAGCCGCAGGCAGGGAACAATTTCTGTAGGAACAGACAGGAGAGGAAATCCGGCAGTGGATTGGGATTCCCGGGTCAAGGATAGAATATTGAATTTAAAACCGGACGAAATCGGTTATCAAAAGATCATTTCATTAAAGATGAATGGCCGTCCGCAAAAATTCAAAGTGCTGGAAACAATTTTAGAAGTTGACCTGGATAAACCTATTCTTCCCAAATCCAAAGTTGTTTTTGATATGGATTTTGAGGCCCAGGTTCCTTTACAAATCAGAAGAAGCGGAAGAGATAATCCCACTACTAAAGTTCGATACTCAATGAGCCAATGGTATCCTAAGATGGCGGAATATGATTACGAAGGCTGGCATCCCGATCCCTATGTAGGTCGTGAATTTTATGGAGTGTGGGGAGATTTTGACGTGACCATTTCAATTGATAAAAATTATATGCTGGGCGGAACCGGTTATTTGCAAAACCCAAATCAAATTGGTTATGGATATGAGACCCCGGGAACAAATGTTGTAAGACCGGCAGGAGATAAACTGACCTGGCATTTCATTGCACCGAATGTGCATGATTTCATGTGGGCTGCCGATACAGGTTATATTCATATCTCAAAAAAAGTAAGAAACAATCTTACTATTCATGTTTTGTATAAAACTGCGGATGGAACTGATGCTGCCTGGAAAAATGTTTTAGCCAATGCAGAAAAAGCATTGCCTTATATAGAAAAAACATTCGGACCTTATCCTTACCTGCAATACTCCTTTGTTGATGGAGGAGATGGAGGAATGGAATATCCCATGGCAACGCTGATCGCCGGCCCCGGTGCATGGCTGCATGAATGGCTGCACAGTTGGTATTACGGAATGTTAGGTACAAACGAATCGTTATATCCATGGATGGATGAAGGGTTCACGGATTATGCCACATCAAGAGTAAGAGCTTTTCTTGAAAATCAAACGGGTTTTCCTTTTGGTGGTAACTACAATACTTATTACAGTTTAGCAAAGAGCGGGAGGGAAGAGCCTCTGTCAACGCATGCCGATCACTACAATACCAACGCCGCTTATGGGGCTGCGGCCTATGGAAAAGGTTCCGTTTTCATGGAGCAGTTAGGCTATATAACAGGAGCTCCTGTAAGAGACAAAATTCTATTGCAATATTATTGGACATGGAGATTCAAGCATCCCAATGCGCAGGACTTTATCAATGTCGCAGAAAAAGTAAGCGGAATGAAACTCGACTGGTATAAAGAATTTTGGGTTAACTCTGTTAAAACAATTGATTATTCCATTGATAGTTTGTGGGAAGAAAATGGCAGGACAAAGATTCGTTTGAAAGACATTGGATTGATGCCCATGCCGGTCGATGTTCAATTAACGTTCAAAGATGGAAGCAAAGAGCTGCATTATATTCCACTCGACCTGATGTATGGTGAAAAACCAATTGAAGATTCAACAACTCCGCGAAAGGTATATGATGTATGGAGATGGACAAGTCCAACTTATGTTATTGAAACAAATCATCATTTGAATGATGTCATTCTTGTGGAGATCGATCCGAGCCAGCGAATGGCGGATGTCGACAGAAAGAACAATAAGATAGAGTTGAAATGGTGATGTATAAATGAAAAAACCATCCGATATGGATGGCTTTTTCTTGCTTGCCAAAATGAGTTTAATAGTCAATGGCGGACCCCGCTGTTGTATGTCATTTCAAAAATAGGTTACTGATTGAATTCGGGCAATACCATTTTAGTGGTATTATCTTCCCAGCATTTTATTTACTGCTTGTATTCGATTGCTTACCTGGAGTTTTTCATAAATACGGTAAGCATGTTTGCGGATGGTTTCCACACTGATATCAAGAGAAGCAGCAATTTCTTTATACATCATTCCTTTGGAGAGTAACTCCAATATTTCTTTTTCACGATTAGACAGACTGGCCAGGTCGCTGGCATCATTATTAAAAGCCGTGACAGGTTTTTGCTGGAATGCAGCAACCACTTTTCTTGCGATCAAACTACTCATTGGAGAACCACCATTTGCTAATTCACGAATTGAATCTAATAATTTAGCCGGAGCAGTTTTCTTCAATATGTATCCGCTTGCACCTGCACTTAATGCTTCAAATATTTTTTCACTTTCTTCATAAATGGTGCACATCATGAAATTTGTACCGGGAAGTTTGGGTTTTAATTCCCTGACACAATCAATACCTGTTTCTTCTCCGCCAAGATTAATATCCATCAATACCACATCAGGATGCAGAACAGGAATGAGGCGCATCGCTTCTTCGGCAGAACTCATGCTGGCGAGACAATTGAATCCATCAGACATGCTAATGATCTCTTCTAATGCATAACGCAGGTCCTTATTGTCTTCTACAACGCAAACGGAGATATTCTTCATAAACCAAAGGTCAGGTTTCAGTAAATACCAGCCAATACCACTTTTAGGTAGTCGGTCATTTGGCAACGTAAAGAATATATTTATCAGTAAAAAATTCTTCAGGAAAGATATCTTTTATCTCCATCATTCTTGGCCGCAATCCGCTATCATGAATTTCTGTCGTGAGATCACCACCTTTTAAACAAATAAGACCATTTTGAGGTTTGAGATTTGAGATTTGAGATTTGGTTTTTAATAATGGCCTGGACCATTTCCAAAGATCTTTCAATGGAGCAACAGCTCTTGATACAGCGAAATCAAATTTCCTGTTTTTTATTTCTTCGACCCTCGTATGTTGAGTAGTTACATTCTTTAATTCAATCGCTTTTACAACTTCATCCACTACTTTTAATTTCTTGGCAATACTATCTACCAAATGAAATTTCACAACCGGGAAAAAAATGGCTAAAGGAATTCCCGGGAACCCTCCCCCTGTTCCTATATCAACGATCTCTGTTCCGGCTTCGAATTCAAAAGCAGCCGCAATGCTTAATGAGTGCAAAACATGTTTTTCATACAAGCTATCAATATCTTTTCGTGAGATAACATTGATCTTACTGTTCCAGTCTTTATATAATTCTCCTAAGACCTTGAATTGCTCAAGTTGTTTTTGAGTGAAGTCGGTAAAGTATTTGAGTAGTATTTCCATTCAATGAGTGATGAGTAATCAATAATGAGTAATCAGTGATGAGTAAGAAGTTGAATCAAAGGTCACGATTTGTTATTTACACCTATCATACCAGTTAATTATTTGAAGCTGCTTATTATCAGCTCACCTAATTTTTTTAAAAGATCATTTGATAAATATTTTAAGGCAACAGCAATATCCAAAGCCGTATCTATTTCAATTAGTGATAGTTTTATGGTTAATTAATGCTTCATTACTCATCATTCATAACTCACCTACCAACTCGTTCTCGGCCTTTTCCATAATGCTGGTGCAAAAATGATATAATAAAAGAACATCCACATATCTAAAAAGATAAACCATGGCCAAAGATCTTTTTCTCCCATTTTTTTCATGGCCTTGAAAAATACAAAGGCTTGCAGCAAGAGCCTTACTGCAAAAACAATCAATGTCTTTTCCCAATCATAAAATAAAATACTTACTGCAAAGACCGGGTAAAAAGCAAATTGCGTAATGAAATACAATCCCAGTAAAAATTTATGTTGAGGTTTATAATATCTCGCCGTTGTATAGTGTCTTGCTTTTTGTCTTAACCAACCACCCCATGTGGTTTTCGGAATAGAGCGAGTGACCGTTTCAGGATCGATCAGCACTTTGGTATTCTTCTTAGTCGCTACTTTATTAATGAAAAGATCATCATCACCGCTTGGCACATGATTGATAGAAGCAAAACCTTTATTACGAATGAAAAGATCTTTTTTATAGGATAAATTTCTTCCTACACCCATATAAGGTACTCCGGCAAGTGCATACGACAAATATTGAAGCGCAGTGTGAAAGGTTTCAAAACGAATTAATTTATTGAGCAGTCCTTTTGTTTTATGATAAGCACCATATCCTAAAACTATTTCGACATTATCATCATAACAATCCTGCACTTTTTCTATCCAATGCTCGCTGGCTGGTACACAATCGGCATCGGTCAATAAAAGAATTTCATATTTCGCTTCTCTTATTCCAACAGAAAGAGGATATTTTTTCCCTGCTATCAATTTCGCTTCCTGGATCAGCTCAACAACATTCAGCGATTTAAAGGTTTTTTTCAATTCCTGTAAAATATATTTAGAGTCGTCCACAGAATTATCATTCACTACTACTACTTCAAAACTGCTGGTATAAGATTGAACTAAAACTCCCGGAAGGTTGCGGGCAAGATTCTCATCCTCATCTCTTGCACAAATGACAACCGAAACGGGATGCTGCTGCGATTGGGTTTTGGGTTTTATCTTGTAAAAAGCGATGCGACTGAAGAACCAGGCATAATAAAAAACCTGGATGAGGGTAACTGCAACAAAGAAATAAAATGCAAGTTCTTCCCAATGAGTTAGTGGCATGTGGCGAAGATAAAACAGTTTATAGTTTTTAGTTTATAGTTTTTAGTTTATAGTTTGTAGTTATCTTGCAAACTTCTTATTCACTATGTCTTCATTAACATTCAGGCAACAACATTCAGATAAAAATTCAAAAGCAAGGACCGCCATCATTACAACCGATCATGGTGAAATCGCTACCCCTGTCTTCATGCCGGTGGGGACTGCAGGAAGTGTGAAAGCAATCACGCAACAACAATTAGAAAATGATATTCATGCTTCCATTATTTTAGGCAATACCTATCATTTGTATTTACGTCCGGGTTTGGAGATTTTGAAAGAGGCCGGCGGGCTACACCAATTCATGAACTGGAAAAAACCAATTCTTACGGACAGCGGAGGTTACCAGGTTTTTTCTTTAGCAGCCAGCAGAAAAATCAAAGAAGACGGCGTGATATTTCAAAGTCATATTGATGGAAGCAAGCATCTTTTCAGCCCCGAATATGTGATCGATATTCAACGCCTCATCGGTGCAGATATTATCATGGCATTTGATGAATGTCCGCCGCATCCCAGTGATCATAAGTACACAAAAAAAAGTATGGAGTTAACGCATCGATGGCTGGACCGCTGTTTCACTCATTTTGGTCATACTGAAAATAAATATGGCCATACGCAAAATCTTTTTCCAATCGTGCAAGGAGGAATTTATGCAGATCTCCGCAAGCAATCATGTGAATACATTGCCGGAAAAAATGCTGTGGGCAATGCGATAGGCGGATTGAGTGTTGGTGAGCCTGAAGAAATGATGTATGAATTCACTGCCTTGTGCTGCGACCATTTACCAGAGAAAAAGCCAAGATATTTAATGGGAGTAGGAACGCCCTGGAATATTTTAGAATGTATTTCTCTCGGTGTTGACATGTTTGATTGTGTAATGCCCACCCGTAATGGAAGGAATGCCATGCTTTTCACAACAAAAGGTGTGATCAATATTGATAATAAGAAATGGGAGAAAGACTTTTCTCCACTAGACGAGGGATTGGATTGTGCAATAAGCAACTATTACAGCAAATCATACCTGCGGCACCTGATGAAGTCAAGAGAGCTACTGGGATTAACTATCGCAAGCATTCAAAACCTTGCTTTTTATGTTTGGTTGATGAAACAAGCAAAAGAACACATCATCGCCGGTGATTTCAACAATTGGAAAAATGAAATGATCCCGATCCTGAAGCAAAAGGTTTGATCACTTTCACAAACCAGCAACCTTTTTTCAAGTATTTTTGGCCTGCATGCGGAAACTTGACTGGTACATACTGAGAAAATTCCTGACCACTTTTTTCTTTTGTCTTTTTTTATTCACTGTCATTGCGGTGGCTGTTGATACAAGTGAAAAGACAGATGATTTTGTCCGTTCCAATCTTACTACTGTACAACTCATCAATCAATATTATCTTGGTTTTGTTCCCTGGATTTGGAGTTTGCTTTTTCCGCTGTTCGTTTTTATAGCGGTCATATTTTTCACCAGTCGCATGGCCACACGATCGGAGATCATTGCTATATTATCGAGCGGCGTTAGTTACAATCGCATTCTTCGGCCTTATATGGTCGGTGGAATTTTCCTCGCCTTATTATTATGGTATGGCAACCGTTTTTTTATTCCGCGAGCCAATCGCATTCGCAGCGATTTCCAGGTGAATTATGTTGAAAAGAATGATCCTACCAAAAACAGGATCTATAATACTTGTTATAACTGTTATTACCTGAGAACGGACAGCAACACTTTCGTTGGATTAAAAGATTTTGATACCGCTTCGAAATCTGCCCGGAATTTTTTTATGGAGAGAATCAAAAATGACAGGGTTATTTATAATCTCCGGGCTGTTGTTATCCGATGGGATAAGCCTTCAAAAAAATGGCAGTTATTAAATGCAGTTGAAAGAAATGTAGACAGCATGAAAGAGACTGTCAGGCATTATGATACACTTTTTATAAACCTTCCGGTAAAACCTGAAGAATTAAGAAAGGATGATTACCTGAAAGATAAATTGAGCACACCTGAATTGGTATCTTATATTAAGCAGGAAGAGTTGAGAGGAACAGAGGGATTGAATACTTTAAAAGTCGAACGGTTCCGCCGTACAGCCACACCTGCTTCGGTTTTATTGCTCACCCTGATCGGTGCAATAGTTGCCAGCCGCAAGACCAGGGGAGGAAGCGGAATGCATTTGGCTATTGGTATTACCATTGCGGCTTTATTTATTTTGTCCGACAGGTTTTCCACTGTGTTTTCGACAAAAGGAAATTTTTCTCCTTTCATCGCTGCGTGGTTGCCCAATCTTGTTTTTGCAGGAGTGGCCTGGTGGTTGTATCGCCGCACGCCTAAATAGAATAACCTTCCTCAACGATTCGCGGATTAAAACCAGTTAAGTACCTAAACTTTCAGTCTGAATTTTTGCTGCTGCATAGGGTAATAACTACCTTTATCATTGCTATTAAAAGAATTCTTCAAAATATATTTTATGGGAATTATTAAAGACAGGTTCAAAGTAAAAGCAGATGTGGTAGCTGCAGAAATAAAGGATTTGTTGAAAGAACATGGAAATAAAGTGATCGGCGAGGTACAATTGTCTCAAGTTTACCAAGGCATGAGAGGAATGACCGGTCTTGTTACTGAAACTTCATTGCTCGATGCGCAGGAAGGTATTCGCTTTCGGGGATATTCAATTCCCGAGTTAAGAGAAAAACTGCCCAAAGCCCCCGGTGGCGCCGAGCCTTTGCCCGAAGGTTTATTTTATTTAATGCTTATTGGGGAATTACCGACTGAGGAAGATGTTCATCATCTGACATCAGTATGGCAGCGGCGCAGTCATGTGCCCAATCATGTATTCGATACCATCGAAGCGTTGCCGGTGAATACACATCCGATGACCCAGTTTGTTGTAGCCGTAATGGCATTGCAAACGGAATCGCAATTTTCAAAGAAGTATGCGGCGGGCATGAGCAAAAAAGATTATTGGGAAGCCCTATTTGATGATGCAATGGACCTGATTTCAAGACTGCCAAGAGTGGCAGCCTATATCTATCGCCGCAAATACAAAAAAGGAGATCATATACAACCAAACGGTTTATTGGATTGGGCCGGGAATTTTGCTCATATGCTCGGTTATGAGAATGAAGAATTCAAAGAGTTGATGCGCTTATACATGACCATTCATGCCGATCATGAAGGAGGAAATGTATCTGCTCATACTACCCATTTAGTGGGTTCTGCTTTGAGTGATCCTTATTTGAGTTATGCCTCAGGAATGAACGGATTAGCCGGGCCTTTGCATGGATTAGCTAACCAGGAAGTAGTGAAATGGATATATGAAATGAGAGAAGCATTGAAAACAGAAATGCCAACCAAAGAACAAATAGCGGAATATGTAAAGAAAACGTTGAACGAAGGAAGAGTAGTTCCCGGGTATGGACATGCTGTATTAAGAAAAACTGATCCCCGGTTCACGGCGCAAATGGAATTTGGTAAACGGCATACACCGAATGACCCCTTAGTGCAAACTGTCTGGAATATTTATGAAGTGGTTCCCCCCATTCTTCAGTCATTGGGAAAAATAAAAAACCCCTGGCCGAATGTGGATGCACACAGCGGCTCTTTATTAGTTCATTTTGGCTTGATAGAATATGAATATTATACTGTTCTGTTTGCTGTAAGCCGTGCATTAGGAGTATTGGCCAGTCTTTGCTGGGACAGAGCTCTTGGTTATGCAATTGAAAGACCTAAATCTGTTACTACTGATGCTGTAAAGAAATGGCTGAAAGGTGAAGATGAGATTTGGGGAGAATAATTAGTTGATAGCTCTGTCCAAATGAACATATCCTCCGTCCACATGTATCAATTGCCCTGTAGTATGACTTGATCTTTCTGAAAGAAGAAATGCAACCATGTTGGCGATCTCTTCTGTGGTTGTCATTCTTTTCTCTAAGGGAATTTTTGAAATAATAGAATCCAATTTTTCTTTTGGATTTGGAAAAGTATTGATCCAGGCTTCATATAATGGTGTCCAGGCTTCGGATACAACCACCGCATTTACCCTGATCCCATACTTCAATAATTCAACAGCCCATTCTCTTGTCAAAGCATTTCTTCCTCCATTTGCTGCAGCATAAGCAGAAGTATTTCCTTGCCCCGTTTCTGCTGTTTTACTGCTGATGTTTACTATTGATCCTTTGGCTTTTATTAAATAAGGAAGTGAATGTTGAGCCATCAGATAATAATGAACAAGATTTTTATGCAACGATGCCATGAAGGCTTCGTAATTTCCTTTCTCCAATCCAACTTCATCATTTACCCCGGCGTTGTTTACCAAACCATCAATCCGGTTAAATTGTTTGATAACTGCATCAACAGCTTTTTTACATTCTGATGGTTGAGTGAGCTCAGCAGTCACATAAAATGCTTTTCCACCAACGTTTTCAATTTCTTTTACCATAGCAGCATTATCGTTTTCATCTCTTCCTGCAATAAAAGGAATAGCTTTTTCCTGGGCCAATAATTTGGAAATAGCAGCACCAATCCCTTTTGCACCACCTGTAACAACAATGACTTTATCCTTTAGTAATAAATCCATAATGAAAATTATCTTTTTTCTCCCATTCCTTTGGAGAGGGTCGGAGAGAGGCTATAGAACTCAATTGCATTTTGACCATAGATTTTTTGACGATCTTCTTCCACAAAATTTTCCATGTACTTGTCCAATAAACTTTTCCATTGCACATAAATACCGGAAAGCAGTATTACCGGCCAATCACTTCCGAATAGCAATCTGTCCGTTCCAAATTCTTTGAACACCACATCAAGATAAGGATAAAAATCAGCCGCATGCCATTCTTTCCAGGCAGCTTCGGTGAATAACCCGGAAAGTTTGCATGATACATTGGGATGCTGAGCCAGTTCTTTTATCAAAGTTTTCCATTCATCGATCTTTTTATTTTTAATATCCGGTTTGGCGCAATGATCCAATACAAATTTTTGCTCCGGAAATTTTGCAACAAACTCAATCGCTGATTTCAATTGGTAATGATAGATCAGGATGTCATAAGTATAATTATATTGTTGCAATGCGCTGATCCCTCGTTGAAAGGTTTGTCTTAATAAGAAATCACCAGGTTCTGATTGTGCAATATGCCGCCATCCTTTAATGATGGGATATTGGGAAAAATAATTTAATCGTTCTTCGATATTTTCGTTTTGCAGATCGATCCAGCCTACTACTCCTTTAATAACAGGATATGTTTTTGCTAACTCAGCCAGGAAATGCGTTTCTAATTCTGATTGGTCGGCCTGCACTGCTACGCATCCATCTATACCGTTTCTTTTTAGTGTCAGTGCCAGATGTTCAGGCAAATAATCTTGTTGCAGGATCTTCATATTGTTAGTGATCCAGGCATCTCTTCGCTTATTGTATTTCCAGAAATGAACGTGACTGTCGATGTTCATGGCAATTCAAAAATTTTTTTCATTAACACCCACTTTTCACCGGTCTTCGCCCATGGTAAGGCTTGCTGAAAATTCCACATTAGCTTTTCCCACTCTTGCACTTGGGGATTGGCAGCATCTGCTGCATTCTTTTTTTCAAAAGAAAAATTTTCATCCGCCTCTACAATCATAAACATCCTGTTACCGGTTCTATAGATGTCCAGCACTTCAATTCCGGAATTTTTTATGCTTTGAATAATTTCAGGCCAAACATTTTGATGATGTTTTTCATATTCTGCAATGGATTGGGGATCGTCTTTCAGATCCAAGGCCAGGCAATATCGTTTTAGTTTAGTCAATGATCAACGGGGAATAGGGAATAAAACATTTTCAAAATTATTTTGATTTTCATAATTGACCATTCACTATTCACCATGAAACTGCAACTTGCTTACTGCTGCCCAATCCATCTATTCCTAATTCAATTTCATCTCCCGCTTTAATATAAATGGGATCTGGTTTTTGTCCCATACCAACGCCTGCCGGAGTTCCGGTCGAAATAATATCACCCGGTAATAAAGTCATGAATTGACTGATATAAGAAACAAGCAAAGGAATTTTGAAGATCATATTCTTTGTATTTCCATTTTGCATCGTTACTCCATTTACTTTTAACCAGAGATTCAGATTATTTATATCAGCGATCTCCTCTTTTGTTGCAAGAAAAGGACCAATCGGCGCAAATGAATCACAGCTTTTCCCTTTTACCCATTGCCCGCTTCTTTCTAACTGAAACTCTCTCTCACTATAATCATTGTGCAAAAGGTAACCGGCGACATGATCCATTGCTTCTTGTTCGGCAATGTAACTTGCCCGCTTGCCTATCACAAAAGCCAATTCAACTTCCCAATCGGTTTTTTTACTGTTGCGGGGAATAATAAGATTATCATTTGGCCCGGTAATGGCAGAAGTTGATTTGAAAAATATGACCGGCTCTGGAGGAACTTGCATTTTACTTTCTGCTGCATGATCAGAATAATTCAAACCGATGCAAATGATTTTTGAAGGCCTTGCAACAGGCGGGCCCAAACGAACTTTTTTTTCGATGCTTTGCAATCTGGCATCATTAACAATTTCTTTGAGATAACTTAATCCATCATCGGCAAAGAAGATTTCATCATAGTCATTTACATAAGTAGAAACATCAAAATAATTTTCGTCAATAATAACGCCGGGTTTTTCTTCACCAGCATTTCCATACCGGATTAATTTCATAAGGCATCAGGTATTAAGTTTTATAAATCCTCCATCGATCGGGTAATCGCAACCGGTGATGAATGAAGCTTCGTCACTGCAGAGGTATAATGCCAGGTTTGCTATCTCCGCCGGTGTTCCCATTCTGCCGATCGGTTGTGTCTTTGATAATTTATCAAACATTTCTTTTTCTTTTCCGGGATAATGCTCTTTCAGGTATCCATCGACAAATGGCGTATGCACCCTGGCAGGAGAAATAGAATTGCAGCGGATATTCTCGTGGATATAATCTTTGGCAACACTTAATGTCATGGCAGCCACCGCACCTTTAGCCGTGCTGTAGGCGAAACGGTCAGCAATTCCTGTCCAGGCTGCAATAGATGCCATGTTGATAATAACTCCGCCGCCATTTTTTCTGAACTGAGGAATGGCAGCATGAATGCAATTGTAAACACCTTTTACATTTACCTGCATTACTTTATCAAAATCTTCCTCTTTGGTGCTGTCTGCTTTACCAATATTGGCGATGCCGGCACAATTGATCAGGATGTCAATAGCACCTATTTTTTCAAAAATTTCATGCACTTCTTTTTGATCAACCACATCACCAACATGAGCAAATGCCTTTCCTTTATCCGTTTTTATTTCTTCGACTGTTTGGTTGGAATTAGTCTTATTTAATTCAATAAGGTGGACGATTGCTCCTTGTTTAGCGAATAGAACAGAAATAGCTTTTCCAATCCCACTTCCACCCCCGGTGATCACGGCAATTTTATTATCGAGACGAAACATTTTACCTGGTTTTATATCCTTTCCATCCATACCATGCAACCACAACGAAACAAATTAAAGGTACGATATAAGCATGGGCAGTTGATTTCTCTGAAAGCATTCCCATTACATAAGGCACTAATGCACCCCCTACGATGGACATAATAATGAATGATGCCCCTTTTTTAGTATGGTGCCCGAGATCTTTTACACCTAAAGCAAAAATTGTGGGGAACATGATCGATTCAAAAAAGAAAACAGCCATTAATGAATAAACCGACGTCCATCCTTTCAACGTAATAACAGCAATGCAGAGCAAAACATTAATAAATGAATATATCATCAATAAACGGTTGGGGGCAATTTTTCTCATCAAAGCAGTTCCGACGAATCTCCCCACAGTGAATAACCCCAAACTGATGGAAAGCAAATAAGAGGCTTTTGCATTATTAATGGTCTTGCTTGCTTCGGTACAATAGTTAATGAACAGGGCAGCTACTCCCACCTGGGCAGCTACATAAAAAAATTGAGCTATAACTGCATTGACAAAATTTTGATGCTGAAAAAGCGGCTTTACATCCTGGCTGGCATCGGATACAAGATTACTTTCTTTTATTTCAGGTAACGGAGTTCTTACAAATAATCCTGCCACCAATAAAACGACAGCAGCAATAATGAGGTAGACATATTTTACAGAATCAAGACTATTGTTTTTATCAGTAAAAAAAACATTCGCAGCTATGATAGGGCCGATGAAAGAGCCAACGCCATTGAAACACTGCGAAAGATTCAACCTGAATTCAGAAGTTTCCGGTTTACCTAAAACAGTGATATAGGGATTAGCTGCAGTTTCCAGGCAAGCCAGACCCGATGCAATAATGAATAAGGCAACCAGGAAAAAATTGAAACTGGCTTGCTGGGTGGATGGATAAAATAAAAAGGCACCGATCACATATAGAAGCAGGCCGGCAATGATTCCTTTTTTGTAACCATATTTATTCATGAATATGGCTGCAGGAAAAGCCATAAGAAAATACGCTCCGAAATAGGCAGCTTGCAAAAGAGTGGAACGGGTCTTGGTGATATTTAAAGTATCCTGGAAATGCCTGTTCAAAACATCTAATAACCCATAGGCCAATCCCCACAAAAAAAATAAACTGGTAACAAGTATTAACGGAAAGAGATAAGCATTCTTTTTCTCTGCAGTAATGGTTTGCATCTAATCCAATTAGGATTGGAAATTAAGAAGAATCTTTTCAACGATCGTAAAATAAAAAAGTCTTGATGATTCAAGACTTAGTGGAGAATACCGGAGTCGAACCGGTGACCCTTTGCATGCCATGCAAATGCTCTGGCCAGCTGAGCTAATTCCCCGGGGAGGGCAAAAATAAGATTCATTCCGCTTATCCTATTTCTTTTTCTTATTGCATTTTGTTCCCTAACTTTTAAAAAAATTGATGCTATGAGAAAGAAATTATTTTTTGCGGTCTTTTTTATTGTTGTTGCAACAAAAATCTTTGCACAGGGAAATGATAGCCTGAAAGCCCAACTCATCCAGGATTGGGAAAGAGCCAAAGCATATACTAAAGCTTATCTTGAGGCTATGCCTGCCGATAAATACAGCTACCGGGCGGTGGATAGCATTCGCAGTTTTTCAGAGCTGATGCTTCATTTGGCGCAAGGAAATGTGAACCTCTCTTCAAACGGATTTGGCAAAGAGAGAATTTTCAGCGGAAGGAATTTAGAAAAATCGCCGACTGCACAAGGAAAAGACTCTGTAATGTATCTCGTAATGCAGAGTTATGACTACTGCATTGATAATCTTAAAAACTTTGATGCCTCTAAAATGGATGAAGTCGTAAAGCGGGGAAACTTAAATGTAACGAGAAGAGGATGGATCATGAAAGCATTTGAACATCAGACGCATGAAAGAGGACAGTGCACAATTTATATTAGGCTGCAAGGAATTCGTCCGCCGGGAGAAATGTTGTTCTAATGTCATTGCGAGGAAACATGAATATGGACTCTTTGTGTAAATTAATTTTCAGTTGACAAAGCAATCTGTTTTCGAAATTAGATTGCCTCGTCCCGATAAATCGGAAATCGCAATGACGCCTATAAAATAATTTTCAGCACCACGGCATGTTGTGCAGATAAATGGGGAGGAAGAAATACAGTGATGGTTTCTCCCTCTTTTTTCCATTGAAGATTTTGAGTAGTCCCTAACAACCGGATAAATGGTTTTGTATCGACTGAAATTCCTTTGAATGAAATTTGAGTTGGCAGAGTTTCATTTTCTTTCAGCAAACGAATGGCATAAATGATTTTCCAGTCTTTGCTTCGTGTAAAACAAACATCACCGTCTTTATATGGATAAACCGCTCTTGTTTTATAAATAGCTTCGCCATTCATCTTTAACCAGGCCCCAATTTCTTTCAATCGCTGGTAGGCTTCATTATGCCATTCGCCATCCGGTCCCGGAGCAATGTTGAGTAAATAGTTTCCACCTTTAGCAACAATGTCAATCAAATTATGAATGATCGTATTCGTTGATTTGTATTTATCACCCGGCACATAGCTCCAGCTTGTTGCCATCGTCATACAAGTTTCCCAGGGATAAGGAAGAGGCTCTTTCGGAATTTGTTGTTCGGGAGTATGATAATTCTCATACGGTCCCGGCACCCAGCGATCGACAATGATGATACCGGGTTGTAATTGCCGGCACATTTTGGCAATGCGGGGCATATTGATATCCTGTCCCGGAGGAATGTTTTTCTCCCAATCCACTTTATGATCTACTAACGAATCCGGGCGAACCCAGGCACCGTCCAGCCAAAGAATATCCATTTTCCCATAATCACTCATCAGCTCTTTTATTTGATTATAAGTGAAGTCCTGGAAATTTTTCCATCGCTCCGGATATTTTTTGATATCATAATTCACATTTCTATTCATGGGTGGAAAATAAGGCCACCAGAAATTTTCATTATGCCAATCGGGTTTGCTGAAATAAGCTCCTGTTGCCAATCCTTTTTTTCTGAACGCTGAAAAAATTTCCTTCGCCACGTTGGCTTTTGAATTTTTACTGAATGGAACCCAGGAGGCCGTGATCTTATAGTCTGTTTGCCTGGTATCGAACATGCAAAACCCGTCATGATGCTTGGTGGTGAAGACAACATATTTCATTCCGGCATCTTTTGCAGCAGCCGCCCATTTATCAGGATCGAATTTTACAGGATTGAATTGCTTACCGAGATCTTCATATTCTTTTTTGTATTCAAAATAATTGGAATAATCTCCTTTCTTTCTTCCTGTCCATCCTTCGTCTTCCGGGCATAAGCTCCATGACTCGACAATGCCCCAAAGAGAATAAGTGCCCCAATGCATGAGCAATCCGAATTTCCAATCCTGCCATTCCTCTAATTTTTGAAGAGCCAGTGAATCTGTTTCGGCAACGAAAGGATAATTTTCCTGGGCATGCAGGAGGGAAGAAAAAAATAATGCCGCCGCGAAAAATATTTTTTTCACAAAAAATTTGTTTGACAATAGGTATTGTAAAACTAAGATAACTTTGAGCAATGGGTATATGGAGACAAATTTCTCAGTACTTCTATTTCAGGAAAGCCGATAAACCGGAAACAAAATGGGTTGGGTACATGCATTGGATCAACCGCATCTGTTTTTTCATGTTTCTTCTTTGCCTCATCATCCTCGCAATTAAACTGTTAAAGTAAGAACAACTGTTAGTTTTATTTTGGAATAACATAGAATAACATTGCGGAAAATTCGTTCTTTTGCAGTCGATTTGTCGTATGAGTTAGTTTGAGTATATTTAACGATGTGCAGGTGCATGAGGAGCTAACCATCTTCTCTTAAATGGATTAAATGAAGACATTCCTAACTGGCGGAACCGGGTATATAGGTAGTGCTTTTATTAAAAAACTGATTGACACCGGTCATGAAGTGGTGGCATTGTATCATTCACAGCCTCCCGGCTTCCAGGCACAAGGATTAACGTGGGTGCAAGGTTCTCTCACTAATGTGAACAGTTTGGTTGACGCCATGAGTGGCTGCGAGCAGGTCTATCATATGGCCGGTTTGGCCAGAATTTCACATCCTGATAAAAATGCTTTTTTCAATATTAATGTAAAAGGAACAGAAAATGTTCTGAGAGCTGCTGCCTTCAATGAGATCGAAAGATTGGTGTATACTTCCACGGGTGCGGTGTTTAGTTATTCGATCAATACAGCGATCCGTGAATCCGATCCGCTTTTAGAACCATTGAATGACGATTACAGCGTAACAAAATTCATGGCGGAACAAAAAGTAATCGAAGCGGCAAAGAATGGTTTGCATGCAGTGATCGTTAATCCGCCAAGAGTATATGGGCCGGGAAAATCCACTGAATCAAGTCCTGTCAATAAGATCATCGAAGATTATTTGAAGAAATCATTCTATTTCGTTCCGGGCCATGGAAAATACATCGGCAATTATGTTTTTATGGAAGATGTATTGAACGGACATTTATTAGCTATGGAAAAAGGAAAACCAGGTGAAAGATATATTTTAGGTGGAGAGAATTATGATTACCTGGAATTTTATGGCATTCTTGCGGAAGTAACGAAATTGAAAAGAAAACGCATAGGTGTTCCCCGCTGGGTGATGGATTCGGCTGTGAAAGCCAATGGATTTTTCTCTACCATTACAGGACAAAGACCAAAGATCACTTCAGCCATCATTTCAAAGCTGTATTCGAATCACCAGTTGAGCAGTAAAAAAGCCATGCATGAATTAGGCTATACGATCACACCCCTTGAAAAAGGATTAGAAATAACTTTGGCAAGTTTACAAAAACAAGCATCATGAAAAAGATCACCAACGACCGGATCTCACAACATGCTTATGCGATCATCACCGGAGCGTCCGGAGGCTTAGGCGTTTCTTTTATGCAGGCCTGTATCGATCGAGGATATAATTTGTTTTTGATCGACTTACCCGGAAAGAACTTATACAACCTCTGTGATTTTGCAAGAAGAAATTTTCCTGTTGATGTAAAATATTTAGAGATCGATCTTGCTGAAGAGGGCGCAGCAAAAAAAGTATTGGAAGTAGTGCGCAATGAAAAGATAAGGGTGCAAATGCTCATCAATAATGCAGGCATGAGCCAAAATGATCTTTTTGAAGATACCGATGAAGATTATTTAAGAAAACTAATTGAGCTCAACAGCATTGCTTGCGTTTCATTAACGAAAACTCTTTTGCCCGAGCTGAAAAAGAACAGAAAATCCTATATAATAAATCTCAGCAGCCTGGGAAGTTTTTTTGCTCTTCCCAGGAAATCATGCTATGCCGCTTCAAAAGGATTTGTTCGCCAATTTTCCCAGGCATTGCGAATTGAGGTAAAAACATTCGGAGTAAATGTAAGCGTGGTTTGCCCGGGACCGGTCACCACTAATCTTATCAACTACATGCTCCATAAACAACTCAATTGGTTTTCCAGGAATATGATACAGAGTGCAAAGAAAGTTGCCGAAGATGGTATCAATGGGGCATTGAAAGGAAAAGGCATTATCATTTCAGGATGGCTGAACAGGACGTTGAAAGTCGCTTCATCCTTCGTCCCTGACTTTTTGCAAAGCCGGTTGACGCTTTACTCCATGAAACAATTGAAACAGGAAAAGAAACGGGTAAAAGAAGTGATCGAAGCAGAATTGGAAGAAGTTACTTCCATACCCGCTTAATTTTTTCTTACAAATTCATAAATAGACCTGGCTGCATTAGCGGAAGCATTCCCCCCTTCACTTAAAATTCTTTTCAGCTTGGCAAAATCTTTTTTGATTTCTTCTATTCTTGCATTATTGGTGAGCAGTTCTTGCAATTCCTGTTTCAGTTTATCAACGGTAAGATTATGCTGTATCAATTCTTTCACCACTAATTTATCCATGATAAGATTTACCATGCCAATGAATTTTACTTTTACCAGTCTTTTCCCGATTTCATACGAAAGAAACGAACCTTTGTAACAAACGACTTCAGGCACATCGAATAAAGCTGTTTCCAAGGTTGCGGTTCCGGATGTTACCAATGCCGCTTTTGCCTGCATCAGCAATTCATAGGTTTTATTTTTTACTGCACTTACGTTGGGATATTGGTGAGTATAGGATTGATAAAAATCATTTTCAACAGAGGGAGCTTGTGCAACGATGAATTGATGGTCTGAAAAATCTTTACTGATCGCTAACATTACCGGAAGCTTTTTTGCAATTTCCTGCTTACGACTTCCCGGTAACAATGCAATAACCGGTTTATCAGAAAATTTCTCCCTTGTATCTTCTGCCTTGTGCCTTTCTATTTCTTCTACTAATGGATGTCCAACATACTCTACATCCCAATTCCATTTTTCTTTATAATATTTTTTTTCAAATGGAAGAATAACGATCATCTTGTCGATATTCTTCTTCATTTCCTTCACCCGGTTCTCTTTCCATGCCCAAACCTGGGGGGAGATATAGAATATGACCTTCAATCCTTGTTGCCTGGCCCATTTTGCGATGCGCAGATTGAATCCCGGGTAATCAATTAAAACAAGTGCATCTGGTTTGAACTGGAGGATATCTTGTTTGCAAAATTTCAGGTTGCGGAAAATAGTTCGCAGATTCATCAACACTTCAGAGAAGCCCATGAAGGCGAGGTCACGGTAATGTTTCACCAATTCACCGCCGGCTTGTTGCATTTTATCACCGCCCCAGCAACGAATGATCGCAGCATCATCGAGTTTTTTTAATTCTTTGATGAGATTGCTGCCATGCAGGTCACCTGATGCTTCTCCGGCAATGATGTAATACTTCATTGGAAACAAAAATAACTCCGAAAAATCAATTCTTCATGACAGGCAGTTCAACATAGGTCGGGTATTTTGCCGAGAAATAAATGGTATGAGTTGCTTTTATAAAATCAGATTCTTTTGCTTCAAAAATATTCGGCACATATTTCTGGGGGTTGCGATCAATAACCGGGAACCATGTGCTTTGCACCTGTATCATCATGCGATGTCCTTTTTTGAAAACATGGTTGATGTCATGAAGATCGATCACAAACTCTTCCGGTTTGTTAGGAACCAGCGGTGAAGGATTGGAAAAACTTTTTCTGAATCTTCCTCTGAACGCTTCCATAGCTACTGATAATTGATATTGACTCATCAACAAACTCTTTTGATCAAAGTTTGGATAAACATCAATCAATTTGACGATCCAATCTGCGTCGGTTCCTGTGGTGCTTGCAAAAAGATGGGCAATGATTTTACCTGTAACTGTAATATCTTCTGTCAAAGTATCGGTGGAAAAACTTATTACATCAGGTCTTGTTGAAATGAAACGCTGATCTTCTGCATGCCATGGCCTCCACCTGCTGCCGGGACCATAAGTCGCTTCAATAGGTTGTGTCCGGTAAGGAACCGGATGCATAGGGTCGCTTACAAAACTTATCGAACCTGTAGTTGAAGTTGGTTTATTAAATGAGCAGCTATTATTTGCTCCTGCATATAAATTTGTTTTCGTTGCTTCCTTTGGTGGCCAGGTTGCATAAGTTTTCCATTGATTAGTTCCTGTTTGAAAACAAGTGGCTTCATCAAACCTGCCATCGCCAATTCCCTTCAGCCAGTAATCAAACCATTTTTTTTGCAAATTCTGGAACCATTCGGCTGTGTTGCTTCCAAAAGCGATCTTTCCCAAACTATCGGCTCTCACCCTCGACCATTGACCATGATTCCATGGGCCCAGTATAATATAATTGCGATTGAAAGAATCCTTTTTCTCCATGTGCTGATACATCAGTTGAGGGCCATTAATGTCTTCCTGGTCAAAATAACCACCGACATGCAACTGTGGTATCTGGGGATATTTTACATAACTCAAAGGAGAATTCTTTTGCCAGAATGAATCATAATTCGGATGCGCAACAAAATTGTTCCAGGTGGGTATTTTATTATGAAAATATTTTTCGTTCACGTTTTTTAATGACCCCAATTTTAAATACCAATCATACAGATCGAATTGGGGAAAGGGAAAGTCACTGTCCGTTGTTTTATCAAATTCTATCTCATAAGAATATTCCATTCCATAACTCAAACGAAAAGCTCCATTATGATGAAAATCGTCTCCTAAAAAAAGATCACCCATGCAAGCCTGTTCGCTGGCCGCTTTTAATGCCGGGTGCGGATCAACAGAACCAACCAATGTTAACCAGCCCGGATAGGAAATTCCAAGAATGCCAGCCTTACCATTATTATTAGAAACATTTTTTATCAGCCAATCAATAGTATCCCAGGTATCAGTGCTTTCGTCAACAGCCCCTTTTTGTTCAGCATGAACCAGCGGCTGATGAATTTGCATGGTGCCTTCGCTCTTATATTTGCCGCGGATGTCTTGCAAAACAAAAATGTAGCCTTCAGCAGCCATATTGGCAACGTAGGCCCATTCGAGAATATTAAAGTTATCGGGACGGCTGGCGCCGTATGGAGTCCGGCTTAATAATATGGGTACAGGCTTAGATGTTTTATTAGGAGTGAAGATGGTCGTAAATAATTTTATTCCATCCCGTATCGGTATCATCACTTCTGTTTTCTTATAAGAAGTTATTTGATCCTGTGAAAAAAGGCTAATGGAAATAGTTGAGAATAGAAAAGCAATGAAAAACTTTTTCATAATGTTATAAAGGTATGCCATAGCTTTTAAAGACGTTAGAAAGCATCTTGAAGAATAAGGTAGGACATACCTTATTTAAAGAATTTAAAAATTATCAGTTCAGAATCTTCAATACCAAAATGGCGATGCCATAAATGAGAGTGACAAGAAAAATTCCTTTAGCAGTGTTGTCACGGTGCGTATTAATATAGATAGTGAACAGAACCACGTTGGCTAATAGAGACAACGCTCCAACTGAAGTGATGAGTTTGTTTGAATTAATAAAGTAGTTAAAGAATTCACCAAAACTCAATCCCTGAAAATCTGATTTTAGGAAATATACAGCAACCAACCCAACGAGTGGGCCAAGAAATCCCAATACGAGGCCAAACTTTAAATTATCCCGTTTGAAGATCATTTGTGCCAAAGTTTTTCCAGTTTGGTTTTTAATTTATAATGGGTGAGATCAAATTGGACGGGGACCACACTGGCATAATTATGAGCTAATGCCCATACATCAGTGTCTTTGCCCTTATCAAAGTTCACAAATTCTCCTGTAAGCCAGTAATAACGTCTGCCATGTGGGTCATTTCTTTCAATAAAATCTTCCACATACTTCGCATAAGCCTGCCGGCAGATCTTTATTCCTCTTATCTGGTTTTCAGGAATGGCCGGAAAGTTTACATTCAGCACAAGATGCTTATCCATTTTCTTTTTCAATAAATTCTCAACAATGATTCGTGCATATTTCTTTGCACCGGTAAAATCAGCTTCAATGCTATAATCGAGTAAAGAAAAACCAACGGAAGGAATGCTTTCAATGGCTGCTTCTACTGCTGCCGACATAGTCCCCGAATAAATTACATTGATGCTGTGATTAGCTCCATGATTGATGCCACTGAGACATAGGTCCGGTTTGCGATGTAATATCTTATCTACCGCCAGCTTTACACAGTCAACGGGTGTGCCGGTGCATGACCAGGTATCTATGTTTTCGGTAGAGTGAATTTTATGCAAGCGTAATGGTTGACCGATAGTGATAGCATGTCCCATTCCTGATTGAGGCTTATCGGGAGCTACCACGACTATTTTTCCAAGATCTTTTACCGCATCGACGAGATTCGTTAAACCGGGAGCTGTTACACCATCATCATTTGTGATCAGTATTACCGGCTTTGCCTTCTTAGTTTTTATCATACTTCCGGCAAAAGTGCTGAATATTTTTTAAATGCCTTCTCCGGTTAATGCTTGTTGAGGATTTTTAAAATTTATTTATAAGCTACCCCGGCACTGGTTGGCCCGGCTAATGGAATGATCTCAATTCTTTTGAAGCCTGCTTTTTTTGTCCAGCGTTCAAGGTCGGAGGGTGTATAATCAAAAGCATCGCCGTTTTCTATCAGCATATTCAAACTCATCAGCAAACCGAATACATTTTCTTTCCGGTCATTATCAATGATATTTTCTATAGTAATGAAAACGCCATTTTCTGTTAAAGAGTCGAATACTTTCTTTATCAGTTTCTCTTTTTCATCTTCATTCATTCCGTGAATAATGTTTCCCATGGTGATCACATCAGCCGTGGGCATATCGTCTTTCAAAAAATCGCCGCTCATGGTCCTGATGCGATCGCTTAAATTGAATTGAGCGATCTTCTTTTTTGCCAGCGATTCTACCGGGGGCAGATCATAAGTGATGCACTGGATGTTAGGATAATGTTTGCAGACCTGGATGCTCAGCCAGCCATCAGCGCCGCCCACATCGGCCAGTGTTTTATATTTACTGAAATCAAATTTTTTGCACAAGGCCATAAAATTTCCCATTTGAATGCCGCTCATTGCATCAACGAACTCCTGCATCTTTTCTTCTGTTTGATAAACCGTATTGAGGAAATCCATATTCTCTCCTTCTTTCGCTTCATTCTGCGGTTTGCCCGTAAGCAAGGCTTCTTCCAGGTTGCCCCAGAATTTATAGAGACGGTTATTTCCCATTTCAAGAATGCCCCCGATATAAGAGGGTTTTTGCTGATCCAGAAAAACTTCTGTATCCATGCCATTTGAATACAGGGCTTCATTCATGACACCTTGCCGTTGTAAGAAACCAAGAGCCACCAACGAATCCAGCCAATCGTACACATGCCGGTCGGAAGTTTGAAGCCCAAGCGATTTTTTTATGTCGGCACCACTTAATTTCTTTCCTGCCAATAAAGTGAACAGCTTGAATTTTACTGCTGCCAATAATGATTTAGCGGCCCAGAATCCCATGCCGATCTGCATTATTTTAGAAGGATTGGGTTGTTGAGTTGGGTTGGCTGTTTCCATACAATGATTTTAGGGATACAAAATTAAACAGTGAATGGATTGGCTATGACCGATAACAAAAATTTATTTCGATTTTGGAGTTGATAAAATAATTAGTATTTTGCAGCTAATTAAATTAGGGAACTATGTCATTTGCCAATAAGAATTTCAAATATCTCCGCAAGCTTCGCGGATGGACACAGGAAGAATTTGCTCAGAAACTCCGTATTAAAAGATCATTAGTGGGTGCTTATGAAGAAGAAAGAGCGGAGCCAAGGACGGATGTGATAGAAGCGATGTGTGATATTTTCAAATTGACAATGGATGATATTCTCAGGAAAGATCTAAGCGATAATAAAACAAACTATCTCGCCAGGAGAAGAGCAATGAAGTTATCGGGAGGACGAAGCGACATTCCTTTTGTTCCGGTAAAAGCGGCGGCAGGATATTTAGCCGGTTATGCCGATCCTGATTTTGTGGATGAATTGAACACATTCACTTTACCGATGCTGTCGGGGGGAAATTACAGGGCATTTGAAATTATTGGCGATTCTATGTTGCCTACACCCAGTGGTTCAGTAATAGTGGGAGAGAAAGCAGAGAATATGGAAGATGTAAAAAATAATTCTGCTTGCATTGTAGTTTCAAGAAATGAAGGCATAGTTTATAAAAGGGTCGTAAAAAATAATCGAATAAAAAATAAAGTCACTTTAGTAAGTGATAATCCCGTTTTTCATCCGTACACCGTGAATGAAGAAGATATCCTGGAAATGTGGCTGGCAAAAGTGGTTGTTTCCAAGATCAATACCCAACAGCAATGGGATATGCATCAACTCGCAAATATTGTTACCGATTTGCAAAGCCAGGTATCTACGCTGAAAAAAAGAATGAATTAGCCGTATTTTTACTGGCAAACAGGTGGATAGATTATTCCCCAGGCATCCTTCTCTCCTTAGCCATAGTCTATTATATTTGCCAAACCTGAAAAACAAGCATGAGGTTTAAAAGGTATATCTGTTTACCCCTGCTGTTGCTTGCGAGTCAATTGTTTTCCCAGGTCAAAACACTGCAGGCTGTAAAAATTACACAAGCTCCGAGAATTGACGGGTTGCTGGATGATGCTGCATGGAAAAATGCGCCGGTGGCGACCAACTTCATTCAGAATTTTCCGAATACAGGTCAGCCTTCTGCACAAAGAACAGAAGTAAAAATTCTTTACGACAACTCAGCGATCTATGTGGGTGCATACATGTATGATGATCCCAAACTGATCAGGAAACAGATCACAGCAAGAGATGCAGAGTCACAAAACGACATTGATTATTTCTCTGTTTTTTTCGATACCTACAACGATCATCAAAACGGCTTTCAATTTCTTGTTACTGCGGCCAATGTGCAAAGCGATTCGAGATTGGGTCCCAATCTTGGCGGTCAATTCTATGATTATGGTGATAAAACCTGGGATGCAGTATGGGAAAGCAGGACAAGCCTGCGGCCGGATGGTTGGGTTGCTGAAATAAGAATTCCCTATATCTCTTTGCGTTTTTCTAAAAAAGATGTGCAGGATTGGGGATTGCAACTAATGCGTTCTATCCGGCGCACCAATGAAACAAGTTTTTGGAATAATGTCGATCCGGGGGTGAATGGATTTGTAAATCAGTTCGGGTTACTGAAAAACCTGAAAGATATTGAACCCCCTTTGCGATTAAGTTTTTCACCTTACATTTCTACAGGCTACCGATCTACACCGGTAAAAAATGAAACCATTAATGAGTGGCTGCACAGCGGGGGAATGGATGTGAAATATGGGATCAATGAAAGTTTTACACTGGATGCAACGTTGATCCCTGATTTTGGACAGGTTGTTTCAGATAATGTAGTAAACAATCTTACACCGTATGAACAAAAATTTACGGAAAACCGGCCCTTCTTCACTGAAGGAACAGAGATATTCAATAAGGCCGGTTTATTTTATTCAAGAAGAGTAGGAGCTACCCCAACAAAATATTATGATGTGCAGGACCTCGTGAATTCTAATTATGATATCATAAAAAATCCGGCAAAGACACAATTATACAATGCGATCAAATTTTCAGGACGGACCCGTAAAAAAACCGGCATCGGGATCTTTAATGCTATTACTGCGCCGATGTATGCGACTGTTCGTAACAAATCAACAGGAAAAGATTCCACCATCAAAACGGAGCCTTTAGCTAATTACAATATTTTGGTCATCGATCAGGCATTGCAGGGCAGGTCTTATTTCACATTTACCAATACCAATGTATTGCGGGATGGTGCAGAGAGGAATGCTAATGTCAGTGCCTTCGATATAGCATTGTACGATAAAAACAATGTTTATGCCTTCAATGGAACAGCCCGGTACAGTAAAATATGGGGCAAATATCCTTATGATGGATTCAATACCACCCTGAAATATGGAAAGGTCAGTGGCAACTGGCAGTATTACCTGATGAATAATGTCATGTCAGAGAATTATGATCCCAATGATCTTGGCATCATTACAGCGCCAAACGAAATTTCTTATACCGGCAATATAACCTACCGGCAATTTGTTCCTGTCAAACATTCTCTTACTTATAGTTATAGCCTGACCACCAAGCTGAAATATTTGTACAGCCCTTATGCATACAATTATTTACGGTTTACCGGTTCAGCATTCTGGTGGTATAAAGATTTTTGGGATTTGACCATCACCGGGAGACTTGATCCTTTATGGGACCGGGATTATTTCGAATTGAGAACACCGGACCGGTATCTTGCCTATCCATTGAATTGGGGCATATCCGTGAATGGAAGCAGTGACAGCAGGAAAAAATTATTTTTCCGCTATAGCGGCGATTATATCAATGAACCAAAATATACCAATACTTATTATGGTTTGGGTATTGGGTTCCGTTATCGCTTCGGCAACCAATTCAATCTTGATCTGCAAACCAATTACACAAAAGAAATAAACCAGCTGGGCTTCGCTTTTGAAAGAGAAATGAATGGAGATCCGATCGTGGCGTTTCGTGACAATACATCATTTACTTCTGTTCTTTCGGGCATTTATAATTTTACTCCCAGGCTTAACCTTACCCTCCGGGTAAGACATTACTGGAATGAAGTGATCTATAAAGAATTTCATGGAGTGGATATGAATGGAAGACTAACTCCACATTTATTCATAGCTAATAAAGATCAGAATGTAAACCTTTTCAATCTCGATGCATTTCTCACCTGGGATTTTCGTTTGGGCAGCCGCTTTATTGTTGGATATAAAAATTGGCTGGGTGATGATGAGATGGTGGCATTTACCCCCGGCGATGGAAATAGCTATTTAAGAAATCTTGGGAAACAATTCTCCTTGCGGCACGGCAATGAACTTAGCGTACGATTCATTTATTTTTTAGATTATAACCAGCTTCGCAAAAAACATTAAGCTACCTGCACGATTCTATTTTCTACGATCGCAAAAACAGTTTCATTTTTCTTCGGCTCGATCAAATGGGTTCCTGTAAAACGGCTGAAAGCCGGCAAGACAGCATAAGTTTTCGTAAAATAAAAGCAAGGAAGCCGCAAAGACTGTTTGGCCACACCATTTATATATATGCCCGGATGAATGTGGCCGGAGAAAAGATAATTGGATGTTTGAGATTGGCTATTTGAGGTCAGGGAATCGTGGCGAAAGCAAAAATTATTTATGGCCAATTCATCATCAGTGATCGTTATTTCTGCTTTTTCATACCAATCGTCGTGAAGGATATCATGATTGCCTTTGACGAGGTGTATTTCCAATGGCGAAAGATCCTTTCTCCATTTTTTAAACAGTTCTAATTCTTTGTTTGCCTTGCTGTGAAAAAGGTCGCCTACGATGATCAATTGTTTTGGCTTGAAATATTGTAATTGGCTGACCAAACGCTGCAGGTCTTCTTTATAAATATTTTGAGGAATGGCAATACCTGATTTTCTGAAATGCCCTGTTTTGCCAAAGTGAAGATCGGCAACGATCAGTGCTTTTTCATTTTCCCAATAAACACAACGATCGGCAGAAAGGCAGAAGGTATTGTTTTGTATTTTATATTGCAGTAGTTTTTGCACAGAAAGCAAATTTATTCATGCCTGATCAAAAAATTCAAAAAGATATTTCTCTTCAAATACTCCTATGGAGCTATTAAATATCCCGGATTTTTTTGCTCCATCGTAGCAAACTGTTGTAATGATCACACGATTCATCCCTGCGGCACCATTTTTCTTATCCTGTCTTCCAGTTTCTCTGATGAAAGATCTTCCCGCATGCTGTCTACTTTTACAGGAAAACAGAAGGGAGTGAGTTGCTGGGGAAAAGTGATAACGATTTCAGACTGTTGAATCCGGTATAACATATCTCTCAATCTCAATTCTTCCATTTGCTGAGCCAGCACTTCATTATAAGATTGCCGCAGCAACAAATTACCCGGTTCATATTCATTGAAAACATTGAAAAGGAGAGAGGCTGAAGCCTGCAGGTGTCTTGCTTTCTTTTGTTCGCCGGGATAACCCTGCCAGATCAATCCGCCAATCACGGCAATATCACGGAACTTTCTCTTAGCCATCTCCGTTGAATTGACACTGCGCTGAATATCGGCTAATAAATTCTCCGGGGAAAACAATTCATATACATTGCTGTCATCAACAGGGATCGGCTGATCACTCAGCAATTCAAATCCATAATCATTCATGGCAAATGAAAAAGTGATCGGGGTGATGCGACTAATGCGATATGCAAGAATGGCGGCCATAGCTTCATGCACCAGCCTTCCTTCAAAAGGATAAACGAATAAATGAAAGCCATCCTTCGTTTCAATCTGCTCTATCAGCAATTCATTTTCTTTTGGTACATGGGAAACTTGTTGCTGCAGATCAAACAAAGGCGCTAATTTTTTTAATTCGATATCTAATTCCTGGCTCCTGGCTCCGGACTTTTGACTCACTGTATTCAAAGTTGCTCTCAGCACTTTTCCCAAATTAGCACTCAAAGGCATTCTTCCTCCCTGCCAGCTGGGCACTTTCGATTTTTTGGAAGAAGATTTCCTTGCCAGCACCGTCATATCTTTTATGGAGACAAACTCTAAATTTCTTCCTGCCAGCGTAAATACATCTCCCGGCTCCAATCTTGAAATGAACCATTCTTCTATGACGCCGATATAACCGCCGCTGATGAATTTTACTTTCATCATCGATTCACTGACGATCGTTCCGATCTGCATGCGATGGCGCATGGCAATCCGGCGATTTTTTATTTTATACAGATTATTTTCAACTTCTATTTTTTTATAATCATCATATTGCTGCAAAGCTGTTCCACCGGAAAGAATGAAATGCAGCAGGCTTTCCCATTCTCCTTTTTCCATTTCCCTGTAACAATAAGTTGATTTGACTTCTTCAAACATTTTATCCGGATCAAGGCCATCTGAGATTGCCAGGGTGTTTATATATTGTATCAGCACATCAAAACACATCAGCATGGGAACCCGGCTCTCAATAATATTTTTTTTGATCGCTTTCTTCAAAGCCGCTGCTTCCATCAATTCCAAAGAATGGGTCGGCAAAAAATAGATTTTACTTACTTCATCAAAACTATGACCGCTTCTTCCGGCTCTTTGCAGAAATCTTGCTACTCCTTTTGGCGAGCCCACTTGTATCACCGTTTCCACCGGTCGAAAATCAACTCCCAGATCCAAGGAAGATGTGCAGACCACCACCTTCAATTTCCCGCTGTGTAAATTTTCTTCCACCCAGGTTCGCAATTCCATATCGACAGAGCCATGATGCAAGGCAATGGAGCCTGCCAGTTCAGGACAAACGTCCAGCAATCGCTGGTACCAGGTTTCACTCATTCCCCTTGTATTAATAAAAATGAGAGTGGTCCTGCTTTGCTGAATAATGGGAATGACTTTATCAATGAGTTTGATACCGAGATGCCCTGCCCAGGGATATTTTTCTATTTCATCAGGAAAGATCGATTCGACAACAATCTGTTTTTTCATTTCGGCCTGCACTAACTCACCCTTTATGTGGAGGGAAGAGAGTAAAACTTCTTTCGCTTCTTCTAAATTTCCTATCGTAGCACTGATTCCCCAAATAGAAAGCTCCGGGCTATTAACTAAAGCGACCAATCTCGATATAGCAAGCTCCACCTGTACGCCTCTCTTGCTTCCCAATAACTCATGCCATTCATCTACTGCAATAATTTTCAGCGAAGAAAAAATTTCAGGATAATTTTTTTGCGCCAATAGCAAATGCAAACTCTCCGGAGTAATAATGAGTACTTCCGGCATCTGCCGTTTTTGCCTGGCCCGTTCTGCCACTTCCGTATCACCATTGCGAATGCCGATCTTCCATTTCATTCCTATTTCCCCGATCACTTCTTCCATAGCTCTTGCAATATCTTTTGCCAATGCCCGCAGCGGAGTGATCCATAATAATTGCAAGCCACTGTTCTTTTTTTTCAAATAATCATCGGGATGATGATTGATGAAATCGATAACCGCACCAAGGAAAACAGAAAAAGTTTTACCGCAGCCGGTAGGAGCATTGACCAAACCGCTTTTGCCGGTAATGATATGTTGCCAGGTTTGTTGCTGAAAAATGAAAGGCTTACGATCTTTTGTCTCCAGCCATTGAGAAATTATTTTATAACCAACAGTATTTTCCAGGAGAAGAGACATGAAGCAAATTTAATTCACCGACCTCATCCTCTAACTTGCTTCCACCATTATTTTAAAGTCTCATTTTCTCTCTTCTCCATATAGAGAAGGGAGAGTGAAGGGAATTGCAAAATAAAAAGATTAAAAAAAGGTTTATAATGTTTTCAAATACTCCAACACTGCCTTCCGTTCTGCATCGCTTAAGTAATCACCGAAGTAATGGCCATAATTTCCATACCCGGGGATGTCAGTATTATATATTTTTTTGTTACGACCTGATCGCATCTTTTTATATTTCCATCCCACATTTTCATAGTCATATTGCTGCTGATCGAAATCTCTTTTCCAATAGCGGGGACGCAAATTACTGTTCAATACTCCTTCCAGTGTTGGCACTGAACCGTTATGAAAATACGGTGCCGTGATCCAAACACCGTCGAGCGGCGGCGGCACATAACCTGGTTGCGGCTTTGCAAATGCAGGCGACTCAGAAATGGCGAACCAACTTTTATTAAACCATTCCGTAGTCTCAGGATATTTTAGGAAATATTTCCACATCAATGAATCGGTGCCAATCATTGTTGGGGGTATCACTTCATTCGGATAGGTTCCATCTTTATCGTAAGTTCCGTGACAACCTGAACATGTTTGCAAAAAGACCTGTTTTCCTTGTTTGGCCAGGCTTTTATTTATCGGTAATGGATATTCGGGGGGCTGCAATGTTTTAATATATGCCCATACATCTTTCATATGATCATAAATTCTTCTTGCCTCCGTTGTATCCTTTAGAGTAAGAAGAGTGGGAGCGACAATATGTTTCAGAAAATCACCTTGTCGCAGTGCATTCACCGTAAAAGCTTTTCTTTTTTTCGCTATCCATAATGCAGGTACATCTTCCGGAATAACGATCAACGGCACCGAAAAATAAGCAGTATCAGAACGAAACTTTAATGTAACAGGATCACGGTGTGAAGCCATCACCTCCGCGATCTTCTGGGCAGGACTGGGGCCCTGTACCCGGGTTCGGATTTTATTTTCCAGAACATGAGCCACTTCAAAAGCCATTTCCGCATTTTTCCATTCATTTGAATTTTTGCCATACCGGATCTTGATGAAGGCTTCAGCCAGTTTTACATAGGGAGCAACCTTTACCTGGAAATTACTATAACTGTTCCCTAATCCGATGACAAGTTCATTATTGAATTGCTGTGCATGACAATGCAAACAACCTGGCGTTGCTGTCATTGCACCATTTTCGTTTTGATAAACGGAAAAATCATTCAGTGCATATTGATTAAAACCGCTGAACGGTGACCCACCTCTTTTACGCAGCCAAAAAATTTTTTTATACAAGCTGTAAGGAATTCCACTGCTGAATGCATCGCCGGAGATAAGATATCGTAATCCTTCTGCGGCATTGCCGGTATCAGGAAAAGTTCCCGGCAATATCATCAATGAGTCTTTCTGGAAAAGACTTTCTTGCCCTTGTAATTCATACAAAGCCTCGCTTCCTTTTTTCCGGAGAAGACAGGAATAAAAGCAGCACAGCAAACCAAGACTCACTATGACAATTCGTTTTTTCAATAATGGAAGATGAGGATAGGAAATTACAAAATTCAAGTTATCAGGCGACCCGTTTTTCTTTCATCAGAAAGAGGATGACAATCGTATTTTTACGGAATCTTTCAACTTTCCTTGCAAAATCCCTCATTTGCCACTACTTTAGCAATCCGTTCCTTTTAACCGAATGCTTCACACCACTTTCTTTATGCAAGAAAGTTTTAATGAAGACGCCGTCCACCATCCTTAGAAACTCTCCGATTAAATAGAGCAAATGATGAACATGATGTAAGTGTATAATTATTCGAATGCACTTACCCAGGCAAGACGTGTGTGAACTGACTGTTTGATTCACTTATCCCTCGAAAACCGCTGATAGCAAATCCATTTCTGAAAAAAATCAGGAGTTAGAAATTATTTGCTTACGAAACCGGTTTATATGAGGAATATTTTGGCGCTTTTAAAAAAGAAGAATCGCATCGATGAAAACACAATACCACAGGGTATTGATTCAACTATACACACAACATGTAATACGAAGGATAACCTTGAGCAAAATGATGCTGCGAATGCAGGATCATTTTTTGTTTCGGAGAAGACCCACACGAAAATGTTTGCTGTTCGCGGCGGAGCATTTGATGAACCTCCAACCTCAAACCTCAAACACCGAATTGCTAATCCCTGGGGGCCAGTATGCATTTCTGAATTGACCGTTGTTAACCGCACTACATTTTACCATCGCACTAAAACTTTTCTTGTGAAATCAAAATTCTTATCCATCATTTTATTGATGGCAATTTCTTTTTTATTTACCAATGCTGCTTTTTCGCAGGCAACGATATATACCGATAAACCGGATTATCCTCCTGGAGATACGGTATGGATAACCGGTAATGGATGGCAAGCAGGCGAATCAGTAAAGCTGAGAGTGGTGCACTATGATCCGCCAGGCGATGATTCAGAAACACCGCATCAGCCATGGTATGTCAATGCTGATGCAAGTGGAAATGTAAGCTCATATTGGGTAGTACCACCGGATATGGACGAATTAGGTGCCACCTTGCTATTAACTGCAGATGGACAAAGCTCCTTGCAACATGCCCAACAATTGTTTACAGATGCTAATGACTTAGCATTTTTTGCCAGTGATTGTGCTACAGCAAAAACCACATTTTGTTTGGGTGAAACTGTTTGTGCAAAAGCAACTACTATATCAGGAGGTAATCATCATTTAGAATGGTTCTCCCCTTCAAATTCGACCACCCCTGCTCATACCTCCTCTACATCAGGTAGCAGTATTACTGATTCATATATTCCAACTGAATCCGGAACCTGGACCGTAAAACTTATTAAAGAAAGTAATGGTAATGCGGACAACACAAAAACATTTACCGTAAATGCAACACCGACCATTACAAGCTGTGCTTCTTCTTCGAGTGCAAACGCAAATGCAAGCTGCCAGGCAGCAGTACCTGATTATACCACATCCACTACAGTTAGTGGCGGTTGTGGAACCATAACTAAATCCCAAAGTCCAGTTGCCGGAACATTCCTTGGTATCGGACCACATACAATTATCATTACAGCTACCGATGGCAATAGTAATACTGCCACATGCTCAGCAACATTTACGGTAACAGATAACACTCCACCGACAATAAGTGGAGTGCCATCTAACATTACCGTAACAAGCAGTGCAGGTAATCCGGCAAGCTGTTCACAAACGGCTTCATGGACTGCCCCGACCGCATCAGACAATTGTAGTGTAGCAAGTCTCACACCCGATCATGCAAGTGGTTCATCGTTTTCTTTGGGAACAACGACAGTAAAATATACCGCAACTGATGGCAGTGGCAATACAGCAACGGCATCATTCACTGTAACAGTGGTGGATAATACTGCACCGACAATAAGTGGAATGCCATCTAACATTACCGTAACAAGCAGTGCAGGTAATCCGGCAAGCTGTTCGCAAACGGCTTCATGGACTGCCCCGACCGCATCAGACAATTGTAGTGTAGCAAGTCTCACACCCGATCATGCAAGTGGTTCATCGTTTTCTTTGGGAACAACGACAGTAAAATATACCGCAACTGATGGCAGTGGCAATACAGCAACGGCATCATTTACTGTAACAGTAGTGGATAATACCCCTCCAACTATTTCTTCATTGCCCGCACCATCAACAATTGATTGCCCTGATACCCCTTCTTTCACTACACCAACTGCCTCTGACAATTGTGGAGGAGCTACAGTTAATTTGATTTCTGATGTCAGTACAATGGGAACCTGTAGTGGTACTTATACAAGGACAAAGACCTGGCAAGCTATTGATGCTAATAGCAACGTTAGTAATACTGTTTCACAAACAATAATAGTAGTAGATAATACAGCCCCGGTGATTGGAGCAGCAGGAAACAATTATTCAGTAGAAGGTTGTCCGTCCACAACTTTTGCAGACTTGACCTTCACTGCACCCACAGCAGCTGATGGATGCAGCAATGGAGTGAACATAAATATTGTAAGTGATGTAACAGGGGGAACAGCTTGTGCGAAAACTTATACAAGAACCTGGGATGCTTCTGATAATTGTGGCAATCACAGTGGGA
>JADMIO010955781.1_pt1 | contig 62514 bp, 54 predicted proteins | sample 8958161 | NCBI WGS metagenome assembly JADMIO01 (sample SAMN16585339, study PRJNA669376) | soil metagenome | isolation source: Crop rotation soil | place: USA: Cullars Rotation, Alabama | collected 2011 | reverse complement strand
CGCGACAACTTGTCCACGTGGAATTCTAAGCTTAGGATCCCAATGTGCTGGAAAGCGTCGAGGACGATGCGGACTGTTGCCCCGTCATACTGCGCCACGCGAATCTTCTGAAAGAGTTTCGACTCGATGGGCCATTCCTTCCCCATCAGCATCGAATTCAATCGTGCCGTCGAGATGTCCAGAAAGAAACGATCAGGAGACTTTGCCTCACCGGTGACGAATTTTGCATCCCCGGTGATATCCACAACCACGCGTACGGAACGGTCTTCCTCCCAATAGCGGATATTCTCGATCGACGCGGTTGACTTGGGTGTCGTCTCGTTCGCCACTGCTGTGCCGCTCAAGCGAATAATGTCTCTCTCCGCCATGTCGCGCAGGGGCGTTTGGGGATACTCATGCACGAGGAAACGCAGCGTTTTTACGGCATTCTTCGAGTCCTTGATCTCCTCGTATAGCCGGGCAATCGTCGTCAGCGCGTTGTCCGCGAAGCCTGTATGCGGCGTAATGAGATAGACGCGTTCATAGGCGCGGATCACCTTCAGGTATTCCGCCTGGGTCCGTTCCGCCGCCGGCTTCTCATTAAGGGTTGCTTCCGCTTTTTCGGCCTGGCGGAACTGTGTGGCTGCTTGCTGACTGAGTGTCGAAGATTGGGCAAGAGCGAGGGAAGCGCTCAGGAGGACTGCCGGAAGAATTACGGATGTCTTATGTACCATCAATTTTCCGATGGCTGCGGCCCCATGTGGCCGGCATTCGCAGCCGCTTTATCTTGGTGGACCGATATTCGAGAAATGAATGACTCCTCGATCATCGACACTCCTATAAATCTTTGTCGGCGCCGGCTCTGGAGCTACGGCTTCAACGACGGGCTTGACGTTGTCCGAGGCAGACACCAGCACGGGCGCGCTGCTGGGCTTGTAGATCTTTTGAATCTTACGGACATAGTCCCGGGTTTCCGGAATGGACGGAACCTTGTTCCCGATACGGGCCACGAGATTCTCTCCGGCATTGTAGGCCGCGAGCACCAGTTCGACATTGGAATCGAACTTCTCGGACAGGAATCGCAAGTACTTCACGCCGCCTTCGATGTTTTCAGCCGGGTCGAAGAATCTACTTACGCCGAACCGCTGCCCGGTGGAGGGAATCAATTGCATCAGGCCGAGAGCCCCTTTGGGCGACCGTGCCATGGGGTTGTAGTTGGATTCCACCTTCATTACAGCGGCCACCAATCGAGGATCCACGCCGTGAGTGCTCGCAATCTTGTGAACCAGGACCTGAATATCCGCCGGCATGCGATCGTCGAGATTCTGCGTCGGAGCGGCGACGGAGACGTCTGCCACGGCCAGCGGCGGATCTGGCATCACGCTGGTGACATAGGCTATTCCATCCCGCATGGAGACCTGGATTTTCGGTTTTTCAGTAACGCTGTCTTCGGCCCACAGGCCCGTCGGCAGTGTCAGCGCGAGGAGGGCGCTGCTGAAAAGAAGTGTTCTAACAGTTCGTTTTTGCATTTCCACCACAAGTTAAAGTGGCTCAATCTAACGACTCAGCCACGATATTGTACACAGCTTGTAAAGCCTGGTCTATCTTTTCGGCGTCTTTCCCGCCCGCCTGGGCGAAATCAGGGCGCCCCCCGCCGCTACCCCCCACCAAACCAGCTACCTGCTTGATGATGTTGCCGGCGTGAAGCTTCTTCTGTAGGTCCTTGGTAACGGAAGTGACCAGCGATACCTTGCCCGTAGAATTTAGGGCGAGGACAACAACTCCGGAAGCAATTTTTGCACTGGCCTGTTCCGCCAGTTCCCGGAGCATCGCCCCGTCTACCCCTTCGACTTTTTTGGCGATGACCGCTACGCCTTTAACGGCCGTCTGACTGGCCACAATGTCGTCGATCTGCGACCGCGCCGACTTGCGTTTCAAAGCTTCAAGTTCGTGTTCCAACTCGCGTTGTTGATCGAGAATGCGGGTGATGGCGCGCGTCAACTCCTGCCGGGGTGCACGCAGCATGTGGGAGAGATCGCCGATCAGTCCCTCGTCTTCCACCAGGCGCGTGTAGGCGCCGAATCCCGTCAGGGCTTCAATGCGCCTTACTCCGGCGGCCACACTGGATTCTGCGACGACCTTGAAGAGCCCGACGTCGCCCGTCATCCGGGTATGAGTACCGCCGCACAACTCCTTGCTCACGTTCGGAATGGATACCACGCGGACCTGCTGGGCATAACGCTCGCCGAAGAATGCGATTGCTCCTTCTTTAATGGCTTCGTTGATCTCCATGACCTGGGTCTGGACCGGGATATTCCTGAACACCACACTGTTGATTCGCCGTTCGATTTCCTGGATTTCGACGTCCGTCAGGGGGGCGAAATGCGAGTAATCGAATCGAAGACGGTCGGGCGCCACGAGGGACCCGGCTTGTTTGACATGTGTTCCAAGGACGTCACGCAAAACGGCGTGAAGGATATGGGTTCCGGTATGGTTTGCGGCAACGCGCCGCCTGCGTTCCTCGTCGACCTGCGCCTCCACCTCATCGCCCACGCTCAAGTTGCCGTGTTCCAGGCGAATCTTATGGACCGTCACTCCGCGGACCGGAGAATGGGTGTCCAGGATTCGCGCCACGCCCGACGACGCGGTGAGTGTGCCGAGGTCTCCCACCTGTCCGCCTGATTCGGCATAGAAGGGCGTCTGATCCAGCACGATCTCCGCCTCAGCCTGATCCCCCTGCAGGGAATCGACGAGCGTGTTGTCACGCACGATACCCACAACGCGGGCCGTGGACCTCACCGCCTGGTACCCGAGGAATTGCGTTCCGCCGCTTTCGGAGAACTTCTGGAACAGCGGACTCACGCCGCCCTCATCGCCCTTCCAGCTCTGCCGTGCCCGCTCGCGCTGTTTCTCCAGTTCCGCTTCAAAGCCGGCCATGTCCAGACTCACCGACTTTTCGTCTGCAATCTCCTTGGTGAAGTCGAGAGGGAACCCGAACGAGTCGTACAGCTTGAAAATCTCGCTGCCGGGAATCGTATTGTTTCCGGCTTTCGTCACCTGTGCGATCACGTTCTCGAGCCGCTCCAGCCCGACACTGACCATGGCGGCAAAGCGGTCTTCCTCCGACTTGATGACACGGTTCACGTAGTCGCGCGTCGTCACGAGATCCGGATAGGCTTCCTTCATGTGTTCGGCTACAAAACCGGACAGCTCGTAAAGGAACGCTCCCTTGTACCCGAGCAGGGTTCCCTGCCGGATACCGCGGCGCATGATCTTGCGTAGGACATAGCCCCGGCCTTCATTCGAGGGAAGAATGCCGTCGGAAATCAGGAATGTTGAGGCGCGAACGTGATCGGCAATGATGCGCAGCGAGGTGTCCACCGCCGCAGAGGAGCCGTATTCGACATTCAACATACCCGCTGCGCGGTCGATGATCGGGCGCAGCAGATCCGTTTCGAAGTTGCTGAGCTTTCCCTGCAGGACGCAGGCGACGCGCTCCAGCCCCGCACCCGTGTCAATCGAGGGCTTCGGCAGCGGCGTGAGATGCCCTTCCTGATTGCGATCGAACTGCATGAAAACCAGATTCCACAGCTCGACATAACGGCCGCACTCGCAGGGGAAGCTGCAATTGGGATGACCGAGCTCGCTCGCGCCGGCGCCGAAATCGTAGTGAATCTCGGAGCACGGGCCGCAAGGCCCGGTGTCTCCCATCTGCCAGAAGTTGTCCTTCTCGTCGAGGCGGACGATTCGCCCGGGCGGCACGCCCGTCCTGGCCGCCCACAGTTTTTCAGCTTCGTCGTCTTCACGAAAAACCGTCACCCAGAGGCGGTCTGCCGGCAGTGCGTACTCCTTTGTGAGCAGCTCCCACGCGAACGTGATGGCGTCTTCCTTGAAGTAGTCGCCGAACGAGAAGTTGCCCAGCATCTCAAAGAATGTCTGGTGACGCCGGGTGTGGCCCACATTGTCCAGATCGTTGTGTTTGCCGCCTGCGCGCACCACCTTCTGACACGTCGTGGCGCGGTTATAAGCCCGTGATTCGCGGCCAAGGAAGACTTCCTTGAACTGGTTCATCCCGGCGTTGACGAAGAGCAAGGTGGGGTCTTCGGCGGGGATTAAGGACGAACTCTTGACGGCGGTGTGCCCGCGATCCTCGAAGTATTTGAGGAAACGCCTGCGAATTTCGTTACTGTTCATGAAATTGTTCCAGTTCCTCTCGTATCTCGTCCTCTGAATATCCAAGACGGCTTAGTGCCCTGAAAAGACGAGCCGCATCCCTTCGCTGAAGGGGGGCGTGAAAACGCCAGTCGGCCATTTTAGCCTTGAGAACGCTCCGAAGCGAAGGCCAGTTCGCGGCGGCGACCGCGGCGTCGATGATTTCGCGCGGGATTCCCGCGCCGTCCAGCAGGTTCCTGACGTGGTCCGGATGGCAGTCGGCATGTTTCCTGACGAAGTTCTCGGCAAAGCGCCGGTCATCGAGAAAGCGCTTCGCCAGGAGCTGCGAAAACACCTCTGGCGGCACTTCGCCAAATTTGTGCTCGAGCTTTTCCCGCAACTGTTTTTCGGTGTAGTCCCGCCGCTGCAACGCCTTCAACGCGTAATGGTAGATTTCGTCCACGATCGGCTATCCTAGCAGGGCGATGCGAGTGGCGAATCCGCGAAATCCGCGTAATCCGCGGCTGATCTTCCTCCTTGTGCTCGGTCTCTCTGTCCTTTCCGGCTGCGGCTATCGCCTGGCCGCGCGGCAGGGAGGCACCGGCGAAGGCCGAACCATCGCGGTTCCCACATTCGCGAACAAGACGACCGGGTACCGCATCGAACAGCGTCTCAGTGAGGCGGTCCGCAAGGAACTCGTCCGCAAGACGCGCTATCACGTCACCACGGAGAGTACCGGCGATGTCGTCATGGCGGGAGAAGTTCTCGGCTACGGCAGCACCCCCACGGTTTTCAGTAGTGGCCGCGCTTCCCAATACGCAGTGTCCGTGCAAATGAAGGTTCTTGTGACCGATATGTCAACGGGCAAGGTCCTGTTCCGCAACGACAATTGGGATTTTCGCGACAGTTTTCAGCTCTCGCCCACTGCCGGAGACTTTGTTCCCGAAGATCCTGCTGCCCTCGAGCGCCTTGCGGATCGGTTCGCTTCTTCGCTCGTGGCGTCTCTTTTGCACCAACAGCCATGACATTCCCCGAATTTCAACGCTACCGCCCCAAGAGCGATCACAACGTTTACGTCTTCGCTTGTGAGGACGATTTTCTGGTCGAGGAATCCCGCGCCGTTTGGGCCGGGATCTTCGGTCCGAGCTGGGTTTTCGAAAAACTTCCGGTGAAAGAATTCGAGGAGATCGAGAGCGGGCGCCTGATGGATGAAGCGCTGACGCCCTCGCTGTTTTCTCAATGCCGCGTGCTGCTGGTGGCCAACGCGGAAAAAATATCGAAGAAGCGCGCCGAGGATCTTGCCGGCCTCCAGGCAGTAACCCATTCGTCGCTAAAGGTGATCCTGCTCAGTGCGGGTGTGAAATCGGCCGAGAGCTGGATGAAAGGTCTTCCCGTGGTGGCAATCGACCCGCTGAAACCGGGCGATGCCGCGCGATGGCTTATGGAGCGTCACGGGTTGTCCGCGGAAGTGGCGCGCTACGTCGTCGAGAATGCGGGGACCGAACTCTATCCGCTGCACAACGAGATGGAGAAGCTGAAGACGTATCTGGGCGGCGCCCGGCCTGCCGACCTGCGGGATGTGGATGCGTCGTTGTTGCGCACCGAAACCTTTGGCCCATGGGAATTGGATGACGCGCTTCTCGCCCGCGACTACAACAAGGCGGTGCATGTGGTGGGAGCCATGCTCGACGAGGGCGAGGAACCCCTCCGTATCCTGGCGAAGATCGTTCGCGTGTGGCGCCAGTTGTTTATCGGAAAGGGAATGGCCGGTAAGAAGGGCGCCAATGAAGTCGCCGCCGCGGCAGGTGTTCCCGCGTTCAAAGCCAGTTCCTTCGCGGCCAGCTGCCGGAAATACGGCTGGCCCCAGCTTGCAGGCGGGTTCCGCGAACTGCTGGCCGCGGACCGCGCCTTTAAGACCTCGAGCCCAAATGTCGAAGCCTACTTCGACATCCTGCTCTGGAAACTGGTGGGGTAGGGACTAGCTGGCCGGGATCGTATTTACCGATTTGTTCAGCCGGGATTTATAGCGCGCCGCCGTGTTTTTCTTGATTACGCCCTTCTGAACGGACTTATCGATCAAACTGAAGGTGGCAGGCAGCAGGGCCTTGGCATCCGCGGTCTTCTTCGCTGAAATCGCGATCTTCAGCTTCTTCATCTGGGTCTTCAGCCTGTTTGCATTCGTCGTGTTGATCAGCCGGCGCTTCTGGCTTTGTTTGTAGCGCTTCACGGCTGACGGGTGATTGGCCATCGGGTCTCCTTAGTGGTTCAAACGAAACGGGCAATGATAACAGCCGGTGATTCAACCCGTCAACGCTGCTATAATCGGCGACAGCTCGTGGGAGGTTGATGAAAAAAAGCATCCGAGTTGACGGCAATATCGGCGAATTCTTCGGTACCCATGACTCTAACGTTAAATACCTCGAATCCCTTCTAAACGTTCAGGTTCACCTTCAAGACGACACGCTGACAGTGGACGGCCCCGATGACAAGGTCGTCCTCGTGGAACGCCTGGTTTCAGACTACTTGCAGTTGCGATCCGAAGGCGTCCGTTTCTCCAATGGCGATCTGAAATCCATCATCCGCATTATTTCCGAGGACGAGAGCCAGAGCTTGCGCAGCGTGGTTTCGACCGCCCGGCCGCTCGTCGCCGGCAAGCGAACGGTCACTCCCAAGACTCTCAATCAGAAGCTCTACCTCGACGCAATCGAGAAGAACGACATGGTGTTCGGCGTCGGCCCGGCAGGCACGGGAAAAACCTACCTGGCCGTGAGCATGGCGGTGAAGGCGCTGGTGGACAAGAAAGTGAACCGGATTGTTCTCACGCGCCCCGCTGTCGAAGCCGGGGAGCGCCTGGGCTTTCTTCCGGGCACGCTGCAGGAGAAGATCGACCCCTACCTCAAACCTTTATACGACGCGCTCTACGATATGCTCGATGCTGAACGCGTGGACCGGCATCTGGAGCGTGGTGTTATCGAGATCGCCCCCATCGCGTTCATGCGCGGCCGCACACTGAACGATTCGTTCGTCATTCTCGACGAGGCCCAAAACACGACGCCGGAGCAGATGAAAATGCTTGTCACGCGAATCGGGTACAACAGCAAGGCCGTCGTGACAGGCGACGTGACGCAGATCGACCTTCCCAGGGGAAAACTGTCGGGCCTTGTGGAAGCAGAACGCGTGCTCGCGTCTGTGGAAGGCATTGGGTTCGTTCATTTCACCGACCGGGATGTCGTGCGTCATCCGCTGGTGCAACGAATCGTGCGGGCCTATGAGAACTATTCCGCCGAGATAGCGCGCCAGCCGTCGCTGAGCTTCGAGGCGCCCGACACAGGTGAATCACGCTGAGTCGTCTTCAGCTCACGCTTCTGAACAAACAACGCAGGCACCCCATTGACTCCCGGGGTATCCGGCGTTTCCTCGTGGACCTCGCAGGGGCGATGGAAAAACCCGATGCCGAATTTTCGGTCGTTTTCATCACCGATGGCGTGATGCGCGACTACAATCACCGCTACCGAGGCATGGACAAAGCGACCGATGTACTTTCATTCGAGGGCGACGGCGGCTACCTGGGCGATATCCTGATTTCCACGGAAACTGCCTGGGCGCAGGCGCGCCAGTCCCGGACGTTGTCCTTTGACGACAACATTCGGAGGCTTCTGCTTCACGGATTTCTACACCTTTCCGGATATGATCATGAGACCGACAATGGGGAAATGCGCGCCATCGAGCGCAGGCTAAGGAGGAAATTCCAGTGTTGACCGTGACGGAGCTGGGCGTTGCCGCAGTCTTTATCCTGGCATTGCTGCTCCTGTCTGTCCTGGATGTCGCGTACACGAACACGAGCCGCATTTCTTTCCGGCGCATTCTCGACAATCCCGCAATCAAGGCGCCCGCTGCGCTGCCGTCGCTGCTTGAAAGCCGTACCGAAGTGCTGATCTCCATTCACCTGCTCGTGCAGGTGATGCTGGTATCGGGCTCGGTGTTCCTCTTCACGGCCTTCAATCGACACCAGGTTCCCTATGTTGCGGGGTTGCCCGGAACCATCGTGTTGATGTTTGTTCTCATCCTGCTGTTCCGTCAACTCCTCCCCCGCCTGATTGTGGCGCGGAATCCCGAGATGACCCTGGTCTACATGTTCCCGGCGTTGAGGCTTTGCTGCCTTCTCATGCGGCCCTTTGCGGGACTGATGACCGGCGTTCTGAATTACTTCCACAGGTGGGAAGAAGAAGGCGATCCGGAAAAAGTAGAGGAAACCACGGATGAGGAAATCCAGGCGTTCATCGACGCTGGACAGGAAGAAGGAATCCTCGAAGACGACGAAGGCGAAATGATCCAGTCCATCGTGCACTTCGGCGAGAAAGTCGTCCGTGAAGTCATGACGCCGCGAACCCAGATTGTGGCCATCGATATCAATTCTTCTGTCGAGAAACTGCTGCAGCTGATCACGTCCCGCAGTCATACGCGCATCCCCGTCTACCGCGACGATCTCGATAACATCGAAGGGTTCATTCATGAACGCGATCTTCTGCGCCTGTGGCAGCGCGAGGAAACGACGGGACCGCAGCGCACCCTGGTCAAACTCGTGCGGCCGGTTCATTTTGTTCCGGAGACCAAGCCGGTTGACGATCTGCTGAACGAAATGAAAAAGCGTGGAGATCAGATTGTTCTCGTTGTGGACGAATACGGAGGCATTTCCGGGCTGGTCACAATGGAGGATCTCGTTGAAGAGATTGTCGGGGAAATTCACGACGTCGAGTCCAGCGAGGAAAAGATCGTCGAAGAAAGCCCGGGCACGTACATCGTTCCGGGCAGCCTTGAACTGGGCGGCCTCGATGAAAAACTGGCGACGCCTTTCGTCGAAGATACCGAATGCACGACTGTCGCCGGAGCCGTTGTGGAGCTTTTCGGACATTTGCCCGCTACCGGAGAAAAAATCGAACACAACGGCGTTTCTGTTGAAGTACTCGATGCCGACCGCCGCAGGGTGCATCGCCTTCGCATGAAAGTACCGGTTACTCCCCAGACATGACACAACAAACGCTTCGTTCGGGTTTCGTTACTCTCATCGGGCGGCCCAACTCCGGCAAGTCCACCCTTCTGAATCAGCTCGTCGGTGAAAAGATTTCCATCGTCACCGACAAGCCTCAAACCACGCGCAACATCGTTCGTGGAATCGTGACGCGCCCTGAAGGACAGATCGTCTTTCTGGATACCCCGGGCGTGCACAAGCCGATCCACAAGATGAACAGCCTCATGATGGAGTCCGTGCGCGAGGCCATGAGCGAAGTCGATGTGCTGGCGCTGCTTGTTGATGCTGCGGAATCGTTTGGCAAGGGCGATCAGTTCACCCTCGAACTGGTAAAGCCCCTGAAAGTTCCGAAGCTGCTGCTTCTCAACAAGATCGACAAGGTCAACAAGCGGGATCTGCTGCCGATTATTGAAAAGTACTCCACGCTGGGAGAGTTCAAGGAAATCCTCCCAATCTCGGCATTGAAGCGTGACAACGTCGACACGCTGCTCGACCTTCTTTTCAGGATGTTGCCGACAGGGCCGTTTTACTACCCTGAAGACCAGTTGAGTGATCGCCACGAGCGTTCTCTCGTCGCAGAAATGGTGCGCGAGAAAGTGATCGATCTCACGCGCGAGGAATTGCCGTACTCCGTCGCAGTCAGTATTGATCGATTCGAGGAGGGAGCCACCCTGTCTCGAATCTACGTCACGATTCATGTGGAGCGGGAGAATCAGAAGGGAATCGTGATCGGAAAGGGCGGTCTGTTGCTTAAGGCAATCGGTACGGCCGCGCGCCTCGACATTGAGAAGCTGTTGGCGCGGAAGGTTTTTTTGGAGCTTCGGGTGAAGGTGTCGCCGGGATGGCGCGACAACGATCAGGCGCTTCGGAGCTTCGGGATGGGGGAATAGGGAGAGGGGGTAATTCGGGGACGTACCCCAAATTCGCGCGAGAAATTTTCATTCTTCTGGAAAATGTTTGGCGCGAATTTGGGGTACGTCCCCGAATTACCCCCAGCACCCTCCCCCTCCTACCACGTGTTGTAGGTCGTACCCTGCGTCGAGGTCCCGGTTGCGCCGCTGTGCACGTCGGTGATGCCGCTTTCCGTCTGGTCCGCTGACGCAACGCTGGTGTCGAAATCCGGGATCCAGGTGTCGTGCCTGTCTGTCATGGGATCCCAGGGGAGTTCCTTGCGATAGTATCCCGCGTCCACAAGATCCTGCAGCGCTTGCGGCGCCTTCTTCTTGTCGGCGGTGTATTGATCGATAACTTCGCGCAGGCTGTGAAGGTTGGACTTCAGCACAGACTCGCGGCTCCTGAGGATCACCGCGTTATAGATCGGGATCGAAATTCCGACCAATATCGCGATGATCGTCAGCACGATCATTAATTCGAGCAGCGTAAAACCGCGGTTCCTACCAGTCCTTGTATCTTGTGCCATCGAATGCAATGCCATCTGATTTGCTGTAAACGTCGAAAACATTTTGTCCTCCCCACGAGCTCGCTGTCGGCTCGTCCTGGTAAGAACGCATCCCCCAGTCGGTCGAATTTGTCATCGGGTCGATGGGGATTTTCCGCAGTGCCTTGAAGGTTTTTCCGGCCTGTCCAATGAGCTGAACTCCGTCGACCATCACGTCAAGGGTCTGAGGATAGCCTTCAGTATCGGTGGGGACTTCGATCGCTCCCCGATCCGATTGCTCTTTGAACTTGTCGATGGCGAGGCGCATTTCCCGCAGCCTTTGGCGGAGCTCGATTTCGCGCTCCCGCTTCAGCGAGTTTCTCGCCAGGGGCAAGGCCATGCCTGTGAGGATCCCGACGATAACCACCGTCACGATCAGCTCGACAAGCGTGAACCCGCCACTCCTTCGTAGTTTCAATCCGTGTTTCATGGCACCGTCACCTGCACTTCCGTGGCTTTTCCGGGATGCAATTGCCGCGCATCGCGCACGCCGAACTCGGTGACCTTCAGCGGGGAGGGGCCCTTCTTGGTACCCGGCTGGAGCATCAGGGTCACCAGGTTGCCGTTACCGCTGACCAGCGGCGCATTCGGCGATCGTTCTAGCGTCACCGTCGCGGTGCCGCGCTGGTTGTCGATGTTGTGGACCAGCGCGATGACCTGGTTGCCCTGGCTGAGGAAGCCGCCGTCCCGCACATCTTTTATCGTAAACGCAGCGGGATCGAACGAGAGCTTCAATTCTGTTCCCAGAATGTTCGGGCCATTAATGGCGACGTTTACAGGGGTTTCCCCCTGTGCAGTAAGGGTGACGGGAGCGGGGAAACTCAGGGCTGCCGTTGTCGGCGCGGGGGGCGCCGCGGGCACTGCCGAGCTGGGATTGACAGGCGCGGGAGGCCGCGGGGCCGGCGCCAGCGGAAGCGGAGCCGGTACGCCGTAATCGGGACGCAACCGCAGATTGTTTTCACCTCCGACAATGACTCCACGAACATCTTCTTCGGTGATGTCCGGCATGCGCACAATGTGCGGGGTCAACATGATGATGACTTCCGCCTGGTCGCGTTGCTTGTGCTCGGAACCGAACAGGAACTTCAGGAACGGGATGTCCTTCAACCCCGGAAGCCCCGTCATCGACTTGCTCTCGGTTTCGCTGATGATGCCGCCCAGAATATTGGTCTGATCTTCCGCCAGGCGGATGGTGTGCGCGACGATGCGGTTGCTGAACACCGGAATGTTCACATTGCCTACTGCACGATCGCCGGCGAGGGCGCGCACGGTGACGGTGACGTTCAGCGAGACGTCGCGATTCAGCAGGACTTTCGAGAGAATATCGAGCTGAACACCCACCTGTTGCAGCGTGTATGACGTCGTCGCCCCGCCGCCGATGTTCGTGTTCTGGAAGCTCGTGGTTGGCACCGGCACTTCAGAGCCAACGCGCAGCGAAGCGGTGGTGCCGTCCGTGGTCCGCAGGCGAGGATTTTGCAGGAGTCGTGCCGTGCTGTTCTGAGCAAGGAACTTGGCTATCGTGTCATTGACCGATACGGAGAAGTTTCCGGAGCCCAGTCGATCCAGGTCCTTCAGGGATACTTCGTTGCCGCCGCCGGCCCGCAGCGTGTTAAACCCGAGTGTTGTATCGGTCGGAGGAAGAATGCCGAGATCCTTCAACGTGTTGCGGTCGACTTCCATGACCGTGACGTCGATCACGACTTCCGCCTTGGCCTTGTCGAGCGCGCGAATCACATTCTCGATCATGGCGACGCGCGCAGGGGTATCGTGAATGACGATCGCATTCTGCTGCTCACTCTGGAAAATGCCGCGAACGCCCAGGGCCGTTCGCAGGACGTTCAGGATGCCGTTGAGATCGTTGGTTGAGGTGACGTTGCTCAGGTAAACCGTCTTGAGAATGTGGTCTTCAAAGTCCCGCCGGTTTTGCTGGTTGTCTTCCATCACGAGAATCGTGGTCTCGTTGACCGGTTGCCAGAAGGTGCCGGTCTGGAGTCCCACCAGATCCAGGGCTTCGAAAATATTGACGTCCTGCAGTGCGATGGTCACATTCACCGGCCGGAAACCTTGCCGGAAGATCACCTGAAGGCCTGCCTGACCGGCCAGGTTTTCGTAAACCGTGCGGCTCGACGCGGTTATGTTGAAGCTGATCCGCTCGGTAAGGTTGGTCTTCATCTGCTTGCCGAGGTTGGGGTCCGTTCGATTAGCCTCCAGCAGCTTCTCAAGATCCAAAATGGGATCGGGCCGGCTCTGGCTCCGGCTGAGGAGCATCCGTTCGGCATCGGCCAGTTCCTGCCTTGCGAAGTCGTGGGACGGGTCGATTTCCGTCGCCCTCAGGAACTCCGCCCTGGCCTTTGCCGCATCGCCTGCCTCGAGCGCAAATTTGCCGTTCTGAAAATGAACGTAGGCCGCAGAGAAGCGGGTTTGCTCGTATTTCAGGCGGTACTCGATATTGTGAGGATCGGCCAACATGGCTTGCCGGTACTGTTCCATGGCCGTTTCATAGTCCTTGGTGATCTCGGCTTTCGTCCCTTTGTTGAAGGACGTGCGGGCGGCGCCGCAACTTGAAGCGATGAAGGCTGTCAGGACGAGAAGAAACGTGACGGGTCTTTTGAGTCTATAATTCGCGTTCATAGATGATCGACCAGAGAAAAAGAATTTTTGCCGTGAACTTGTGGTTTCTGGATCTCGTTCTGACCACGGCGAGCTTCTTCCTTGCATATCGCCTCCGACAGGTTGCGGATTGGTTGGGCTATTTCCAGGGATACACGGTGTTGGAGCTGCGGGAATACTTGTGGTTGCTCGCAATCATTCTTCCTATCTGGGCGATTGTCCTGCCCTTGTTTAGAGTTTATTCGGCGCTCACTTCGTCGCCAGTGGAGCAGATCATCCGTCTGACGAAGGGGATTTTCTTCGCCTGGATCACACTGGTCGCCGTGTACTTTTTCATCAGTAAAACCGAATTCGAACGTCACCGATTTATTGCTTTTTCCACGCTGGTGATCAACTACTTCTTCCTCGTCTCGTACCGCCTGATTCTCTTTCGCCTGAAGAAGCATGGCGCGCTGGATGTCCGCCATGTTGCGGTTGCGGGCGCCGGCGATGCCGCGCACAGCTTCGCCCGAAAGATCGAAGAACACGGAGACTGGGGGCTGAAGCTTGTCGGAGTTTTCGAGCCGAAGGAGATCCGGCCGGTTCTTGAACGGGGCGGCGTCGATGAACTGATTGTCGTGATGGATAAGGAGCCCCTTACGGAATTTCGCGAGACGTTTCTGCTCTGCGAAGAGCTGGGCGTGACGGCTCGGGTTGTGTTGAACTTTTTCCCTCATTCCTTCGCCCGTACCGAGCTCGAAAGCTTCGGCGGATTTCCCCTGCTGTCCTTCAGCACCACACCCACGAACGAGGCGCTCATGTTCGTGAGGCGCATCATGGATATCGCGATCGTCTGTATCTTCGGCATTCCGATTCTCATGGTCGTGGGACTCAGTGCCATAGCTATCAAGCTTACATCCCCCGGCCCGGTCTTTTTCAAACAGGAGCGCTGCGGCCTGAACGGCCGGCGCTTCACCATGTACAAGCTCCGGTCCATGGTGGACAACGCCGAACAGAGCCGGATCGAGCTCGAGGCCCTTAACGAAATGGATGGCCCGGTCTTCAAACTGTCTCGCGATCCCAGGACAACTCCCATCGGGAAAATTCTCCGAAAGTTCAGTATCGACGAGTTCCCCCAGCTCTATAACGTCCTGCGCGGCGATATGAGCCTGGTCGGCCCCCGTCCTCCACTACCCCAGGAGGTCGCCCGCTACGAACGCTGGCAGCGCCGCCGACTCAGCATGAAGCCGGGCATTACCTGCCTGTGGCAGATCAGCGGGCGCAACGAAATCAGCTTCCACGACTGGATGAAGCTTGATCTCACCTACATTGACAACTGGTCTCTCCTGTTGGATTTAAAAATTCTGCTGAAAACCGTACCTGTGGTTTTACTAGGGAAGGGGGCCAGATAGTGCCATTATCCCTGAACCGTCCTATACTTTAGATTGTCGTTAATAGTGGTTGGGAGGTCTCTATGAAGATCGCTTGTAAGTTATTGCTGGGCTTGGCCCTTCTCCAAGGCGTGGCCTACGCAGACGAACCGAAGATCGAAGTCATTGATGGGAAGATCTCCATAACCGCTCAGGCGGTGCCTCTTGGCCGGTTCCTGGCACTGTTCGACAGGGCAATGGGTCTCAAGTCTGAGGTGAAGCCCGGGCTGGAGAACCGGAATCTGAGCGTCCAGTTTGCGGGATTGAATTTCAACGATGCGGTTCGCAAGATCTTTCAGGGGCAGCCCTATAACTATATGGTAATTCAGGGCAAAGGCATTCGCGTGACCGACCTGGCACAGGGCGGCGGAACCGATTCCGCCCCGGCGTTCACGAGTTCGTCGCAGCCCATAAGTTCGCCGATCAACAATCCCATTCAGCCGCAATTGAATCCCATTACTAACGTGGTTCAGCCGCCACCGGCGGGAACCAGCATTTTCGGCAACCCGCCGCCGGCACCGAACGCGAATGTGCCCAATCCGAGCGCCCCGCTCAGCGGACCTGGCATTATGCCGCCTCCTATTGGAGCCGCGTCCACAAATCCGCTGAATAACCCGGCCGGTGGTCCGGCTGCCAGCGGTAATGTGATCGCCTTGCCCGGTGGCGCTTCTCCTGTCCCGGCACAGCCCGCGGCTCCCGGCACGCTACCCGGCGCGACGCCCGGTGCGGCGCCCGGCACAGTAAAGTGACCAAGGAGGTCGCCGTCAACCGGCAGGCCTTTCACAACTACGAAATCCTCGAACGGCTTGAAACCGGAATTGTCCTTACCGGTACGGAAATCAAGTCTGCACGCGAGGGACAGGTCAACCTGAAGGATGCCTATGGCATCGTGAAGGGCGGGGAAGTGTGGCTTCTGAACTGTCACATCAGCCCGTACTCGCATGGTACTTACGCCAACCACGATCCGCTGCGCACGCGAAAGCTTCTTCTAAACCGAAGCGAGATCCGGAAGCTGATCGGCCGCACCACCGAAAAGGGGCTGACCCTGATCCCCCTTCGCCTTTACCTCAAGGATGGACGCCTCAAATGCGAACTGGGTCTCGGTAAGGGACGAAAACTTCACGATAAGCGGGAAGTTTCGCGATTGAAGACAATCGATAAGGAAGCCCGCCAGGCCATCAGCCAGAGAAGGTAGGAAATGTCACAGGATCTTCCGATCTACTCCGATATTCCCTTGCGAACAGGCTTGCAGTTTGCCGCCCTTGAGGCCCTCAAGGGGCGCGACGACTCCGTCATCTGGAGTCGAGCCGAGGCCTGCATTGCAGGTATGGAGGGCGGAACGGGTGTCAGTTCCGCGCGGGCCGCTTTTAACGGGTTGTCCAAAGAAAGCATCCTGAGCGCACACGCATTGACCTTTCCGGAACGCCCGGGTGCCGGCCAGTGGAGAGCGACCCCGCTGCAACCAATCTATCGTGGACAGGATTGCGCACCACCGGAGTTTATCGAGCGGTCGATCGACAACATGATTGTGTGGCTTACTGCTGAAAGTTTTACGCAGATTCATCCCATCGAGCAGTGCGCGCTGACCATGACGCGCTTCATCGACGTCTGGCCCTTCGAGTTCGGCAATTTCACCATCGCCATTCTGTTTGGCAATCTCACGCTGCGGCGGGCGGGGCTGACTCCGTTCTTCGTCTTGCCTGAACATCGCAAAGAGTTCGAGCGGGCGGTTGCGCAAGCCATGACCATCGATATGCAGCCGCTGGTGAACGCCATTTTCCAAACCGTTCGCAAGGAGATGGAAGCGCTTGCCAGGGCCTGATGACCGCTATTCTCGCCAGGTTCGCTTTGCGCCCATTGGGACCGAGGGACAGGCACGCATCGCTGCAGCACGTATCGCCCTGATCGGCGCCGGCGCCCTTGGCAGCGTGGCGGCAGAGCTGCTTGTGCGGGCAGGGGTGGGGTTCGTCCGTATCATCGATCGTGATTTCGTGGAGCTTTCCAATCTCCAGCGGCAATCGCTGTACGACGAGGACGATGTTCGAAGGAATCTGCCGAAAGCGGTGGCTGCCGAAGCCAGGCTTCGGCGAATCAATTCGACCGTGCAGGTTGAGGGTGTCGTTGACGACGTGAATCCCTCGACGGTTGAGGACTACATCCAGGATGTCGATCTCGTCCTGGACGCGCTCGATAACTTCGAAACACGGTTCGTGATTAACGACGCCTGCGCCAAGCATTCCAGGCCATGGATCTATTCGGCGGCGGTCGGCAGCTATGGGCTGGTAATGCCCGTCATGCCCGGCAAATCGCCGTGCCTGCGGTGCATGCTCGGCAGCCTGCCGGCGCCCGGCACATCGCCCACATGCGACACAGCAGGCGTCATTGGCCCCATTACTCATATCGTCGCCTCGATGCAGGTTGCAGAAGCCTTGAAGCTGATCTGTGGCGCGCTGCAGCCTTCAGATTTTAGGTTGGTGACCTGCGACGTATGGACGAACACATTTCACCGGCTGGCTCTCGGGACCGAAACCATGGCGGCTTGCCCGGTCTGTTCCGAAGGACGATACGAATACCTGGACGGCAGTCCGCTGCGCACGATCACCCTTTGCGGCCGCAACGCCGTGCAGCTTATCCCTGCCGTTAAAGGGGACATGGATTTTCAGAAGCTCTCGAAATCGATTCCAGCAGTGGGCGTCCAGTTCAACGAGTTCCTGATGAAGTGCTCCGCTCCACCTTATGAACTCACACTGTTCAAGGATGGCAGGGCAATCGTGAAAGGGACGGAGGAAGCCGCCATGGCGCGGTCGGTGTATTCGAGAATTGTGGGGGTCTGAGAAGGGCGGGGCCGGGTGCTTTAAAATTGCAAACTGCAAAATGCAACTTTAAATCTAACGATGCTCCGCGGCTTCCTTGTTACCAGGCAACGCTGCGAAGCCACCGCAAATTTGAAATTTGCATTTTGCAATTTTAAAGCACCCAATCGCCTGGGAAGGTCGTCATGACACACGTGTTCTGGCTCTTATTGTTGCTCTTGCCCCAGCAAGTGCCCTTGAGCTCCATTGAAGGCACGGTGGTCCGCGCGGAAACGAACCAGCCGCTCGGGGAACAGCTGGTCGGACTGTGGCCGACTGCCCGCGTCACAAAAGCCAGTGCAGGCGGCCGGTTCACATTCAGCAATGTCGTTCCGGGCGACTACGTCCTCGTCGTTGTACGCGACCGCATGACAGCCCGGCTTCCCGTTACCATTGCCGCGGTTTCCCATACCGAAAGAGTTTCCATTCTGGTCCAATCGGCCCCGGCCATTAGCGGCACCGTCTTCGATCCTTTTGGAGAGCGGCAGGCGGCGGCGCAAGTTCAAGCATATCGGACGCTGTATCGACCCACTGGCGCTGGTCTGCGGCAAGTGATGTCCACATTAACGGACGATAACGGTGAGTTCCGCCTGTTCTTTCTACCGCCCGGACAGTATTACCTTTCCGCCAGTCTCAGCGATCGGGATCAGCGCCTTGGCAGCGTGGGCTTGCGTCTTACTCCAAATTTAGCGAAGCCCGATGACGGTTTCCCCACCTTGTTTCTGGGTGAGACTTACAGTGCCTATCGTTCTCAGAAGATAAACCTGGGCGAGACGGATCAAACCGGCGCGAACTTTTATCTGAAGGCCGGTCCGCGTTTCAACGTTACGGGGAGGTTGGCGGGAGACTCACAAACCGGCGATGTGTGCGGGCAGGTTGCCGTCATTCCCGAAGGAGGACTCCTCGATCCCGACAAGGATTTTTCTGCGCAGGTTTGCGGATCGTTCAGGGTCACCGGCCTGTCGCCAGGAACCTATGTCGCCTATGCGCAAGGCATGGGTCTGGCATCGGAACCCGTCATGTTTGCCATCCTGAATCAGAATGTCGACCGCCTCGTTGTTCCCATGACACGAACCATGGCAGTGACGGGAAGAGTGGCCTGGGATGACGCCCCTGGCTCGGGGCTCAATGTGACGCTCGCGCGAAGTTCGGACGAATTCACCGGGCGGCTGGCTGGAAAAACTCAGGGCAACGGCAGGTTTACAATCCAGAATGTCGGGCCCGATGTGTTTGAGGTCTACGTTGATCCTTTGCCGGAAAGGGCCTTTGTGAAGTCGATCCAATACGGGGGATTCGATGGCCTGAAGTCGGGAGTCCCGTTCCAGCCGGGCTCCCGCTCGACCCTCGAAATACGGCTGAGTTCGCAAAGCGGGTCTGCTGAAGGTGTCGCCCTGGACGCATTTGGCCGGCCGGTCCCCGCTGCCGAGATTGTTCTTGTTCCTGAAGTCTACCGCCATCGCGAGGATCGCTATTTGAGGGTTGCCGCGGATCCGGTCGGCAACTTTGAAGTGAAGGGGATTCCTCCGGGCAAATACACCTTGTTTGCGTTTGAGGACCTCGAGCCGGGCGCTTACTACGCTTTCAACTACACTCCATCGTTGCTGGATCGCTATTTGGCGAGGGGACAGCGAGTGGAATTCAGCGACGGCAGCAACAAGATACAAAATCTCAAGGCCACCGTCATTCCGGCCTCGGAAACCAGGGGCGGACTGCGTTGAGTCTGATTCCTCTGCTTTTGAGTGTCCTGTTACAGGCCACGGCCCCTGAAGGGGTCATTGAGGGGTTCGTCGTGCGCGCAGGAACAAACCCTCCAACAGCGCTCGTGAATGCGCGTCTTGAGCTTTCTCACGCCAATGGCGTTGCCATCGTGCGTACGGATTTCGCGGGGCGGTTCGCTTTTCGCGGGCTACCCACCGGATATTTCGGCTTGCGTGTGGCAAAGGACGGCTACATCCGTCAAGACTACCGGTTGCCGCTGGTTCTGACGCAAGGTCAGGCGCTGAAGGATATTGTCTTCCGTCTGGAACCCGCACCGACAATATCCGGCATTATCCGCGACGAAAATGAGGCGCGAATCAGCGGCGTTCTCGTCCAGGCGTTGAGACGTGGTTTCGACAGGCGCGGCAACCCCGCGCTGTCCCTCATCGCGTCAACGCGAACAGACGACCATGGCAGTTTTCGGCTCTACTGGCTGGATCCCGGGGAGTACATCGTTTCAGCAACCGCACCGCCGCCGGCGCCGGAACCGGGAGTGAAGCCCGTGTTGTGGGCGCCAACGTACTTCCCCGGATATGTCGATCCGGACTTTGCAAAACCTGTGCGATTGGATCTCGGCAGGGACGTGATGGGAATGGATTTCAAGTTGATGCGACAGCCTATGCCGGCGTTGACGGGCTGGGCGAGCAGCCTGGCGAAGGGCATGCCTGTCATTGCCGATCTCGCCCTGATGCCCCCCGAAGACAGTGAGGGGGTAGCCCGCTACTCCGGTAAAAGCGCCGCAACAGGATTTACGTTCAACGACGTCGCTCCTGGCTCCTACATCTTCTCCGCAAGGGCGGGCAACGAGTCGGCTGCCACCCGCATTCGCGTCCAAAACTCCGTCCGCGTGGATCTGAAGCTGGGCGAAGGAATCGCAGTCCGCGGCAGCGTGTCCGGCGCCGCGGGCGCGCCTGTGGATCTGCGAAGCGCGCGTATTCATCTGTCGGAGATCGATCCGGCGCTTCCCGAGCCGGCGGCCGCCGTCGTTGGACCGGATAATCGATTTCTGGTTGCCGGCGTACAGCCGGGAAACTACGCGGTGTCGGTTGATGGATTGACGAATGACCTCTACCTGAAGGCTGCCGTTCTTGGGACAGCCGATGTTCTTGAGAAGCCTCTACCGATCGCTTACGGCATGCAGGGTGACCTAGACATTCAGATCGGCCTCGACGGAGGCCGGATTAATGGTGCGGCCTTTGATCGTAATAACTCCCTGTTCCCCGGAGCGCAAATCATTCTGGTGCCCGTGTCGGTCAGCCGCTTTCGTTTCGATCGCTACAAGACCGCTGTTGCCGGCCCCGATGGACAATTCACGATCCGAGGGATTGCTCCCGGCGACTACAAAGCTTTCGCATGGGAGAGTCTCGAACCGAACGCCTATCTCAACATCGACTACATGCGTCCGTATGAGGATTCCGGTGCGCTCGTCCATATTGAACCCTCGAGTAACGCTTCCGTTTCGCTTCGGGTTATTCCCGGGGTTCAGTAACCGGCCACTCTTATTCGGAGGGGTGACAAGGTGCCAATCAGTGCCTGAGGAAACCCGTGCTGGCCCTGGATTTCGCGATGGTCATTGAAGCCTCGTGCAAGGTTCTCTGCCATAATCTGGTCGTGCGGATTCACGAGATGTTCGAGTTGGGAAGTGATCCGATGTTTTTGACATCCACACATGGGAATGTATAAGAAGATTTCGCGGTACGTTCACGTGCCGATATCCAGGAGAGCGCGATGTTACCTACTTCAAGCGCGTGGGACGCACGAGCATTTCTTCGATAAGAACGTGTTGCGGAAGATTGATACAGAACATCGTGCAATCGGCCACGTCTTCCGGTTGAAGCATTCTGGCGCGCGCTTGCGCGTCGGGCGGCTGCGGTCTCTTGTCGAGTAGCGGCGTGTTGATCTCGCCTGGGAATATCGCGCAGGCGCGAATATTGCGCGCGCGTTCCTCAGCATTGATACTTTGAGTCAATCCGGCCAGTCCGAATTTGCTCATCACATAGGCAGCGCCGGCTTTCGGAGAAGCCTGGAGGCCGGCATCGGAAACGATGTTGATAATCGTGCCGCTGTTGCGGGCTCGCATGTGAGGCAGGAACGCCTGGACGCTGTAGTAAGCACCGTTCAGGTTGGTGGCGATCAGGGCCTCGTAGTCTTCGAGCGCAAGAACCTCCAGCGAACGCTGTGGGACATTCGTTCCGGCGGCGTTGACGAGCACGTCCACGCCATCGAATTCTTCAAGAATGCGTTTTCCGATCGTGGTTACTGCCAGAGCGTCGCCGATGTCGCATCCATAGGCCGTTATCCGCGATGCCTCTGCTCCGGCCAGCCCAATTGTTTCCTGCAGGGATTCGACCCGCCGGCCGAGGATGGCCACGCGCCAATTTTGTTTTGCCAGCTTCAATGCAACCGCCTGGCCGACGCCGCTTCCGCCCCCTGTAACAACCGCTGATTTATTCATGATTTCTGTGTAATGGCAGGGATCACAAAGTCCTCCATGAGCTGATAGGCGCTGCGCAGATTTCGCCCTCGAGCCTCGCTCACATCGCTTGCCGATGTCATGACCACAACGAGATCCAGGTCAGGAACGACAAAGATAAACTGGCCGCCGTAACCCCACGCATACTGCGAACGATAGCCGGCTAGTTCGCGAATCCACCAGCCATAGCCGTAAAACCGCTCGCGTTCGCGTGGCGACTCGGCGTGCGCCTTCAGAGACTCTTCAACCCAACCCGCCGGTACCACCTGAGTGCCTGCGGCTCGCCCATGATTCAGGTAGAGCTGACCAAAGGCCAACATCTGGCGCGGCGTCATCAGCATGTCATTGCCGCCAAAGTAAATCCCCTGTGGATCCTGAGGCCATCGGGCGAGGGTGAATCCCAAGGGTTTGGCAAAAACGTCCTGCGCGAACTGCCATGTGTTTTTGCCCGTAGCTTTGGTCAAAATCGCGGAAAGAAGATGGGTGTTTCCGGTGCTGTATTCCATCCGCGTGCCGGGAGTGCTCGTCATTGGGCGCGTGAGCGCGTAGCGTACCCAGTTCGGACTCAGCACCCATGCCCCATAGTTCCGGTTGCTCGTAGACTCCAGTCCGGACTGCATCGTCAGCAGGTTTTCAATCGTGATGCTCTTCCGGGAAGCATCCTTCTCCGCTTTAAGCACCTCTGGAAAATAGGACTCGATGGGTTGTCCCACGCTCGGCAGAAGACCTCGCTCAATCGCAATGCCGACCAGCGCCGACACCACGCTCTTCGAGACCGACTTGATGTTGGTGAGGCGCGTCGCCTGTATGCCCTTCGAATAGCGCTCGACAATGAGTTCGCCTCTCCGACTAACCAGCAGGCTGTGGAGATTGGGGATCTCTAACGCGGCTTTCGCGACCTCGTCGAGAGTGATTGGCGCTCCCGACAGCGCTCGCGGCGTCTCCTGCGGTGCCGTGCGGTCCAGCGGTGAAGAACCCGACTGCCGGGCGCCTAACAGAACTGCCACGAGAGCAACACAGAGTATGCCGCCGGCAAGAATCGCTTTACTGAGGGCCATGGCGCCGTCGATTCTAGCAGTATTTTTCGCCCTGCGCGGGAGACGATGCCGGGCGAAACGCCGTGCCTCCTGGCCAGGAGGGCGGAGCTGCGCCCTGAAAAGATTTCGCGAAGCATCGATGCCGGCGCAGACGGGTGGTCGGTCCGTATTGATCCACCACCCGCCTCGCGATCGCTCGGTCCGCCCTCCTGGCCAGGAGGCACGGCGCGTCGCCTATGGTGTCCGTCAAGTATGTTAGTACCCTGGCCCGGGAGGGCGGACCGAGCGGCCAAGCCCTTATTGCGAAGCACCCACCTCACGAGGCGGGTGGTGGGTCAAACTCCACTCGATGCGTCGCTACATCGCTTGAGAGCGCTTTACCTCGCCTGGCTCGTCGTAAGGATTTTTCGGGTGAGCGAAGACACCGGAAGATCCTTGACCTTCCGCCATTCGAATCCCTGCACAACGTCCAGCTTGCCCGTGTAGACCTGTACCTCAAGGCGGTGATGCGTAATTGTGTGGCGGCACGAGCCGGCATGCGTGAGCGCCCCGGCCGGGAGGTCGCTAAACATCGGGAATTCCCAAAGTCCCTTCGATTGGCGCATCAGGTGGCGGCCCTTTTGTTCGCAAACAATGGCGAAGATTTGAACGCGAACCGTTTCCGGGCGTTTCTTTACGGGCGGGATTGCCGTCTGCTTTCCGGTTTTGTAGGCGACGCAGGCGAGTTGAACCGGGCAGATCAGACAGCGCGGAGCCTTAAACGAGCACACCGTCGCGCCGAGCTCCATAACGGCTTGATTGATGAGGCGTGGCTCAGCCTGTTTTACCAGGTGTTCGGCTGCCTCCCACAGACGTTTCGGGCTGTCGTCTTCCCAGCCATAAACGCGGGACAGCACGCGCCGCACATTGCCGTCCACGACCGGAAACGGCTTGTTAAACGCGATACTGAGAATGGCTCCGGCCGTGTACTGACCGATGCCGGGAAGCGAACGCAGAGTTTCGTAGTCCGCGGGGACCTTGCCGCCGTGGTTTTCCGCCAGGCTTTTCGCCGCCGCCATCAGATTGCGGGCGCGGCTGTAATAACCGAGGCCGGACCACAGGTGGAGCACCGCTTGCTCGTCAGCGTCAGCGAGCTTTCGCACAGTGGGAAACGTTGCGATCCAGCGCTGGAAGTAGGGAACAACCGTCTCCACCTGGGTCTGCTGGAGCATGACCTCGGAGATCCAGACATGGTAGGGATCGTAGGATAGACGCCACGGAAGAGTCCGCTGGTTTTCGAGGAACCAGCGGACCAACTCGCCATGCATTCGACTGAATTCTTCAGGCTTCGACGGTAGCGGTGGCGGCTTCCTTCATTTCGTTCTCGATCTTCTTGATCTCGACGAGATGCCCGGGATTGAACGGCAACGAAGGGTAATAACAATTGCTCTCGTGGGTGCAGAAACAGCCGTTGGCAACCTTGTCGCGCCGCGCATCCATCTTCGCCGAATACCACAGCTTGCTGAAGTCCCAGTCGTAGTTGCGCAGGTTGTCCACGCCGTCCAGGATTTCGCAGCTCGAAATGGTTCCTTCGTCGTAGATCACGGCTCCCGCGCTGCCGGCCCAGCATTGCAGCTGCGCGCGGCCTTCCAGTGCCGTCTTGGCAATCAATTCGTGCATGTAGACGTCGATTGCGGCTTTGAAGAATCCCGCATCGCCGGCGTAGTTGTTCTTGATTGCCGCATGACGCGAATCTTCGCTGATACGATGCATGAGCTGGTCGTATCGCCCCTTGTCGATCAGGAGTTCCCTGGGCCGGGCCGAAGGCGGACGGATGTAATTGACGTTCACCTTGTCCGGCTTCAACTCGTACTTCAGAAAGTCATACCACTCGAAAATGCGATCCTGATTGCTGTTCATGAAGCAGGTGCAGGTCTGGATATCGAGTCTCGGGTGCTCTTTCTTGATCTGTTGGAGTTTTCGCGCCGTGTCGATGGCGATATCCCAGCTTCCGGGTTTCTGCCGGATACTCTCGTGATCTTCCTTCAAGCCGTCGATTCCGAGTGCAACGGTGACGTTCAGTTCCGGGTTCTCCTGAAGGATGCGCGTGACGTCGGGAATGATGCGCTGCTGAATCTGCCCGTTCGACATCAGGTAGATCGATTCGAGCTTGTTGTTTTTGTGAAAAGCGCGGGCGATCTCCGGAAGATCCTTGCGCGTAAAAGGCTCCCCTCCGGCGACGACCAGCACGCCGAGATTGGCTCCCAGCGTTTCACTGATCCGCTCCACGTTGCGCGTGGTCATTTGCAGCTTTTTGCGGTCCTTGTCGTCGAGTTCGTCGGTGAAAAAGCAATGAACGCAACGCATGTCGCAAACGGACGTGATCAGAATGTTCAAAAGGATAGGCGCAAACGGACGACCTGTGGCCATTCGCGCGTAGCGCTTGAGTATTTCTTTGTGGTGAAAGTCCATATTAGTTGCTGAAAAACGGGTTCGTCATCAAGGACGGCTTCTGCTGCGTGCCCGAGGGTTTGTCCAGAGAGATTTCCTCGACCAGTACCGAAGGGGCAATAATCGTTGTAGGCGTTTCCGCGCCCGAAGTTCCCACTAAGCGATTAGACGCGACCGAATCGTTACCGACAGCGACGATGTGGCGCAGGCCTTGAACGTTGAGCCCGCTGGCACCGGCGACGCGTACAAGTTCTTCCTTTCCATCGGAAACGCGGACGCGATAGGTCAGCACCGGTGTCCCCACCGGACTGTTTCCATTGGAATTCGACGCCTTGATAAGAATGCCATAGTCGAGGCGTTCTTCCTTCGCAGCTTTGATGAGTTCCTTTTTCAGGTCGTCGTAACTCTTACCGCCTGTTGCGGTAACGATGAAATTGCTGACTTGTGGGGTTTCGCGACCCGGGAAACCGTTGCGCCCATGTCCGTTGGATTGGAGGCGCCCCTTGCCGGGCCGGCGAGACATCAACAAATTGGTCAGCAACCCGCCATCCACCAGGGACAGCTTTTTGGCAGGAATGCCTTGATCGTCAATCGCATAGAAGCCAATCAGTTTTCGATCTCCCAGGTTCCGGATCGTCGGATCATCGACGACGGACACATATGGAGGAAGTATAGGCCGGTTGAGCCGGTCTTCAAGCGGAGGCGTGGCACTCTGCCCTTGTCGCGTCAGCGGACCGCGCTGCCCTGTCAGGTTCGGGGCCAGCACCCGGGCAAACATTTCCGCGGCCACCTGGCCCACGAGCAGAGCAGGGCCGGAATAGTCTGCCGCCAGTGCGGGAGCTTCCCGCAACGCCGTGAGATCCTTTGCCATCTGGCGGATCGACGCGGCATAGGCTTCCTGTGAGGGCAGGTCTGCGAACTCTCGAACATAAACGGGGACGCTGTTCGTCACCGTCATGCCGTCGTCCGCCTGAGCGGAGGCGCTGGCTTGCAGGATCAGCAACAACTCCGGCTGCATGGTCCGGGTTCCCTCGCTGTTGGCAATGTAGCGATGATTCAAGCGGGCCCGGAACGTGACGCTCGACGATTGAATCTTGGGAAACTCGCGAAAGATCAGCGACCACTGACGCAATTGAGCCTCGATCTTTGCGCGATCGAACTCCAGCTTTCTGCGTTGACCGATCGAAACTGTCGCTGCTTCCCTGGAAAAATCCGGAACCGGATCATCCTGCGTTCGGTTTTGAACCGCCGAACGTTTCTGCGCAATGACTTCGACGGCGCTCTTGTACGCGGCATCCGTACCCAGCCAGAGGATATGCCGGAGATTGTCGTAGTCGTCATCCAGCGGGCCCTGAGAAAGACCGGGGACCCCGCCGCCGGGCCCGGCGTTGAATTCGGAGTTGTCGAAGTCGTAGCTGCCGACGCGCACCTGTGTTTGCACCAGGCGTTGCTTCGAGGGACTCGATTGCGAAAGCGCGCCGAAAGTTGCCCTTGCTGCAAATTCGTCTTCGTCGAGAACGACGTATTGGATGAAGTACGGCTTGTCGAGATTATTTAGGCGCAGTTCGACGATCGAGCGGTTCAACTCGTCGCCCAGCGCCTTCATGATCGGGTCGGTAGTCGCCGGCGCGGTGCCCTGTCCCGCGGATACCAGCGAACTGACCGCAATACAGGCAGAAACCCAGAACGCTTTTCTGGTGGTTTTGGAGGGCCTCAGGTTCATCGCGGGGATCCTCCAACGCTCTCGGGCGCCGAGAGAATGGGCATGCGCTCCGAGGACTTCGCTTTTTTCTGAACTTCGATCTGGGTTGTGAGAATCGCCGGTGAAACGGCCGACACCGGAACGTATCCGGATTCGGCGCCGCAGAATCCGTTGAAAACATCAACCTTGTCGGAGGCTGCCGTGATTTTGCTGAACGACGTGAGCGGAGTGCCGATCAAGTCCGCGCCGCGAACCAGTTCGTCCGGACGCCCGTCCACGTAGACGCGATAGACCATGATCGGCGTTACCTGAAACGATTGCGGGCTGTCGCGGCCGGTAAGCGTAAACCCGCCGGAGATATCGTCGAACAGAAGGCCAAACTGTTTGCCCTGCGCCCTGGCCTGCTCGATCAGCATCTCGCGAAGCCGTGCCATCGGCACGGTGTTCGCCGCTTTCACCATCAGGTTCCCCTGACGCCCGACTGCCTTGTAGCCTGGCTGCTTTCGGCCATGTCCATTGGATTCCTCGAAGCCGGCGACAGGTGACCGCGAAAGAAGAAAATTTCGCAGAATGCCGTTTTCCACTACGGTGACGGGCCGCGCTTTCACGCCCTCATCGTCGTAGCTGTAGAAGCCGTTGAGATCAATGGTTCCCGACTTCTCCGCCGTGGGATCGTCGACCACCGAAATGAAGTCCGGGAGAATCTTCTGATTGACCTGCTTCGCAAACGTCTGGCCTTCGCTCTCGTTCTTGTTGCGTTGTCCCTCGATGCGATGGCCGAAGATCTCGTGGAAAAACACCCCGCTGGCGCGGCCGGAAAGGATCGCCGGGCCCGTGTAAGGGTCCACGACCGGCGCTTTGCGCAGCGCTTTGAGATCGTTCACGATCTTTTCAACGGTCTGTCGGACCGTTGCCTCGCTCGGAAGTCCTGCGACGGTGTGCGCATCGAAGGACTCGAAGCGCTGGAAGTCCATGCCGTCGTCAGCGCGCGCCCGGCCAACCAGGTAGATACGGAACTGCACTGTGCCGTGGCGTACGGATGTTCCCTCGCTATTGACCAGGTACTGATTGTTAATCGTGGAGGTAAAGCCAGCCTGTCCGTCCAGCAGTTCCGGGTAGCCCTTGAACATGGCGGAGTAGGCTTTGATCTTCTTCTCGAAATCGGAAACGTCGACGGCGGCATCCCGCAGAACGGCGACAGACTTTTCGGTTTTTTCCCGCGACAGGTCTCCCGATAGATCTTCTTCTTCAACGCGAATGGCGCGGTTGGCTTTCACATTGATCAGGCGTTCCACAGCCGCCTTGTAGCGGCGGTCGGTTTCCAGCCAGATCACGCTCTTCAGGGCATCGACATCGTCGTCGATCGGCATCAGCACGGAACCGGGCCGGCTCAAGGCCTGATCTCCGCCGCCACCGCGCTGGCCGCGGATTTGATGCGTGTTGTCAAAATTGTAGTCGCCGACCCGGATCTCCATGTCGAGGAGACGCTGCTTGTCAACGTTGCTGTACTGGAGGGCTCCGAGCGACGCGGTTATTTCCGCCGTCTTGGTCTCATTGACTTCGTAGCTCAAAAAATACGGGGCGGGATCACCCTTTTTCGTCAGCACGTCCATGGCCCGTTTTACTTCTTCTTCCAGGGCCCGGCCGACAGGGTTCGCCGTAGAGGTTTGAGCCACCGCCGCTTGCTGCAGCATTCCGCCGCAGGCTACGACGAGAAGCCAACCAAGATAACGTTTCATGAGTCCTCCTAAAGGATGGGGAATTGTACAACGTATGGAGGGGAAATAGGGGGCGGTTAACGAATTAGCAGATGGGAGCGGGTGCTTGCATATTGCAAATTGCAGATTTCAAATCTGAGGTGGCTTCGCAGCATTACTTAGTAAGAAAGCTGCGTCGCATCCTTAAATTTGCATTTTGCATTTTGCATTTTTGCAAGCACCCGCTCTGCTATTTCTTGGGCTTGGCTACAAAGTACCGATCGCGAACCTTGGTCTTCAGGTCCTTTTCCTTCAAGCCGTTGGGCGGATTCAGCACCTTGACCTCGATTTTCCGCCACTTGTCATCCCTGGCATCGTTGGTCGACTTGAAACCGAGCACGTATTGATTCTTGAACTCCTGCGCCAGTTGTTCCAGGGCAGCGCGAAGCTGCGTATCGGCTTCGGCCTGATAGAGCCGCCCCCCGGTGAACCGAGCCAGGTCTTCATACCCCGCACCGCCAGACAGATGAATTGCATCACCGCGGGCCAGTTCGCCGATGTTTGCGGGCGCGCCGCTGGCGCCTGCCGCATAGATAATGAAGATAGGTATGGGCAGCTTCTTGGCATATTCCTGCAGCGTCCGCGCAGGGTCACCGCCGGACGTTTCAAAGCCGTCTGTCAACACCAGCAGCAGCCGCCGTGGGTTCGTGCTGGCTGTCGCGAGGCGCGTGATGTGCACGTCGATCGCGTTAAAAATGCCCTGCGCCCCAAAGCTCATCTCGTCGATCGTGTACTTGTTTTTCGGGTTGCCCTGCTGGCGGAAGTTCTCAACAGCTTCGCGAATCTTGGTGGAGTTCAGGTCCGCCCGGCCGCGCTGCAGGGCGCCGAGCGCCAGGATGATGTCGATATCGATGGGCTGGTCGTCTGCATAGAACGAAGTAACGGTCTGCGCAATGCCGTCTTCCAGAAGCTTGAAGTTTTCCTTCGTCAGGCCGGAAACGTAAGCGTTCTTAGGTCCGTTGACGGCTACCGGGATGTACACCATGGACGGGTCGATGGCAGCCGGCGCCTGCGCCAGAGCGCTGCCGGCGAGAGCCAGCATGACGATCGACAGTGCAAGAATGGTTTTCTTATGCATGTTTTGCCTCGGGTTTTGAGTTGTACTTTGCCAGCCCAGGAAAGCAGGGCGGACGGATTGTATATCTGACGTGGGAATCGGTCCAATGGTTCAGGAGTTACAATTTTTTATTGAATCGGCGCGACATACTCGGTCGGGGCGTGGATGGTGAGTTTTCCGGCGTTCTTCGGCGGGTTCACCACGTTCACCGTCACGACCCGGCGGCTTCCGTCTCGCTTGTCGTTCTTGGGATAGTAGCCAATCGTGTACTGATTCCGGAGCTCCCGGGCAATCTGGCGGCAAATCGTCTCCACGTCGTCGATGGACTTGGGAAAGTAGGCTCTCCCGCCGGTTATGGTGGCGATTTCCGTTAACACTTCCTTGGCCTTTTTTTGCGGGGACCTGCCAACACCGAACAGGCCGCCGGAGCCCTGGTCTTCATCCAGCAGCCCGATGGCGTACACCGCAATGTCCTTGGTCCCGCGAACGTACTTGAGCAGCTTGTCGTAGGACATCACGCTGTCCTTGTCTTCGCCGTCCGATATTACAAGGATTGCGCGTTTGTCCAGCCGGCCCTTCTTGACCTGCTCCATACCGAGATAAATGGCGTCGTGGACCGCCGTTCCGTTCCGCGGGTCCAGGTCGTCGAGGGCATCGACGAGATCGCCCAGGCTTCCGGTGAAGTCCTGCTGCAGATAGGCATTTTCATCGAAGGCGATGACGAACGTCTCATCGTCCGGGTTGCTTTCCCGCACGAAGGTGAGCGCTGCCGTATGAACCCGCTCTCGCTTGGGACGCATGCTTCCGCTGTTGTCGATGATGAGGCCCATGCTCAGCGGAATATCTTCATGTTTAAACAGGCTGATTTCCTGGGGAACCTTGTCTTCCAGAACCTGAAAGTTTTCCTTGCTCAGGCCGTCAACCATCAACCCGTTCTTGTCGTTGACCGTAATGGGCAACTGAACCAGGGCGACGCTGATCTTGAATTGAAAAGGAGTGTCCTCTTTCGGCTGCTGCGGCGTCTGCGACAGCAGCGGGAAAGACGAGGCAGCGGCGAGGATGAGAAAGAGCAGGGCTTTAGTCCTCATCCTCGTCACTTGATTTCTAATTGTGTCCAGACGCTTTACCCTCGGGAGTCGGCGCGTAGTATCCCTCTTTGGCGCGGACTGTGAGTTTGTTGTTGGGATATTCGGCCGATATCTTGATCTTGCGGTACTTCCCGTCCTTTGCAGTGTTGGACGAACGGTATCCAATAATGTATTGGTACTTCAGCTCTTTCGCGATGGCACGGCAGGTTTCCTCGAGCTGATAAACCGATGGCGTAAAGGATTCGCCACCGCTGATCGAGGAAAGGTCCCGCAGCAAAGCTTTGCCCTGCTCCGCGGAGGCGTCGCCGGGACCGCTGGTAATACCGATCGTGTAGATCTGAACGTCCTTCTCCTTGATGTATTGCTTGACGTTGGAGAAGGTGTAGCGGCTGCGATTGTCCTCGCCATCGGTGATGAGGAGCAACGCCCGCTTGGGGTTGTTGCTTTCTTCCAGCTTGGTCAGGCCCATATACACCGCGTCGTACAGCGCGGTGCGACCTTTGGCCTTGGAAAACATGAAGCGCTGCTGAAGTTTCGCGATGTCGGTGGTGAATTCCGATCCGGTGGGTCGGTCGGAAAACTCGACAAGGAAGTACTCGTCATCGACACTGCCTCCCTTCAGGAAGGTCATTGCCGCCTGTACGGCCGTCTTCATCTTGTCTTTCATGCTGCCGCTGATGTCGAACACGATGCCGACACTGACCGGAACATCTTCAGAAGAAAAATAGGTGATTTCCTGCTGGACCTTGTCTTCGGCAATCTTGAAATTCTCTTTTTCGAGGCCGGTAACGAACCGCCCATCGCGGTCGGTGACCGTCGCTGTCGCCAGAACAACGTCGACGTCGACAATGAGATTGTGTGGAGATTGTTCCGGTTTTTGTTCTTGAGCAGACAGAGCACACGTCAGGACCAGAAGAAGGAGAAGAGCTCCGAGCTTTCCTTTTTCCCGGTTCATGATCTGTCCCTCCGGGGGTTACGAACGTTTACGACGTGGGGGCATTATAGGATCGGGTTCCTGCCCCTGCAACCATCGAATTTCCGAAAAGCACGCGACGTTCCATTATTCCTTTGTTTTCCTCGACCTCAGGGACCTGCGCTGTCCGCCGGTGCGTGTCAGCTATGCCCTGCTCCGCGTGATATAGTGAAAAACGATTTCACGGTATGTGAAGTGTGAATCCTGACAGCGCCATCGCGATCATCCCTGCCCGATACCAATCTACCCGTCTCCCTGGAAAGCCGGTTCTCGAAATACAAGGTAAAACGTTGATAGAACACGTCTATCGGCGAGTGCAAAAGGCGGAGACCGTGGAGCGCATCGTGGTGGCGACAGATGACCGGAGAATTGCTCAGGCGGTGGAGCGATTCGGCGGGGAGGTCATCATGACTCGCACCGACCACCAAAGTGGTACTGACCGTCTAGCCGAGGCGGCAGCCAACCTCCCACCGGACACCCTGATCGTCAACGTCCAGGGCGACGAACCCCTGATCGAACCCGAAGTGATTGACCGAGCCGTGGCGGCGGCCCGCCTCGGGGACGCCGAGATGATCACCCTGATGACACCTTTACGGGACGCGGCGTCCATACAGGATCCCAACCGGGTGAAGGTCGTGGTCAATCGCCAGGGTTTGGCATTGTATTTTTCCCGTTCCGCTGTCCCGAGCAGTGGGACCACTTTTCTCCATCTCGGGTTGTATGTGTATCCCGTCCGTTTTCTGAGGCAATTTACCCGGATGGAAAGAACTCCCCTGGAAATCGCCGAACGCCTCGAGCAATTGAGGGCACTCGAGCACGGGTTCCGTATTCGCGTGGTGGAGGTCGAGAGCGAGTCGTGGGGCATTGACACGCCTGCAGACCTTGAAAGATTCAAGTCCGTATTAGGAAGACATTAAGAAAGAAGCGACATGGACAAAAAACTTATATTCGTGACTGGCGGCGTTGTTTCCTCTCTGGGCAAGGGGCTGGCGGCCGCTTCGATCGGCTGCCTGCTGGAGGGCCGTGGCTTCAAGGTCAGCCTGCTGAAATTCGATCCCTATCTGAATGTCGATCCCGGCACGATGAGTCCCTATCAGCATGGCGAGGTCTATGTCACCGACGACGGCGCCGAGACCGATCTGGACCTTGGACACTACGAGCGCTATACCCACGCGGACCTTACGCGCCGTAATAACCTGACGACCGGACGCATCTACGAAACCATCATTCAGAAGGAACGCCGCGGGGATTACCTGGGCAAAACGGTGCAGGTGATTCCCCATGTCACCAACGAGATCAAAGAAGCAGTTCGCCGGGTGGCGGAAACCGTCGATATTACAATCGTCGAAATCGGCGGCACGGTCGGCGACATCGAATCTTTGCCGTTTCTTGAGGCGATCCGCCAGATGCGCCAGGAAGTTGGCCGCGAGAACAGCCTGTTTATCCATCTGACGCTTGTCCCCTACATACCGACTGCCGGAGAACTCAAAACCAAGCCCACGCAGCACAGCGTCAAGGAACTGCTCGAAGTCGGGATCCAGGCAGACATCCTGTTGTGCCGCACCGATCGTTATCTGGCTCCGGACATGAAGAGCAAGATCGCCTTGTTCTGCAACCTCTCGGAAGCCGCGGTAATCACCGCAAAGGACGTCAGCAGCGTGTATGAGGTGCCGCTTGTACTGAGCGCCGAAGGTCTCGACGACCAGATCGTGCGCATGTTGCACTTGCCGCAGCGGGAACGGAACATGCGGCCCTGGGAAATGTTGATCGAGCGCGTCAATAACCCCCTCGATGAAGTTTCCATCGGCGTAGTCGGAAAATATGTCGCCCACGACGATGCCTACAAAAGCCTGCGAGAAGCTCTCGTTCACGGTGGTCTGAAGCACAATCTTCGAACCAGGGTTCACTGGATCGAAGCCGAAAGCATGGAAGCGATCGACGGTCCCGCAAGGTTGCAGGAATTCGACGGGATTCTTGTGCCGGGCGGTTTCGGCAAACGGGGCATCGCCGGAATGGTTCGCGCGATCCAATTCGCCCGCGAGGAAAAGGTTCCGTATTTCGGCATCTGCCTCGGGATGCAGTGCGCGGTGATCGAATATGCGCGCAATGTGTGCGGCCTGGTAGACGCCAACAGTACGGAGTTCGAACAGAACACGCCCTACCCGGTCATCTATAAACTGCGCGATCTCCTCGGCGTCGACACGATCGGCGGGACGATGCGTCTGGGCGCGTATACCGCAAACCTTGCCGAGAATTCGCGGGCGCACCGCGTCTATGATGCCGCGGTGATCTCCGAGCGCCATCGCCATCGCTATGAGTTCAACAGAACCTTTGAAAAGACTCTCACCGAAAACGGCTTGATCATCTCCGGCGTCTCTCCCGATAAGAACTTTGTTGAGATCGTCGAACTCGCGGACCATCCCTGGTTCCTGGCGTGCCAGTTCCATCCGGAATTCAAATCAAGACCGCTGGAGCCGCATCCGCTGTTTGCGTCCTTTGTCGGTGCAGCCTATGAGAACAAGCTGGCGCGCGCGCACACCACCCGGCACGCTGCAAAATACAAATGAACTACAGCATCCCGGACTTCGAACTGGACCTGCAGAAGGACCTCTTCCTCATTGCAGGTCCCTGCGTGATCGAAAGCCGGGAGCACGTCCTGTTCATGGCCGGTGAGTTGAAGAAGATCACCGCGGAGTGCGGCGTTCCCTTCGTTTTCAAGGCTTCCTTCGACAAGGCGAATCGCAGTTCCATCAAGTCTTTTCGCGGAGTGGGGGTGACCGACGGGCTCCGGATTCTGCGTGAGGTGCGCGAGCGGGTGGGCGTGCCGATCCTTACCGACATTCATGAAGCCGATCAAGCCCCTGTTGTAGGACGCGTCGCCGATATTCTGCAGATTCCGGCTTTTCTTTGCCGTCAGACGGATCTGATTGTTGCTGCGGCGAAGAGCGGGAAAATCGTCAACGTCAAAAAAGGCCAGTTTCTCGCGCCGTGGGAAATGAAGAACGTCGTCGATAAGGCGCGCGAGGCGGGCAGCGAACGTTTTATGCTGACGGAGCGGGGTGCATCTTTCGGGTACAACAATCTGGTTGTGGATTTTCGCGCGTTCCCCATCATGCGCAGCTTTGGCTGCCCGGTCATCTTCGATGTAACCCACAGCCTGCAGCTTCCAGGCGCCCAGGGACAGAGTTCGGGCGGTCAGCCGCAGTACATTCCCCATATGGCGCGTGCCGGCGTGGCTGCCGGCCTGGATGGCCTGTTTATGGAGGTGCACGATAATCCCTCCAAGGCACTCTCGGATGGGCCAAATGCCCTGGATCTTTCGCTTCTTCGCCCGCTTTTGGTGCAGTTGGTCGCCTTGCGCCGGGCTCTTTCATAGACGTTTCTGTAACCTGTCTTACAGCCTTGCCGTATTGCCGTGTGGAGGGTTTTCCCAAAACCCGCCGTTTGATTCGATCGAAACTCAAACTTACTTGGAGGAACTTGAATGAGAAACAGGAGTGTATTAGGGCTCGCCCTCATGCTGGGCGCGTCCGGTCTCGTTTTCGGCCAGGCCAATGTGGCTGGCAAGTGGACCGGCACGGTAGCAGGCCGTGGCGGGGAACAGCCCGTCACGCTTGAACTTACAGTGAGCGGTTCGACTATCACCGGAAAAATGACCACTGGCCAGGGTCAGCCGGTTGATATTCAGAACGCGAAGCTGGAAGGCAACAAGCTGACGTTCGCAGCCCCCGGTGGTGGTGGCGGCGGTCGTGGCGGTGGCGGCGGCGCCCCTGGCGGCGGTGGCGCTCCGGCTGGCGGTGCGCCTCCCGCAGGCGGTGGTGCCCCCGGTGGTGGTGGCGCTCCCGGTGGCGGTGGTCGTGGCGGCGGTGGGCTTCAGAACTACGAAGCCACAGTCAACGGCGCTGAAATGAGCGTGACCCGCACGCCTGCCGGTCCTGCCGGCGGCGCGGCTCCGGCCGGCGGTGGCGGTGCTGGTGCCGGTGCTCCCGGTGGCGGCGGTGGACGCGGCGGCGGCGGCCCCGTGACCTTCACGCTGAAGAAGGCGTAAGCAGAATGCGGGTCAGACTACTCGAACCCCAAACTCACTTTCAGAGTTTGGGGTTCGAGTAGTCTGACCCGCATCCTTCCCCTTTCCCCCCCGTTTCCCCCCTTTTTGTGTTACGTTCCCCAAGATTCCCGTCTGGAGAAAACCGATGATTTGGTGGATATGGATTGTCTTGGGTTGCGCCCTACTTCTTCTTGAGCTGGCGACGCCCGGAGGGTTCTATTTCATCTTTTTCGGCGCCAGCGCCCTCATCGTCGGCCTTCTTTCCGCCGTTGGCATCACTTCGACCGACTGGGTGGAATGGCTGTTGTTTTCCGTCTTTGCGATCGGGGCGACAGCGCTGTTCCGAAGGCCACTGCTCCAGAAGTTCGGTGCCGGTCTTCCCGGTCGCGAAGTGGACAGCCTTATCGGCGAAACGGCAACTGTCATGGAGGCTATCCATCCCGGAGCAATCGGCAAGGCCGAGTTGCGGGGAACATCCTGGAAAGCGTGTAACGCCAGCGGAGAAAGTCTTGTCCGCGGGCAGCGTTGCCGCGTAGAACGTGTCGATGGTCTGACCATCTTTGTTCGCAGCGCCGAACCCGGCGTCGGATCGAACTGAGGAAGACGCTATGGCTCCTGCACTCATTGTCGCTATCGTTGTCGCTATTCTCGTCCTGATCGTCCTCTCGCGAACCGCCATCGTGGTGCCGCAGCAAAGCGCGTTTGTCGTGGAGCGCCTCGGCAAATACAACGGCGTGCTCAATGCCGGCTTTCACGTGCTCGTGCCGTTCATGGATGTTGTTCGATATCGCCACTCGTTAAAGGAAGAGGCGATGGACATTCCCGAACAGATCTGTATCACGCGCGACAACGTGCAGGTTGCTGTCGACGGCATTCTCTATTTAAAGGTGTTGAACCCGGAGCGGGCCTCCTACGGCATCAGCAACTACGAATTCGCCATCACCCAGCTTGCGCAAACAACTCTCCGCAGCGAGATGGGCAAGATCGAGCTCGATCGAACCTTCGAGGAACGCAGCAACATCAACGTGGAAGTTGTCACGGAACTCGACAAGGCCAGCGAGGCGTGGGGCGTGAAAGTCCTGCGTTATGAAATCAAGAACATCACCCCGCCGAAAGACATCCTGGCCGCGATGGAAAAACAAATGCGCGCAGAACGCGAAAAGCGGGCCACGATTCTGACCTCCGAAGGTGTTCGCGATGCCGCGATCAACACCGCCGAGGGCGAGAAACAACAGGTGATCAAGGCTTCCGAAGCGACACGTCAGCAGCGGATCAACGAGGCGGAGGGCCAGGCCGCCGGCATTCTGTCCGTTGCCACCGCCACGGCGGAGGGAATTCGTCAGCTTGCTTCCGCCATCCAGTCGCCGGGCGGACAGCAGGCCGTTCAACTGCGCGTGGCCGAGCAGTACATTGGCCAGTTCGGGAATCTCGCCAAGGAAGCCAATACCCTCGTGGTGCCTGCGAACCTGACCGATGTCGCTTCGATGCTTGCGCTTGCCATGAACGCCATCAAGCATACTCCGACTGTAGGGAGCTGAAGTCAGCCTTGAAAAGCCCGATGAACTGGATGCTGGTGCTGATCCCGGTGGCTATTGCCCTGGAGATTGCGCACGCCGATCCCCTCTATATCTTTATCGCGGCGGCTGGCGGAATCATCCCCCTCGCCGGCTGGATGGGGCGCTCGACCGAGTGGATCGCCGAACATCTCGGCCCTGGCGTGGGCGGCTTGCTCAACGCGACTTTCGGCAACGCGGCAGAGTTGATCATTGCCGTGGTGGCGCTCCGCGCCGGTCTGCACGATGTCGTCAAGGCATCCATCACCGGATCGATCATCGGCAACATTCTGCTGGTGCTGGGCCTTTCGATCGTTGCGGGGGGCGCCAAATTCAAGGAACTCCGCTTCAATCGCACAGCCGCGTCTCTGTCGACGACACTGCTGGCTCTCAGCGCGATCGCCTTGATCGTTCCCGCTTTGTTTCATCGCTTGTCGGAAGGCGCCACTCAAGCTCCCGCGGAACGGACACTGAGCGTCGAAATAGCGGTCGTTCTCATCGTCACCTACGTCCTGAGCCTGATTTTCTCCCTCCACACGCACAAGCACCTCTATGTCGGACCTCAATCCGACGCCTCGGAAGAAGCGCTCGGAATGAAACACGTGCCGGTCTGGCGGGCGACCGTAATCCTGCTGGTCGCCACCGTGTTTGTAGCAGTGCTCAGCGAATTGCTGGTCGGGTCCGTCGAACATACGGCCGAGCGGCTGGGAATGTCGGATGTGTTTGTTGGCGTCTTTCTTCTCGCGATTATCGGCAATGCCGCGGAACACAGCACGGCAATACTGATGGCGATGAAGAACAAAATGGACCTGGCGCTCAATATCGCGGTAGGTTCGAGTCTTCAGGTCGCCCTGCTTGTCGCGCCGCTACTGGTTTTCCTCAGTTATGCCTTCGGCCGGCCGCTTGACCTGGTGTTCACGACGTTTGAGATTGCCGCGATCGCGCTTTCGGCGGGCGTGGTCAACCTCATCGCTCTCGATGGAGAGTCCAACTGGATGGAAGGTGTCCTCCTGCTCGCCGTCTACGGGATTCTCGGCCTCGCCTTCTACGCTCTGCCCACGTAGTCAACGGCGAAGGCCGATCCGCTCCAACGCCACACCCAGACGACGGGAGTCCTTGCTGATGCCCAGATGCAGAGGAGAATCGGCATCGGGCGTCTCGAGCCGAAGAACGTTGTTCTTCTGCAACGCTCCTGCAGGCAGCGGCAAGGCATAGAGCTGTGGACTCGAAACTTTCAGAGACAGATTGGCAATCTCCTGCCCGTTGAGCGTAAGGCGCAGGCGTTGCGCATTCAGGCGGCCGGGAAAAACAAAAGCCTGCATGCGAAGTTCGAGCGTCTTTGCGCTCAGGTCCGGCACAGCGAAGAGGACTTCGGCCTGAAGGCTGTCTGTCCATCGAAAAGGACCTTCAGGTCCGCTCCACCCGCCCCCCAGAAATGCCTGGATGCCGGAGTCCGCGAAAACGACTCCCGCCTCCTCCGGATACATCGGGAACTGCTCCGCTTCCTGTGCGTCAACAGGCGCCGTCGGTTGACGGCCGCTCGTTCCGAGTCCCAGCAAATCCTCCTGAGTAATCTGCTCGAAAGCATCGCGGGCAATGATGGCGTAACCGTAGCGGTTGGGATGCCAGTGGTCGTAAAGCAAATAGCGATTGATCGTGCCCTTCCTGATCAGGCTTTCAAACGGCGAGTCGTTGCGTACGAGCGACACCTTCTCTTCACCGGCCAGCGACACATACTCGCGCGAGCTGAGGTATGTCGGGTTGATGTGATAGGTCATCAACAAGCTTTCTATGTGGCGTGCCCTCGCCGCACGGAGGATCTGCCGGACATCGTGCTTCCAAAGTTCCACAAACGCGGGCTGGTTGGATCGTGCGAAGGAATAGACCCAATCTTCCGGAGGATAGCGAACGAGTTCAGGATGCCCGAGCACAGAAAGCCTGTCACGCTCGGGCGTGGCTGTGCGGGGCTCGTTGCTCAGCGCGTGGTAGACATAGCGGAATACTTTGAACAGGCGCACTTCATCCAGTGCGACCAGAGACCGAACCTTCCATGCACCCGCCGTCGATGCAGGAAGGAACCGGCCGATGTGGCTTTCGGCCAGCGACCACTCGTTGTTGTATCCCACCATCGCCACGACCAGCCTGGGGTGATACAGATCGATGTAGTCGTTTATTCGGTTGGCCACTTGAGACGAATTCTGTCCGACATGAACGGGAACGATCACCCGTATTCGATTCGTTCCGTAAAACGAACGGAGCATGGTTTCGAGTTGCTTGGGGTAGGAGTCCTCCCAATCCACCCACAGTCCCACGGTTGACGATTCACCAAGGCAAACGATGTTGATGGGATCGACTCCGCCGGGGAGGGCTTCGTACTGCCGCCTGTAGAAGGAGGCGAGGTAGAAGTGTCCTGCAACTCTCAGCCCGAACTCGGCCAGCAGGGCCGCGGCCACAAGAAACAGAAAGATCCGGAAGGATTTTCTTTTCAATAGACGAAAGGATCGGAGCGCTCGCATTGCCGGCATAGCTTACACTTCCGTGGATGAATCATCGAACCCCACCCAACGCCTGGGGCGTGGTCTTCCGAATGCTTCGCCACGGCGCGGCTTTGTTTCCTCTGATCGTACTTGCGCTGTTTCTCGGCATGTCCATATACCACTGGATCGAAGGCCTGGACTGGTCGGATTCTTTTCTGAATGCCGCGATGCTTCTCGGCGGCATGGGGCCGGTTAATATGCTGCACACGACAGTGGGGAAGTGGCTGGCGGGCCTCTACGCTCTTTTTGCCGGCATTGTTTTTCTCATCACCGCCGGCGCAATGCTGGCACCGGTTGTGCATCACGTGCTGCACCATTTTCACATCGAAGACCAGGACGACCGGCCTCGAGACTGATACACTGCGCGGAGCTACCATGCGTCGAATTCAGCCACTGCTCGCGGCGATGCTTTTTGCCTCCCTTCCTGGAGCGCAGGTCAAAAACGCCTCCCCGGTTACCTTTCTCGCAGCCGTAAACGACAGCCGAGGACGCGCAATTGGCGATCTTCGTCAGGACGATTTCGAGTTGCGTGAAGACGGCAAGGATCTGAAGATTGCGAGCTTCGCGACCTTTCGCAACATTCCGTCAAGTGTCGGCATTCTGCTGGATGTCAGCGGCAGCATGCGGCCCAAACTCGCCAAAGCGACCAACGCCGTCGAAGACTTTGTAAACGGCTTGCACAGGGACGATGAGACTTTTCTCATGCCGTTTGCCAACAGAAGCACCGTGGCCTCCGACTACTCCGACGGCCGTTCGGAATTGATTCACGTGCTGCGACGGCTGCAAGCGGAAGGCGAAACCGCCCTTTACGACGCGATCGCGGACGGCATTCGCAAGCTGCAGCAGGGTCACAACCGGCAGAGGAAGGTGCTGGTTCTGTTCAGTGACGGCGCAGACTCGATCAGCGGTACGAAGTACGAGCAGGTCATGCGCCTGCTGCGCGAATCCGACGTGATCCTTTACGGGATCGGCATTCCTGCCGGCTTCGGTTCTGTCTTCTACGCGCCCGGCAGCAATTTCGCGGGACAGGTCGTGATTCAGGGGCCCCGCGGCCCGGCGCCGGTTCCGTTCCCGATACCGGGGACCGGAATTCCTCTTCCGATTCCGGGGCGTCCCCTACCGCTTCCGGCTCCGAAAAGCCCTGACGACACTGGAGACACGGTCAACATGAGTCTCCTCGATGCTTTCGCCCAGGTGACGGGCGGCAGGTCGTGGCGGGTCGAGGATCCGCAACGGAGGATAGGCGAGCCCCTCGACCGAATCGTGACCCAGATGCTGTCCGAGCTTCGGAATCAGTACCTGATCGGTTTTGTGCCCGAACACCCGTTGAAGGACGGGCAATGGCACAGCGTTCTTATTCGTACGAAGGAATCGGGGACGAACGTCCGAACCCGCAAGGAATACCTCGGGAAGTAACCCTGCGACCGGCTTTGCACAAAATCAAATAGGGTCGCCAAAACTCCCTCAATGCCGCGCGCCGGGCCCTCCTGGCCAGGAGGGCGGATCTGCGCCGTGAAGAAGATTTCGCGAAGCATCAACAACCGGCGCAGACGGGTGGTCGGTCAGTAATTGATCCACCACCCGCCTCGCTATCGCTCGGTCCGCCCTCCTGGCCAGGAGGGCCCGGCGCGCCGCCACCCTAATCGGCGCAGACGGGTGGTCGGTCAGTAATTGATCCACCGCTATCGCTCGGCCCGGCGCGTCGCCACCCTAATCGGCGCAGACGGGTGGTCGGTCAGTAATTGATCCACCGCTATCGCTCGGCCCGGCGCGCCGCCACCCTAACCGGCGCAGACAGGGGTCGGTCAGTAATTGATCCACCGCTATTGCTCGGCCCGGCGCGTCGGCACCCTAACCGGCGCAGACGGATGATCGGTCAGTAATTGATCCACCGCTATCGCTCGGCCCGGCGCGTCGCCACCTAATCGGCACAGCCGGGGTGGACGATCAACTCCAACAAAGAATTGTGTTTGTAGTGATCAACCACCCCGTCCGATTCGCCCTATCTCCTGATGTCGCGGCGGCACCCGGCCCGATCGGAGGATCGATACCATTCAGACTTGCCTTAAACGCGTCCTCGATATACGTCGATATACGTCGTTTTCACTGCATTTTCCAAAAACTCAAACTAGTTGTACCCTTGTCGGCGATCCGTTGGAGGCAAGTAATTGAAGCAGCATTCATATTCCCGAAGTCGACTGCCCCGTCTGCTTGGTTCAGTCCTTTTGGTCTTCATATTTTCAACCGTCACGTTTGGACAGCTCAAGATTGTCAATCATAACGGCGTCCCCGTCGTTGCGGATGAAGTCATTGTTCGCCTGCGAACAGGTGACGCCAACGCGCTCTCTCGGGTCAAAAACGCGATAGCGGACGCCAAAGTCGAGCCGGTCAGCCAGCGGCTCATGATGCATGTCGTCCGGAAAAGCGGTGAGACCGTACAGGATCTGTTGCGCGCGTATTCAAATCAGCCTGATGTGCTGTATGCCGAGCCGAACTACGTGGTCACCGCGGTGAAGACACCCAACGACACCTTCTATTCGTCGCTTTGGGGGATGCCGAAAATCGGGGCGCCGCTGGCTTGGAATCTGACGACAGGCGGTACATCCATGGTCGTCGGCGTCGTGGACACCGGCGTGGATTACAACCATCCTGACCTTGCCGGAAACATCTGGAGTGCGCCTTCGGCTTTCAGCGTGACGTTGGCCGGCGGAACCGTCAACTGTGCCGCAGGCACCCACGGGTTCAACGCAATAACAGGCAGCTGCGATCCCATGGACGACAATGACCATGGCACCCATACCTCCGGATCAATCGGCGCAACGGGCAACAATTCAGCGGGTGTGGTCGGAGTGAACTGGACCGCCCGCATCATGGGATTGAAGTTCCTGGATGCCCAGGGGAATGGCAGCACGACGGACGCTATCAATGCGATCGAGTTTGCACGGCAGGTCAAGAGCGTGTTCGCGAACACCGCAACACCCGTGAATGTTCGCATTCTGTCGAACAGCTGGGGAGGCGGTGGCTTTTCGCAGAGCCTCCTGGACGAGATCAACCTTGCCAACAAGGACGAGATCCTGTTCGTTGCGGCGGCGGGAAACAACTCCAGCAACAACGACACCGTGCCGTTTTATCCGGCCAATTACACCGCCGCGAATATTATTTCCGTGGCCGCCACCACGACTTCCGACGGCCTTGCCGGTTTCTCGAACTATGGCGCAACAAAGGTACATCTGGGAGCACCGGGCCAAACCATCAACTCCACGCTTCGAGGAGGCGCCTACGGTTATTCGTCCGGTACATCGATGGCGACGCCATATGTTGCGGGCGCGGCCCTCCTGGCACTTTCAGCGTGCCCCGGGCTTTCCACGGCGGCAGTCAAGAACGCCATATTAAGCAATGTGGATCTGGTCTCGAGCCTTCAGGGCAGAACCACCACCGGTGGGCGTCTGAACATCGACAAGACACTGCGGTCGTGTGTAACTCCGATGCCCCTGGTGAGTTCCTCCAACCCCTCTGTGCTGGGCGCCAGCGTGACATTTACCGCCACTGTGACTGGAAACAGCCCCACGGGTACGGTGATCTTCACGGATAACGGAGCCACGATCAGTGGTTGCTCAGCTGTTGCCCTTAGCGGTGCCGGCAACTCGAAAACCGCCGCCTGTTCGACGAGCGGTCTTGCCGCGGGTGCTCACAACATTACTGCTTACTACGGCGGCGACGGCAATAATCCCCCGGCCGTCAGTGTGCCCTTGACGCAGACGGTAAATGCGTCGGCTCCCGCGCTTGTGGGTTACTGGGCACTCAACGAAACCGCAGGCAACACTGCCGTAGACTCGTCGGGAAACAACAATTCCGGCACCCTCATCAACGGCCCGGTCTGGAATAGCGCCGGAAAGATAGGTGGAGCGCTTTCCTTTGATGGCGTGAACGATTATGTGTCTTTGGGAAATCCTTCCGTGCTCATCCCCGGCAGTGCCATCACTCTTGCGGGCTGGTTGAAGCTTGGTACGGTATCGGGCAATAGGATCATCATTTCGAAATACGATGCCGCCAGCCCGGCAAATGAGACGTTGATCCGTTACCAGACCGGCGGTGAAATCTACTGTGCCATCGGAGGAACCGCGGTGTCGGCCCGTCCGGGAATGGGTGCCGGCCAGTGGTATCACACGGCCTGTACCTACGACGGTGCCACAATCCGGTTATATCTGAATGGCGTGCAGCTTGCCTCGGTTGCCAAAACCGGCCCAATCGCGGATGAAGCGGGCACCAACTGGTTGATCGGCGCGCGCACGCCTGCGAATCCCGCGACGTTCATGCAGGGTTTGCTGGACGACATTCGGATTTACAATTTTGCCCTCGCGGGATCGGAAGTCACTCAACTCTATAATCTTGGGTCCGACACCACGCCGCCGGCCCTGAGCAACGGCGCTCCTACGGGAACTCTGCCCGCCGGAACCACGCAGACCACGCTCAGCCTGACGACGGATGAGAACGCGACGTGCCGGTATTCGACAGTGCCGGGTACGGCGTACGGTTCGATGCCCAATACGTTCAGTACGACGGGAACGATGTCGCATTCCACTTCGGTTTCGGGCCTCTCGGGCGGCAACACGTACACGTTCTACGTGAGATGTCAGGATGGCGCTTCGAATCCGAACACATCGGATTACTCCATCAGCTTCTCCGTAACCGCTTCGGATACGACTCCGCCGGCCCTGAGCAACGGCGCTCCGACCGGCGCCCTTCCTGCCGGAACCACCCAGACCACACTGAGCCTGACGACGGATGAGAACGCGACGTGCCGCTACTCGACAGTGCCGGGTACGGCGTACGGTTCGATGCCGAATCTGTTTTCCACCACCGGTTCGACTTCACACTCGACGCTCGTAACGGGCTTGTCTGGCGGGAACACCTACACCTTCTATGTAAGGTGTCAGGACGGATCCTCGAATTCGAACCCGACGGATTACGCCATCAGTTTCTCGGTAACCGCATCAGATACGACAGCGCCGGCATTGAGTAACGGCGCTCCGACCGGAGCCCTGCCCGCCGGAACCACGCAGACGACGCTGAGCCTGACGTCGGACGAGAACGCGACCTGCCGGTACTCGACAGTGCCGGGAACAGCCTACGGTTCGATGCCAAATACCTTCAGCACGACTGGCGCGACTTCCCACTCGACGCAAGTAACCGGATTGTCGGGCGGGAACACCTATACCTTCTATGTAAGATGTGAGGACGGATCCTCGAATTCGAACCCGACAGATTACGCCATCAGTTTCTCGGTAACCGCATCGGATACAACGGCGCCCGCGCTGAGCAACGGCTCCCCGACGGGAGCCCTGCCCGCCGGAACCACACAGACGACGCTGAGCCTGACCTCGGACGAGAACGCAACCTGCCGGTACTCGACAGTGCCGGGAACAGCCTACGGTTCGATGCCAAATACCTTCAGCACGACTGGCGCGACTTCCCACTCGACGCAAGTAACCGGATTGTCGGGCGGGAACACCTATACCTTCTATGTAAGATGTGAGGACGGATCCTCGAATTCGAACCCGACAGATTACGCCATCAGTTTCTCGGTAACCGCATCAGATACGACAGCGCCCGCGCTGAGCAACGGCTCCCCGACGGGAACCCTGCCCGCCGGAACCACGCAGACGACGCTGAGCCTGACCTCGGACGAGAATGCGACGTGCCGGTACTCGACAGTGCCGGGAACAGCCTACGGTTTGATGCCAAATACATTCAGCACGACTGGCGCGACTTCCCACTCGACGCAAGTGACGGGCCTCTCCGGCGGGAACACCTATACCTTCTATGTAAGATGTGAGGACGGATCCTCGAATTCTAACCCGACAGATTACGCCATCAGTTTCTCGGTAACCGCATCGGATACGACGCCGCCCGCGCTGAGCAACGGCTCCCCGACGGGAACCCTGCCCGCCGGAACCACGCAGACCACGCTGAGCCTGACGTCGAATGAGAATGCGACGTGCCGGTACTCGACGGTGCCGGGAACAGCGTACGGCTCAATGCCGAACACGTTCAGCACAACGGGCGCGACTTCCCACTCGACGCAGGTGACGGGCCTCTCCGGCGGAAACACCTACACGTTTTACGTGAGGTGCCTGGATGGAGCTGGCAATCCGAACAGCTCAGATTTCACGATCAGTTTCTCTGTGGCGTCCACGCCGCCACCCTACGACATTACAAGCGGGCTTCTGGGCCACTGGGCGCTGAATGAGTCTGCCGGGATGATTGCGTCGGATTCTTCGGGCAACAATAATGCCGGTACGCTGGTCAATGGGCCGGTGTGGAATCCTGCGGGCAGGGTTGGAGGGGCATTATCGTTCGATGGTGTGAATGACTATGTGTCCCTGGGCAACCCCGCGCAGCTCATTCCCGGAAGCACGATCACGCTCGCGGGTTGGGTGAAGCTCACCACAACGTCGGGCAACAGGACCATCATTTCGAAATATGACACGGTCGCCCCGGCGAATGAAACGCTCCTGCGTTACCAGACTGGCGGCGAACTCTTTTGTGCCATCGGAGGAACCGGGTTTGCAGCCCCGTTGGGCCTGGTTACGGGGCAGTGGTATCACACCGCCTGTACGTACGACGGCGCCATGATCAGAATGTATCTGAATGGCGTTGAGGTCGCGTCGCGCGCCAAAACGGGACCGATTGCGGATGAAGTAGGAACCAAGTGGCTGATTGGGGCCCGTTCGCCTGCAAATCCCGGCGGCTTCATGCAGGGTCTGTTGGACGACATGCGCATTTACAATCGCGCACTTACGCCGGCGGATATCACAGCGCTTAACGGTCTGTAGAGGCAGATGAAATGGGGGACAGAGAGGAATTTCGCGCCGAGTCCGTCACCGGCCTGCGAAATGTCGAAATTCCTCTCTGTCCCCCATTTCATCTGACCCGCATTAGTGCTTAGTAGCGGTAGTGGTCGGCCTTGTACGGGCCGTCGACAGGAACGCTGATGTAATCCGCTTGTTCCTTCGTCAGCTTGGTCAGCCGCACACCGAGCTTGTCGAGGTGCAGACGGGCCACCTCTTCATCAAGTCTTTTGGGCAGGCGATAGACCTTGTTCTCGTACTTGCTGCCGTTTTCCTTCAGGTCGAGCTGGGCCAGCGTCTGATTGGTAAATGACGCGGACATCACGAAGCTGGGATGGCCGGTGGCGCAACCCAGGTTCAGCAGACGGCCTTCCGCAAGAATCATGACGCTGTGGCCATCGGGGAACTTCCATTCGTCGTACTGCGGCTTGATGTTGATCCGCTCGATGCCCTTGACCTTCTCGAGGCCTGCCATGTCGATTTCATTGTCGAAGTGGCCGATGTTGCCGACGATCGCCTTGTCCTTCATCTTCGCCATGTCGGCCGTCGTGATGACGTCCTTGTTGCCGGTCGTCGTGATGAAGATATCGGCCGTCGATACGACGTCTTCGAGAAGCGCGACCTGGTAGCCTTCCATCGACGCCTGCAGCGCGCAGATCGGATCGATTTCCGTGACGATGACGCGGCAGCCCTGCCCACGCAGCGACTGCGCGCAGCCCTTGCCGACGTCGCCATAGCCGAGAACGACAGCCACTTTGCCGCCGAGCATGACGTCAGAGGCGCGGTTCAAGCCATCCGGCAGCGAGTGACGGCATCCGAAGACGTTGTCGAACTTGCTCTTCGTCACCGAGTCGTTGACGTTGATAGCAGGGAAGAGCAGCTTGCCGGCTTCCTGCATCTGATAAAGGCGATGCACGCCCGTCGTCGTTTCTTCGGAAACGCCCTTGATGCCCTTCGCAATCTTGGACCAGTCGCCCGGCCGCGCCTTCAGTTCCGCGCGGATCGCGTCGAGAATGACGCCCCACTCCTTCGGATCGGTCTTCGGGTTGTACTCGGGCACCTTGCCGGCGCTTTCGAATTCGTACGCCTTATGGACGAACAACGTGGCATCGCCACCGTCGTCCACGATCTGGACCGGGCCGGAGCCGTCGGGCCAGCGCAGGGCTTCAACCGTGCACCACCAGTACTCTTCAAGCGATTCGCCTTTCCAGGCGAAAACCGGAATGCCCTTCGGATTTTCCGGCGTGCCGCCTGTTTCCGGGCGTCCGACAACGATGGCCGCGGCTGCGTGATCCTGCGTCGAGAAGATATTGCAAGACACCCAGCGCACATCGGCGCCGAGAGCGGCAAGGGTTTCGATCAGGACACCCGTCTGAATGGTCATGTGCAAACTGCCCATGATCTGCATTCCGGCAAGCGGCTTCTTCGCGGCATAGCGCTCGCGAACAGCCATCAGTCCCGGCATTTCCTGCTCGGCCAGACGGAGTTCCTTGCGGCCAAACTCGGCCAGGGACAGATCCTTCACTTTGTAGGGTGGGCGGCCTGCCTTCTTCGATTCCTCGAAGGCGTGCATCTTTCCAACAGTTGCTGACATGTAATCTCCTTTTATTGAAACAAAATTGCGAAACTAACGGCGCCGCGCGGTCGCGGCAAACAAACTTGGTCCTTTGGCTTTCGATTCGGGCGGCAGCATTTGCCACCGAACGCTTGTGAATCCGGCTTCCTGCAGCCATTGATTCATCTGTTTCTCGCTGATCCCCATCCAGACGTGACCCATCGTCTGGCGGTAGCTCTCGCGGTCGTGCGGCAGCATGTCCAGAACCAGCAGTCGCCCGCCGGATTTCAAGGTTCTTGCCGCTTCCACCAGCGCCCGCTTGGGCTCCGGCAGGTGGTGCAGTACCAGCATCAGCAGCGCGACATCCAGTTCGCCGTTGTCGATCGGAAGTTTTTCCAGCGGTCCCTGCCGGAGTTCAATATGTTTCTGCCCGGCAAGCCGCTCGCGCGCGGCCTTCAACATTTCCTTCGAAGAATCCACCGCGATGATCTGCTCTGAAAAGGGTGCCAGCCATTCACTCACCTGGCCCGTCCCGCAGCCGAGATCTCCCACGACAAGCGCGCTATCGAGCAACCCGACCAGCGCTCGAAGATGGCTGGTGCTGCCGAACAGTTCTTCCCGAAGACGATCCCACTGCCCCGCCGCCGAAGAGAAAAACGCTTCCGACTGCGTCTTCCTCTTTGAGAGAACCTGCTTCAGGCGACGATTGTCATCGGATGCCGCGGCGGACGTCGTCACCTGGTCGTGAACGACCTGCCACAAACGCCTTGCCGATGTATCCACGTCATCGAGTGGAAGCGTGTACAGCCGTCGCGTCCCGTCACGCCGCGACGTCACCCACTCTCCGTCGAGCAGTGTTTTAAGATGCCGGCTTACCGTCGATTGGGGTAATTGAATCACGAGACAGATCTCGGAGACAGTCAATTCGCGCCCCTCGAGAATGGAAAGCATCCGGACACGCGTGGCATCCGAAAGGACGTTGAGTTGATCGACGACGGCGGGATTCATCCGTAAAACCGGATGAAAGAATAGATGGAGGCCTGACAGAAGTCAAGGCCTGCAAGCGTCACCCTTAAAAAAACTGATACTCTCCCTGCTGAGATGAATCCGTTTTCAGGAAAGTTTACACGCCGTTCGTTCCTGGCTTTGCCGGCGGTCGTGAAATTTGCCGCACTCGACTCCGCGGCCGGCCTCGAGCACCGCTTCCAGTACGACTACGTGCTGGGGACATCCCTCGATCTCGCGATCTGGACCCCCGATGGCGTGCTCGCCCGCCGTGCAGACGCGGCCGTTCGCGACGAGATTCGCCGTCTTGCATCGATTCTGGATACCCGCGACCCGGAGAGCGAGATTTGCAGATTGCCGGAGTCTTCTCGCCCGGCCCGAGGCAGTGATCTGGAGCGTCTGCTTTCTGCCTATCAGTATTGGGAAAAGCGTACCGGCGGCCGTTTTTCGCTTTGCCCCGCAGGTCCGGGCACGCCACGCAACGTCGATGCCCTGGGCAAGGCATACATTCTGGAGCAGGCGGTCCAGGCAGCCCGCGCCGCTGTCCCTGACCTCGATGGCGTGCTGCTGAACATCGGCGGCGACATCGTGATCTGGGGACGTTATTGCGAAATCGCCATCGCGAACCCGCAGGCCCCGTACGACAACGCGGAGCCGCTGACGCGGGTCGTTCTCACGAACGCGGCAATTGCAACCAGTGGGTCCTACGCCCGCGGCGCCCATCTCGTGGATCCGCACACGGGACAGCCCGTCAAAACTGCCGCGAGTGCGACAGTCGTCGCGCCGGATGCATTGACCGCGAATGCTCTCGCCACGACGCTCTGCATTGCGGGTGACGAGGACGGCATGCGGCTGGTGGATTCCACTCCCGGTGCGTCGGCCTTGCGCATCGATCCGAGCGGCTCCACGAAACGTAGCACGGGTTTTGCGCGGCTGGAGCGCCGGCCGGAGATGCGCCCGGTTGTGCTGGCAGATTGGCCTCAGGGCTTTCAGGTGACCGTCGCGCTCAAACTGACAAACGGCGAGGCCGCATCGCAAGGCCGCAGGCGGGGTGAGGTGAAGCGTCCGTATGTCGCGGCATGGGTGGAGGAACCCGGCACGCGAAAGCTCGTTCGCGTGCTGGCTCTGTGGGCCGATCAGCCACGATATTTCACCGAATTGTCCGTTTTCGCCAACCGTGTCGTGCCGGACAAAAACGTTCAGCAGGCCCTTGCTCGTGCGACGCGTCCCGCCGGTAGTTACCAACTCGTCTGGGATGGACTGGACGACCAACGCAGGCCGGTTCCGGCCGGCAGTTACCTGATCGTCATCGAAACCAACCAGGAACATGGCAGCTACACCAAGCAAAGCGGGACGATCGTTTGTGAGAGCGCCCCGGCCGAACTGACTCTGTCCGGCACGTCGAACTTTGAGCCTGTGAACATTCGCTACGGCCCCAGGCCCGCTCAGGCGTGAAACATTTCATTCGTGTCATGTCGCATTGGGGCCTGCTGCTGCACATCTATGTGTCGATGGCGGGGTTCACGCTGGTGTTGCTGTTTGCCGTTACCGGTCTGACCTTGAATCATCAGGACTTCGGATGGAGCGCGCCGCAGATTGCAGTGTCGGACATCACGCTGCCTGCGGATCTTGTGGATCATCCGAGTTCCGAAAGCATCGGCAGGCATCTGCGCGAAACGATAGGCGTGCGTTCGCCGGTTACGGACTATCACGAAGATCCCGATCAGATTCAAATCACCTTTGCCGCGCCCGGCCGGCGTACCCTGGTGACGATCGATCGCGGCGCCCGCAAAGCCAGCGTGGAAGCGGAATCACGCGGTTTCCTCGGCAGAATGGACGATCTTCATAAGGGTTTCGACAGCGGACGCCCGTGGTTCTGGATCATCGACATCACTGCAATTCTTCTGACCGTGAGTTCGCTGACCGGCATGATCACGCTGCTGTCCCTCAAGCATCGGCGGCGCAGTGGATTCCTTGTCGGCGGCCTCGGCGTCGCCATGGTCGTCGCGATCTATTTATTCCTGATCCCGCAGTAACGGAGATCCCCTCCTCTTGCAAGGAGGGATCCGTTAATTCCCGATCTTGACCCCCGCCAGCTTCGCCACCGCCCCCAGCGTCGATTGCGCGGCATTCAATCCCAGCCTGAAGTCCTTGTCCAAATACGTCGCGTAAAGATCCGTGGGCTGATGCCATTGCGGGTCCCACCCTGCGCCGATGTGCGGCCCGCGCTCATTTTCCCGCACGCTCACCGACGCCACGAGATCCTGAAACGACGCGGAGTCCGTCGACTGCATGTGAGCCCCAACTGTTACCGGGTAGTCCGTCGCGTACTGGATATTTGCCGCCTCGATCGCCCATGCCAGCGCCTGCGACTGGGTCGCCATTGCCGAGTTCATTTGAAACTCCACGTTCACGTCGGCTTCCGGCCGTTGTTCCTTGCTCATGGTGCCATCAGCCCGCGGCATGCCGTGATCGAACAGCATCATGTCGTGCTGGATCACGCCGAGCCACTTCGGCTCCGGGTAACGTCCCGAACCGGGCGGATCCTCCTTGCCCTGCAGGTCCTTTCGCTGCGCCGCGTAAGCGCGGCTGCCCTCCAGCCCGCTCTCTTCGTTGTTCCAGAGAATGAAGCGGATGGAACGCTCGGTCCTGACGTCGGGCATGTGCAGAATCCGGGCGAGCTCCATGACCAGCGCCGTTCCCGATCCGTCGTCGTTCGCCGCTTCGCCCCAGCCAATACCGTCCATGTGGGCCGCCACAATGTACATTTCTTCGGGATGCGTGGTCCCGATCTTCGTGCAATAGACTTCTTCGCGCGGGCCGTTGACGGTGGGCGGCGTATTGAGTTCGCGAAGTTTTACGTCCGGCTGCTTCAGCGGGTCGCTGTTCACGCCTGTCGGTGAGCGCACGCCTCGAATGCGGCCGCCCGTCGCGCCGGTTCCGCGCGTGCCGACTAACGGATAGTCGTACTTCAGCCGCTCCGTATTCGTGCACCCATAGCTCTTCAGTTGCGCTTCAATCCAGTCCAGCGCGGCGCGATTGCGCTCGGTGCCCTGGCGGCGATCTCCGAACTGCGTCAACGCCTTGATCGTGGCCTTGTACTTCTCGAGATCGAGCCGCTCGACCAGCGACCGCAGGGGATCGTTCGCCGCCGGCGCGTTGCCGCGCTGGCCATTGGCAGATGAACAATGGACCAGTAGCAGGGTGAGGAGTACAGGTCCTGCCCATTTTCTCGGTTTCATAGGCCGGTATTCTACAGCGCGCTACAATATTTCATGCCCGATGAAGAGATCCTCTGGCAGGCAACATACCAGCACGAGCGTCTCGACGAACTTCTGGGTGTCCCTCCCGATATCAAGGAACGCCCTCTCCATCGCGATGTCCGCTCGCTCGGCCGCCTTCTTGGCAAGGTTCTCCGCGAACAGGAAGGCGAGGCGTTCTTCGCCACCGTGGAATCCTTGAGAAAGCTGTCCATCGCGGGCCGGGGCGAAACATCCTCCTTTGATCCCGCGCGCGTCATTGTTCGGAATGCCTCGTCCGCGGACGCCGCCAGGCTCGCGAAAGCCTTCGCGATTTACTTCGATCTCACGAACCTGGCGGAGACCAATCATCGCAAGCGCCGCCGGCAGGCATCCGAATTATCCGCTGAGGCGACACCGCAGCCCGGCACGTTTGCGGGCACACTTCTTCGCATCCGGCAGGCGGGCATTTCTCGTGAGCGCCTGCTCGAGGCATTGCATCGCATCCACGTGGTTCCTGTCTTTACGGCGCATCCGACGCAAGTCGCCCGCCGCACCGTGATTTGGAAGCGTCAGAGCATTGCGCGACTGCTGGAGGAACTCGATCGTTTGCCCTTAACGGCGCCGCACGCTCTCGAAACACAGGAAACGATTGCCGCGGTGATCACGTCTCTTTGGCAAACGGATGTCCGACGGGACTCCACGACGGTTTCCGATGAAATCAAGATGGGGCTCGACTACAGTGAGGTTCTTCTCAGGACAATACCTGTGCTGTATGCGGAGATCCGCTCGTGCCTTGAAAAAACCTTTGGCGCGGGCGGCGAGCGGTTATCGCCACCGGTTCTGGTTTCTTTTGGCTCCTGGATCGGAGGCGACCAGGACGGCAACCCTTACGTAACACCGGAGACCACGGAACAGGCTCTGACGCTGGGCCGCCAGACAGCGCTGCAGCATTACGCGTCCGTGCTGCGGGATCTCCGCCGCAAGCTCAGCACGTCGGAGAGGCTGGCTGGAGTGTCGAGTGAACTTGCGTCGAGGCTGGAGGCGTACGTGTCCGGCCTCGGCATCCGTGTTGAAGACCGTGAAGGCGAGTCGTACCGGCGTTTTCTGACCTGCATGTTGCATCGTTTGAGTCCGGGCGCGCATGCGTATGGCGGCGCGGAAGAGCTGATGTCCGATTTGACTGTGATCCGTGACAGCCTTATTGCGCACAAAGGACGCCGCATCGCGGAGCGGCTTATCGATCCGCTTGCGCAGACGGTGGCGACGTTCGGGTTCCATTTCTACACTCTCGATCTTCGGCAGCATGCGCGCGACACGGATTTTGAGGAGCGGCTCGCGGCTTTCGCTCGCTTGCAGCAGCGCTTCGGACCAAAGTCGATGGAGAACTACATTCTCAGCGGCACGTCGTCCGCCCGCGATATGCAGTCCCTCAAGGAGGTTATGGATCGTGTCGGAATGGATGCTCGGGCCATTCCGCTGTTCGAGTCGATCGAGGATCTTCGCAACAGCCCGGAGATTTGCCGCACGCTGTGGAGCGGGAAAAGCGGGCTTCAGGAAGTGATGCTGGGCTATTCGGACTCGAACAAGGACGGGGGGATGCTCACCAGCACCTGGGAACTCTACAAGGCGCACGCCGCGCTGCACGATGTTGCGAAAGAGTGTGGCGTGACATTGCGGCTGTTTCATGGTCGCGGAGGTACTGTTGGCCGCGGCGGCGGCCCCACGCACTCGGCAATCGTTGCTCAGCCGCCGGGTGCGTTCAACGGCGCGATTCGCATTACCGAGCAGGGTGAGGTTCTCGAATGGAAATACTCGGAACCGGTTCTCGCGGAACGTAACCTGGAACTGATGATTGCCGCGTCGCTCGAAGCCCTGTTGCGTCCGGGTGCGCCCGCGTTCGAGAGCGAATGGGCCGCGGCGATGGATGCGCTGTCTGCAGACGCGTTTGATTTCTATGTGCGTTGCATTCGCGACAATCCCGACACACTTGCTTATTTCGAGCAGGGCACACCCGCTTCCGAATTCGATCTCGCGAAGATCGGCTCCCGTCCGGCCCGTCGAAGCGCCGCGAAGGGGCTTGGCGATCTCCGCGCAATCCCGTGGGTCTTTGGCTGGATGCAAAGCCGGCACGGCTTGCCCGGCTGGTTTGGTGTCGGCCACGCCCTGGAGCGTTTTGCGGATTCGGCGCTGTTGCAGCGCATGCTCGCCCGGTTTCCCTTGTTCGACGACATGATCGGCAACGTCGAAATTGCGCTGGCGAAATCCGACCTTTCCATTGCGAAGCTGTACGCCGACCTGGTCAATGACGCCACGCTGCGCGATCGCTTCTTCTCCCTCGTCACGGAGGAATTCGAGCGCACGCGTCGCGCCATTCTTGGCATCACCGGGCATAAGGAATTGCTCGAGGGCAATCCTGTTCTCGCCCGCTCCATTCGACTGCGCAATCCTTATGTGGATCCCATGAGCCTGATTCAGGTCGAACTGCTGCGGCGCAAGCGCTCCGGCGAGGATACTTCCGATATCAATGACGCCCTCGTCGCCACCATCAACGGCATTTCGTCCGGCCTCCGGAACACGGGGTAGTGCCTCAAAGCGGGGCCCTCTCCCACCGGGAGAGGGTGGCCGAAGGCCGGGTGAGGGCGCTTTGGGGTGGCTGGGTTTACAATACCCACCATGATTCCTCTTAATCGTCGCAGCTTTCTCGTCTCTTCCAGCGCCCTGGCCTTCACCCGCGTATCCCACGCCCAATCCCAGGCCCGCGCGCCCGTCACGCCTCCGCCTCCCGAAATCACGCGCACCCTCGCGCGCTATATCGTCTCCGCGCGGCGCGAAGACCTCCCTGCCGCGGTCCGTCACGAGGCTGCCCGCACGTTTCTGAATTACATCGGTTGCGCCGTCGGCGGCTCGAACCACGAGACCCTCACTGCCGCCATCTCCGCGCTCGCGCCATTCTCGGGCCCGGCGCAGGCCACGATCCTTGGCCGCAAGGAGCGCCTCGACACCCTCCATGCGTCGCTCATGAACGGCATCAGCTCCCACGTGCTCGACTACGACGACACGCATCTGCGGACCATCATCCATCCCGCCGGGCCTGTCGCCTCCGCGATCCTCGCGCTGTCCGAAACGCGTCCCGTCTCCGGCGCCGACTTCCTCAATGCTCTTGTCGTTGGTGTCGAAGTCGAATGCCGCATTGGCAACGCGGTCTATCCCGCGCACTACACCACGGGATGGCACATCACCGGCACGACCGGTGTCTTTGGAGCCGCCGCAGCCACAGGCAAGCTTCTCGGGCTCACCGAACAACAAATGTTGTACGCCCTCGGCCTCGCATCCACGCAGCCTGTGGGCCTTCAGGAAATGTTCGGCACCATGACCAAGAGCTTCCATCCCGGCCGCGCCGCGCAGAACGGCCTGACTTCGGCCCTGCTCGCCTCCCGCAACTTCACCAGTTCCACGCAGAGCCTTGAAGCGAAGTACGGCTGGGGCAATGTTCTCAGCACGACTCGCAACTACGCGGAGATCACCGATAAGCTGGGTTCGCGCTGGGAGATCGCGGTGAACACCTACAAACCGTTCGCCTGCGGCGTCGTCATGCATCCCACGATCGACGGCTGCATCCAGCTCCGCAATGAACACAAGCTCACTGCCGCGGTCATCGATCGCATCGAGCTTCGCGTTCACCCTCTGGTGTTGGAGCTTACCGGCAAGAAGACACCGGCCACCGGGCTGGAAGGGAAGTTCAGCATCTACCACGCGGCTGCAGTCGCGATTGTCGAAGGCTCCGGCGGCGACGCGCAGTTCAGCGATCGCGCTGTTCGTCTTCCGGATGTGATGGCGCTCCGCGATCGCGTGTCCACTACGGTCGATGCGGCGATAAAGGAAGACCAGGTCCGCATCGCTGTCATCTTGAAGGACGGCCGTCGTGTAGAGAAGTTCATCGAGCACGCTGTCGGCAGCGTCGATCACCCGATGAGCGATGCCGATCTCGAAACCAAGTTCCACGGGCTGGCTGATCCGATTCTGGCCCGTGATCGCGTCAACCGTCTTATCGATTTGTGCTGGAAGATCGAAAACGCGCCGCAAGCTTCCGCGGTTGCCCGCGCTGCGGCGCTGTAATTGCAGTCATTTCGGAGCCGGGAAGCAAATGGCGGGTATCCACGCGTGTCGGCCCGAATCCGAAGCGGAGCCGCGACGGTCGCGAGCTGTCTTACCTGGCTCCCGGCAAAAATCTCCTCGCGCTGAGCGTAGAAGCCCGGAGCGAAGCGCCAGAATTTAGCACGCCGGCGTTTGCGGCGTCTTCTCCGCAACGCCCGCGATGTTGCACACGACGAACCGCTCTCGTTGTGCCGTCAACGGCGGCGGAGCGCCCTCGAAAATCCAGATGGTGATCAATTGACCAACGAACTGAACTGACGCCCGCTACGAAAAGGTCGATTACCTAAACTGAAAAGTTGTAGACTCTGTTCCGTTAAGCGGGAGTAATTCAGCGGTAGAATGCCAGCTTCCCAAATCGGCTCTAGATTGAAAACAAAGAACATCGCGTCCCCGGTGTTCTCTTTCGAACCAACAAAACTCCAAGGAATCCGGCCTTAATCACCGCCTCTGTCCTTAACGCGGCAGAAATGCGGCATACCGCGCTGACATTCACTGCCCCGATAGGAACTGCTGAGCGATGCCTGTTTGGAATTTGTTTCTCTCACGTCAGATTGAGTCCTACAATCCTGCCCAGATCAAGAAAGCGGACCCGCCCAGGCTGTATCAGAGCCCGAGCGGATCCTAACCAAAGCAACCTGTTTAGGAGGCTGTATGGCTTCGAAAAGTGTACCTGCATTTGTCTCTGCTCCTTCCCCAACTTTCGACGCGATCGGGAGTTTCCTGACTTCCCTTGCTGTCGAACGCGGACTGACGGCTTCCACTATTTCCGGATATAAACAGTGCCTCACGCAACTCAAAGATTTTCTGTTGGCCCGCGAGATCGATTTGCTGGCAGCTTCCCTGGTGGATCTTCGCGGCTACTTGACCTACTTACGCGAAAGGGAAAAGCGTTCGACAGGAGTCATGCGGACGATTGTGGAGAGATTCCGACACTTCTACAGGTTCGCACTTCTTGATGGCCTCATTTCACACGATCCCGCGAAGCAGCTCGAATCGATCAAGACGGTTCGCCGCCGCCTTCCGGGTGTTCTAACGGCGGAGGAAATTGACCGCATGGTTCAAGTAGCGTCCAGTGGTTCGGGATGGCGGCCGGTTAGGGATCGAGCGATCCTTGAACTGATGTTCGCCACCGGGCTCCGAGCCAGCGAGGTATGCCGTCTTGAGTGGTCTGACATTGACTGGCCTGAGTCTTACGTAATGGTGAGACAGGGAAAGGGCGGCAAGGACCGAGTTGTTCCCGTTCACCGCCAAGCGCTCTGTAGTTTGGAAAACTGGCGCAGAGTGATGCCTGCGGGAGTAGGTGATTTCGTCTTCTTGAGTTCTTCAGGCCGCAGGCTTACCCGTGTTGAGTTGGGCCAACTGGTTAAGGAAGTTGCTTCGGTCGCGAATATCCGCAAGAAAGTATCCTCGCACACGATGCGTCACTCATTCGCGACAGCACTCTTGGAAGGTGGCGCGGATCTTCGATCAGTTCAGGAAATGTTGGGGCACTCCGATATGGCAACCACCCAGATCTACACGCACGTGAGCATCGGGCACCTAACGCGCGTGTATCGCCAGTTCTTCCCTCGCGCTGATGGCAATACAGCTACGAAGGCAGCCCTCGCTACGCCGCTCGCATTTGAAACAGACAACGGGTTACCGACGTTGGCTAGCGAGAGGCTGCGATCTCGAGCTATGGGCCTTTTGGTTGACGAGAACGCTGTCAGATACGTTACGCGCCGCATTCTGATTCGTGGTTGGAAGATGTTCGAGCGTTGCCTGAATCTGGCGCAGGATTCTCTCATTGGCGATTATCCCGGATCGGCAGTGTCCCTCGTTCAGTATCAAAGAAACGGGACGATGACGGATGGCGAGCGCGTTCTATTGCTTTTCTGCATTGAGCCGCGAGTTCAACAGTGCTCATGGCGATACATCGTGCGTGAAGCTGTGTTATCCGATATGGACGAGATCTCTCCTGTTGCCACGCTTCTCGCTGAGAGCTTGGCTCTGGGTTCGCGATTGGTGCGACTGGACGTGGTTCGCAAACTTAAAGGAAGTGCGCAGGTCGTTGCCGTATTCAAGACAAAAAAGGGGTGATTCCGATAGTCCCTTTCGGCGGTTTTGTGGGCTTTTTAACGGGTTTACAAGGTATTCATTTGAAATAACGGCATCCTCCGGCTATCCTTGGCAACCTGAATGGCACCGCCCAAACTCACCGGAAGAGCTGCCCTGATTGATAAGCTGGAGACGAAGTTAAACGCCCGTCTGCTAGTCCTCGTCACAGGTGATCGCATGGGAATGGAGACGCGGATTGCACCGGATCTTCTTCCTCTGATTTCCGCACATCTGAATTCCATCGGAAACCAAGACCGATTGGCTCTCTTTCTCTATACCCCTGGCGGGGACACCATCGCGGGATGGGGGCTTGTAAATCTCCTACGGCAATACTGCAAGAAGCTCGTTGTCCTTGTGCCGTTTCGTGCCTTAAGTTGCGGGACTCTGATCGCCTTAGGAGCGGATCAAATCGTCATGGGTCGCCATGGGTTTTTAGGCCCAATTGACCCTTCTGTGAATTCGCCCTTCAATCCGAATTTGGACCTCGGCGGACAGAAACAACTCTTGCCGGTAAGCGTCGAAGACCTCATAGGGTTCATGGACTTGGCCCGAAAGGAGGCCAAAATCAGGCCGAACCAGATGGTGGAGGTTTTGAAGATTTTGGCAGACAAACTGCACCCCTTGGCCTTAGGAGCGGTTTACAGGGCCCGACAGCAGAGTGCCGATCTTGCTACAAGGCTTTTAGAACGACCAGTTAAGGACAAGAAGCTGATTTCTCGAATTGTCAAGAGACTGACGGAAGAGCTTCCAACGCACAATTATTTGATCGGCCCCGGCGAAGCTAAGGACATCGGGATACCATTGCATGACGCCGATGCTGAGACCGATACCCTGATGTGGCAGTTGTACAGGGAGTATGAGGGATGGCTGAAGTTGACACAGCCCTTCAGTCCCGAGCATGATTTGGGGGTCAACCAACAAGCCAATATCAAGTACGAGCGGGCCGTGATCGAGTCTCGTTGTGACGGAAAGCTCCAGCAGCACGTTTACGTATCTGACGTTCTGTTGCTGAGAATGCAAATGCCAGGAGCGCCCCAAGGGGCACCCGAGCAAATTGGTCGAAGGAATTTGTACGAGGGATGGGCCGCAACGACTGCGGAGGTCGAAGTAAAGGAGTGAGTATGACAACCACAAGTGGCTTAAGTTCTGCTTATCAACTCACCGAGGTAACTGGAGCCCTTACAGCATCAGTTAGCACGGGAGGTCAAATGACGATTGGCGGAAGAATTATCCCGAACTTCCCCGTGATGAAAAGTGCCAGCTTCCGGGCCGACAAGAATGTTAAAACCCCTCAGAAGGTTGTCGAGATTGTCGAAGTTACGCCTGATGAGACTCCCGTCTTCGCTCAGGAGGACGACCCTGCACGGGCAGAATTTGTCGGACCTCTTGGTATGCCTGCGTCTCATGCTCAACGGGCGCAGCGCCTCCAGACCTATCGAGCCGTAACCGAAGGGGATTACGACGACATTGCCGAAGGCATCCTATAAACACTCCGGAGCATCGTGTCTATAGTCATCCCGCCAGAAGTAGAAATCTGGCAGGGTGACATCTTTGCTTTGGTTCCTTGGTCTGTCGTAAGCACACTCGCCTTTGTCCAATCCACAGGCAATCCTGCCAAGCCTTATGTCAACGCAGTTCCTCCGAATGCTGGAGCGAAGCAGCAATTGATGACGAAGGCGGGGCGAGACCGAGCAATGCTCATCTCGCATGAATGTATTGTAGACAAGGGCGGGCTCGCACCTCTCGCCTTCGCGAGAGTGCTGTCAATTGACAGCGCGAAGGCAGATCAACAAATTAAGATCCGGGATGGCTCGAACCTGCAAACGTTTCACTTGCCTGCGACCGAAAATGTTTTAGATGAGTCGTATGTTGATTTCCGCCTTCTGACGGCCCTTGCACCTGAGATGTTGCCAGGCCTCCAAAGGCTGTCCTCGCTCACTGCGCAAGGGCGCGATAGTCTTAGGGAACAATTGATCCGATATTGGACAAGACGGGATACCACTTTCCCGACGTGACAGGACGTAAATCAGGGCCACGTCGATAACACTCCCCGATGTTCACCAAGGGCATCCGTTGAGGATGAGTTTTTGAATGCGCGAGCGGTATCTCTTAACCGAGTTTGGATCCATCGCCTCCATTCGCGTGTGGCTGAGTCGTTCGGCGATCTGGCTGTCTGTCGGCGGTGTCCCATTTCCCGAAACATCTTCTTTCAGCCTGTAGCAGTCGAAGGCAAGTGGGAGATAGAACGGGAATTTTTTCCGTTGCTGATTGAAGGGCCCAGCAAGCGTTTTCAGCTCTACAGGCAAATCTATTTCACCCTCGAATGTTTTGGGAAGCTGATACCGGGCGAACTCTAAGTTTAGAAAGCCCATGAGCACGCCGAAGGTGAGCGCAAAATTGCTTATCTCCGCCGGGTCGGTCGAGGGATGGAGTTTCAACTGAACTGAATCTTTGGATGGTTCGGATACTACGCGTGAGTGACGTGGCCAGCTCGCGTGGCGAAGCTCGGTCGGTATGTCGCAAACCGCCGGTAGAGCGTAGATACGGGCCATGTTGCTATCAATCCACTCCCGGAGCGGCTTTATTTTGCCGACCTCATCGATAAACTGCCCACATTTTTTCGCCCAATCTCCAATCGTTTCCTGACATGCGAACGGGGTAAATCGAGGGAGAACCAGTGGAAGCGACGAGAAGTGATTGATCACGTTAGCGCGGGTCGGCTCGAACGGTTCAATTCCTTGGAAGGGGGCTGCGTTGGGGTCGCAAAACCAATTGCATCCCCATTTGATAACGCACGCCATTTGGAACGACGATAGTTCTTCGGCCTTCTTGTAGTCGGTATCGCTCCAATTCTCTTCGAACCGCGAGCGGAGAGTAACTTCTAAAAACTGAGCTACTCCAGTGAATCCGGATAAGGGTTTTTGAAATTTGAATGTGAACCAGGCTACGCAATCGGACGCTGCGAAAGCCTGGTAGTCATGCCTGTATTCCTCGTTGCGTCGAAGGCACTCCCAGCGCCATTTTGCCCTGTTGGTGACATCGCTAACGACATCCGGCAGACTCGCATGAAGCATCCGGCCCGTTCCACCTTTCCCCTCCGAATCATCCCGTCAAAGCCGGACACCATAGGACCGGTGGGGTGCATTAAGGCGGATTTTTTTAGCCTTCAGAATCTGGTTTCCAGCCCCCTTGAGTGTTTACGTTTCCAACTACGATAGGCCCCAGTTAATTGGAGGGCTTCTCAAATGGGAAAGACTACAAACGTTTCTGTACGGGTGGATGACAGCGTGAAGGCGCAGCTTGTCGATCTCGCAACCCAAGAAGGAAAACAATGCTCAGATCTCCTGAAGGAATTCATCGAGGCGGGACTCTTTTCCGCAGGTACTCCTGCTGCTCAGCAGGCCGTCCCTCTTGCTGAGACCACAATCGCGCGCTCCGTTACGGCGTTTGACAGAACTGTGTCGGCACTGAGGGCGAACGTCGCCGCTTTGCTCGATGAAACTCTCAAAATGCAAGAGTGGCGGGTGAAGTTGCGTCGCCTGGTAGAAGAGAGCGGCGGGGATGGCGGAATCTTCTCCAAGGGGGCGCCCGCGTACCTCAAGGAAGCCCTTCGCCTCTGCGAAGCCAGAGCAACGCAGCTCAGCGAAAAAATGAAGTCGTGCTCCGACGAACTTTCCAGCACAGTGGGATCCGAAGCTTGGAATTCACGTGACTTGAAGTCGCGGCC
>JADMIO011826989.1_pt1 | contig 62527 bp, 51 predicted proteins | sample 8958161 | NCBI WGS metagenome assembly JADMIO01 (sample SAMN16585339, study PRJNA669376) | soil metagenome | isolation source: Crop rotation soil | place: USA: Cullars Rotation, Alabama | collected 2011 | reverse complement strand
CCGCGACAACTTGTCCACGTGGAATTCTAAGCTTAGGATCCCAATGTGCTGGAAAGAGATCGGAGGCGCCGTTCGTTGTGGTTGACCCTTGCGACTCCAGTCTGGCCCGCAGCGAAACCAACAAAAGAGCGCTCAGTAGTATGGATTTGGTCTTCATCTTGCCGCAGAAGCGTATTATACGCTTTGGGCCGGGATGACGACTGCACATTGACGCGAGAAGCCCGTGGATTAGCAAGGCGGCGTGTTTGGGCGGGGTTATCGGAAACTACTGAATGCGTGAAGTCCACAGCGCCGTGCCATCGATCACAGGTGGTGGAGCAATTGAGCAAATTTACTATGGCTTTGGCGTCGATTTAGGGCATCTGGTATCAGCCTTGCAGGAACCCTAGGTCGCAATTGTATTGGAGCAGCCACAGCTTCAGATCGAGTGATGCCTGCAGCATGCACGAATTCACTTTGGGTAGTGCCAGCGATGTGATTTGATGAGTTGGCTTATCGTAAATGGCCTCAACATTCGGCAATTCGGATCAGGAAATGAAGCTGGACGTTTAACATTACCCCTTTTCAGTCAGCCGGACAGCTGAACAATATAATTGGTTAAACATGGCACCCTTTGCATTATGGCCGAGATGGCTTCAATTAGTCGTCATGATTCCCCATGCAGTTCTATTAGTATTCGTCGTTGGGTTGTGGTGGCCGAAATCTGCTCGCCTGTGGCGGAAAGGACAATGGGCTATGGCCTACCTGGTGATTTTTTATCTCGTAATGCGCTTCTGCTTCGATTTTGGAAGATCTGGATGATTCTTCAGTAGGTTCCGGCCAGATGTTTGAGGGCTTGTAACATTGGATCCTCACGTCACAGTTGCCGGTGACCCGCTGGCACGAACAGATCGGCGATCCAACTGTGGCCGATGGCATCCTCGCCAGCTAATGCACAACGCTCATCGAATCGAGATGCGCGGAGATTCGAGGCGCAAGAATCGTGAAGCCGGAAGCCTGGCCGATAGGACATGGCTTTCGGGGCGATAGCGCTGGCTGCCCTTGGCTTGGGTGTCCGATACGATCGTGGCGGTACTCCGGAGTGATAGCGCAGCCACAACAGCGGAAAGCAAAGGGCGGCGGCGGTGAGCCGGCGAGAAACGTCACTGTGCCTTTTTGAGCATAAATTCCCGCGCCTGGCCGCCCTCTCGTGTGCGGGTCATTTTGATTTCGTTTCCGTCGACGGTTCCTTGGAAAGTAACTTTGGCATTTCCGGCGGTCATCGAAAACGAAATCTGGTTCCCAGAAACCTTTCCATCCTGGAGGGCCACTTCTCCTTGCGGACTTGTCATTGATCCCGTGAGTTTTTCGCCTTCGACTTTGAACGTGAACGTTGCCGCCATTGTTTCGCCGCGGCTGGGCACTTGACCGCTCCACTTTCCCGCAACTTCAGCGGCTAAAAGTGTAGCTGTGAGGATTCCCAACGCAAGACAAGTAGACAGAATGCGCGTCAGCATAGATCTTTTTCTCCCGTGTGTGATCGAGTTGCTAAACTTGCATATCATATCTCCAAATCTCCAACCTGGCGAGGGCTTGGTCAACGCTCGGCGGCTACTGGCGGGTTTCCGGCGGGAATAGCTGGCATGATCCTCCAGTCCAAGAACAGCCTTGAGGGCGCGTTCTTTACGAGGAAAGATCAGCGACGCCGACACGGCAAGACACCGGGTCATCGATGCCTATAGCGGGAAGAATCGAATTCGGTATGGAGTCAGAATGCAGCGGCACATGCGCGCTGTAATTGCCAGCGTAGAATCCGATGACGAGATCGAGTTCAGGAATTACAATTGCGTGTTGCCGTTGCCGCTGGCGAAGTAGGAGCGGACCTTCTTTTCTTGTACGGTATTCGCCAATTCACCCATTCGGATTTCTTACGCGCTTTGAATATCGGTATGGTGACGTGGAGGCGCGAACCCAAGCCTTCGATAGTATCCGTGTTTGAAAAGACAAGTGCGCACAAACAAGTAGTGGATTTCGATCAAACGATTCAGAGCATCTGTTGGAGCTGACCGCTCCTGGTCCCTTATCTAACGCCGGACGCTGTCACCTCTGCGAGTTGCTGGTCGAGCTGCTTCGCACTGGAAAGACGGGCCGTAATGTTGCCGGCGCGATCGATGACATAAAGGTCGGGCGTGCCGTTCACGTTATAGAGCCTGGGGATTGCGCCCGCATCGGCCTTGCCGTCGCAGATCTGAGGCCAGAATATACCCTTCTCGGCGACGAAACCCTCGACCTTGGCTGGTTCGTCATCGAGAGAGATGCCAATCAGCTCGAGCCCGCGCTCCTGATATTTCGAATAAAGCTGCTTGAGTAGCGGAACCTCCGCTATGCAGTCCATTCAATACGTGCCCCAGAAGACCAGCACCAGAGGTTTACCTCGATAATCCGCGAGCGAAAGGCGCTTCCCGCCGACCGCGGCAGCCGTGAATGAAGGTGCGGGCCGGCCGGCGACGAGGTTTAGGAGCTCGTAGAGCTGAGATTCCGCTTCTTTCCCTGCGCGCGAATCGCTAGCCAAGTCGATAGCCCGGCGAAACGCCGCCTCGGCCTTCTTTTCTTCGCGCTGCTGGCGCCAGGCTCGCCCAAGACTTACCTGTACTGCGGCCCTGATGTTCGCATCCGTGGCATCGCTGAACACGGTTTCAAGCCTCGCGAAAAAGTATTGATAGTCTTTCTGCCGGGAGGCTGAGTCCAGCAACACACGCGCCAAGGTCTGCCACGCGGCGTCGTCCGGTGGAACACTGTCAACCCACCTCTGCGCTTCAGTGAACCGATCCGCGTAAACCAGCAAACGCACCGCCTCGGTGGTGGCCCTGGCCGCATCCGGCGTACCTGGCGATGTTTCGCGCCAGTTCCAGAGTTCCTGCGCCCATTTTGGGGCCGGATGGCCGGGATCGCTGTTCTTGCCACTGGCCTTCTGAAACTCCGAGATTTCCTGGCGTGCTTGCCGCAATATCGCTTCCACACCACTCGGCTTGGGTGCTTGTTGACCGGCCGCCAACGCGGCCATCGCAAGAACTGCCAACGGACAGTATCTCGCCCAGCCCATCATGCCGTTTCGCTTTGCGGTGAACACTCCAGGTTGCCCTTGCGACGCTATATTCATTCGCGTTGCCTCACAGTGATAGACTGGCGTCGAGCCGGTTTCGTTGACGAAATTAATTGGGCAGCCCGCTATCGGAAAAGGCCGGTCGCTGCTTGGATTCGAGACGACCTTGGACATTACCGATCCACTTCTTAATCCATGGCGGCTCGGGACGAAAAACCACAGCCTGACGGCGTAGCGGCTATCGATCGGCGGGTGTGGACACAATCCGGCTCACTCGCTCCTTCGCGACTAGTCGCGAGAACCCCCGGAACGGGCAGCCGAGCGAAGCTTTTCCCGTGCCATTTCTAACGCCGGATCTTTTCCAGCCACAACATCAGCATCAGCGAAAACCGGGGCTTCAAGGTCAGCCGGGATGCCGGTCACATCGAACGCCCGCCCATCACCTGTGAGGTAGATGGCGTTTGGCAAACTAAACGTCCACCCGTTCGGGAGGTGTCGGTCCAGGGAGTCGCAGAATACCCCCTGAGTGCTTTCACCGATCCGCGTCACACCTGGGCGACCCATCAACGCTTGAATGAAGGTCTCGGCCGCACTCATCGTTATAGGTCCGGTTAGTATAGCGACTAGCCCCCGAAACCCAGGGCGCGAACTCGGGCGAACGACTATCGGCATACCGTCTGTCCACCGATTCCGGTCAACGGGATCGGACCGGGCTTCTACGGTGTAAGCAAGGTACTCCGCGGTGGCCAGACGACTTGCAATTGCAAGCCCAAGCTCATCCGAGCCCCCCAAAGAGAGGCGCATATCGATCACGAGAGTCTGCAATTTTTGGTCGGAAAAAATCGCATCCATTGCTTTCTCCAGGGCACTGAGATCATCGCGCGTGGCGTAACCACCAAAAGACAAAATCCGCAAATAGCCGGTGGTTTCATCAAGATAGCCGTACTGAAGGTGCCTCTTGCAGAACATTTTCGCTGGGGTTTGAAGATACTTGTGGTCGATCATCGAAAACAATTCCCAACGGCCACGGTGCTCGAAATTGTCTATGCTACCTCTGATGATCCGATCTGTGCCTGCCCGCCAGAACACCTTCGTGGATTTCTTGAGCGCCGGTGCTTGGATGGATGTATGGAGATCGCCTAGAGGCCGGATCATGCCTTCAAAGATGTCGAAGAGTTGCTGGGGTGTTGTCGCGGAATTCAGTTTGGGGCGGGATTCGGAAACGATCCTCTCCCAGTCTGCGTGTCTGCGCTCGAACGAGATATATTGCTCGGCCCAGGTCCGGCTAAACACCTCGAAATTGTTTAGCGGCGTGTCTGCCGTGGGGTGACGGCAAACTGGGGGAAGGCTCTCGATCCGGTCAATCCGAATGTCCGGCACAGCTCCCTCCTGGTGCATCGCTTTGTGGTCATGGTTGCCACCGGTCCTGACAAACGATACGCCCTCGTCCTTTGACTTGAATGTCACCTCCCGTCCAGCGGCAACGCTGGTTTGAAGCTGAGCTGTGAAGCCGACAACGCATGTCGTCGTGGTTACTTCATACGCCTTCAGCGCCTTTCCTTTGATCTCGAAGATATACGCATAACCTTGGCTTCGCCAGATGCCGTCAAGCGACGATTTTTCCCCGAACACTGGGTGCAGGTCTCCAACGCCACACACGGTGAGGAACAGAGCAATTCGCAAGACGATAGAAGCTGTCGTGGCCGTTGGAAGGGAGTTTAGAGTCACACGTCCTGTAGTTTAACCTCCACCCTGATGGCGTAGCGTTTACCGGAGAGGGCAAACTAGCTCGAAAGGCAATTGGCTACGAACAGGAAAAGCTGAAGCCGCGCTATCTCACATCGGGTTCGCGGGCTGTGCGAGCCGGCTTCCGGCGACCGCTGGAGCGTATCGGTGACCCACAGAATTTCTCCGGCGAGGCAAAAGTTGAAGGCCACATCGGATCGATAGATTCCGCCATACCTGGAAAAACTCATAGAGAAAGCCGCTGCTAGGCGGCAATCTAATCTTTCGCAGCTGTGCAGTCTGTCTCGAACTCAGCCTGGGCAGATATCCGAGCGCCGAAATGAGGGCGTTTGTTTGTTATAGACCTTTTTCAGAAACTCGCCGGTACATGCCCGTGCCTCGTTCAGGTTACGGTACTCGTTGCGCTGCGGCTGACCACAACTCGTCCGGCATAGGCCTCTTCCCCTGACGATTCTTTCCCCACAAAATAGGCCCTTTTGTCGGAAGCTGCTTGAGACCTGACCCGCGAAAGGAGTCACCGTTTACAGGCCTTCGCGCCATGAGTCACAACTACCTTTTTTGAAACGTTCTATTCCCGCCAATTTGCCCAACGGAGTGCCGCCTCCGAATGTTCCATCACTCCCGCATCGATGATGTCGAGGCTGGCCCTTGCTTCGGACAAGCTCTGCAATGCCCCATGGACGATGAGTTTCGGTACACCGAGTAAGCGGAAATGACTTCGTGCCGCGAATGGCTCGAAGCGCTGAATGAGATTCGCCCGGTCCGACGGACGTCTACCCCAGATCTCCACGCTCAACACGTCTACCTTCTTCCCCCCTTCATTGATCAGCCCTTCGCAAGCAAAGGCCCATGCATCGATGTCAGTCATCGAGGCCAACTTCTTCTTGGCTTGCGCGCTCGCCTCGACCTGGTTCTTGGCCACGAACCGGGTTAGCTGTCTGCGCGAGTTTTTTTCTACGAGCGCGAAGGGAATGAGCGGCTCGTCGATGTCGGCGATGCTTACACAAGCATGCGCCAGGGCAAATCCGCCAAGGCGTAGCACGGAGTCAGATAATGGCATAAACGCGCCGCTTTATCGAATCATCGTACTCGGTCTTCACCACTTTCCTCACTTTTGTCGTGTTTCGAAACCTGCTTCGCTGGGGAAACGGCATCTAGAAACGTTCCTGCATGCGATCCAGATCGTCGAGGCTGAGAATGTTGTCGAACATCACCCCTTCCGGGTCGTTGTTAGGCTTGAGTCCATAGCGATAGATTCCAATGCTCTTCAGCGCCATCTTTCTCAGGCGCGCGGACGCCACCGTTTTGTCCGGGGTAGGGTAATGCTGGCTGGACTGGCTCATGCGGGCGGTTGAAACCAGGGCAATTGCTTTCTTCATGCTGACCGAGAAGGTGAAGGCCCACGAGATCGAAGGGTCGTAGATGTCGCTGTGGATCACGGCAATGAGGACCGCGTTGTCGTCATCGACCAGGTCATGGAAACTCCCGTAAATCCGGATCAAAAGACAATGGGAATCAAACTGGCCCCGGGATTCGTTAAAACATGCCTGATTAAGCCCCTTGGCGGGCAGGGTCTTGGCCCTGACGCCGAGTTTGGCATTTAACGATGTAGTGAGATCATCGGCGTCATGCGCGGCGTCCGGCCCGATTGCCACAACGTACAATTCGCTCCTGATGGGTTTCGGAACACGCTCGGAGAAGGCGGGCAGGCTCGTGAGACATACGAGCATTGCGGCAGTGAAGTTTCTCGCGAACATGGGGCAAGATTAACATACGAGTTATTGATTGCGACTCTGAATCCTTTACTGTTTGGCGAGCACCCCGTATAAAACGCGAACTTTCTACAAAAATAAGCCTTTAGTCGAAAGTTGATGACGCGGCGTGGCCATTGAATCTTGCCCGCCGCGAGCCGAGCCCACCCTCACGCCCCTGCGCCCGCGGTCCACAAATGACCGGCAAAGCCAAGCAGACGCAGCCTTCTTGCAAGCCTGCCTGGCTTTTCGGGCAAATCTTTATCCAACCCGCAACTTGCCCGGCTTGTGCAGACAGTTCTCCAGCACCCAGTCACCCCGGCACTCATTTCGCTGCGCCCCGGAAGGCTTGGCGGATTACTGGGCCGACTTGTTCTCACGAAACAGGTTCGTCAGCACCCAGATCTGGTTGCTCTGGACACGCAGGTCTTGCGAAAAGATCCCGGCACGGTAGTAGCACTCGCCCTGCGGCGTGACATCCACGATCCTGTCGACTCTCTCTTTAACGAATTCCAGCGATCCCGCGGGTTTGCCCCGCTCCAGCCGTACCGACCACATGTCATTCGTACCGTTCCGGCGGTTGCTGACAAAAAGCAACTTCTCGCCGCCCGGCATCCAGATTGGGTTGCTTGCGGAGCCGGCGTTTTCCACCAGCGGGACTTCATCTCCCCCGTTGCTGGAGACGAGGAATATATCGCTGCCGTGCCCCTCGGCGCTAGTCGCCGGCCGAGGTCCCCGACGCTTTGTGAACGCGATCTGTTTGCCATCGGGTGAAAATCGAGCTTCACGCATACGGCCGCTCCCGATCACTCGGGACGAACCATCGACCACCCTAATGAGAATCCGCTCACCGGACGGATCATCGGGCCTTTTATCCCGTACTGCGAGCAGCTGTGTGCCATCGGGCGACCAGGTCGATAGTTCGGCACGCACGTCATTGTCGCCGGCCAAGTGGCGGGGGGCAGAACCGTCGACCCCGACCACATAGATCTCGCACATATACCCTGGAGTTCCCGGGGCGTTCGGCCATCTCTCATATGCCACCCGCTTTCCATCCGGGGATATTCGCGCCGCGAACAGTGCCTCTTTCGGCGTCTTTGTTGACACCAGGTGGCGCTGTTCTCCGGTGACGAGATCGTGGACAAAAACTCCGGCTTTCGTCGTGTACGCGACATAGCGGCCATCCCTCGACAACGGGCCCACGTAACTCCCGCCATCTGGAACATTAGTGATCAGGCGCGCGACAAGACCTGTTTCCCTGCGGCCTTTGGCCGCCAGAAGCTTCTCCGCCTGCGCTACCGCTTCCTTCTGGTCTCCGAACTCCCTCACCACGCGCTCGTACGCAATGCGCGCTTCGCCATCGCCCAACTTCTCATAACACTGTCCCATCCTCAACAATGCCTTCGCCGCCACGGAGCGGTCCTTGTCTTGCGCCAGCTTCTTATATTGATCGATGGCGCCTTTCAGGTCGCCCTTCACGGTCTCCTTCTCAATGGCCGCGCGCAAAGCCACTTCGGCACTCACTTCCGCAGCCACGCCGCTGCCAAACGCGAGCAGTGCGCCCGCAATCGATACTGTGATAAGAAATCGTTTCATACTGCCTCCATTGGGGAGTATGGAGTGCGATCTTCAATCTTCCGGTGCCGCTCTGTCAAGATTCGATCAATTCGATCAATTCTCATTTTCGAAACGGTACCCCAGCCCGCGCACGCCAACGACGAACTTCGGCTGCGACGGAACAATCTCGATTTTCTTGCGCAGGTTAAAGATGTGGCTGTCCACCGCTCGCTCGGTAATGGCGATGCCGCGGCCCCATGCAGCCTCGATCAACTGGTCACGGCTCATCATCCGCCCGCGATTGCGAACCAACGCCGCGAGCAGGCGCAGTTCCTGCGCGGTGATTTCCACGCGCCGGCCGGAGCGCTTCAACTCGGCCCGGTCGAAGTCGATTTCACAGTCGCCAAACTGGTACACACCGGCAGTGTCAGGTAGGGCGCGGCGCAGCTGGGCCCGGACACGCGCCCTCAGCTCCCGCAGGCTGAATGGCTTGGTAACGTAATCGTCGGCGCCTGAGTCGAGCCCCAGGATTTTCTCGGCTTCCTGAACGCGCGCCGTCAACAGAATGATCGGCGTCCGGACGCCCGCGCGGCGCAACCCGGCGCACACGTCGAAACCGTCTATCTTGGGTAACATCACGTCTAGCAGGATCAGGTCCCACTTGCCTTCCTTGCCTGACGTCAGACCCTGCGCGCCATCGGTCGCCACGCAGGTTTCATAGCCCTGCCGGCGGAGGTCTTCTTCCAGGCTCAAGACAATGTCCGGCTCATCCTCGACAATTAGAATCCGCGCCATTCTCCTAATCCAGGGCTGGCAGCACCAAACGGAATGTGCTGCCAGCGCCTTCCTCGCTCTCCAGTTCGATCCGGCCTCCGTGCGCTTCGACGATATGGGAGACCACCGCCAGGCCGAGGCCGGTCCCCTGGATGCCGAGTCCTTTGGCCTTCTCTCCGCGCACGAACTTCTCGAAGATTTCTTTGTGCTCACGGCGGGGCACGCCCATGCCCGCATCGCGGACGGCGATAGCGATTCCATCCGACCGTCGGCGAACCGATACCCGGATGGTGCGGCTTTCCCCCGAGTACTTGGCGGCATTATCGAGCAGGTTGCAGAGCGCGTGCGTGAGAGCCACTTGGTCCGCCCGTATCTTCAACTCTCCACATCCGTCGAGATCGAGGTCTGTGGTGAAACCGCGCTGGCCGGCGTCCTCTTGAAACTCCGCCACGGCCTGTGCCGCGATCTCGGCCGCATCCTCCGGTTTCAGGTCATAAGGCCTTCTGCCGCTTTCCATGCGTCCGAAGTCGAGCAGTGATTCGACCAGCCGGCGGAGGCGTCCAGTGTTACGTCCCAACGAAGAGTAAAACTCCCGGCGCCTTTCAGGGGGCAGGTTGTCGTCCTCCTCCAGCAGTTCCGTCACGTGTTGCAGGGACGTCAAGGGAGTCCGGAACTCGTGGGAAACGGCGGAGACGAAGTCGGCCTGGAGCCGCGCAATGGCCAACTCTCGACGTATCACCCGCCACAGCCACCAGCTTCCCGAGGCGAGCAGCACCACGATCGCCGCCAATGCGAAAGACAGCAGGCGCTCCCGAGCGGCGAGTTCGCGCGTGTCCGCCTCGTCGCCATCCGAAGCTACCCTCACTGTCCAGGGAAGACGCGTGTCCGCAGTGCGGAGGTTTAGGACACCAGCACCTGATGCTGGCTCTCGGCCCGCGATCAAGCGACCGGAATCCGTGGTCAAAGACAGGCGATACGCCGAGCCGGCTTTGCGCCTGACGGCGACGTCAAGCCACTCATTCAGTAAGGATGGCAAGATCACGATCACGCTGAGCCTCTGATCATCGCGGTGCCAGAGCACCGTCACGGCGGCTCGCTCAAAGTCTATCGCCCGCCGCCCGGACACTGTAAGAAGGTTCGCCCTGTCACGCCATTCTGTCCAGATCCAATCGGCGGCCTCCGAAAACACTTCTCGGTCCCGAGGGATTGGCAGGGGCCTGCCAGTCCAGCGCGCCAGGTCTTTAGCCACTAGCGTCCAGTTGGGGCGGTCCAAAAGCCATCGCCCGTTCGCAAAGTCGACAGCCAACGATGCCGCGTCGTCCGCAAGTTCCTGTTTCCGTCCGGCGTGTTCCAGAAGGTCGCAAATGGCTCGGCGAGCCAGCAGATCAGCCGGCATTCCATTGATGGTTACTTCGCGCAGATTGCCCATTGCGCGATACACCGCGAGCGCCTCGCCAGCGTTGGCCGTCTTCCGGCGGATTCGTGCCATACGCAGAAGAGCGCCGATTTGAACCGCCGGATCTCCCGACCGTGCCATCTTTTCGTAGACAGGGAGCGCGTCACCGGCCCGACCACGGAACTCCAGTAGTTCTGCGTCTGCAAACGGTGCATCTGCCGCTTCGGGCGTGGTCGAGGGGCCAGGAACCCACAGTACGCGATGCGCTGGTTCGATGTGCAGTCCCGAAGGAGAAACCGTCACACGCGCCGATCCCTCCGGCGGCTCGACGCCCGAAATCCAGTGTTCCGCCTCGGCCAGAGACCGCTCCAACGAGGCTGCGGCGGCCTCCGCCGAGACTTGCCGCCGCTCGACCGCCCGTGTCGCGGCGAGGGCGCGCTCTTGGTCCAGAAGTTTCCACCCCAGCCAAAGCAACGTCACGGCCAACGGCAGCAGGACCGCCAGAAACACCAGCGCGAGTCGCGAATGCCCGGCATGCAGCAGACCGGTCCTCCTCACATCAATGTTATTTGAGCACTCCTCGATTAGGGGTGGAACAAGCCTGCGTCAAGAATCCGTTAGCGCACCGGTCTCGGTCGGCCCCTGGTTTATACGGGGAGGTACTGCCAGTTATCGAATTCGAGCGGGATTGACGGTCGCGCACGCTTACCGAAAGCTCACGAAGTTCCTTAAGCCTGCCCGATAACGAGGCTATCCCGAGCAGGCTCCACAACAGTTTTGGTCAGCTGTTTTAGGGCGTTGATTTCGAGGATTCTTTCCATCCGGTAAGGAGGCGATTCAACAGCCGGAAGTTGCCGCCTGTGATACGGATGATCGCCGCACGGTTTCTGCGTCCAACGGTTCCTGCGGAAAATGAACGTCGGGTGGTGTCCAACGCCGGTCCAACACTTCGCGAACCTCCTTGCGCCCAAAGCCCGAAACTCTGGACGAAGCCGATACGGAGTAGAACTGCGGGTAACCGTGCCAGTTTTTCTGCCTCGTCGGAGAAATTTGTGGGTCACCGATGCGCTCCAATGGATGCCGGAAGCTCGGCTCGCCGCAGCCCGCGAACTCGATGTGGGAGAGCGCGGCTTCAGCTTTCCTGTTCGTAGCCAGTTGCCTTTCGAACCAGTTCGCCCTCTCCGGTAAACGCTACGCCGTCAGCTGAGATCCGTCGCCGGCGACCACTTCTCATCATCGGGCAAACGCGGGTAGGTGGCTTTGGGTGCCGAGCGGTTTCAACCCTCACCGGGTGTTCCTACAGGAACGCCGGCAGTGGCGGCGGCAGTAGTCTCCTTGACGGGAAAGGAAAGAGCGTGTTACTCTCCTTTTTCAGATAGGAGAGTGCCCTTGATGAAACCGGTTGAACTCCCGCAGGGCACACTCGAGGTGCTCGTCCTTAAGGCGGTCTCGCTCGGTTCGCTGCATGGCTACGGCGTCCTGCTGCGTATCCAGCAGATCTCTGGCGAGCGCCTCGAAATCCTGCAGGGTTCGTTCTATACCGCGATCTATCGTCTGGAGCGGCAGGGCTGGATCAAGGGCGAGTGGGGCGAGTCGGAGAACAATCGTCGCGCCCGTTTTTACTCGATCACCGCTTCCGGCAGGCGTCAGCTCAAGGCCGAGACCGCCAAATGGATCGACATGGCCGCTGTTGTTGCGGGCATTCTTGACAAGAAGGCGGACGAGATTTGAGCCTCTCCCGTGCGATTCGCAAGCTCTGGCAGTCCATGGCGCCGCGCGTCCACAGCGATGTCGAAGAAGAGTTTCGATCGACCCTGGAAGCCTACCAGGAAGACTTAATTCGCCAGGGCCTGCCCGAAGAGGAAGCACGCCGCAAAGCCCGCATCGACCTCGGCCGGCTCGCCGCCCAAAACGAAACTTACCGCGACGCCATCGGCCTCCGCCTGTTCGATGAGTTTGGCGGAGACATCCGCTACGGCATCCGCGGCTTGCGCCGTAATCCTGGCTTCGCCGCGGTCGCGGTGCTCTCGCTCGCGCTCGGCATCGGCGCCACCACGGCGATGTTCTCGCTGATCTACGCGGTCCTGCTGCACCCGTTTCCCTACGCCGGCGCCGACCGCATCATGAACGCGGTACTCGTCGACAAGCAACATCCAAACGCCTGGGGTTGGATCAGCCTCAGCAAGGCACAGCTGAATCAACTGAGCCTCGCAGCCCCGGTTGATGCGGTGCTGGGCTTCAACAACTCCCACATGGAGATCACGGGCGGCGCACTGCCGGAAGACATCTGGGGGATCTATCTCACAGAGAATGCCGGGACTTTCTTTGGCGTGCGGCCGCTCCTCGGACGCAACATCGAGCCGTCCGATGCAGAGGACGGCGGCCGCTCCGTGGTGGTTCTCAACTACCGTTTCTGGCAGCGCTACTACGGCGGCGACCCTCACGTCGTCGGACGAAGGCTGGAAATCGATCACGCACCTTACGCTATCGTCGGGGTCATGCCGCGCAGCTTCGCATTCCATGACCTCAGCGGCGTCGGCGATGTCTATCTGCCGGGCAGCCTCATGCAGCGTCTGGCCAACGTTCGCGGCGAAGAGCACGTGCCGTGGATCAGGCTCCGGCCCCATGTCACGCTTGCCGCCGCCAACGCGGCGCTCGAGCCACTCGTGCGCCAGTTTGCGGGAGCTCCAGAGCGCTTTCCGGATCGCTTACATCTCGCGCTCAAGCCACTCATCGTAACTTTTCAGGAGGACAGCGGCCGCACGCTGACGCTTCTTCTGGCAGGCGTGGTCCTGCTGCTCATCATAGGCTGCGCCAACTGCTCTATCCTGCTGCTGGCGCGTGGGCGCTCGCGCCAGCATGAGTTGGCGATCCGCAGCGCAATCGGTGCCGGGCGCTGGCGCATCGTCCGACAGTTGCTCGTGGAAGCCGTCGTCATCTCTTCGACCGGCGCGGTACTAGGGGTGGCCGCGTCTTACTGGCTTGCCAGGCTTCCGTTATTGCTTTCTCCCGATTCTTTTCCCGCCGAATCCTTCATTCGCATCAATATTCCCATCCTCGCGTTCTCTGTCGCGCTGGCGTTGGTTTGCGGCATTCTCTTCGGTCTTGTTCCCGCATTGCGTCTCTCGCGTCACGATACCGCGCGCATGCTGCCGGGCAGGGGAGTGGTCGCCGGTCCCACAAGGCATCGCTGGAGTTTTTTTATCGCCGCGCAGGTCGCGCTGACGCTTCTGCTGATGGCCACCGCGGGCACCGCGATCCGCAGCTTTCTCCGGCTTGGTCAGACGCCGCTTGGCTACGAACCCGCGCATGTCATGAAGATCGGCATCACGCTGCACACCCACAATGCGGGCGAATGGAGCCGCATTCAATCGCGCGACGCGCGCACTGGTTACATTGAGCAGATGCGGCAGAAGATCGCGTCCGTCCCCGGTGTCTCCACGGTCGCTGCCGGTATCGATGCCACACCGCCTTATGTGGACTCTTGCGCGAGTCCTAAGGCCGCCGTCGACATCGACGGGAGCAGCGATCAGGCACAGGCGTGTGTGATGCTGGTGGACCAGCGATATTTCGCCGCGCTGCGCATTGCTGTGCTGCAGGGGCGCATCTGGAATGCGAATGAGAACGGACGCGGAGACTTCCTCGCGGTGGTCAATCAGGCCTTCGCGGCGCGCTATTTCGCGTCGTCCAATTCCGTTGGCCGGCAGCTACGCATCCCCGGCCTCACGTCAAAGAATCACTACACGGTTACGTCGGCGGAAAGCGCCGGCTGGCGTCAAATCGCCGGCGTGGTCGGCGATGCGCGCAATGAGGGCGTCGATCGCCCCGTCGTTCCCGCTATCTACCTTCCGTACACCGCCATGATGCCGCCCTACGTGCAGTTCTTCGTGCGCACTCAGGGCGATCCACTCACCTATCTGCACTCTCTCCGCGCCGCTATCGCATCGGTCGCTTCCGACCAGCAGATTTCCAACGGCGCCTTCAATGGCACCGTTACCCTCAACGAGGCTATCGAGCGCGACGCGCAATACGTCCGCCAGCGGCTCTTTTCCATATTGTTTGGACTCTTTTCTGCAATGGCACTCGCGCTTGCGCTGGCTGGCAACTTCAGCGTCGTCGCCTACAGCGTCGCGCAGCGCCAAACGGAATTCGGCATCCGGCTGGCGCTCGGCGCGCCTCACGCTCACGTCCTGTGGATCGCGGCGCGCACAGCGCTCGCAAGCGCGGGCGTGGGTATTGTCATCGGTCTCACTTTGGATAGCCTTCTCGGCGCCGTTCTCGCCCACTGGATGCAGAATGCCTTTACGTCAGGTAGCTTGTTCGCAGCCGCCACGCTCCTCGCTCTTAGCGCGCTTCTCGCCTGCCTGTTACCCGCTCGCCACTCCCTTGCCGTCGCACCCGCCGAAGCTCTCCGCAATGAATAAAACCTGTGCTATTTGACCAGAGCGCGGGTGCGGGCTCTCAAGTAAAACTTGGATCTGGCGATTGGACGCAAGGAGAACGGTCTGTTATTTCGGGTGATCTTCTTCCAACTGAGCTCCACAACTAACCCACTAACAGGAGTCCTCAATCATATGGAAAGCCCTGGACATGGATGCTTCGTCAGATTCTCGCGCCGAGCCGTAAAGCCGGATTGCCGCCAGCCCTCGCCCTAGTGCGTTTGGCTGGCCATTCGAGGCTGGACTGGGCTATTCTGACCCGATCCTCCGCCAATCGCTCGGGAACTGACCGCCGGCCCAGTCGGCATGGTCTATCGCGAGCGTGTCACCCAGAACCGCACGGCCGCGACGATGGCACAAACGGCAAGTAGCAACAACCCGACGCCAATCCCGATGGCGAACCCACCAAATACACCCGAATTCCGACTGTCGCGATAATCAATCGCGCTCGTCAAACGAACGAGGCAAAACGTGAGGCCCACTGCGGCGGCCACGTTAATCCGAATCAGCAACCCCCATCGGCCAGTATCTGACGCAAGATAGACCACGTAGCTGAAGGGTACAGCCAGCAGTGGAAACAGCCACCACATTCGCTCGAGGAATGCATTGCCGGCAGGGGTCGACGGAGAATTTCGCGCGGCCAGCAGGTACGCGACCACGTACGCGAAGACCCAGTACAGTTCGGGTCCGACCAGCAGCGAACTGATCCTGGATGCCATGGTGGAAGAAGGAGATGCCATAGAGGATGTGCAGTCAGCGCTATTAGAGCCGGTCCGGATTGTAACCGGCTCGACAGACGCATCTCCAGCGCCCTGAATCCCGCTTTAGCTGCCTGCAACTTATGCAGGCTATGTGACTCGGCAACACCCTGTGTCCTTTCGGCAGCCATGCGTAGCTTTTGCTCTTTCGCTATCAGTCGCTTGCCATCTTCGCCATCGGGGACCGAAATGTCATCGATTCCCCACAGGTCCCTGATCAATCGCCAATAATGCGAATATATGGTCTAACTGGCTCCGCTGCCACACCTATTACCATCTGGTCGGGGCGCGTTCCTCGCATAGGTAGCGCTGTGGCGCCGTCTTAAAGCAGGCCCTTTCTTCAGGAGCTGGTGATCAGCCATGAAATCGCAAACCGACATTGTCGTTCGCGAAACCGCTCGGCGGCGCCTGCCGGTTCCACTGCCGCATCCACGGGGATGTCCTCATTCGGCCCAAAGTTGCCAATGGCCGCACCCATGTTGGGTGATTGCCAATTATGTCTGTGTGTTGCCGCAATTGTCCGAGCCGGACTTTGGGAGATTGATGCTCGTGACTAAGGTCTGTATAGCGAGATCAGGGCGAAGCGTCGAATCTTAGATGGGATTCAATGCGCGGCGTAAAAATAGCCGCGCCCACGCGCCGATTGAATCCTGGCCGTATGACCATCGCCGTAGGACAACTTTTTGCGGAGGGAGGCCATCAGGTTGTCCACGCTGCGGTCGAAGGAATTCATCTCCCTGCCAAGAGCAATCCTGCACAGTTCCTCCCGAGTCACGATCTCACCGGGTGATTCAAACAGGCGACGCAATACATCGAATTCGGCGGACGTCAGATGCACTTCGACGCCGTTCTTAAACACCCGCCGCATCCCTGGCCTCAGCTCGATGTCGCCGTTGCGAATCGCAGAACGGTCGCCTGCCGCGCCTGGGGCCTCGCTCGGAGGGGCTAATCCTACTTGATGTGTGCGCCGTATGATGGCTTGGATACGAAGCGCGAGCTCTTCACCAGCGAACGGCTTCGCAAGGTAATCGTCGCTCCCCATTCGAAAGCCCAGCGCGACATCCATAGGGTTGCCTCGGGCCGTCAGCATCAGCACAGGGACGCTCGAAAACTGACGCAAATGAGAAAGGGTTTCGAACCCGTTCATCAGAGGTAACATCACGTCCAGGATCACCAGCGCGTAGGATTCATTCCGCAGTTTTTCGAGGCCTTCCTCGCCGGAGTGAACCGCATCGACGGCGAACCCATAGAGCGTGAGATCCTCACGCACCAATTCGGTCAGGGCGGTATCGTCATCGACCATCAAGATCGAAATCGGTGCGCGTTGTGCGGCGCTGGTTTCATTTGTCATTGGCGGAGGCATGAACCTCAATCCTCTCGGAGCTGCTAGAGGCGTCCGACCGCGTTGGAATATCCATTGTCACCAGAAGTCCGCCGCCTGGGCGATTTGCGGCGGCGATTCGGCCGCCATGTTTCTTAACCGCCTCAAACGCGATCGCCAGGCCGAGCCCCGATCCGGTTCTGTTCACTAGTTGGTGACTGTCCGGGACCACGCGAAAGAAAGGATCAAACAGCATCGCAATCTGCGATTCGGGAACCCCCGGGCCGCGATCCGCGACACTAATTCGCGCAAGTCCCGCTTGCGCTTGCGATAGATGGACCTCGACCTCGGTCGCCTCCGGGGCGAAGCGAATCGCATTGCGGACGACGTTATCCAAAGCGCCGCGCAGCAACTCTGCGCAGCCTTCGATCGGGCAGCCATCGGTCAAGAACGGCTCGCTCGATTCGAGTATCAGATCGCGACCGGCTCCATTGGCTTCAAACTCAGCGTCCGCGCAAACCGAGGCGACCTCCACAGCCAAATCGAAGTGTTGATTCATGGGGAACTCTACGCCGTGCTTGAGTTGGGCCAGAAGCAGCAACTGATGAATGAGCTTGTTCAGTCGCTCGACTTCATTCTCCATGCGCTCAACAGATGTCGCCGTCTCCGGGCCGCTGTCTCGCCGAACTTTGCCCAGAGATAGATTCAGGCGAGTCAACGGCGAGCGCAGTTCGTGAGAAACGTCCCAGAAGAAGCGGCTCTGTCCATCCAGCAACCTGCGTGTCTCCGCTTCGGCGGCATGCAATTCACTGACTTTGGTTGCAAGCTGTGCCAGCGTTTCCCGGTGCGCCTGAATGGCGGTGAAGATGGCGACGGTGAACGTTGTGGTCCCCACGATCACATGTATGGCCATAACGCCCGGGCCAGGAGTGAAGATACGTCGAAACCAGATACCATGGGACTGAAGAACGCTCATCACACCAAGCAGCAACAACAGCCCGCCGAGAGCGATTAGGGCGGTTCGGACTTGAGCCACGAAACCCAACGTCACGGTCATCATCACCAGGGTCAGGACGAACCAACTATAGATGCCCCCGCTGACCGACATGCCCGCTAGCGCGAGAGTGGCAGCCACGCAATAAACCGAAGCTAAAGTCACCCGCGGGCCAAACCGTCGATTCAAAAAGCGGGCCAATAAGCTCATAAAGGCATAGACGACGCTCTGAGCAGCCATCGTCGGGCCAAGCATAGGCGTTGTCGCCAGACACACAAACACCTGGAGCGTCATCATGAAAACGATGCGCCTGTGGAGCGTCGCGACGAGGTGATTATCGCTAGCTTCCGGAGACGGCGTTTGGTACGACGTCCAATCCTTCACCGTCGCCAGCCACTTTCGCGCGAACGCGCTCCGCAGGCTGTGCGCGAATGAGCGTTCTGGCGTGGAGACTAGCATTTGATAACAGCGGGGCTATACCAACCCAAGCACGAAATATAGCACCGTACCATTACGGAACCTCCCCCGGCGACAAAATCCGACATTTCCTTACGCTCTTCGACATTATCTGACCGCACAATGCCTTTCCGGTTGCTACTCTTGCTTGACCTGAAAAAACAAGATCACAAAAGAGGAGCTCACTCAGGATGAAAAGAACAGACTTATACTCTGGTAGCCGAAAGGAGTGGATGCTGGCGGCAGCCCTGGCGGCGGCCGCGATGGTACCGAACCCCGCCTCGGCGCAGACGTTGACCACGCTGGTTAACTTCAACATCAACGACGTAGCGAGCGCGTTCGACCCCCCTCCGGGGTTGATCGCCGACAGTAATGGCAACCTGTTCGGCACGTCAGTTAGCGGGGTATTCGAGGTCGTCAAGACGTCGGGCGGCTATACCAGCAGCACAACCATTCTGGCCAGACTCGACTTCGCAAACAGTGGCGTAGTCGCCGACGCCAAAGGCAACCTGTTTGGGACGACGTTTTACGGAGGTGCGTATGGGAACGGCACGGTGTTCGAGATCGTCAAGACGGCCAGCGGCTATTCCAGTACACCCATCATCTTGGCCAACTTCGACGCCGGCAGCCCAAACCCAACCGGCCTGACGGTCGACGCCAACGGCAACCTATTCGGCATGACAAGCGGCGACATAGATAACTCTCAGGGCAACGTGTTTGAAATCGTCAAGACAGCGGGTGGCTATGCCAGCACCCCCACGATCCTATTCACCTTCGACGTCGCACATGGCGCGCTTCCGTTTGGCGGCCTGATCGTGGACGCTAACGGCAACCTGTTCGGCGCGACAGCCTACGGTGGGGCATTCAACGGTGGCACGGTATTCGAGATCCCGAAAACGAATGGGGTCTATGCCAGCATCCCTATGATCTTGGTCAGCTTCGGCGGGCTCAATGGCAGCGCCTATAATCCATGCGGCACGCTGACGGCCGACGCCAACGGCAACTTGTTCGGCACGACGTTTGCAGGCGGGGCATTCAACCAGGGCACGGTATTCGAGATCGCGAAAACGAATGGCGTCTATGCCAGCACCCCCACCATCTTGGTCAGCTTCAACGGCAGCAACGGCGCAAATCCAAACAGCAGCCTGATCGTCGACGCCAACGGCAACCTGTTCGGCACGACAGCCTACGGCGGGGCGGGCGCGGCCGGCACGGCGTTCGAAATCGCCAAGACGGCCAGCGGCTATGCCAGCAGCCCCACCGTCCTGGTCAACTTCGACGCGCACAATGGCGGCAGTCCATCCCGTAGCCTGGTCGCGGACGCTCACGGCAACCTGTTCGGCATGATGAGCGCCGACAGCTTCAGCTTCGGTACGGTGTTCGAGATCACCGGCAGCGGCTTTGTCCCGCCCGTATCCTACAACTTCAGCGGTTTCCTCGCGCCTGTCAAGAGTCCGCCCACCGTCAATACGGGCAAAGCCGGAAAGGCTTACCCGGTGAAATTCCAGTTGACCGATTCCAGTGGCGCTGCCGTGAGCGCGTTGTCGGCGGTCAAGTCCATCACCTATTCGAGCGTTTCCTGCGGCAGTTACATCGGTGATCCGGCCGTCGCGCTGGAGACCAACACTACGGGCAACAACAGCCTGCGTTACGATAGCACCGCCAACCAGTACATATATAACTGGGCGACGCCAGCCACAGCCGGGTGCTACGACTTGTTCCTGACGCTCAACAGCGGACAGGTGTTCCCGGCTTATTTCCTGCTGAACTAAGACAGTCGCGCCGCGAGAGAGGGCGGCTTACAGACAAGCTGCCCTGCTTTATGCAAGCGGACCCATCACGACCAGGGGGAGATTATTGGGGACCGCGGTGCCAGCCATAGGCGGAGCTTCTCGCTACGGTTCGAGAATGATCTACACTGGGCGCCCAGTCTGGACGGGCACGCGATTCCCGTGGCGATTCCATTGGAAACAACGCGTTTGTCTCCGTTCGCGGGACTGATTTTATGCTGCGAGAGTTCTCAGTCACGAAACTTTCTAAACCGATATCGCCAATAAAATCAAGAACAAACAAAAACTGGGGCCCCATCGTCAACTAGGTCATCCGTTAGGTTGAGATCAGGAGATGAGAAATGCATCGACCCAATCCAGCATCCGCCGAAAACGGGCGCCGCAGCCGCGGGCCCATTACCGAAGAAGGCAAAGAGAAATCCAGACAGGCAGTCCTCAAACACGGACTCTGTGCGAAAACCATCGTCCTCCTCCCAGTGGAGCAGCCCGAGCTCTTCGATGAAGACTTCAAGCGCTACGCCGAGAAGCTCCAGCCGGCCGACGACGTGGAGTACCACCAGGTCATGAACATCGCGGCGGCCAATTGGCGTCTTGGCCGTGCGATGGGCATGGAAAAAGCGTTGCTGACCATGAACACGCATGACACTGCGTATACCGAGAACGGAGCCGACGCCTTGCTTCCGGTGCTCGACACCGCGCGCTTCCACACCTTACAGGTCTATATTGGCCGCATCGAACGCAGCCAGCAGCGAGCCCTCAATAATTTGATCAAAATACGCCGCCATTTCGCTGAAGTGGAAGAGGAACCCGAATTGGACCTCTCGCCCGAGACGCCCCAGCCGGTCCCCCTCGAGATTCCACCGGAGCCGGTAGCCGCCGAGCCAGTCACGCTGCCCGAAACATCCGAAAAGCCGGTTCAACCTCGACCGTCCGCCCCTAAAGCCTTGAAGAAACCCTTTCATCCTCGGAATGTAATGAATTCCGACTCTGTTGCCCCGGCCATCCCACCGGACGACTGGCCCAAGACCGCTTAGCGAACCCTTTTTCTGAACAAAGAACCTAAATTTATAAAATATTTATAAATTGAGACAACGGATCGGCAATCTGACTGATATTCGCCTGATATTCGCTCCGTTGAAGGTTCGCATCACAACCGGATCGAACAGAAGAGTCTCAAAAAGGCCTCTCAATCGGTCCAATTGACCTGGTATTGGATCGCACGAGCGATTCGTGTAACCAACGGCCAAAGATCTTTGAAATTAGCATAGTTTGCCATATACCCAGCGGCTTCCGACCACCGGGCAGCCGTCTGTCCCGGCTGCCCGAGGCGTATCCGGCGGCAACGCTCGTGTTTCGATCTCCCGGATTCCGGTTGTGTGCTACGGTCAAAGCGGAAGGCAACCCTCATGGCCCAGACGCAGCCGGATAATCCCCCCGTGGTTTCCAGCGTACTCGACCTCATCGGCAACACTCCTATGGTCGAGATCACCAATTTCGACACGGGACCTTGCCGCATCTTCGTCAAGCTCGAAAATCAAAACCCCGGCGGCTCCATTAAGGACCGCATGGCAATCGCGATGGTCGACGCCGCCGTCGCCTCCGGTCGCCTCAAACCGGGTGGCGTGATCGTCGAAGCGACCGCCGGCAACACAGGCCTGGGACTCGCACTGGTTGCCGCGGCCCGAAACTACAAGCTCATCGTCGTCATCCCGGACAAAATGTCGACCGAGAAGATCCAGCATCTTCATGGTCTCGGCGCCGACGTCCGTATTACCCGCACCGATGTCGACAAACACCATCCCGAGAACTACGTCAATCTCGCGCGTCACATCGCCGAGACAACGCCCAACGCCTGGTTCGTCGATCAGTTCTCAAATCCCGCCAACCCCCTCGCGCACGAGCAGACCACCGGCCCCGAGATCTGGCGTCAGATGGATGGCAAAGTCGACGCGGTCGTAACCGGCGTAGGCTCGGGCGGCACCATCACAGGACTCAGCCGGTACTTTGCGCGTGTGAGCCCCGCCACCGAGATGGTTCTGGCCGACCCGGCCGGATCGTCGCTCGCCGATTACATCCGGACCGGCTGCCTCGGTCCATCCGGCTCCTACACCGTCGAAGGCATCGGACAGTCGGGAGTGCCGCCCATCGCCGACCTCTCGCGTGTCACCCGCGCCTACACCATCACCGACGCGCGCAGTTTCGAAGTCGCGCGCTGCCTCTTACGGGAAGCGGGAATCCTGGCCGGATCGTCGAGCGGCACTCTGGTTGCGGCCGCGATCGAATACTGCCGCGAGCAAACCGCACCGAAGCGCGTCGTCACCCTGATCTGCGATAGCGGCAACAAGTACCTCTCCAAGATGTTCAACGACTACTGGATGCGCGACCAGGGCTATCTGCAACTTCCCAAATCGAACGACCTGCGCGACCTCATCATGCGCCGGCACCAGGATGGAGGAGTGATCACCGTCGGCCCCAACGACTCGCTGCTGACCGCCTATCAGCGCATGCGCATGGCCGACATTTCGCAGGTGCCGGTGATCGAGAACGGCAAAGCAGTCGGTATGTTGGATGAATCGGACGTGCTCATCGCGGTGCACACCGACGAACAGCGTTTCCGTGAACCGGTCCGCAGCGCCATGATTACCCGGCTGCGCACTCTTGCCGCCGACTCACCGCTCGAGACGGTGTACCAGATCCTGGGTGAAGGCCTGGTGGCGATGGTGGTCGACGGCGATGAATTCATCGGACTGATCACCCGCACCGACCTCCTGAACTTCATGCGCCGCCGTCTGCGTTAACTTGAATCATGAACAGCCGATTCGGAACGCTCGCCATTCACGCGGGTCAGGAGCCCGATCCTTCCACGGGCGCCATCATGACGCCGATCTACGCCACCAGCACGTACGTGCAGCAAAGTCCGGGTGTCCACAAAGGCTTCGAGTACTCCCGCAGCCAGAACCCTACCCGCTTTGCTTATGAGCGGTGTATTGCGGCACTCGAGGGCGGCGCCCGCGGATTCGCATTCGCTTCCGGTCTCGCCGCCACCGCCACTGTTCTCGATACCCTCGATTCCGGCGACCACGTGATCGCCGCGGACGACATGTACGGCGGCACGTTCCGCCTGTTCGAGCGCGTGCGGAAGCGGTCTGCGGGGCTGTCATTCAGCTATGTCGATATGTCCGATGCCCCCAGGCTCCAGGAACGCATTCGCGCCGCTGCCACGCCGCGCACCCGGCTCATCTGGATCGAGACGCCGTCCAACCCCATGCTGAAGTTGATCGACCTCGCGCGTGTGGCGGAGGTTGGCCGTTCCCTCGGGGCGGTGACGGTTGCGGACAACACCTTTGCGAGCCCGTATGTGCAGCGTCCCATCGAACAGGGCTTCGATATCGTCATGCACTCGGCAACCAAGTATCTCAACGGACACTCCGATGTCATTGGCGGGGTACTGGTGATTGGCGCCGGCGCGTCGGGCAACCAGGAACTCTCCGACCGCCTCGCGTTTCTGCAGAATGCCACGGGAGCCGTGCCCTCACCGTTCGATTCGTTTCTCGTCTTGCGAGGGCTCAAGACGCTCCACCTGCGCATGCGCGCGCATTGCGACAGCGCCCATCGTATGGCCGAAATGCTGGCCGCGCATCCCGCCGTCGAGAAGGTCATCTATCCCGGACTCGCGTCACATCCGCAGCACGAACTGGCTAAGAAGCAGATGCACGGCTTCGGCGGCATGATCACAATTCTCCTGAAAGGCGGCCTGGAAGAATCCCGGCGCTTCCTCGAGCGCTGCCGGATTTTCGCCCTGGCCGAGAGTCTCGGAGGCGTCGAGAGCCTGATCGAGCATCCGGCCATCATGACTCACGCGTCCGTGCCGCGCGAGCAGCGCGAACAGTTGGGAATCGCCGACAACCTGGTGAGGATTTCAGTCGGCGTGGAGGATGTGGAAGACCTGATCGACGATTTGAAACAGGCCCTCGGCTGAATCTGGCTGTCGTTCTTTCTCCGCCGGCGTTTCGGCCGGCAAAGAGGCACCTTAACACCGGAACGTCACACCTCCCAAACAGAAGCCTTAGCGCCGAGTATGAGAAACTGGCGGTTTCATGCACTTTTCCCGTCGTATAACCTTTTGGGTGGTGATCGGGTTGCTTGCAGTGCTGGTTCCGGCTGTTGCCCAGGTTCCTTCTTCTACCGTGCCGGGGTCTTCCAACCCGGGAATCCTGCCCGCCAAAGAGACCCTGGAATATACCGTCGAGTGGCGTCTCATGACCGCTGGACATGCCCGGCTCGAGTGGTATGCAACTGCGCCCAAAGCCCACATGGGATACGAGGCCAAGATTCATCTCGAATCGGCGGGGCTGGTCTCCAAACTCTACCGGGTGAACGACCTCTACACCGTCGAACTGACCCCCACTCTCTGCGCCGAGTCCACCGTCATGAATGCGCAGGAAGGCAATCGCCGCCGGGAAACGCGGGTGCAGTTTAACGCCGGTACCCGCAAAGCCACTTACGTGGAGCGCGACCTGGTCAAGAACAACATTTTTGCGCAGCGCGAGATCCAGATTCCCGGTTGCGTCTACGACGTCCTCGGCGGACTCTTTGCTCTCCGCGCTATCCGCCTCGAGCCCGGTCACGCCACCGAATTCCGCATGAGCGACGGCAAGAAAAGCGTGAATGCCAAAGTCGAAGCAGAGAAGCGCGAAGAGATCAAGACTGAAGCCGGCACCTTCAAGACCATTCGCTATCAGGCGTATCTATTCAACGACGTTCTGTTTCGCCGCAACGCGCATTTGTTGATCTGGCTTTCCGATGACGCCCGCAAGATCCCCGTCCAGATCCAGATCAAAATGCAGATCGCCATCGGTACCATCACGTTCAAGCTTTCGAAGGAGGAAAAATGATCCGACTGTCGGTCGCTCTGCTTACCGCAGGCGCCATGTTTGCGCAGGCCCCTCCGCCCCAGGCGGCCCAAACGACCCAGGCAGCACCAGTTCCCACTCGGCTCACCGGTCAGCAGGCTGCCGAGATGATTGGCCGTAGTTTGCAATTGATGGAGTCCACCGCAACCGTCCTTCCCAGCCTCAAGGGTTCGAGCGTTTCTCTCGTGGCCGACGCGCGCGCAGCGGTTGAGGATCTGCAGCGCACCCCCGGCAACGCCGCGCACACCTATCACTTCATGAACGACCTCCGGGCCTATATTCAGCTCGCCGACCTTCTTCCTCAACCGGCCGACATGCCGCAGGAAGGCGTTCGCCAGCTGACCGAACTGCGCGCCAACGTCAATCTGCTCGAATCGTACTTCCGCCAGTTGCTCATCACCAAGGAAACGCAGCTGCGCAATCCGGATCGCGATAATTTGCGCCGCTACGCTGCCGCCAACCAGAGCATGCAGGCCGCCACGCCCGGGCGTGTTGTCTTCTTTGGCGACTCCATCACCGACGGATGGCGCCTCAACGAATACTTTCCCGGAAAGGATTTCGTGAATCGTGGAATCAGTGGACAGGTCACCGGAGAGATGCTGGGACGCATGCAGGCGGACGTGATCAACCTGAAGCCCCGCGCCATGATCCTGCTCGCGGGCACCAACGACCTGGCGCGCGGCACCGACGTACGCACCGTCGAGAACAACATCATGATGATCGCCGAGCTCGCCAAGACCAACAACATCAAGCTCCTCCTCTGCTCCATCCTGCCGGTAAGCGACTATCACAAAAGTGAGAATCCGCGCTTTGAAATGACCAAGGTTCGCGACCCGGCCAAAATCCGCGAAGTGAATTCGTGGATGCAGAGTCTGTGCAAGAGTGCCTGGTGCAACTACGTGGATTATTTTTCAGCCATGGTGGACTCCGCCGGAATGCTTCAGTCGGATCTGGCCGACGACGGACTGCACCCCAACGCGAAGGGCTACCGCATCATGGCGCCCATCGCGCAGAAATCCATCGAGGAAGTCATTCATCCGGCCGCGCCGACTGCGGCGCCTCCGCCGGCTGAGAAGAAGCGCAATCTGAATCCTTTCAGCAAGCAGTGATAGCATGCGCAACAACGGTGCGGCCCTCGCCCGTTCGCGCCAAGGAGCCCAAAACAAGTGAAATTCGGAGTCAACCTTTTCATCTGGACCGCTAATTTCGATGCGTCCCATCTCCCTCTGCTTCCACGGATCAAAGCGGCCGGTTTCGACGGCGTGGAGATTCCCATGTACCGCGGACGTGAATTCGCCGTCGCGGACGTTCGCCGCGGTCTTGCCGATAACGGCCTGGAGTGCACCATCTGCTCCATTCTCGTGGATGGTTTGAGCATGATTTCGGACGATGCTTCGATCCGTGCGAAAGCCGTGGAGCAGGTCAAAGAGAACATCGCCACAACCGCGGAGTGCGGGGGGAAAGTCATCGCCGGTCCTATTTATTCGCCCGTCGGCTATCTTGCCGGTCGCCGCCGCACCAACGACGAATGGAAGCGAGCCGTGGATTGCTGGCAGCAGCTCGGACCCTCGCTCGCATCCCACGGCGTCACCGTGGCGCTCGAACCGCTCAATCGCTTCGAGACCTTCTTCCTCAACACCGCCGCCGATAGCGTTCGTTTCTGCGACGAAGTCAATCATCCAAACGTCGGTATCCTGTTCGATACCTTCCACGCCAACATCGAAGAGAAGGACATCGCCGCCGGGTATCGAACCGTTGGCAAACATCTCAAACATGTCCACACTTGCGAGAATGATCGGGGCACGCCGGGCAGCGGACACATCGAATGGGGACCCGTGTTCAAAGCCATCCGCGAGATGGGTTACGACGGCTGGCTAACCATCGAGAGCTTTGGCTCGAATCTGCCGGAGATCGCGGCTGCGGCGGCCATCTGGCGCGACCTCGCTGCCAAGTCGGAAGACATCGCCTTCGACGGACTGAAGTTCATCAAACAGGCCGCGGCAGGCAAGTAGGTGGCACACCGGCTCATCCGCGTCGTGAACGCGCTCATCGCGCTGGCAGTGTTGCTCTTGATTGCCGGTGTCTATTGGTACTTGTGGCGGCCGCTCCCCGAGACGGGTGGGACGCTCCAGGCCTCGGTCTCAGACGTAGTCACGGTGGAGCGCGACGCACTCGGCGTGCCGCACATTCACGCCCGGAATCTTGACGACGCGTTGTTCGCGCAGGGCTACGTCACCGCGTCCGAGCGTATGTGGCAGATGGAAAGCCTGCGCCGTCTGGCAGCCGGAGAGTTGTCCGAAGTGGTTGGGCCGGTTGCGTTGCCCATCGACCGCGACTCGCGAAGGCTGCGTCTGCGCCGGACCGCGGAAGAGATCTACACATCGTTATCACCCGACGCTCGAGCTGCTTTCGCGGCGTACGCGAGGGGCGTAAACCACTACATCGCGTCGCATCACGGCAACTACTCGTTCGAATTCGCGGCGCTCGCCATCGACCCCGCGCCGTGGACTGAGGTCGACACGCTGCTCATCGGCCTGCAGATGTACCGCACGCTCACCAATTCGTGGGAAGACGAGTTGCAGAAGCGCAGCATGCTCATCTCGGGCAACCCCGCGAAGGTACAGTTGCTCTGGCCCGCTCGCGGCGGCCGCGAGATTCCGCCGGGCGCCGACATTCCGGGATCGAACGGCTGGGCAGTCAGCGGCGCCCACACCGCGTCCGGCAAGCCGCTGCTTTCGAACGATATGCACCTCGAGTGGAGCCTGCCCGGCATCTGGTTCATGGCGCATCTCGAAATCCCCGGCATGAACGTGTCTGGTGTGACGCTGCCCGGCGTCCCGGGGGTCATTGCCGGGCACAACGATCGCATCGCCTGGGGGGCGACCAACCTCGGTTTCGACGTTGAGGACCTGTATATCGAGCAGTTGAATCAGCAGACCGGCCGCTATCTCTTTCAGGGCAAGGTAGAGCAGGCGCGACGCGAAGTCGAATTGATTCGCATCAAGGGGAAGCCCACCGAAGAGATCGTCCGGTTGGTCACCCGTCATGGTCCGATCATCGTGTCCGACCAGAAGGAACAGCTGTCGTTCAAGTGGATCGCGGCTCAACCGGGCCTGTTCGAATTTCCATTTCTCGATATCGACCGCGCGCACAATTGGACCGAATTCGTCGCCGCGCTCCGCCGTTATCCTGGCCCGGGGCAAAACTTCGTGTACGCCGACGTCGACGGCAATATCGGTTATCAGGCCGCGGGCAAACTGCCCATCCGCAAGAACTACAACGGCGACGTCCCCGTCGATGGATCGTCAGGGAATTTCGAATGGGAAGGTTACATCCCGTTCGAGGAACTGCCCAGTGCCTACAACCCGCCGGGTGGCTACATCGTATCGGCCAATCAAAACCCCTTTCCCGCGAATTATCCTTACCATGTGAATGGAAAGTTTCCGCCGGAGTATCGGGCCGGTGAGATTCTCGATCTGCTGCGCGCAACAAAGAAGTTGACACCGCAGGATGCCCTCCGGATTCAGAAGGACGTGTACTCGGGATTCTCCGACTACCTTGCGAAACAGTTGATCCAGGCCGTCGATCGGCGAAAAGCTACCAATCCCGCCTTCACCGATGCCATTGCCATGCTGCGAAAGTGGGATGGGCAGATGGACAAGGATCGTGCCGAGCCGCTGATCGTAACGCTGGCATTTCAATACTTCCGTAAGTTCGTTGGCGATAGCGCTTCGCCTGGTAAGGGGCCGATTTACGAGACACTGCTCTCCATCTCGGTGCTGCGGAACCTGCTCGAACAGAGGCCTCCGGGATGGTTCGACGATTGGGACAAGACGCTCGAGAAATCGTTGGCTGACGGGCTCGATGAAGGCCGCCGCATGCAAGGCGACACGATTTCGAAATGGCGATATGGGTTGTACCTGCAGGTGCAGATCAATCATCCGATCGGCCATAATCTGCCGCTGGTCGGAAAGTACTTCGATATCGGCCAGGTCCAGATGAGCGGAAGTTCGACCACGGTGAAGCAGACGTCCCGCCGCCTCGGCCCGTCGATGCGGCTCAATGCGGATCTCGCGGATTGGGACAACTCCTTGCTGAATATCCCGATCGGCCAATCCGGACATGTTCTTTCATCGCACTACAAAGACGAATGGAAGAACTATTACGATGGGAAGAGTTTCCCCATGCAATTCAAGAAAGTAGAAGCAAAGAGCGTATTGAAGATCGAGCCCAAATGAAATGTCGCGTCTCCTCCTCATATGCCTGTTCGCTCCATGCCTGATGGCCGCTACTGACTTCGACCAGGCTCAGGCCGCGCGTTTCGCCAAAATGGCGCTCGACTGCGTGCACAAAGAGTACCCCAACAAGATCGCGCACCAGTTGAACTCCGACGCCGACGTGAAACCGCCGCGGGAGTTGACCCCAGCCTTCTACGGCTGCTTCGACTGGCACTCCACCGTCCACGGCCACTGGCTGCTGGCCCGCCTCACGCGACTGTTTCCGCAAGCCCCATTCGCTTCCGACGCCCGAGGTGCGTTGGCGCGCAGCCTCACCCCGGCCAATATCGCGCAGGAGGTCAAGTACCTGAACGCGGAAGGCAGAGGCACCTTCGAGCGCCCCTACGGACTCGCATGGCTGCTCCAACTCAGTGCCGAATTGAAGGAGTGGAACGACCCCGACGCACGTCGCTGGGCCACCACGCTGGCGCCGCTTGAGAAAGCTGTGGTCGCGCGACTTTCCGTATGGCTGCCCAAGCTTTCGCGCCCTGTCCGCGTCGGCGAGCACGGCAATACTGCGTTCGGCATGGGCCTGATGCTGGACTACGCACGCGTAGCCGGAAACAAGGAATTCGGCGCCCTCGTCGAATCACGAGCGAAAGACTACTACCTCAAAGATCGCAATTGCCCCCTCTCCTACGAGCCCTCAGGTGAAGATTTCCTCTCTCCCTGTCTCGCTGAAGCCGACGTCGTACGTCGTATCCTGCCCAACGCGGAATTTGCCAAATGGCTCACAGGCTTCCTGCCGAGCATTGAGATGGAGCCCACCTACGTCACCGACGTGACGGACGGCAAGCTCTATCACCTCGCCGGACTGAATCTGAGCCGAGCCTGGATGCTCGAAGGAATCGTATCGAAGCTGCCCGAAACTGACCCGCGCCGCAAACCTCTGACAGCCCTGTCGGCCAAACTCCGACAAGCCGGCCTCGCGAGCATCAAAAGCGAGCACTACGAAGGCGGCCACTGGCTCGGCAGCTTCGCGGTCTACCTGGTAAGCGGCCGGGGACTTAGATAGCGCCCAGGCACTCCTCCAGCACGTCCATTGCGAAGTCGGCCTGGTCGCGACTGATCGTCAGCGGAGGACTCAGCCGCAGCGTATTGTCCCCGGCTCCCAACACCAGCAACCCGCGCTCAAACGCCATCTGGATGATCCGCTCCCGCTCCTCGACGGCCTTCTCTTTCGTCCCCTGATCCCGCACCAGTTCGATGCCGATCATCAGTCCCAGGCCTCGCACATCGCCGACCAGCCGGAAACGCGCCGGCCAGCTATCCATGCGCGCCCGCATATGCGCTCCCACGGCCGCCGCATTTTCCATCACCTCGCGCTGCAGCAGCTCGATCGTCGCAATGGAAGCCGCGACCGACACCGGGTTTCCTCCAAATGTCGACGCATGGGCTCCCGGCGGCCAGTTCATGACCTCCGCGTTGGCGATTGTCGCGCTCAGCGGCAAGCCGCTGGCGATTCCCTTCGCCACGGTCATGATGTCCGGATTGGCTTCGAAATGCTCCGAGGCCCACATCTTGCCGGTACGCCCCATCCCCGACTGCACTTCGTCGAAAATCAGCAGGATATTGTTTCGCTTCGCCACCGCCGCCAGTTCATCGAAGAACTTGCGCGGTGGCACGATGTATCCGGCTTCGCCCTGCACCGGCTCGATCACGATCGCCGCCGTCTCCTGCGCCGGCAGAATCGTCTTCAAGAGTTGGTCCTCGATGGCCTTCGCGCACTCCACGCCGCAACTGTCCGGCGACTTGCCGTACGGACACCGGTAGCAGTATGGATAAGGCAGATGGTGCACGCCGGGCATGAACGGACCGAATCCCGCACGCTGCACTGGACGCCGCGACGTCAACGCCAGCGACCCGAGCGTACGACCGTGGAAGCAGCCGAAGAACGCGATGAACTTATCGCGACCGCTGTGATACCGCGCCAGTTTCAGGGCCGCTTCCATTGCCTCCGTTCCCGAATTGCCGAAGTACACACGGCGCGCCTGGTTTCCCGGAGCGAGCCCCGCCAGCATTTCCGCAAGCTGCACCATGTTCTCGTAATAAAAATCGGTGCCTGACATGTGAATCAGGCGCGCTGCCTGCTCCTGAATGGCGCGCACCACGTGCGGATGGCAATGCCCGGTCGCGACCACCGCAATTCCGGCGTTGAAGTCGAGAAACCGGTTGCCGTCGACGTCGGTGACCATCGCCCCCTCGGCATGGTCGATCACCAGTGGATAGGGTCGCGTATAAGAGGGCGAAAGAACGCGCGCGTCGCGTTCCACAATCTGGCGCGCACGAGGCCCCGGCAGCTCCCCGGCAATAAAGGGTAGCCCCGGCCGCACCGCATCAAGCGTGGGCATGGATGAACTCCTGTTCTGATTCTGAAAGTCGGACGAGGGAAGGCCGCGGGGACGCCGCGTTAGTCGGAGCCGAAGAGACTCGGGCGGGCAGAGGATGGTAGAACTGGGACCACCATGCCTCGATTATACTCGTTCCCGGCCTTCACCACAGGCCTTCGCGCGTGTACGGTCGGGCCCACAGCGTGACGTGAAGTTGGACGGTCTTCGCCCACGCCTGCTCCAACCTGACCAACTCGTCGCCGGAGATGCCACTCTCGACGAAGAATCTCCGGGAGGTCGCCGTGACGATTGCCACGAATGCCAGCAGAAACCGCAGCGGCACTACCGGCGCAGTCTGCGCATGGTCCGTCCGGTTCTTCTTCTCCGGCGTATGCCGCAGTCCGATCTCTTCCTGGTAGTCGAGCCACGCCTGATCGTGCGGACGGAAGCACGAGTCAGTCACCCATTGCACAAAACGTCTTTTCACGCTGGCTTTGTAGTTTTCATCGGGTTTGCCGTCCGGACCGAAGAACCATTTCGCCAGATGTTGATGTTTGCCGATGACCGCGCGCCACGCGTCCACCATCTGCTCGGCTTTGTCGCGAAAGATTTCGCCATGCGCCTGCAACACCCGGGCGTCCGCGTCGCTCCAGCCGGCGGCCATCTCGATTTGCCGCAGGTCTTCTAGCGAAACAGGCGAATGTGCTACACGCTGTCCGTAATCGTAACCTGGGATTGCCATATCCCATGGACTGCATGCCGGTTGCCAGTGTGACTCTCAGTAAACGCGGGCGCCCGCTCCGAGCGCAGGTTGTCGAATCTCCAGGCAGCCTTTACCGGTGGGCAAAACCTTGCCTGGATTCAGACGGTTGTCGGGATCGAACAGCCGCTTGAACCTCCCGATCATGTCCAGCGTATCGGGACTGAACAAGTGTGCCATCATCTCGTTCTTCTCCATCCCGACCCCGTGTTCGCCGGTAATGGAGCCGCCTACTTTGATGCAATACTCGAGGATCTCCTCGCCCGCTGATTTGGCCTTCTCCAGGTCGCCCGCTTTGTGCAGATCGAACAGAATGATCGGATGCATGTTGCCGTCGCCGGCGTGAAAGATGTTGCTGATGCGCAACCCGTACTTCTCTCCTACTTTGCCGATGTGCCGCAGCGTTGGCGCGATTTGCGTGCGCGGCACTACGCCGTCCTGCACATAGTACGAAGTGCTAACCCGCCCGACAGCGCCAAAGGCGTTCTTGCGACCCTTCCACAACAGGTCGCGCTCCTCCGCATTCTTCGCCACGCGAAACTCGCGCGCATGGCAATGGGTGCAGACCTCGCGGATCTGCTCCACCTGCTCTTCCACACCCTCCACCAGGCCTTCCAGTTCGATGAGCAAGACCGCAGCGGCATCCGGCGGATATCCGGCGTGGGTCGCCGCCTCCACCATCGCGAGCATCTCCCCGTCCAGCATCTCCACGGCTACAGGAGTGATAGCCCGCGCCGTGATCTCCGCCACCGTATCGGCGCAATGATCGGGCGTATCGTAAATCGCCAGGATTGTTTTTACCATTTCGGGTTGACGCATCAGACGCACGATGACCTTGGTCACCAGCGCCATGGTCCCTTCCGACCCCGTCAGCAGCCCCGCCAGATCGAGGCCCGGCAGATCCTGCTCTTTCCCGCCGATGGTGTACACCTTCGCGTCCGGCATGACGAATTCCAGGCCCAGCACGTGATTCGTCGTCACCCCGTACGCCAGCGTGTGTGGACCACCCGCGTTCTCGGACACGTTGCCGCCGATGGTACATGCGCGCTGGCTTGACGGATCCGGCGCGTAAAAATACCCGCTCGGCTGGACCGCGAGTGTAATGTCGAGATTGATGACGCCCGGCTGAAGCACCGCGCGCTCGTTGTCCAGGTCGATCTCGAGGATCTTGTTCATCCGCGAGAACCCGATGATCACCCCGCCAGCTCGCGGAATCGCCCCGCCGCTCAGGCCGGTCCCCGAGCCTCGCCCCACGATCGGAATACTGTACTTGCCGGTGATCTCGACGATCTTGACCACATCTTCGGTGGTGCGCGGGAAAAGCACCATCGCCGGACGCGCCTTATCCACGCTGCCGTCGTATTCGTAAAGTGCGAGATCTTCGGGACGGTCGAGATAACCTTTCGGTCCGACCGCGGCGATCAGTTCGTCACGGGCTTTGGGCGGTAGTTTCTCAAAGGAGGGACTGGACATGGGTCACCATACGTTCGTCCATCCAGTTTGTACTGCTGATGATCTTTTCCACAACTCGCCCGTTGCGATCGATGATGTAGCTCTCAGGAAATTGCACGGTTCCGTACCGTCGGTTGATGTCCTGCGATGGGTCGCGCGCGGTCGTGATGGCCACTTTGTTGACGGCGAGAAAATCGCGATACAACTTCTCGTCCTTGTCCACGCTCACCGCCAGTACGACCAGCCCTTTCGGTCCGAGCGTTCGCTGCAGCGCATCGAGCGAAGGCAGTTCCTCCCGGCACGGCGGGCACCACGTCGCCCAGAAGTTCAGGACCAGCAGCTTACCGCCGAAATCGGCCTGGGTGTATTTGCGGCCGTTGTCCGCCTGGATCTTGAAATCCGGGGCCTTGTCGCCTACCTGAACAACAGTCTCGTACAACGGTGAATAAATGGCATACACGAGGAGCAACACCATGACGCCCATGGCGATCTGAATATAACGGTCGAGGGTAAGCTTTGACATCTCTACTCTGATTGTAATCGGGCCGCCGATTCTCTAAAGCTATCGTTCAATACTTGCTTCGATACGTCTTTTCCTGCAGTTCCAGCTTTTTCCGGGCGGAGGAAACGGCCGGCGTTACCTTCCACGGACTCATTTGACGCGTGAGGAAGCTCAAACCATCCCTGATTCTCGGCGGCATGCTAGGTCCCACGTGATCGGCACCACGGACCAGGCGGTACTCATGCAAAATCTGCCGGTCATACAAAATCCGATGCAGAAACTCGGCCGCTTCCTGGAGATGATACGAGTCCTCGTCGCCTGCGTCGACGTAAATGCCCAATCGCGAATCGCGAATCTTTGCAGCATTCGCAATCGCCATATTCGCCGGATTGTTAGCCTGCCAGTACGCTTCATCGACCGGGCTACCAAACATCGACTCCATCAACGCATCCGACCGCCAGAAACGATTCCGCGGCTTCACATCGGCCCACTTGAGCCCCGGGTCGATGCCCGGTTCCAGCGCGACGACCGCCCCCACACGTTCCGGATGCCGGAATGCCATGCGCAGCCCGCCCATTCCTCCCATCGAAATGCCGAACAGGAAGAGACCCGAGCGATCGCGCGAAACCGCGTACTGCTCCCGGATGTGGTCCACCAGGGCGAACAGCACGAGTGTTTCCCATTTCTGCGACCCGTCCTTCCAGTCCATGTAGAAGGAACGACCCGCACTAGGCGTAACCACCACCATCTTGGGCAGCGTTCCGTCGCGCCACATCTGTTCGAAGATCGGCTGTTGCTGCGCGAGGAAACTGGTGTCCCCGCCGCCGCCATGCAGCGCCACCAGCAGAGGCAGCTTCACGCCCGCCGCATCGTAACCGTCGGGCAGCAGCACGGAATAAGGCACCGGGTGAGGAACCAGCTTGGTCGTGAGTGTGCCGTTGACCAGTTTCCCAGCCCACGCCGGCGAGCTGAACGCCAGAAACGCGATGCACGCCACTGCCGAGACGGACACATTCATACGGCAGATTCTATCGGATTCGCGACCCCTTTGACTTGTTCAAAGATGTGCTCGAATTGTGCCGTGATCTTCGCGATATCGAATTTCTCGTCGGCATAGCGCAAAGCGTTCGAACCACAAAGCTCCCTCAACGAAGCATCCCGGTACAACCGATCCGCCGACGCTACGAAGCCCTCTTCGTCATCGGGAGCCACCACCACGCCGGTGGCGTTCCGTTGCACGATTCGAGCCGCCAGATTCCGGGCCGGCACCGCCAGCAACAGCGGACGACCGGCACAATGGTACGTCAGCACCTTCGATGGCACCGAGAATTCGCCCGACTCTTCGCCCAGCAGCGCAAGCAGCACACTCGCCGATGCCAGCGCCTGCGGCAGTTCGCTGAACGGTTGCAGCGGGAGCGCCCGGATATTGGGCCGCGGCTTCCCGGCAAGTTGTGCCTTGATCCAATCTGCGCCAAGCCCCTCGGAGATCACCACCAGGATGGCGTCCGGACGATTGGCAAATGCATCCGCCAGCCGCACCAGCATCGCGGGATTGTGCTTCATTCCGATCGTGCCCGAATACAGGAACACGAACTTGCCCGCGAGTCCGTGGCGGCGCGACCACGCATTGTCCTGCGGCCACTCCCGAACCTCGTCGCGGGGCGCCCAGTTCTCGATCGTAAAAGACCGCTCGGGCACCACGCCCCATCGTTCGAGAATCGGCTGAAAGTCCGGGCTGATCGACACGACGGCGGCGCTCTCGCACAATAGTCGCCGTTCCGCCCGTTCATACCAACTGGCAATCCAGGATGAGAATGGAATGGACTTGCGCCTCAGCAAACTCCGCATGGCGATGCTGTAAATATCCTGCAGCCAGAAAACGATGGGGATGCCTGCCTTTTTCAGGTGCAAATGAATGATGTTTTGAGCATCGATCGGGGTATTGCTGGCCACTACAATATCCGGCGCGAACTCAAGAATACTCTCGGCCGCATATTCCCCATAGCGGCCCTCATCCAGGCGGCGTTTAATCAGATTGTATTTCTCGAACGGACGGTCGAAACGAAGCCCGCGGACCGCAAATCCCCGCGGATCGTCCGCGGAGTGGTGCACGTTCCCTCGCGGCGACTGAAAGGAATCGAAATAGAGGTGAAGCACCTCGTGGCCCCGTCGCGCTAACTCACGGCTGAGCTGAACTTGAAAAGGATGTCCGGAGACATCATGTATGACAATCCGCAACTTTCAGTCTACTAATTGTGCGGATATCGGATTGCATTCGTATAGCGATTAAACGTTACCGGCTACTCCGGGGTGGAATTCTCAGGTTCGAAAACCGCACTCTTCACCTTTTCCGCCAGTCGCGCCGAAGTATACGGCTTCTGAATGAACCCCGCGAGAGACATCCCGGCAAACCGGCGCACCGCCTCCGATTCATTGAATCCGCTGCTGAGAATCACTCGCACTTCTTCATTGATGCTCCGAAGACCGTGCAACGTGTCCTCCCCGCTCATCACGGGCATGGTCAGATCGAGCAGTACCAGGGAAATCTGATCCGCGTGCGCCTCGAAGATCTCGATTGCCTGCTGCCCATTTTCCGCCGGCAGCACGTGATATCCGAAATGCTCCAGGACGTTTCGTGCCGCGGTCCGTACCATATCGTCGTCATCGACAACCAGAATCGTCCCCCTGCCTCCCAAGCTCGACACCGCCGGGGCTACAATCTCCACCGCAGCACCCTCAGGTGCCTTCCATGAAGGCAGGTAAATGCGGAACGTCGTGCCTTTGCCCACTTCACTGGAAACGCAAAGTCCGCCCTGATGCCCGTTAACGATCCCAAGGGAAGCCGCCAGGCCCAGCCCGCGGCCGGTGAATTTAGTCGTGAAAAATGGATCGAAGATCCGCGAAAGCACCGTTTTGTCCATCCCGCATCCGGTATCCGCGATCTCGCAGTAAACGTATTCGCCGGGCTTCAAATCCTTATTTCCGACCATTCCTGCAATCTCATCCGCGTTCAGCTCGTATGTCCCTGTGGCAATCGAAAGCGTACCGGTATCGTCACCGATGGCTTCGGCTCCGTTGATGATTAAGTTCATCAGCAACTGCTGCATTTGTCCGGCATCGGCTTCCACCATCGATACTTCCCTTAGCTTGAGCCGGAGCGAGACTGTTCGTGGAATTGATATCCGTACCAGCTGTGTCACTTCGTCGATCAGCTTGGAAAGATTGATCGGCTGGATCAGAAACCGCCCCTTGCCGGCATACGCGAGCAACTGGCGCGTCAGATCCGCAGCGCGCTCCGACGCTTGCGAGATATCCTTCAGTCGTTCGCGCAGCGGACTCCATCCTGGCAGCGTATCGAGTGCCAGGCTGGCGTTTCCCAGGATGCCCGTCAGCAGGTTATTGAAGTCGTGCGCAATCCCGCCCGCCAGCACCCCAAGGCTCTGCAGCTTCTGGTTGTGCAGCAGCTTGGCCTGGAACAGGCGCGCGTCGTACTCCATGCGCTTCTCGTCGGTGATGTCCGCGACGATGGACGACAGGAGCTGGTCGTCATTTTCCTCATACAGGTTTACGCGAGCGCGGGCTGGAAAAGTGGATCCATCCTTCCGCAGATTCATGGTTTCGCCTTCCCAGGAACGCCTCTGCAATGTATTCTCGCGAATTGCCGCCGCGACATCAGTCTGTTCTTCGCAGTTTCCGGCGAAGATTTTTTCCAGCGGCGCACCGTCCAGCTCGCCGGGTGGATACCCGTGCATTTCGTTGAATGCCAGGTTGGTGGCAAGAATGCGTCCGGTCGACACCGATGAGATGCTGAACCCCTGCTTCATCGTCGCGATCACCTGCTCCAGTCTGCGGCGCGCGGCATCGGATTGCACCCTGTCCGTGACATCGCGCAAGACATAGATCTGGCCGAACCCGGCGACGCCCGTGGTGAAGCGTTCGAGAACACGGTCGTGCTTGTCGGTCACCGTATCGGAATCTGTCGTTTGATGACCGGGCCATCCGATCCACTGCAACACCGATTCCGAACGCGTTCGAGGTGGATTGCCCAGCAGTTTCACCGCGGCTTGATTCACCAGACGCACCATGCCGGCGGCGTCAACCAAAATGATGGGCCTCGGAGATGGCGTCCTGTACGGCGTGCAGTAGCGCGTTGTGTTCCGTGAGCCGCGCTTTCTCCTTCGTCAAGCGCTCCGCTGTTTCCGGCAGCCGGACATACTCCGCGGCTTTCGGTATCAGCGCAATCGCAGTGAGCAGCGAAGTCGACGCCGTTCCCACATTCCACCAGCCCTTTAACCAGTAAAGCGGATGCCAGATCGAAATGATGTCGAGTATGTGCCCACCACCACAGAATGCGATGAACATACCGAACAGAATTAAGAGCGGCCGTATCGCGACGGGGTCTCCTTTGCGTCCCGCAATGACGAAGAGCGCTGCGGGGATCGAATAGTATGCAATTGCAACCGCGGCATCCGTCGCTACATGCAGGAAAATCAGCTGAGGATTCCAGGTCATACACCAGCCGTGAGGCATGAAGATGGTGTGATTCATAACGCGTCGACTTCCAAGTCTCGCATGGTTGATGTATAGCAAATGGAACGCGCCTGAGTGCAGCTGTCGTTTGATGTTGGAGAACGCACGAAACGACTGAGTACAAGGCAGTTAATGCGCTTCCGAAGATTGACACGAGCTTCGAAAGGCTTCACCATGGGGTTGTAAACGTGAGCGCGGCGAAGGTTCGGTAATCGTCCTGCTTCTGCCTTGAGCGTTCGGAAGATCCCCACTCGGCGTTTACGCGGTTGCGCGATTGAAAATGCGAAACCGTCAAGGAGAGCAGAAGTTGAAACGGTTATACGTTGGCAATCTTCCCTATCGGGCGACCGAAGCGGATCTCACGGCTTGGTTTCAGCAACAGGGTGTTTCGACGGGCGCGGTCAGCGTAATGCGAGATCGATTCTCGAATGAATCGCGCGGATTCGGCTTCGCGGAAGTCGATGATGCCGATCTGGAGCACGCAGTTGAAGCATGCAATGGAAAACAATTCATGGGTCGGGCGCTCGTTATTAACGAAGCGCGGCCCATGGAAAAGGGCGGTGGTGGAAGACGCACGCGATCCAGCGGCGGCGACCACGAATAACCGCTCATAATTTCCGGGTCTGAAAGGCTCGTCTACCACTTTTCCGCAGCTCGGAAATTCAAGCGCTGGATATGTTATCCTGCGCCGGTATAAAGGGAGACGAGTATGGAACGAAAAAAGGCATCCGACTACCCGCAGGAACTGCTTGACCTTTTTGATCTCTACGTCCACGGCGACATAGATCGGCGCGGTTTCCTCGAAGGTGCGAAGAGGTTCGCCACCGGCACCCTTACCGCGACTGCAATCTGGGAGAGCCTCCGCCACAACTATGCGTGGGCCGAGCAGGTACCCAAGAACGACAGTCGTATCAAAACCGAATCCGTCACGGTCGATTCGCCCAAAGGCAACGCCAATATCAAGTGTTACCTTGCGCGTCCGGCAGATGGCGGCAAGTTCCCGGTCGTGCTGGTGGTCCACGAAAACCGTGGCTTAAATCCTTACATCGAAGACGTAGCGCGCCGTTTGGCAGTCGCTAAATTCATCGCCCTCGCCCCCGATGGATTGACCAGCGTTGGTGGTTATCCCGGAAGTGAAGAAAAGGGTGTCCAACTTTTTGGCACTGTCGATAAACCGAAGATGACCGAGGATTTCCTGGCCGCGGCGCAATGGTTGAAGGCACGTCCTGATTCCAACGGGAAACTCGGCGTAGTCGGCTTCTGCTTCGGCGGAGGCATGGCGAATTCTCTCGCGGTTCGAATGGGTTCGGACCTCAATGCCGCGGTACCCTTTTACGGCAACCAACCGCCTGCCGCGGAAGCCGCCAAGATCAAGGCACCTCTCATGCTGCACTATGCGTCGCAGGATGCCCGTATCACCGGCAACTGGCCCGCGTGGGAAGAGGCGCTCAAAGCTAATCACGTGAACTATCAAGGTTACGTCTATGAAGGCGCACAGCACGGCTTCCATAACGACACGACCCCCAGGTACGACGAGGCCGCGGCGAAACTGGCATGGCAGCGCACCATCGACTTCTTCAACAAAAACCTGCGAACGTAGCCCGAGCTTTAGCCGGCCGAAAAATAAATACGAGAATTTTCCCACTTCCGGCCGACTAATATACCGAGATCAAGCGCAAGGTTGACTGCTCCCCCGCGGTCCTCGCGCAACAATTTGCCGGTCTCAATTTGCCAGGCTGAGCGCCCGAAAACGGACGCCAGCCTGATTTTTTTACCCTCGCAGAGCTGTGCCCCTGCGTAGAACCGCCTTCGGTCCCCAGGCGCCAGGCACCCAGAAGTCCTGCCATTGCAACTTACACTCCTGCACCATGCGAATCCCGTATTCGCAGCGTCGCAGCTCCGATGGGTTCGCATTGTTGGTCCCGAACGTGAACTTGCACCCGGCGTCCTTCGCTACCCGGACGAAGTTGGCACTGGGAATCTTGTAGCGATCGTTCAGCTCGATCGCTACGCCGTTCCGTGCGGCGGCCGACGCGACCTTCTTCATGCGTTCCTCGGTCCACATCGTGTCGTATTCGCCCGCAATCACCGGGGGAAGATAGGTAGCGTTGACATAGATATCGACCGGCTCATGCTCCAGGATGCCGACCGTTCGTTCCACCAGCGTATCCATGAATTCCCGCGTATCGGCGATCTTGCCCAATTCTTCCGGTATCCACAGTCGTAGACGCTTTCCGTGGTTGTCGGTCCAGGTCATGGAATCCGTGAACACGTAGTCGAACAGGGCGACGGTCTCGCGCGAGAACATTTGCAGCCACTCGCGTCCTTCCGCCTGCATCGCCACGAAGCAGGGCTGGCCTTTCATGCGATCCACGAACTCACGCGCCGCCCGATCGTCCTGCACGGGATTGAATTTTCCGCAGTTGATGGCGATGCCGTACTGTATGCCGTCCCGCCGCGACCGGGCCAGCGCCTGCTCGAGCGTCAGTCCCTCCTTCAGATGAACGTGATAATCGACCATCGGCAAATTATGACGGCCGAGGCTCATAATCTGCCGGTACGTTTCATCCACCACCGGCGCCTCGCCGGGAGTCGGCACATCGTCAGGCAGAGGACGGACGCGGACGCTGCGGAACAAAGCTCGTGACCCGTCGTTATGACATTGCAGCGCGAACGTGCCGCGATCGAGGAACCGTTGCGTCTCCGCTGCCTCCGGAATGATCGGAGGAGTAGGCTCGACATAGTCGACCACCAGCATCCCGTTGAGACGGATCTGAATGTTCTTGCCGCGCACTGCGACATGCATCTTGAACCACTGGTCGTCTGCTATGAATTGCTTGTAGACATTGCGAATGCCATAAAGCGAGCCGGTCTTCTTGCGCTCGCGATACGAACCCTCGCCGCTGGCGGTATTGTTGATCTGGATTTCAAACCCTTTGATCGGGAATCCTTTTTCCTGATACGCGGTGTGAAAGTAAACTCCGGAGTTACAATCGTGGCGCGCGATGCATTCCACTTCCAGTTCGAAGTTCTTGAAGTTGGCCTGATTCACCGGACCTGTGTAGAAGAGATGAGACCGTGGTCCGTCGGCGGCCAGGTTGCCGTCGATAATCTTCCAGGACGCCTGATTCTCACTGGGGCGCCAGTTGTCGAGGTTGCGGCCGTTGAACAGATCGATCCATGGCTGGTCGGCGTGGAGGAGTCCGGCAGAGGCAACAGCTCCCACAAATGTCCGTCTGGTCATGAGCCAAGTTTATGCCATGCTCCAGTCAGGCACAGCCGGCTATTGACGAACGTAACGGGTCCAACCCTTGGCCGAAGGTGTAGCTTTTCCATCCGCGTGCTCCTCGTTCTGCGTCTCCTCCAGCATTTGCCCAAACGAGATGGCACGATGTTCGGCCAACAGATCGGAGATATAGCGCGTGGGAGTCGCAAGCATGACATCGGTTTGTCCGACTTTCCGACGGGTGGTGAGGCCGATGACGCGGCCATGTTCGCTGATGACCGGGCAGCCATCCGGAGACCGCACGCTGATCTGCATCAGGTCGACTCCGCCGATTGCCCGCCTCGTTCCTATGGTGCCCCGTCCCGCCTCATCCCCTGGCTGCAGGACGACGACGTTATCTCCCTCTTCGACGACGTCTCCCGCTCCTGTCTCCAATGCCGGAAGGTTGCCCTCGAGCACCGCCAGAACCGCCACATCACGGGTCGTGCTGTAACCCATCAATGCGATCACGTTCAGTTCGTCGCCGGTCGCAGTTTCAACCACCACCGAACTTGCGCCGCGTATCGCACTATAACTGGTAACGATGATTCCGTTCGCACTGTACACATATCCTGCCCCGCGGCCAACCGGATTGTCGTCCGCATCGTACCCGGCTACGATCACCATCGACCGGTTGCCAGTCTTGACAATCTCCTCCGGACTGAGTTTGGCATCGGGCGGCGTCGTGTTGGTCACGACGTTGCCGAAAGGAGAAGGCTTCTCGAAACGCGCACTCGATCCGGAAGTGGATTGGAGCGGGCCGGTCTTCGCTGAGACGTGCATCGTGTGGAACAAGACGACGCACGCGGCCAGGACCATTCCCGATAGCACAGCCAACGCAACAAGACCGAGATATTGTACTGGATTCTCCGGACGATCCACGATAACCGGAGTATAGGGCGTACCAGGACCCTAGACAATGCTTGCGAAAGATAGCACCAACCGCCTAACACCGAAGAATACGTGGCGGGCAATCAAAGTCGTTATTCGCCTGAGATCCATCAAAGGCGGAAGGCTATTGGCGGAAGGCGCCAATGATATGCTGATCGTTTGCCAAAACCCTCGAGCGTTCGGGAACGGCGAGTCGTAAGAAAAGGAGACTACAGATGAGAGTTGGCGTATTTACTGCGCTACTGTCGCAGATGTCACTCGATGATGTGTTGAAGAAGCTGAAATCGGTTGGCGTGTCCACTGTTGAGCTGGGCACAGGCAATTATCCAGGCGATCCCCATTGCAAGCTCTCGATGCTGGATAACCCCGGTGAGTTGGACACCTTCAAGAAGAAGTTAGCCGACAACGGGTTCTCGATCAGCGCGCTGAGCTGCCACGGCAATCCACTGCATCCCGACCCTGCGTTCTCCAAGAACAGCCAGGACACCAACGAGAAGACCATTCTGTTGGCCGAAAAGCTGGGCGTGCCTGTAGTCATCGACTTTTCCGGCTGCCCCGGCGATAGTGACAACGCGAAGTTCCCCAACTGGGTCACCTGCCCGTGGCCGCCGGACTTTCTGGATCTCCTCGACTGGCAATGGGAGAAGAAGGTCATCCCCTATTGGTCAAAGCGAGCCAAATTCGCGGCGGATCATGGCATCAAGATCGCGATCGAAATGCATCCCGGATTTGTTGCGTACAGCCCGGAAACGATGCTGCGGCTGCGGTCGGTTTCAGGGCCGTCGATTGGCTGTAATTACGATCCGAGCCATATGTTCTGGCAGGGCATTGATCCCATCGCCGCGATTCGCGTGCTGGGCGACTGCATTTACCACGTTCACGCCAAGGACACACAGATCTATGGGCGCAACCTACCCAGTACCGGCGTACTCGACACCAAGAAGTACACCGACGAGCGCAATCGCGGGTGGATCTTCCGCACCTGCGGCTACGGCCACGGAGCGGAATGGTGGAGCGAGTTCATTTCAACGCTGCGCATGTTCGGCTATGACTATGTGCTGTCGGTCGAGCACGAAGACAGCCTCATGGCGCCGGAAGAAGGACTCTCGAAGGCAGTGCGGTTCCTCGACAATCTGGTGATCAAAGAAGCTCCGACCGCCGCCTGGTGGGTATAGCGATCTTGAAACGCGCGGTACTTTCGTTGCTCTTTTTAGTGGCCGTTAGTTCCGGCGCCGGAATTCCCCGTCCGGCGCCGGAATTTGCGGTGCGTATGATGGATGGCTCCGACCTCCTGTTGAGCAATCAACGCGGGAAAGTCGTGTGCCTGATGTTCATTCTCACGACGTGCCCGCATTGCCAGAAACTGGTCGGGACCATGTCAAAGCTGCAACCAGAGCTGGGGCAACGGGGGCTGATGTCGATTGCGGCGGCCGTGCAGGACATGCCGAACCTCTATGTGCCGGATTTCGTGCGCGATTTCAAACCGGCGTTCCCGGTCGGGTCGGCAGACCGGAACCTGGCGATGCAGTTCATAGAGCACGATCCGAAGTATATCTTCTACAATCCCTGCTTGATCCTGATCGATCGAAAAGGCGTCATCCGCGCGCAGTTTGCGGGTGGCGACAAGATTTTTGAAGGAGAGCAGGAGGCCAACATACGGGCGCAGATCGAGCCTCTTCTCAAAGAAGGGAACACCGCGCCAGTACCGAAGAAGAGTAAGTAGTTCTTCACTTCGCGTTGGCGCGTGCCTCATTACGATTTTTGCTTTCTATGACGCCCGTCATGTATTCTTAGAAGCAAAAATCGTACTTCGGTAGCGGCGGAAGCCTCAGCTGCTGTCAACTCCTCACAAACATGCGAGTCGCTCTGTTCACTACCTACCAGGCGAGCCGAAAAGAACCCCTCGTCGAACTCCTGAAACGAATTCATCAGGCATTCGTCGATTCCGGACTGGACTGCCCGCCCGTCCGTTTTTCTTTCACCGATGCGCCAGTCCCGGGATTCACGTCGGTCGTCGAGCGCGCTTTAAAAAAATATCCCAAACTCGAGCCGTTTCGGTGCACGCGCGCTTTGCTCCCGGGCTCCGCCGAAACCGCACAGATATCGAACTGCCCCGGAACGCCGGCAGCCGGCCGTGAACTGGACCTTTTCACGCTCTTCGCCATCGCACTGGGCGTTCCGCGATCGCTACCCTTCCATCATGTGATGGTTCACTTTCATCATCCGGATTTCGGAGAAGCGCTCCCCGTCCATACGCTGGCGCCCGCGCAGACTCCGGGAATCATCATTGGCGACTCGTGGTGGGTTAACGGCCGCAATCGCTCCCTGCTATCGTTGTCGGTCGTTGAAGCCGGCCCGGACTCGAAAAACCTTTCCTTTCCTCCAGGCCCTGTAGCCGAGATCCTCGCTGCATGCGGGAAAGCGAAGGAAACGACTCAGTTGCCCTTGCCGTCGCTCGGTACGGCCGCAACCACTATGCAAGCGGCGCAAGCCGATCCCGACATCACTCGTCGAGTCGGCGAAGCCATGATCGATTACCGGAATCGTCTGGGCGAAATCATCGACCAGGCGAAGTTACCGCACGATCTCCCTTCTTCCGCAGAAGCGTTGAAAACTCTGGTGGGCGTACTGAGCGGTCCGAAAAAGCCGGTCCTGGCCTCGGCATTCAAACAATTGGGCTATTTATGCCGCGCTGAATCGGGCGTCTACACGTTGACCCGGAGGAGTGCGGGAAATCTTACGATCGAGATCAGCCTCGACGTCGGAACGTGGAGCAACAGCCTGACCGCGTTTTACGGGATTCATGGCGTCGGATTCACTGCGCGTTTGCCGCTTCCACCGTGCCGGAACGCAATCGGCTCGGGACAGTATCAAATCGGCGATGCTGCCCGCTGGCAGCAGATTGTGGAAAACCTGGCTGCGCTCGTGAAAGAGCTCGATCGCACGTTCTTACCTGCGATCGAGGCAGCAGCAGGCCCGGCACCCGCGTGGTTCGATCCCCTGAACGATTCCCCCAAATAAGAAAGCCGCCAGACCCGTTTTTCAACGAGCCTGGCGGCTGCATTCCGCGGAAGCGTGTTGGTAATTACTGCGGATTCGGCGGAGGATTCAACGACGAACTGGGAGCCGGAGGCTGCGTGAGCGGCTGACCGATCACGTCGCCGCTGACCACCAGTTCCACGCGCCGGTTCTTCGCTCGACCGTCGTTCGTATCATTGCTGGCAACGGGATTAGCCTTGCCATAACCCTGCGCCGTAACATTTCCCGACTGCACGCTCTGGGAAACCAGATAGTCGCGGACCGCCCCGGCCCGCTTTTCGGAAAGCGTCAGGTTGTACTCGTCGCCGCCGATGCTATCCGTGTGGCCTTCCACCGCAAGCTTCAGGCTCGGATAGGCCAACAGGATTCCCGACAATTTGGCCAACGCCTCACGCGCGTTCGGCTTGAGCGTAGCTTTGTCGAAATCGAAGAGCACGTCCGACATGTTCATGATCAGACCGCGCGCGGAGTCCCGCGTCTGGAGAATCATGTTGAGCTGGGCAAGCAGTTTCTCGCGCATTTGCTGTTTGTCGGCTTCGGCCTGTTGCGCCAGGAGACGCGCACGGTCTGCATCCGACTGCGCCCGGCGCTGCTGTTCCAGTGCCGCCAGCTTGGCTGCTTCAGCCGCCTGGCGATCCTTGTCTGCCTGTGCAGCCAGCGATTGCGCTTCCAACCGGGCCTGTTCCGCAGCCTTACGATCGGCGTCGGCCTGTGCCCGCATCTGATCCGCGTGTGCGCGCGCCGCCGCTTCCGCAGCCGCACTGTCCCGCGCTGCCTTCTCGCGCGCTGCCGCATCCGCGCGTTCTGCCGCCAATTCTTCTTCACGCTGGCGGCGGATGGTGATGATGCGAGCGTCTTCCGCCATCTGGGTGGCTTCACGCGCGTTGGTTTCGAGTGCCTTTAGGTCCACATTCTTGTTGCGATAGAACCCTTCGGCGTTGATCATGTCGATTTCGGCCGTTTTCATGGTGTCGGCTGCGTACCGCTCGGCGCCTTGCGCTTTGGCGATGTCCATCGCCATACGGGCTTCGCGCAACTGCAACGGGATCTTGAGATCGCTCACAAAAGCGTCTTTGCTACGAAGATTCACGGTGTAGGCACCGCGCTGCAGCAGTTCATACTTGGCGTTGACCTGTTCCATGGTGCCAGTCGAATCGGCGCGGATGAAGTTCTCCATCACCACGACGTCGCTCGGCTGAGTGACTGCCCAATACGGCTCTGCGGTAACGATGATACCGAAGGCCTGCAAATCGGACGAAGCGACAATTTCCGCCCTACCGTCGTTGTTCTTCGATACGACTTCACCGATGCTCTTGGGACGGCCCTCAGGCGTAATGGCCCAGGCAACAAAAGTCAGGAACTCCGCTCCAAACCGCATGGGGTTATCGAGTTTTTCGAAGCGAATTGTCATACGCGTCGCACCGGTGTTGCTGGCAACGTCGGCCGTTCCACGAGCCGCCGGCATTAATTCGGTACCGCGCAAATCGATTTTGGTTGTACCGGTACGATGGTGATAATTAATCGCTGGAATCGTCCGGGATACGACTGTAACTTTAAAGATAGGTTGAGGCACGTCAGAAGATGGGCTACCGGCCGGCGTCTGCTGCGTGGGGTTCGGGATCTGTGCATACAGACCCGCGGCGAGAAACAAAGTGGCTGAAAATACTTTCATTCGTCCTCCAACGTGATTTTTAGTGCACGAAGGTGGCCATGAGCGGAGGAGTGATGTGTTGAAATTAACAAGAAGGCACCGCAACCCGGCCTGGATGTAGGCCGTCTGTTACGCTACGGGATATCAATGACCGTTAAAGTTCTTTTCTTCGGCCAGTTGAAGGATGTGACCGGCCGTTCGGAGGATCAGCTCGATCTTGCGGATGGCTCACGCCTGGACGGCGTGTTCCGTCATTACGCAGGGCTGTTCCCAAGACTTGCCGCGATGGCTTCCAGCATAGTCCTGGCGCGTAACCATGAGTTTGCGCCACTTTCGTCGCCGGTGGCCGACGGTGATGAGATCGCCTTCCTCCCTCCAGTCAGCGGCGGAGCAGCGTCGATGAATTCTCCGGCGCCGGAAGGTAACTATACGCACCAAATTTCCGACCCAAAGGGCAATTTTTTCGCTTTGACGCGACTCCCCATCGATTCGCGCGCGCTCGCGGAACGAGTTAAGCGCGGAGAGGATGGAGCCGTGATTGTTTTCGAAGGCGTCGTCCGCAATAACTCCAAAGGCCGGGCCACGCTGTTCCTCGACTACGAATGTTATGAGGCGATGGCGATCCGCAAGATAGCCGAAATCGGTGGCGAGATCGCCGCGTCCATGCCCATTGGACATATTGCAATGGTGCACCGGCTGGGTAGGATGGAGATTGGCGAAGCCAGCGTGTCGATTGTGGTTTCCGCGCCTCATCGGAAACCCGCGTTCGACGCGGCCCTCGAAGGTATCAACCGGCTCAAGAAGCTGGTTCCGATCTGGAAAAAAGAACACTTTGCCGACGGAGAGGTCTGGGTGGAAGGAGAGTGGGATGACCGTGCTCCGGTGGCAGCAAAAAGCTAGGTGCGTCGCGTGCACCGTCCCGCTGACGCTGCTCCTCAGCGTCGCCGGAATTTCCCAGGAACCTCAGACGATCCGGGTGGATGTACGGCTCGTGCCCGTCGTGGCAACCGTGAAGGATGCGTCCGGCGCGCCCGTCGGATCGCTCGATAAGCCGGACTTCCTGGTTCGCGACAACGGAGTGCCGCAGGAGGTCGCGGTGTTCGAGCGTCACACCGAGCAGCCGCTCTCGATCGCACTGCTCATCGACAATAGTGGTTCGACCGCCAAAGACCTGAAGTACGAGGTCGATTCAGTGGTGCGGTTCCTGCAGGCCTTGTTTCGCGAGGGAAATCGGGACGACGCGGTAGGGCTCTACAGTTTCAACTACCAGATCGTGCAACAGCACCGCTTCTCCCGCGACATCCGATCGCTCGAGCACCCGCTGCGTCTGTTGAAGGGTGAGGCCGGGACAGCGCTCTACGATGCGATTTATCTCGCTGCAGGAGAGTTGCGGAGCCGCCGCGGGCGCCGCGTCATCGTGATTGTCACCGATGGCGGTGACACTGTCAGCGGCAAGGATTTCCATGCCGCACTGGAATCGGCTCAAATGGCGGATTGCGTCCTCTATCCGATTCTGGTGGTCCCCATCGAAAATGACGCCGGGCGCAACATCGGAGGTGAGAATGCTCTCACGGGGCTCGCGCGCGGCACGGGAGGGCGGGTGTTTGCGCCGACGCTGGGGGCTTCGATGGATCGTGCTTTCGACCAGATTATCCGCGAGCTGCGCACGCAATATTTTCTCGGATATTATCCGAAAAATGTGCCACCGTCGAAGGATCGGTTCCACCGTCTGGAAGTGCGGGTGAACCGGCCGGAATTGCAGGTATTGGCCCGCAGCGGATATTATGGGGATGCGGGGATAGAGGACGGCGGTCCGGACGATCGCATTTCGATTAAGCCTCAAGGACTTCCTGCTCCCCCAAAGAAGAACAAAGGACGATAAGCAACGTTGGCACAAAAGGCCGGAGGAACCAAAGCGCCCGAGCAGACGTTCGAGGAGATCAAATACCTCAAGCGGCTGATCGAGAATCATACCCCGATCCGCATCAAACTCAGCAACAACGAGGAGGTGAAGGGTGTGCTCGAGTACTATGACAAGCGCTTCATGCGTTTGACCCGTGAAGGTGAGCCAAATCTGTTCATTTTTAAACACGATATCAAGTACCTGATCGAGGGATAGCTTGCCGTTTTTGAGAGACGCGGTGAAGATCGCACACGAGGCCGGAAGACTCCTGGCGGAGTTCTACCGGATGCGGGTGGGCTTTGAACTCAAGGGCGACTTCGACCTGGTGACCGAGGCAGACCGCGCCTCAGAGCGGCTCGTCGTCGAACGAATTCTAGCGCATTATCCGGATCACAATATCGTCGCCGAAGAAGGCGGCGGGCGGGAAAGCCAGTCGGCATATCGCTGGTTTGTGGATCCCCTCGACGGCACAACGAACTTCGCGCACGGCTACCCTGCATTCAACGTCACCCTGGCCCTGGCGCGCGGCGACGAATTGATCGCTGGAGTGGTTTACGATCCATTGCGCGATGAGATGTTTGCCGCGGAGAAGGGAGCGGGAGCATACCTCAACGACAAGAAGATTCAGGTCTCCACGGCCAGGACACTGGCCGATTCCCTGGTATCAACGGGTTTCCCGAGCCGCAAGCGCAACCAGAATGTGAACATCCACTTCTATCATCAGCTCGCCATGAGTACGCATGGTGTGCGGCGGGGCGGATCGGCGGCATTGGATCTGTCGTATGTGGCGGCCGGCCGCCTGGACGCGTTCTGGGAGTTCGGCCTGAATCCCTGGGATTTCGCTGCAGGCACGCTCCTGGTGACGGAAGCGGGTGGCACGGTCTCCGATATGCGTGGCGGGCCTCACGGCCTGCAGAGTCCGCATCTGTTAGTGAGCAACGGTCTGATTCACAGTGAGACTCTGGAGTTGTTCGGTGAGATTTTTGCGGGGCAGTACCGTTTCCCGATGCCTCAGATCGTACCGTCTTAGCGCGTGGACGTTCGATTTCAGCTCTCTCGGGTAAGGCTGGAATTCGTCGCGCGGGAGCCGCTCGAGTTTTCCGCGGGCGGCGCCGGCAATATTCTTCGCGGTGCCCTCGGCACAAATCTCAAGAGCCACCCTGCCGCTTATTCCAGGATTTTCAAACCTGTCGCGCACACCGGACCCTCCGGCTTGATCGACTCGCCGCGGCCTTTCGTGATTCGCGCGCGTGCTTTAGACGGTTGCAGCTTTGCGGCCGGCGAGCGCTTCCACTTCGACCTTCACGTCTTTGCCGCGGATGCCATGGAGCCTTTGATTCAGGCCTTCGCAACGCTCGCGGACGAAGGGATCGGGCCGCGACGTGCGAAGTCGGAAATGGAGAGCGTGCGGCCCGAATCGCGCGAAACCATCACGCTGGATCTTTCTCCCCCGGAAACAGGACCTTCGCGTATCCGCATCGAATTCCTCTCGCCGACGGAACTCAAGCATGACGGAGAGATCGCAGAGCGGCCCGAATTCCCAATTCTCTTTGCGCGTATTCGGGACCGTCTCAGCACGCTGCGGGCCTTGTACGGAACCGGTCCCCTGGAGATCGATTTCCTCGGTATGTCTGCCCAGGCTGAAGCGGTGCGTATGACGCGGTGCGATCTGCGGCATCAGCGAACGCTGAGACGCAGCTCTCGAACCGGCCAGACGCACTCGATCGGAGGCTTTGTGGGGGCTGCGGAGTATGAAGGAGAATTGGCCGGCTTCCTGCCATATCTGGAAGCCGGCCATTGGATCGGTGTCGGCCGTCAGGCCGTCTGGGGCAAGGGCGAGATTGCGACTACTGCTCCTGAGGCTGAGCCGCCGGTGGTCCATCGCTGAGCGTAAAGTTGACGTCCACCGTGGTAACCACTTCGACGGGATTCCCGTTCAGCAATGTAGGCTTGTAGATCCATTGCTTGACTGCCTCCATGGCTGCCGCTACCAGCATCGGGTGACCTGAATCGACTACCAGGTTCTTGACAAACCCGTCCGCACCGATCGTCGTGTTGAACCGCACGGTTCCTTGAATGCGAGCCTGTTTCGCCATTGGAGGATAGGCCGGTTTGATTTGGCGGATCAGGTTGGCCGCCTGCACATTGCCACCGACCCGGATGGCTTGGGACGACGAGACAGTGACCGTCGCATTTCCGGCGGCCGCCGCCGGGGATAGTGTCAAGGCTCCGCCCGAAACTCCTGCCGCGTTTACGCGAGTCCCCTTACGGGGCGCGACCGTCGGGTTGGCGAGTTGCACCATGACGTGTACCTTGTCATTCTGAATCACTCCGATAATCCGCAAATGATCATCGATGTTGCGCAACGAAGCTTCGAGCGTCTTGATCTTGTCGCGGGTGACGGCGTCGCCTGTATGCAGGAGGCCCGACTGAGTCACCTTCTCGCGGAGTCCCGCGGGCAGCATCGTAAGGCTAATGCTGTCGATGGTGCGCGAGGCGTCTTCCGCGTTGGGCGGGAAGAGGGAAGGATTGGCGGGAGCCTGGTCGGTGGCCTGTCCATCGTTGAATTTTACGGCCACGTCGAACGTACGCGGGGTCCCGCCATCCATCGAAAAGTGCCAGTTGAGAATCGATTGGACCACTGCTTTGCGAAATTCGTCCGGGCCGCTAATGGCATGTGCGCCGGTGACCTCACCATTCTCATCGACGGACACGTTGACCACGACCGTTCCCGAGAGGTGACGGGCATGCGCGCTGTCCGGAAATGCAATGCCGGTACGATGCAGAACTTTCACGGCGCCTGCCTGGATCTCGACGCCGTTATCATCAACGGCCTCCTGCGGGGCGGCGCGCAAGGGGAATTGCCACGCGGCAATTCCAATAACGACAGGCAGCGTCGCAAGGGCCGCGGCCAGGGGAACGAGCAGTGTGCGTTTGGTCATTTGAACTCCGGATACGATGGATTCCACCCGTTGGCGCAGGTGGCGTTTCTTGAGAAATAATGGCGCGGGCGCAAGGTCCGCGCGGAGACGGAAAGATGCGATGGCGAGCAGCGCGTCGAGATAACGGCTACGGTCGCCGGTGTGCTCAATGACTGCTTCATCGACCACCTGTTCGCGGCTGAGCTGGATTCGCCCCAGCATCCACCATACGGCGGGATGGAACCACACGGCGGTGCGGACGAGTTCCTCCACGATGGCGACCGCCCAATCGCGGCGCCGAATGTGGATCAGTTCATGACAGATGATGGAGCGGCAGTGGCCGGCATCGAGATTGTCTACGCGCTCGGGTAGCAGCACCACCGGATTCCAGACTCCGAAAGTGACCGGGCTCGAAACCTGGCTCGACAACAGAATCTCGGCTTCGGGAGCGATGGAGCGGCGCAGGTCCTCAAAAGACGTGGAAGAAGCGAAAGGTGCCGCATTCTTGCGGTAGGAACGCAGACGCACCAGGCCGAGGGCAAGCCAGGACAGCCGAAGCACAATGCCCGCGCAGAGGACGATGACGACGACGCCAGGCCATGAAATATGAAAGCCTGCATGCGTCTGGGTCGGGGCGACGCGAAGCGGCCCAGTGGTGAAGGTGACGCTGGAAAGGATAGTCGACGGCTTCACCCATGGCTGAACCAGGGGCAGAACGAGACAGATGCCGAGCAGGATTTGCCAGAACCAGAGGCGCGCCCTCGCGGCTTTCATACGGAAAATCAGCGGCCACGCCGCAGCCGCCAAAGCCACCAGGGCGATTTGCAGAGACCATGCCACGAGGTTCGGAGTGATGATGTCTAACCAGCGGGTGCTCATGATTTCCTCCTTGCTAACCGCACAATCTCCGCGAGTTCCTTATCGGTGAGCCCTTCGTCCTCAACCAGATGGACCAGCAGAGGTTCCGCGGACCCGTTAAAGACGCGATTGACGAAATCGCGGACCATACCGCCGATGACCTGCTGTTTGGGCTGGGACGGACGATAGACGTGCGCCTTCTCACTGCTGGATTTCTTGAGATGGCCCTTGCCCTCCAGGATCTTCATGAGGGTCATGACCGTGGTGTAGGCGATCTTGCGGCGTTCCAGAAGTTTCTCGTAGACGTCGCGCACGGTCGCCTCGTCAAGGGACCAGACGATCTTCATGATCTCCAGTTCCTGGTCGGTGAGTGTAGCTTTCCTCGGCCTCATACTAATTTATTAGTACTAAACGGCCAAGGTGTCAAGGGGTATTTTGCGGCGGGCCTGTTCCGACTAGCTTTCGGCGGTCTTGACGCTGTCCAGGTGGAATTGACAGGTAACGGCGGTTCCGCCTTGCGGGCGGCGTTCCACCTGTAGCATGCCCCCAATCATCTTGGCCCGGTAGTTCATGATCTGCAAACCCATGCCCCGGCCGCGGACGCTTTCCGGCAAACCCGTGCCATTGTCCTCAATGCTGAGCGCAAACCCTTTCCCCATCTCCCCGAGCCGGACATCGATTTCCGTCGGGTTGGCATGTTTGATTGCATTGTTGACCGCCTCCTGTGCAATCCGGTAGAGATGCGTCGCGATATCGTCGTTGTCAATCAGCACGGGCTTCTCACAAGTAAAACTACAGGCAACCCCGAACAGGTTTTCTACCTCAGAAGACCATTGGTCGAGCGCGGACATCAAGCCTTGGGGATCGGTGGCTACGGGTAAGAGGCCACGCGACAGCTCGCGCGTCCTGTTGATGGCGCCATTCACCTGGCGCACGATCTTGGCTGCGTCCGCCGACTCCTCCTGTGAACGGTCGGCCAGTTTCCGCTCCAGCACCTTACTCATGAAAGCGATTCCCGTCAGGTGCTGTCCCAGTCCGTCATGCAGATCCTGCGCAATTCGCCGCTGCTCTCGCGCGCTGATATCGAGAACGGCTTTCTCCAGACGCTTCGATTCCGTCACATCGACGCCGGCGACGATGATGTTGCGCGTCTTTCCGCTCGCGTCCATCAGTGCGGTGGTCGCCCAGGAGATCACCAGGGATTGTCCGCCAGGCGTCGACCAGTGGCTCTCGAATGAATCCGGCTTCCACCCGCTTCGCAGGTGTTCGATGACCTCCAGAAACGGCTCCCCTTCCTCCGGGATGGAGAAAAGACGCCAGATGGGCTTGTCGCGTAGCGTTTCCGACAGCATTCCCGAAATTTCCTCGCAGGCGCGATTGCACTGCACGATGTTGCCATGAACGTCGAGTACAATGATCAGCGTTCCGACGGTGTCGAGAACGGCAGCAACGAAGTTGCGCTCGACTTGCAAAGCCTCTTCGACGCGCCGGCGTTCGGCAATTTCTCTCTCGAGCTCCTGGTTGGCCTTACGGAGTTGTGCGGGACTCGGCAAAGCCAGCGCCCGGGGAACCATGGGCACCAGCGCCACAGCCGTCGCAAGAGAGGCTGCCGCGGTAATCGCTTTGATGATGCCGGCCAGCCGGTAAGTGCCGTTCCAGAGGGTCCAGAGTTCCATCACGTGGGTGGTGCCGCAGCCCAGGATGAACACGCCGAACATGAAGAACATCCAATGGAAGGGAAGATCGCGCCGCTTCCGCACCAGGTAAACCAGCATCAGCGGAATGAAATAGTACGACAGTGCGATCAAGCCATCCGATATGGCGTGCAGCCAGATCACTTCCGGTTTCCAGAGATAACAGTAGCCATGCGGCATGAAATCCGAGGAAAACAGTTTGCGTAGAAACTCGCTCATACGGCCCTCCGAGCCATTCGGGCGGCGATTGCCGTCGCGAACGCGACAGTCCGGTTACGACGACCAATTCTCGCGGAATTCGGGGAACAGCGTCAGGCCTCCGCAGGCGTAAATCGTCTGGCCCGTAATGTACGAAGCCTCGTCCGACGCCAGAAAAGCAAACACCGACGCGATCTCTTCCGATTCGCCGGACCGTCCCATGGGGATGTGGCTTTCGACTCCGGCGCGCGCCTTGGGATCGTCTTTCCAGGCTTTATTGATCGGAGTGATGATTGCCCCCGGCCCTACGGCATTCACGCGGATTCCGCGGCTCGCATACTCGAGTGCCAGGGTTCGGGTCATGTTGCCCATGGCGCCTTTACTCAGGGAGTACGACACGAAGGCAGGTTTCGGGATGATCTGATGGACGCTGGAATTGCTCAGAATGACACCGCCGCCGCTGCGGGATAGAAAGTGTTTCAGTGCCTCACGCGCGCACACCAGCGCCCCGCGAATATTAGTATTCATCACGCCGTCATAATCGGCCATTTCGAGCTTGTCGCTGGCACACTCCTTCTGCCAGCCGGCGTTGTTGATGAGAACATCCAGGCGGCCGAAAGCGGCGAGCGTCTCGGCGAACATCTTTTTCACATCCTCTTCCTTGGAGACGTCGCCATAAACGGTGAGGTGTTTTGTGTTGGTGTGACCGTTATCGGTCGAAGCTTTTTGTGCCGCGGCCAGAGTCTGCTGGGCCGCATCGGGATTCGAGCGGAAATTGATCGCCACGCTGCAACCTTCTTCCGCGAAACGAATCGCGGTGGCATGGCCAATACCGGTCGTAGCGCCGGTAACGAGAACGTATTTGCCTTTGAGTCCCTTCATCGCTCTTCAGTGTACTCAGAAGGCGGGAACTTTTGCTTGCTAGAGTCATTGATGGAAGGATTATGCAACCGACAGACAAGATTGCTTTGGTGACGGGCGCGGGCAGCGGCATCGGACGCGCGGTGAGTTTGACATTACAGCGAGCCGGATATTCCGTGGTCCTCGCCGGACGGCGCGCGAACGAACTGCAGCGGACCGTTGAGATGGCAGCGCCGGAAGGCGGGAAGATGCTTGCCGTTCCAACGGATGTCAGCCGCCCCGATGCCGTGCGGGCTCTTTTCGCGGCCACCAAAGAGAACTTCGGCCGCCTCGATGTGCTGTTCAACAATGCCGGGATGGGCACGCCTGCCATTCCGATGGAGGATTTGACATACGAACAATGGATGGCCGTAGTGGGCGTCAATCTGACCGGAGCGTTCCTCTGCTCGCAGGAAGCCATCCGCTTGATGAAGGGGCAGTCGCCTCGCGGCGGCCGGATCATCAACAACGGCTCCATATCGGCCCACACGCCGCGCCCGCATTCCGCGCCCTACACGTCTACCAAGCATGCCATCACGGGGTTGACCAAGAGCATCTCACTCGACTGCCGGAACTTCGACATCGCCTGCAGCCAGATCGACATTGGAAACGCCGCCACGGAGATGACGGAGCGCATGACGAAAGGCGTTCCCCAAGCCAACGGAACGATGATGGTGGAACCTCGCATGAACGTACAGCACGTCGCCGACGCTGTGCTGTACATGGCCAACCTCCCGCTCGATGCGAACGTTCAGTTCATGACGGTGATGGCCACGACCATGCCGTTCGTCGGAAGAGGGTGACTGCTACTGGTACATTCCTCGCAGATTGCACCAGCGGATCTTCAAAAGATCCACAAACGACTGGGCGCCGTTCAGCATTCCCACTTTCGAGCCGTCGACGTGGTTCCAGCGCACCGGAACTTCGGCAATGCGATATCCCAGCTTGCGGGCCACGAAGAGAGCTTCGACATCAAAACCGAACCTCTCGATCTGCTGGCGCTTGAACACGCGTTCCGCCACGTCCCCGCGGAACAGCTTGAAGCCGCATTGCGTATCGTGAATACGCAAACCGATGAACACCTGCATCACCAGGTTGAACATCTTGCCCGCTGTCTCGCGAAAGCCGGGCTGATGTACGCCGATAAGCGAACGGTCGAGAGCGCGCGACCCGATGGAAACTTCGGCCGCGCCGTCCTTTACGCCGTTCCACAGCTTTTCCAATTCTTCGATGGGCGCTGAAAGATCGGCATCGGTCAAGAGGCGCCACTCCATTTGCGAATTCAGCATTCCGTTGCGGACGGAATAGCCCTTGCCGCGATTGCCTGGATTATGCAGCACGCGCACACACGCGTTGACATCGTGAGCGGCTTCCGCAACTTCACCTGTGCCGTCCGTCGAGCCATCATCAACCACGATGATCTCCCACTCTTTCCAACCCTCGCCCTGCAGGCGGCTCGCCTGCATATATTCAATGACACGCTGCAGAGTCGCCGGCAGACGCTGCCTCTCGTTGTAAGCCGGGATAATGATGGAGAGGGAACTCGGCCGTAATACTCCGGTTTGCGGCATCTCAGGAAGCCCCGTGGCAAGGGGCCGTATGATAATGGGTTTTCCTCACAGGAGCTACTATTGTCTCTCGAAGACGGTCTGTTTGAACAGCGATTACAACGCATCCAAGACATCGAGGCCCTTGGTTTTCAAGCCTACGGGCACAAGTTCGACTTTACGGCAACAGTCCCGGAAATCGTAACACAGTTCGGCGCGAAGACCGCCGAAGAGATTACACCCGCCGATCGCGTCACCATCGCCGGCCGCATTCATACGATCCGGCGCATGGGCAAGGCTGCTTTTGCCACGTTGGTGCAGAATGGCGAGCGGCTGCAAATCTACGTAAAAAAAGACGCAATCAGCGAGCGCGACTACGCGCTTTTCCAATTGCTCGACCTGGGCGACATCATCGGCGTGGAAGGCTACCTCTTCCGTACGCGGACCGGCGAGTTGAGCGTTCACGTGGAGAAGTTGGACTTCCTCTCCAAGATCCTGCTCGCGATGCCCGAGAAGTGGCACGGGCTCGACGACGTCGAGATCCGCTACCGGCAGCGCTACCTCGACCTGATCGCGAATACCGACGTGCGCAAGGCGTTCGTGACGCGTGCCAAGGTGATCAATTCGTTCCGGCGCCAGCTCGAAGCGAAGGACTTTATCGAGGTCGAGACGCCGATGATGCAGCCGCTATATGGCGGGGCGGCAGCACGGCCGTTCGTTACGCACCACAACACGCTCGACATCGATCTCTACCTGCGCATCGCTCCAGAGCTCTATTTAAAGCGGCTGGTGGCGGGCGGCCTGGAGCGGGTTTACGAAATCAACCGCAATTTCCGCAACGAAGGCATCTCGACGCGGCACAATCCCGAGTTCACCATGCTCGAGTTCTATCAGGCGTACACCGATTATCTCGGCCTGATGGACTTCAGCGAAGAACTGTTGCGCCAGGTGACGATTGACGCGACCGGCAAGGCGGAAGTCGAATTCGATGGCCAGACGCTCGATTTCAACAAGCTGCGGCGGTTCACCGTACGCGAAGCCGTCGTCGAGTTCTGGAAGCCGGACCTGTTTCACGGCGCGGAGAAGCCCTCGATGGACAATGTGCGCGATGGCGAGTGGTTGCTGCGGCATTCTCATCACAAGACCGCGGGCGAAGCGCTGGCGGACATCTTTGAGCGAACCGCCGAGTCGTCGCTTGTGCAGCCAACCATCATTTACGATTACCCGGTTGAGATCTCGCCCCTCTCCAAGAAGAAGCCGAACGAGCCGGACCTCGTCGAGCGGTTCGAGATTTATGCGGCAGGCATGGAGATCGGGAACGCGTATACCGAGTTGAACGATCCGCAGGAGCAGAGGCGCCGGTTCGACATGCAGCTCTCGATGCGGGAACATGGAAATGTGGAAGCGCATCAAATGGACGAGGACTTCCTCCGGGCATTGTGCTACGGTATGCCTCCGACGGGCGGCGAGGGCATTGGCATCGATCGCGTGGTGATGCTGATGACCAATTCCAAGTCCATCCGCGATGTCATCCTGTTTCCCCTGCTGCGCCCGGAGGGCGAAGTGGGTGTGGCGGATCGATTGCGGCGTCTGGACACGGCGCCTAAATGAACTTCTCCCTTTTCGTCGCGGGCCGTTATCTGCGGGCGCATCGGCGCGAGGTGGTGATCTCGATCATCACGCTGATCTCCATCGCGGGAGTGGCGGCGGGTGTGATGGCGCTGGTGATTGCGCTGGCCATCAACAACGGCTTTCGCACCACGCTGCAGCGCGCGCTGCTCAACGCCACGGCGCACATCAATGTGGAGGAGAAGCGCGCCAACAGCATCTCCGAGTGGCGCACCTTGATTCCGAAGTTCATGCAAATTCCCCACGTGGTGGGCGCCGCTCCGGTGCTGTACGGCCCGGTCATGCTCGCGGGACCCCTGCAGAGCCACTTCGCGGAGTTGAAGGGAATCAACACGGAGTACGAGCCGAAGGTCAGCGACACTCTGGCGCATCTCAAACAGGGCAAACTCAACGACCTGAACAGGACCGGCGGCCTGCCGGGTATCATTCTTGGCTCCAAACTCGCGCAGGACACCGGCATGCTGCTCAACGCCAACGTGAACGTCATCAGCGGTCAGGGAACCATGACGCCGTTCTCCATGCTGCCGTCGCGCGCGCGCTTCCATGTGGTCGGCATCTTCGAATCGGGATTCTACGAAATCGACGACAACTGGGCTTATACTTCGCTCGAAGCAGCGCAGCAGCTGCAAGGGCTGCCGGATGTTGTTAATTCCATCGAGATAAAACTCGATAACATCTTCCTCGCCTCGCGCGTCGCCAAGGACATCGAGAAGATCGCCGGCCCCGACTATGCCGCGATCACCTGGGAGGAGACGCACAAGAACATCTTGAATGCGTTCAAGTCCGAGCGCATCGTGACGTGGATCACCATCGGACTCATCGAGATGGTCGCCGGCCTCAATATCTTCATCACGCTGGTCATGATGGTGATGGAGAAATACAAGGACATTGCGGTGCTGATGTCGATGGGCGCGAAACGATCCCAGATACGCAACATCTTCATGCTGCAGGGCGTGCTGATCGGCACGGCGGGATCGATCATCGGACTGATTGCCGGTTACACGCTGTGCTACTATGCCAACCTCTATCGCTGGATCCGGCTGGATGAATCGGTCTACGCGCTGAGCTTTGTCCCCTTCGTGTCGGGCCTCTTCGATGGATTGTGGATCGCTGCGACAGCTATCGGCGTCAGCTTCATCGCGACGGTCTATCCCGCGCGCAAGGCGACGCGCATCACTCCGGTGGAAGTGCTCCGTTACGAGTGATCACCGTTCGACAACAATCCCCACCGACGGCAGAACCGGAAACAGCTTGTCGAAGGATAGGGACGCCTGGCGTGTCGTGGCGTTGTAGCCGTTGAAGCTGCTGAAACGGTAGTTCTCCTGGTTGGTGATGTTGATGGCCTCACCATAGAGCGTGGTCTTCCACTTCACCTTGGTCCAGGTCTTGTTGACGCGGAAGTCGGTGCGCTCGTAATTCGCCAGGCGCGTTCCATTGCGGGCAGTGGTCAGGAAGTAACTGCTCCCGACTTTCTGCACGAATCCCGGCACCGGAAATCCCGTGCCGAAGACCGACCTTACACTCAGGTTCACGCTCGGCCGCAGGCGGTATCCGGCGTACACGTTGATCGAATGCCGCTGGTCCCAATCCGACGGGAACGTCACGTGATTGATGCCCTCGCGCATCGCGGTACGGCCGTAGGCATAGGAAATCCATCCAGTCAGGCGATTGGCGCTACTGCGCTGCAGGAAGACTTCGAAGCCGCGCGAATACCCGCGCAGCGAATTGTAGTAGAGGGCATTGAGCGGCGGCGCGAACACGCGGCCGTTCAGGATGCGCGGATCATACGCCGGTTGAAAGAGCATGTCGCGGTCGGTGCGGTCGTAGAATTCCGCGCGCAGCCGCGTGCGGTCGCCGAGACGTTGTTCCACCGCGGTCGAGAACTGAATCGTACGCGTCGGCAGCAGTCCGCGATTGCCGAGATTCGAAGTCAGCTGCGAGACCTCCGGATACTGCGCGAATTCGCCCCACGCGAACTGAATTCGCGTCGTCTTGGTGGGAGAGACCGCCAGGGAAGCCTGCGGCAGCCACGCCGATTTCCGGTCGAGCGAATCGTGGTCCCAACGGCCGCCGATGGCCACGTGCACCAATCCGGACCATCCCGACCACGATTGGCCGAAGTACAGTCCGCCCCGCGTCGTATTGCCGCGATAGCCTTCGAGCAGACGCGCCGTGAGGTTGGATTGATACTGGTTCGCGTAGCCCTGGTCGCGGATGGCGCGGACCGACCATCCGAAGTCGAGAGTGGCGCCCTTGCGCTCGATCCAGCTGGCCGTCTGGTTCGCGACCCACTCTCCGTAGTGTCCCTGTCCCAACAGCAGCTTCTGCGGATTCTGGTCGTCGAACTTTTCCCGCATCCAGGCGGCGCGCGTGTTGACGATGAAGGTTTCGCTCGGCGTGTAGCGCCAGCCGGCCTTGGCCAGCGTGAAGTTGTAGCTTGCCAGCATGAGCGAATTTACGCCCAGGGTCTTCTGGCGCGCCGTACGATCGAGGTTGGTGTAACTCTCGAGGATGTCCAGGCTGATATTATTCTTCGGCGTGAGGTCATACGTCAGGCGCGTCTGGACGTCCTGCAGGCCGAAGACGAGCGACGTGTCAACTCCAATGCGATCGATCAGATACTGGAGATAACTCTTGCGCGCGCTGACCAGCCAGGAGCCTCGTTTGGATGCAGTCAACGGACCTTCTGCAGTGAACCCGGCGTTGGACATGCTCGCCTCGCCTCGAAATGAGATGGCGTTGCGCCCGCCATCTCGCGTATGGACGTCGAGTGCGGCTGCGGTCCGGTCGGTGTACTGCGGGGGCATTGCTCCTTCGTAGAGTTCGAGCGACTCCACCATGCCTCCATTGAAGGCAGATTCGGATCCCGTCGCCTGCGTCGATGCCAGCGTGTGTAGCGGCGTGTGCAGCAGAATGCCGTCCATGTAAATGCCGATGCGGCTGAAATCAGCGCCGCGGATGGAGAATTTCGCTTCGAAGTCGTCGTTCGAGCTGACGCCGGGAAGATCCTGCACCGCACGAAGAGGATCGTTGGCGAGCACACTGGCGAGATTGGTGACGTCGCTGCCGGCGAGGATCAGCGGCGCAGAGGACGACTGCAGCGGCGCATCGAAAGTACCCGCATTGACGTCAACAGATTCCCTCTGCCTTTCCAGCACAGTGGGATCCGAAGCTTGGAATTCACGTGACTTGAAGTCGCGGCC
>JADMIO011280016.1_pt1 | contig 62537 bp, 50 predicted proteins | sample 8958161 | NCBI WGS metagenome assembly JADMIO01 (sample SAMN16585339, study PRJNA669376) | soil metagenome | isolation source: Crop rotation soil | place: USA: Cullars Rotation, Alabama | collected 2011 | reverse complement strand
AAGGTGAGCCAGTGTGATTACATTTGCGGCCTAACTGTGGCCAGTCCAGTTACGCTGGAGTCACTAGTATTTAGGTGACACTATAGAAGCGGCCGCGACAACTTGTCCACGTGGAATTCTAAGCTTAGGATCCCAATGTGCTGGAAAGGAGAATATCGCAAAGGCGACGCGGGGACCGATGCTGCAACGCGAGCAGCCGCCGGAGCCGGAATGGCGCGAGCGACTGATGGAGGCGCAGCGCCAGCAGTACCAGCTACCCGCGGAGGATTACCGGCTCTACGATGATCGGTGATCCGGACCGACCCGAGGAAGCTCCGCGGAATACGCTCATGTCATTTCGTCGCACTCTTCTGGCGTGCGTTTTTCTGGCCAATGGAAGCATAACGGCGGAAGCGACAGGGCCGATAAACCTCCGGTCGCTCACGCTCGCGGCTCGCCAGGTGACGCGTGAGACGCGTCCCTCTGAGACGCCGGCGCGGCCCAATATCCTTTTCTTGCTCGCGGACGATCTGCGCTTCGACGCGCTTGGCTGCATGGGCGACAAGATCATCCAGACGCCGAATATCGACGCCCTGGCAAAACGCGGCGTTCTGTTTCGCAATGCCTTCGTGACAACGTCGATCTGCTGCGTCAGCCGGGCGAGCATCCTGACCGGACAATACGCGCGGCGGCATGGCATCAACGACTTTAAGACCAACCTCTCCGCGGAGGCGTTCGCGCAAACGTATGTCGCCCTCCTGAAGAGAGCCGGCTATCGCATCGGCTTCATCGGCAAGTATGGCGTGGGCGACACAATGCCCGTCCGAGAGTTCGACTTCTGGCGCGGCTTCCCGGGCCAGGGCAGCTACTACGGCAAGATGGAGAAGACGCACCTCACGCGACGCATGGGAGACGATGCCCTCGACTTTCTCAAGTCGCCCGCCGGCAAGACGCCCTGGTGTCTCTCGGTCAGTTTCAAGTCGCCGCACGCTCAGGACCGGGCCAAACGCGAATACCCGCCCGACCCGCGCGATGAGGAGTTGTATCGCGCCGCTGCTTTCCCTGTGGCAAAGACGGCGACCGAAGCATTCTTCGACAAGCTGCCGCCCGAGGTGCGGAAGTCCGAAGGCCGCACGCGCTGGACCTGGCGCTTCGATACACCCGAGAAGCATCAGCAAATCGTCCGCGATTATTACCGGCTCATCACCGGCATGGACCGCGAGATAGGCCGCATCATCGCGGAGTTGGAACGGCTGGGTTTGCTGGAGACCACTTTGATCGTCTTCGCGTCGGACAACGGCTACTTCCTCGCCGAGCGCGGCCTGGCGGACAAGTGGTTCATGTATGAGGAATCGATCCGTGTGCCGCTCATCGTGGTCGATCCACGCTTGCCGAAGTCACGACATGGGACGACGGTTGCCAACATGGCCCTGAACATCGACCTGGCGCCGATGTTCCTCGATTACGCCGGCGTCGCGCCGCCCAAGACCATGCAAGGCGTCTCGCTGCGCCCCCTTGTTGAAGCGAAGAAAACGAAGTGGCGTGACGAGTGGTTCTACGAGCATCTCACGCTGCCCAAAATCATCCCACCGAGCGAAGGCGTGCGCACAGACCGTTGGGCCTACATCCGCTGGATCGACACTTCGCCAGTGCGCGAGGAGCTATACGACGTGGAGCGCGACCCGCGCGAGGAGCAAGACTTGGCGGCCGCGCCGGAGCATCGCGCAACCCTCGAGCGCCTACGCGAGCGCTGGCGCACCTTGCGGGACGAGTTGAAGTAAGGATCTATTGCCCGGGAAACGCGCAGAACTCGGCCACTTTGCAGTGGAAATCCGGCAATACATCCTCGCCGGTCAGTTCTTCGTTTTCTTCAACCGTATACTGCTCGATGCGCCGCCCCTGCCCCCGTCGATACACCGTGACGTTGCGAAACTCAGGATCGACGACCCAAACGAGGTCCACGCCAAAGTCGATCTGCTCGCGTATGCGGCGAAAAACATTGCTCGGCGTGTCGCTGGGCGAGAGCACTTCGACGGAAACACGCGGCGGCGTATCCGCCCACTTCTCCCCCAGTTCCTCGATTGTTGTCACGTCTTCGAAGAAAGCGATATCGGGACCACGAACCGTGTCGGGATCGCGGTCAACAATGATCCCCGTGTCGTTCGAGCACACATAGCCCTTCTTGCGCGCAAAAGCGAAATTACTGAGAATGCGCGTGCCATTCCCGCATACAAACCCGTGTAATTTTCCCGGTCGCGACAGTTCTATCACCTCCCCACGTTCCAGCTCGAAAACACGGGAACGGTTCTCGGGACGATGGACGAAGTCGTAGAACTCGTCGGCGCTGAGGAGTTTTGAGGCTAGCGTGGACATAATAGCCATCCGGTAGTTTGTTGGGACCAACCCCGTGCCAAGCGAGGCTAACCGAAGGCGTCACTTCGCGGCCGCGACTACCTTTTTTGCCGCATCGGTCAGATCCGTTGCCGCCGTCAGGTTCAGGCCGCTTTCCCCCAGCATTTTACGCCCTGCCTCGACGTTTGTGCCTTCCAGGCGCACCACGAAGGGCACCTTCGGCTGCACCTCCTTGAAGGCGGCGATGACGGCGGCGGCAATCGTGTCGCACTTCATGATGCCGCCGAAGATATTGATGAGCACCGCCTTGACGCGCGGGTCGCTCAGAAGGATGCGCAGCGCCTCGGTCACCTGGTCCTTGTTGGCGCCGCCGCCGACGTCAAGAAAGTTGGCAGGCTCCCCGCCGTGATATTTGATGATGTCCATGGTGCTCATCGCCAGGCCGGCGCCGTTCACCAGGCAGCCGATATTGCCGGAGAGGCTGATGAAGGAGAGGCCCGCCTTGGCCGCGCGCAGCTCGGCCGGGTTCTCCTCGGTCTCGTCGCGCATCTTCTCGATGTCGGCGTGACGGAAGAGGCCGTTGTCGTCCAGCGTGATCTTGGCGTCGAGGGCCTGCACGTCGCCCTGCGGCGTGATGACCAGCGGGTTGATCTCCGCGAGGCTGCAATCGAACTGCGTGAAGACTTTTGCCAGCGCGCTCAGGATCTTTTCCGCCTGGGGAATCTGCTCACCGCTGAAGCCCAGCTCGAAGGCAAGCTTGCGGGCCTGGAAGGGCTGCAGACCGGCCGCGGGATCAACCACTTCTTTGAGGATCTTCTCGGGATTGCGCGCGGCGACTTCCTCGATCTCGACGCCGCCTTCGGAGCACGCCATCAGAATCGGCGCCCCGACCCCGCGGTCGACCACCATGCCGACATAGATCTCCTTGGCGATGTCGGCCGCCTCCTGCACGAGCACCTTGGAGACCTTTTGGCCCTCTTCGCCGGTCTGCTTGGTTACCAGCGGATATTTGAACATCACCTCGGCGACGCTCTTCACGTCGTCGCGTTTGGTGATGTACTTGACGCCGCCGAAATCTTTGCCGGAGTCCTTGAAGCGGCCCTTGCCGCGGCCGCCGGCGTGCACTTGGGCTTTGAGGACCACCGGCTTGCCGCCGAACGAATCGAAGGCCGCAACGGCCTCGGCGGGGTTGGACGCGACGATGCCGCGCGGAATGGCGGCGCCCGCGGCGGCGAGAAGTTCCTTGGCCTGATATTCGTGCAGCTTCATGAAGCAACCTCAGGAAAACGATGTTGCAATCGTTATATGACTGAGGTTACGGCGAAGGAAACCTTACTCGACGACTGTGACGACGGGGTGGTTGCTGACCAGTTCAGGGAAGTTGGCCCGGGCGTTGCTGACGACCCAGTTGTATACCGTCTTGAAGGCGACGGGCTGGCCGATCTCGGTCAGCTCCCAGGATTCGACCTTCTTCAGAGCGCGCGGGATGTTGACGAAATTGCGATTGGCGAGGATTTTACCCGTGCGGGCCTCGATCACGGATGCTTCCAGTTCCCAGCGATAGCGCTCGATGGGCGGGGCGCCTCCCGGGTAATCAGTATGGTCGACGAAGATCTTGCGATGCGGGCCAAGCACAATGGCCAGCTGCGTCTGTTCCACGCTTTCCGCGGCCCAACCTTCATTCAGACGATCTTGCCAGGGCTCGTAAAGCGAACCGTTGGTCTTGAGAAACACCATTGGGAACTGCTTGACGCCGGGCGTGAACAGGCCCGCATCCGGCACGGGGATGGCGCGGGCGGCGGGCGCCAGGTCAGCGGGGAAGCGCGTTTTCCGCTCCGTCTTGGGCTGCTCCTGCTTCTTGACTTCGGTGAGAACACCTTCCTCGTCTTCGTCCGTCGTCGGGCTGGCGATCCACTCGAGTTGATAGCTCAGGAAGACGAAGGCGAGGCCGCCGACCACGAGCGAGATCACGTACGGTTTCACAGAGCACCTCGGGGAAGGGGCACTAAGCGAGACTGGCTGAACCGGCCAGGTTCAGGAGGAAACGTCGCTCATCACGGATTGAACGTGAAAACGGCCAAATTCAGCCAAGGTTGCGCCGGGCGCGGTGCAGCCTGGAAAACCGTAGCATAATTTCCCGCTCAAGGACGGATTTTCGCGTTCCGCCGCTTGGCGCTTGCACGGGCGGACAGTTCCCCGATAATTGGCAGCAATGCCGACGATAAGGTGCAGAGGAAAAAGCCATGCCGACAGACCGCCGCCGATTCTTGAAAACCGCCGGGGCCGCTACCGCGGGAAGCGCCGCGCTATCCGCCGCCAGCTATGCAAAAGTGGCAGGAGCCCTTGAGCGCATTGTTGTCGGCATCATCGGGCCGGGCGGCATGGGAACGCACCACCTGCGCACGCTGGTCGGCCAGAAGGATATCGACATCGCCTATGTCTGCGACGTCGACCGGGGCCGGCTCGATGCGGCGGTGAAGAACGCGACGCGCGACGGCCGCTCGCCCCAGGGCGTGGGCGACATGCGCAAGATCCTGGGTGACGGCAATGTCCACGCGGTCTTCATCGCGACGCCCGACCACTGGCATGCCCCGGCAACGATCCTGGCCTTGAACGCCGGCAAGCATGTCTATGTCGAGAAGCCGGCGTCGCACAACCTGCGGGAAGGCCGGCTCATGATTGAGGCGGCGCGGCGTCGGCGCAAGGTTTGCCAGCTCGGGACTCAGAGCCGTTCCACCGAGCACGTCCGCACCGCCATGCAGCTTCTTCACGAGGGGGCGATTGGCGAAATCCTGAGCGTGCGGGTCTGGAATAGCCAGTTGCGCCGCAATATCGGGCATTTGAAACCTACGCCGCCGCCGGCCGCTCTGGATTATGAGAACTGGGTGGGGCCCGCTCCGTTCCTGCCCCATCAGGCGAACCGGCTGCACAGCGTCTGGCGCTGGTGGTTCAACTTTGGCACCGGGGACATGGGCAACGACGGCGTGCACGACCTGGACATCGGTCGCTGGGGCCTGGGCGTCGATACGCAGCCGAACACGATCACCGCCCTAGGCGGCAAATACTTTTTCGACGACGATCAGGAGTTCCCGGACACGCAGACGGTCGTGTTCGAATGGAACAGCGTCGGCAAGGCGGCCCGCAAGAAGCAGCTGATCTTCGAGCAGCGAATCTGGACGCCGTATACCATGGAGGGTCACGAAAATGGCAATGCCTTCTACGGGACCAACGGCATGATGATTTTCGGCAAGGGGTCGGGCTGGCGGCTCTTCGGGCCGCGCAACAAGGAGATCAAGTCGATGGCCGGCAACGTCAATCTGCTGGCCCATCATCGCAACTTTTTCGACTGTATTCGCAACGACCGCACGCCGAACGCGGACATCGAGATTGGACACCTGTCCTCGTCTCTATGCCACCTGGGGAACATCGCCACGCGGGTGCGCCGTGTCATTAACTTCGACCCGAAGACCGAACAAATCGTGGGAGACAAGGAGGCCAACCGGCTGCTGGCCCGCACCTATCGGGATCACTACGCGACCCCGCGTAGCTGAACTGCGTAGCTGAACTCGCCAGAGTTCAGGCCGTTCAAACCGAGAGATAGGGCCCATGACGGGGCCGCCCGAAGCCCGGCGAGTTCGACCACGCGGGCATCGGAGGGGTGATTTCGCGTGAATTTCATGGCTGCGCTCTTTCCCGGCGCTTGAGGGCAGTCTATCCTCAAATACGATTTCGCCTCGACGGCCATAACGTCCAGGGCAAGAAACGAGAACCATGTCGCTCATCATTCAGTGCAGCAGCGGCCATCGGATGACGGTGGCGGACGAATACAAGGGCAAGCGTGTGCGTTGCCCGCAATGTCAGGAGATTCTGACCGTGCCGGCCGGGGAGTCCGGGCCAATGCCCGCGCCGCCGGCGCCGATGCCGGCCGCGCCGCGGCCGCCCCAAGATTATGGAGTGCAGGCGCCGCCGGCGCCCGGGCCGATGGGCTACGACGGGGGTGGAAGGCGCGGACCGAACGAGCGACGCGAGTTCGACGAACACCGAGACCGAGAGCGTTGGGACGATGGTGACGATCCCCGTGAACGCGACTACGCGGGCGATGATCGGGACAGGGATTACCGCACGGCCGCGTCGGATGGGCCGCTGGACCGGGACGAGATACAGCAGTTGCAAACCGTCTCCCTCGGCCTGGCCTTCAGCTTCTATCGCTACTTGCTGTCCGTCATCGTGCTCGTGCTCGCGGCACTCCTGTTCATCCTGCTCGTGATCGTGGAAACGCAGCGATTTCGCCGGCCGAGCGATACCCTTCAGGTGTTGGCCATCGTCGATGTTATCATCATGGGCATCGTCGGTCTGGTGGCGGTCATCTTCATGTTTGTCGGGACGGGCTTGTGTTGCCGGGCGCCGGCGCGGGCGGGCGGCGCCGCCCTGCCGGTGGTCTCCGTAATCCTCGACGGGGTGGCCTTCCTGGCCTACATCGTGTTCACCATCCTGCTCATCGCCACCGAAGGGGGGCGGCGCGACGGAGGACCGGTCCTGTTCATCATCATGCTCTTCGCGGCCCTGCTGGCCTTGACAGCCCAAGCCTTGCTCAATGCCTTCTGGTATCGCCTGGGCAACTTCCTTGGCGACCGCGCAACCGCCCGGTTCGCCATCGGCACGATGATCGCCTGGCTATGCGGCCATGTGTTAAGCGCTTTGTTGCTTTTCCTCCTTGGCGTCATCGGGGCTTCCAGCCGCGGACCTGACCCTACCATCCCCATCCTTCTTCTGGTCGGCGCCGGCATCTGGATCGTGCTGACGATCGTGCTCATGTGCCTGTTCATGGCGGTCATTTCCAAGCTGCGGGCCCGGATTCGCAACGAGGCGCGCGGCGGCGGGTATCGTTAACGCCGGCACGGGGAACGGGCAAGCACGGCACGCCATGCAACATCGCACCCTGACGCGGCAGATGGCAGATGACCTCGGTCTGCTGGAGGAGCACGCGCAGCAGAAAGCCGCCGCCGGGCTGGAGGCGGTCGAACTGCGCTTCGCGGCCGCCCTGGTGCGCAACCTTCTCGGGCCGTGGTTGGAGAACCGGCCGACCAAGCCCTTGCATATCGCTGTGGTCGGCGGCGCCGGGGCGGGCAAGAGCACGATTGTCAACTTCCTCTGCGGCGGCCCGGTTGCGGAGGCGAACCCCCAGGCTGGCTACACACGCCATCCGGTCGCTTATGTCGCTGCGAATCTTCCTCTCGCCTGGGGCGATTACCTCGGATTCCTCGGCCCTCTCCAGCGCCTGGGCCGGCCCAGCGATTCGCATTTCGACGAGGACGTTTACCAGATCCGCCGGGTGAGCGATGAATCTAAGGACCGGACCCTTCTGGAATCGACGGTCGTCTGGGACTGTCCAGACATGACAACGGCCGCCGCGACCGGCTATCAGGCGCGGATGCTGGAGGCGGCGGCGCTAGCCGACGTGATCGTCTACGTTGCTTCCGACGAGCGCTACAACGACGAGATTCCAACGAGCTATCTGGACCTGTTCCTGCGCGCCGGCAAGGCGGTCGTCGTCTGCCTCGTGAAGGTGCGGGCGGCGGAGGCCGAGGCGTTTGTCGATCACTTCCGAAAGGATGTGCTGAGCCGTCTGGACGGAACGCCGGCGGCGCTGATTTTCGTGCCGCAACTCGGATACGACCAGTTGCAGGACCCCGTAGAAAAAGCCCCGGCGGAGCGTCAGCGACTGCTCGACGCGGTGCGCAGCGCGGGCAAGGAGGGGGAAGCGGCCCGCCGGACAAACGTGCAGGCGGCGCTTGCCTATTTGCGAAAGCGCGAGGAGTATCTGACCAAGCTCGCACGGGCGGACCTCGGGGCGCTGGAGGAATGGCGCAAGCTCGTGGAGGAGGGCCGACGCGAGTTCGACGAACGCTACCGTCGCGAGTATTTGACGGGCGAGCGTTTTCGCCGCTTCGACGACGCCTATGCGCGGCTGGTCGAAATGCTCGAATTGCCGGGGATGGGCAAGGCCGTCGCCGGCCTGCTTTACCTCCTGCGCACGCCTTACCGTGTCGTGCGCAGCTGGTTCGCCAGCCGGTTGCTGCGCGGGCCGGGCCCGACGCTCGCGGAAAAGCCAGTGCTGGACGCGGCGCTCACGGGCTGGCTCGACCTCTTACGCAAGGAGGCGACGCGGCGGGCAGGCCAGCATCCGCTCTGGTCCTACGTGCGCGACGGCTTCGGCGGTTCCCTGCAAGCGGTCGCGGAGGGGAAGTTCGAGGAGGGGTGGCGGGCCTTTCAGCTATCGGAAGCGACGGAAGTGGAAAGCGCGGCGCGGCGGCTAGTCGAGCGCTTGCAAAGTCAACCGGCGGCGCTCAATACGCTGCGGGCGCTCAAACTCGCCACCGATTTCACAGTCGGGTTCTTGCTTTTCTATCACCTCGGCATCGGCCTCTGGGCGTTCCTGCTGATCCCGCTGGCCGTCTCGCTCACGCAGCACCTCTTTGAACTCATTGTCGCGGCGTATGTGGATGGCCGGCGCGAGGCGGTGCGGAAACAGCAGCAGCTCTTGCTTGGCAAGATGCTGTCCGGGCCGCTGTCAGCGCGCTTGAGTGAGTGGCCCGCGACCGGCGGATCAATGTACGAGCGGCTCAAGGGGGCGGTGGAGCGGCTTGGTCCGGGGTTGGCCGAGATGGAGCAGGCATCTGCCTGATGCTGCGGGCTTCCGGATCAGCCGCGTCGTTCAATGAGACTTTGCGACTTAACGACGGTGTTCTCTTCAGGAAAGGTATGAAACGCCGAAAGGAAAATGCAGCCCGGGCGGGTGTCGACGGCGACGTAGCCCAAGGGGGCGATGGTGAGGCGATGGTTGGGCTGGAAGTTATGCAGGATGCCGCGCTTGGCGCCGTCGCTGAGGATCTCATCGTGGACATGGCGGAAGATTTCAGGGGCGAGCGTCTCGACCTGGAAGCTCACCTGGTAAGTAAGCTTGTCTCCACATGGGAGGGTGGCGGCGTGCTCGCCGCGCATGCGGTAGTGCAGGAGGCGGCGGCGTTCTGAAAAGTTTTGATCGATGTCGGCAAGTTCGGTGAGGATCAGGTCGCCGCTTTGCCAGGTGATGACATGGCCGGTGCTGGTGATGCGGACCGTGAGGCGGTAGTCCTCGCGTTCGATGTGGCGCAGGGCGACCGTCTCGAACATCTCGGGGTGCAACGGCCGAGCGTAAAGCTGAAAAACGAGGTCGGCAACTCGGGGCCGGACAAAATAAACGCTCATTGCCGTCACATCCAGCAGGGCTCTCCCCTTGAGTTATTCGGTTCAGCCGCGCCACCAGAGCGACGCGACGAAGGGATTATAGGCAGGGGGGAAAAGCGGCACAACGGGGATTGCCTCGCAGGGAAGAACTGCGTTCCTGCGGAGCTCGGCAGTGTTCATAAAATCGCTGCATGCAATTTTTTCGGGACAAGAGAGTGCTGATCACCGGGGCCTCCTCGGGCATCGGTCGGGCGGCTGCCTTGACACTTGGTTCTTTCGGCGCCCGCTTGGCGCTGGCGTCACGCTCCACGGAGGCGCTCGAACACGTCGCCGCGGAGGCGGGCAAGACGACGGAGCGGCCGCTGGTCCTGCCGACGGACGTCGCGGACGCCGAGCAATGCCGCCGCGCCGTGGAGCGAACGGTCGAGCGCTGGGGCGGCATCGACATCCTGCTCTGCTCCGCGGGGCTGTCGCTACGGGCGTATTTCGAGAATACGACTCTGGATACCCTGGAGCGCGTCATGCGCGTCAACTTCTTCGGCACGTTATACATGACGCACCTCGCGCTGCCGCACATCAGGCAGTCGCGCGGCTCGCTGGTGGCGCTCAGCAGCTTGACGGGCAAACGCGGCATTCCGTCGTACGCGCTCTACGGGGCGAGCAAGTTCGCCATTCAAGGCCTCTACGAGGCGCTGCGCGTGGAGCTCAAGAAAGACGGCGTGCATGTGGGCATCGTGTCCCCGGCCTTCGTGGACACGCCGCTGCGGACCAACGTCTTGGCCGGAGACGGCAAACCGTGGCCCGAACCGCCGCCGCCGCCGTTTCGCATCTGGCCCGTGGAGAAGTGCGTCGCCCAGATTCTAAAAGTGATCGTACGGCGAAAGAACGAGGCGTTGATTCCTTGGTTCACCGGGCCGCTGTTGATCCTCGACAAATTGCTTGGGTCGCGCTTGGGGGATCGTATCTTGGCGCAACGGTTTCCGCCCGAGAAGGGGAAGGAGTAAAGTTTCCTGCCTTCTAGTTGTTATGCTGATGACATCGTCCGATGAGCATCGCATACGTCGCGGCGAAGGCGCTTGCCAAAGCTGTTGGCGTTGAACCAAAGACGAAGCCGGGATTTGACGAGCAGAAAGGTGTGTTTGAGTTTCCCAAGTGAGATAGCGTTAACAAATGTCTTGGCCCGACCTACAACGCCTTGTCCAGACTACCCTCTCCAGCAAACGGCTGGGCACGCCCGTGTTCGCGCGCCTGCTTGTGCAGAGTGCCGTGTCAGCCAAGGGCGGCCCTGCCTTCCTCGCCCAAGTGGTGGCGGTCGCCAACGGCTGGTTGGGCCAGCCTTTGCAACGCATGTATGCCCTTGGCAGCGTCAAACGCCGTCATGTGGCGCTCACGCTGGAATACGAGCGCGGCGGTAATGCGCAAATCACCTGGGTCGGCACAGCGCCGCGCGGGCCGGCGCTTGACCTGTTGCTTGTCGGCAATCATGGCGCCCTTTACCACGATCTCACCCCTTCGAGCCGATTCGAGTTTGCGGCCGATCCGCCCAACGAACTGCTCGCCTGGGTGCAGCGAGCCCTGGACAGCAACCGCCCGGAGGCCGCGCCATGAGCAAGACCTTCGGCATCTTGCTGATGAGCGGCAATCACACGCATCAGGAAAGCTACGCGGCCGCCTTCGCTGCCGATAAGCGATGTCGCTTGATCGCCGTTACGGATGAGCCGACCGTCGACAAGCGCCGGCGCACACTTAACGAGCGGCTGGCTAAGACACACGGCATCCCGTACATCGCCGATCTCGCCGAGGCGCTGAAGCGCAAGGATGTGGACGTGGTGAGCGTTTGCGCGCCGCCGGAAAGACGGGCCCGGATCATCATTCGTTGCGCCCAAGCGGGAAAGCATCTCTACCTGGACAAGTCCCTCTGCCCTGCGCTGGAGGAGGCGGACGCGATCGTTGCGGCGGTCGAGCGGGCGAAGGTGAAGAGCTACATGTTCAGCTTCGTGAGCCAGCCATGGGCGCGGCAGGCCAAGGAACTGCTGGAGAAGAAGCGGATCGGCGAACTTGTGGCGATCCATGCAGACACGCTCTTCGCCAAGGGTCGGACCGGTTCGGCGCGGCTCGGAGCGCGGCGCAAGGAGGAGTTTCCGCCCCGGCGGCATCAGCTTGTCGAGGCGAAGCGGGAGATGGACAACACAGGCGTCTATCCGTTGACCCTGATTCGCTGGCTCACGGGCCGGCGTTTCCAGACGATTTACGCCATTACCGGCAACAACTTCTTTGCCGAGCATCAAAAGCACAACGTCGAGGATTTCGGCCTCATCGCCGCCACCCTGGAAGGAGGGTTGGTCGCCACTGTTTCCTCGGGACGCTACGGCTGGATGACGCATCCGGGCTTTGGGCAAAATCGGCTGGTGCTCGTGGGGACCGAGGAAACGGTGATCGTTGATGCGCATCGGCCGCGCGTGGAAGTTTACACCGACGAAACGCCCTGGTCGCCGCCGAGCGTGCACCCCGAAGACCCGATGGCCTTCTGGAACACAACGCAGGAAGAGGTGCACACGCGGCCAAAGCGCACCTGGCTGCCGCTGCACCCGCCGGCCAACGACTCGTCTTATTTCATTGACCAGTTGGTCGCCGGGCGGGACAGCGAACTGCCGGCGGCGGAAGCGGCCATCACGACGGAAGCCCTGGTGGCGGCGTACAAATCGGCGGCGACCGGGGAGGTGGTCCGCTTGCCGTTGCCGCGGAAGTGAGAAGATTTCTTCCGCGGACGAGGTCCTCGCCGGCCAGACCCGCGCGCGCGATTCCGCAATAAGTGTAGCTGAACTCGTGAGAGTTCAGAGGTCCATTCGAAAGTCTCACGACTTCCGCTACAGCAGAATCGCGCACGCTGATATAGAATGCTTGCCATCGACTGTTCCTTGAACCGGGGGGATTTCATGAAACGCTGCCTGCAGGCTTTGTCGCTCGCCGCTGTTTGCGGCCTGGTCTGGATGTCGCAATCGACCGGTGGGGCTGGGACGAAGGACCCGTCGCGCTCAGCGGCGCTAAAGCTGTTCGAGAGCCTGGACGAGGAACAGAAGAAGCAAGCCGTGCTGCCTTATGACAGCAAGGACAAGTATGTGGAGATTTTCCCGGCGCAAAAGCGGCCGGGATTGGCGTGGAGCGCCCTGAAGCCGGAGCAAAAGAAACTGGCGGACGCGGTGATCGAAGCGATGACCTCGAAGTACGGGGCGGACATTTGCCTGCAGGTGGCCAAGCAGACGGGGGAGCCGCTGCGGTTCGTGACCTTCTACGGCGAGCCGGGCATGGAGAAAGCGTTTGCCTGGCGCGTGGCGACGCATCATCTGACGCTCGTGTATGTGGAGTTCGGCAAGGAGAAGGGCAGCGAGTTCGGTCCGATCCTTCTGGGCGGCAATCCGGTGAAGGACCTGTGGGACGCGGAGGACAAGATCGCCGTCGAACTTTATGCCGCGCTGACGCCCGAGGAAGCCAAAAGCGTGCAGGCGAAGGGGAACAACGGCTCGGGCGCTCCGATCGGCAAGAACGGCCTGCGCATCGGCGATCTAAACGAGAAGGCACGCGAACAGGCGCGAAAGCTCATGCAGAAACGGCTGGACGTGTTCGCCGACGATCGACGAGCGCTGATGGACGACATCCTCAAGCAGGAGGGCGGCCTGGACAATCTCCGCCTCGCCGTTTGGGGCGACATGGGCAAGTCTTTCAAGGACAGCCGGTATTCATGGCGCATCGGCAACGAACGCGTCACCTGCGACTGGCAGACGATCGACAAGAACCACCTGCATCTCTGCGTGAAGGCGAAAGGGAAGGCGTAGGTGCCAACCTTTTGACCGCTGCACTGCCAATGGAACTGCAACCCCCTCACCCCGGCCCTCTCCCCCGCAGCGGGGGAGAGGGAGTCGCTGGGTTGGTTGCGCGACTGTCTCATAACCCTAGACAAGACGTGGAACCTTCACAGCCCCTTAGGTCTAAAGAGTTCCCAGGGGCGACTCCTCTCTTTCTCCATGACGACAACCTCCGTTCCATCCAAGTCCGCGGCGCCGTCCGATACGGCGTCGCGGTTGCGGCAAGGGCTGCTTTATGGCCTGGCGGCGTACGGCTGGTGGGGACTCGTGCCGCTCTATTTCCGGCTCCTTGTCAATCGGGTGGGCGCCTTCGATGTGCTGGCGCACCGGATCGTCTGGTCCATGGTGTTCCTGGCGGGCATCCTGTCCTGGAGCGGACGATGGCGCTCCGTGCGAAAGGCACTGCGGCTCAAGCCCGTGGTGTTGACGCTCTCGGCCACGACCGTCCTCATCGCGCTCAACTGGCTGTGCTACATTCTGGCGGTGGAGTGGCGGCAGGTCGTGCAGGCGAGTCTCGGTTACTTCATCACGCCTCTGGTCAGCGTCGGCCTGGGCGTCGTTTTCCTTAACGAGCGTTTGCGTCGTTTGCAGATCGTCGCGCTGGTTCTCGCCGGGTGCGGGGTGGCGGGACTGGTGTCTCTCGTCGGCGAGTGGCCCTGGTTGGCGCTGGGGCTGGCGTTCTCGTTCAGTTTCTACGGCTTGCTGCGCAAGCGGTTGCCGATCGACGGTTTGGTGGGCTTGAGCGTTGAGACGCTGTTTCTCGTGCCGGCGGCGTGCTTGTTTCTGCTTGTCGTCTGGTGGGTGGAGCCGGCGGAGGCGTGGGAGTTCGATGCCGGGTTCGCGCTGCTGCTGGCGGCCAGCGGGATCGTGACGGCGGTGCCGCTCTTGTGCTTCGGCCAGGCGGCGCAGCGGTTGCCGTTGTCGACGCTGGGCTTTCTGCAATACTTGTCGCCCACGATCCAGTTGGCGCTGGCGGTGTTGGTGCTTGAGGAACGGCTGACGTGGGAAAAGGTGGTGTGCTTCGTTTTCATCTGGGTAGGCTTGGCTTTCTTCACAGCGGATTCTTACCGGCTGTATCGGCGTAGCGCGACAGCGACCGGGCGCGGGTGATTGAATGACGCGGCTTGGGGGATGTTGAGACAGTCGATCCTTGGTTGCGCTGTTTTTTGCCGGCGCGGTCTGGTAGAAATGATGAAGAACGTGTTGCAGGGAACGCCATGGGCATTTACGACCGCGAATACTACCGCAAGGAGGGGCCGAGCTATGTGGAGATGCTCGTGCCCTCGGGGCTGGTCTGTAAATGGCTGATTGTGGCCAACGTGATCGTGTTTCTGATCACCGAGCTGGCGCGGGGGGAGGCGGGAGCGGCGGTTTTCGAATGGGGCGTGCTGTACATGCCCTACGTTGCGCAGGGCGAAGTCTGGCGCTTGCTGTCGTACGCGTTTTTACATGCCGGGCTGGGTCACATCCTGTGGAACATGCTCTTCCTCTGGTGGTTCGGCAGCGACCTGGAAGAGATGTACGGATCGCGCGAGTTTCTGTGCTTCTACCTGCTGTCCGCCGTCGCGGGCGGCCTGGGTTACGCGTTGGAGGGGTTCCTGGTCCCCGCGGCTTGGCTCTCGCCTTCGGTCGGCGCATCCGGCGCCGTCACCGCTCTCCTGGTCTTGTGCGCGTTACATTTCCCGCGGCGCGTCATCCTGGTGATGCTAATTCTGCCCGTGCCAATCTGGCTATTTGCTCTTTTTTCCGTTCTGCAGGACTTGCTTGGCCTATTCCAGCCGAGGAACCCCGTGGCGGTCGCCGTGCACCTGGGCGGGGCGGCGTTCGCGGCGGCTTACTACCACTTCGGGTGGCGCATCAGCAGCCTTTGGTCGGGGTTCACGTCCTGGCGTCGGCAGCGCGGGCGGCCCAAGCTGCGCATCTGGAAGCCCGAGGAAGCGCGGCAACCGGTTGCCGTGGGAGCGGAAAGCGCAGCGGACGAGCACCTGGAGGCGAAACTGGACGCGGTGCTCGAGAAGGTGGCACGCTCCGGGCAGGAGAGTTTGACCGATCAGGAGCGGCAGGTGCTGTTGCGGGCGAGCGAGATTTACAAGAAGAGAAGGACGTGAGGTGGGGCAAGCGAAATGTAGCCGCAGAAATGTAGCCGCAGAAATGTAGCCGCAGAAATGTAGCCGCAGGTCTTTAGCCTGCGGCGGTCATGGCCGATCGGTTGCGAGATTTGCCCGCCTGACTTGTCTCGGCGGCGAAAAGCACGCGACTACCAAATAGATTGAGAAAAGCTCTCTCACACCGCAGGCCGAAGCCTGCGGCGAGAGTGGAAGAGAAGGAGAACGAAGACATGCCGATGTATGAATACGCCTGCCAGAACTGCGAGCACGCGTTCGAGACGCTGGTGTTCGACGAGAAGGAGAAGGTCGAGTGCCCGGAATGCGGCGGGACGAGGCTGGAGAGGCTGATCAGCTTGCCGTCGGCCCAGGTGAAGGACGGTTTCGGCCCTTGCGGCGACCCGAGTCTGCCGCCCTGTGGGGCGCCGGGGTGTGGGAGGAAGGGCGCCGCGGCGAGATAGTTTGGCAGTCGCTCCCGGGGGCACGAGGCGCCCGGCGCAAGTCAACTTCATTCATCCGCCTATAAGGCGGAACTCCAACCTGTTGGAGCGGCGGCCAACTTTATGAGAAGAGCACGCAGTACGCCGGCTGGGGAGCATCGGCCGGTGATGCTGGCGGAGACGCTCGACGTGCTTCGGCCGGCGCCGGGCCATCTCGTCGTCGATTGCACACTCGGCTTTGGCGGTCATGCGGCGGAGTTGCTCAAGCGGGTGGGGCCGGAAGGACGCCTGGTCGGTTTGGATGTGGATCGCAATCATCTGGCACGCGTGAAAGAACGACTCGATCCAATCGGGCCAAACTATGAGCTGCACCACGCCAACTATGCGGGGATCGAAGGACTTCTGGCGGGGCGAAAGGTGAACGGCATTCTCGCGGACCTGGGCGTTTCGAGCATGCAAATCGACGATCCAGGGCGCGGCTTCTCGTACGCACGGCCGGGGCCCCTCGACATGCGGATGGACCAGAGTCGGGGGAAGACGCTCAGCGAGTTGTTGGGCGGGATCGACGAGGCGGAGTTGGCCCAGGCGCTGGAAGAGTTGGGAGACGAACCGGAGGCGAAGAAGATTGCGCGGGCGATCGCGGCGGCGCGGGAGAAAGGGCCCATTGAGACGACGGCACAGTTGTCGGACATCGTACGCGTTGCGACGGGACAGAGCGGCGCCTGGCGGTTGCATCCGAAGAAGGGCAAGTGGAACATTCATCCGGCGGCGCGGACCTTCCAGGCCCTTCGGATCTTGCTCAATCGGGAGCTGGCCAGCCTGGCCCATCTGTTGCGCATCCTGCCCAGTTGCCTGGCGGGGGGAGGGCGGGCGGCGATCATCTCGTTTCATAGCGGCGAGGACCGGCTGGTCAAGAAGGCCTTTCAGGAGGGGCGGCGCGAAGGATGGTATGCTGCGGGAGCGGATGATTGCCTGCGGCCAACGTTCGAGGAGAGGGGCACAAACCCGCGCTCACGCTCGGCCAAGATGCGCTGGGTGGAGCGGGCGTGAGAATCAGGAAGACACCGCTGTTTGAAAGACGTCGTGCGGTCAATCCCGAGAACGGGCAGGGGACGGACGAGGATCGGTCCTGCTCGTTCTCGTTCTCCAAGGGGCCGGGTCGAGCCGGCCGCGAGGATCAAGATCGGACCGAGAGACGTACTTCCGGGATGGGGACGAGCCGCTCGTCAACGGTCTGCTCGTTGAGGACGACGTGCGTGGCGCCGCGACGTTCGATGATATCGAGGAAGTAGAGCAGACCGCCCGGGCTGAAGAGAGGGACGGAGACGAACTTGGCGAACTGCGGGGCGCCATCGAGGAAGGCCCTTACGGCATTCTCACAGGTAAAGACATTGGCGACAGATTGACCGCGCGGCCGGGTCACCTGAACAAGGATCTCGCCGGACGGGCTGTGATCGGGATTGAAGAGAAACCAAACGGGAAAACGCTCGACAATCTTCGCGGTTAGCACTGGCGCGCTCATTTGCGTCCATCTCCTTCTCTGCGCGGTGTTCGGAAGCGGCAAAGGGCGAGAGGCGACGCCTTGTGCGGCGTCAAGGACGGGCGAGTAGGCAGCCATGCCGAGCTTGCAAGGCCGGACGGTTCGCGGCGCGCGAATGCTTATCCAAGAAGAAGGGCCGGTCCGGGAATCGGCGGCGTTGCCGAAGAAGTGGATCCGTCGAGAATCCGCGGCGGTATGCGGGTGGTCCGCCGGGCCTAGAGACCGCCGGTCGTCGGCGGTTGCGAGTTGTTGGCTGTTTCTATCGTTGCATCCTGACATGGGGTTGTCAAGGGGTCAAGACAGTCAAGAACGGCAAGAGAGGCGAGGTTTTCGGGCCGTTCCGGTCAGGCAAATTGCCTCCTCCGCTGTAACCTTTTTTTTCTGTGGGATTTTGCCGGTTGTTCGGCCGATGCTAGTTGTGCGAGATGCGGCGCAGATACCGGGAGCAAGCCGCATCGCGGGAGTACGGCAGACGAGGGAAGTGGCTTCGGCCCGCCCGTCCACGCCGTTCGGGGTTTACAAGCAAAGGAGTTGCGATGAAACGCTTTGCCGGTTTCGTATGCGCCGCTCTCGGGTTGCTTTTCCTGGTCGAAAGCGCTCGGGCGGACTTCGGCAGCCTCCACTACGGCGGCTATCAGCCCTGGTGGAACATTTTCGCGAAGCGGAATCGCTGCATGTCGGCCGAGGAAGAGCGACTGCAGCGCTTCTGGCATGATTACTACGACGCCATGCGGCGCTACTACGGCATGCTCGACAGCATGGACTGGGTGGCCTACTACAAGAACCATGGCTACCAGATCAACGCTGGTTGCGGCATGGGGGGCCCGTGCGGCGGTCCGCAACGGGTGCAATACGCCCCTGTCTTCGTCAGCCCGACGATGCAGTGGGCGGTGCCCGGGAGCAGCCTGAGCGGCCCGCCGGCCGGCGCTCCGATGCCGCCGATGGGCGCCTTCGGCCCGGGCGGCCCGATGGGTCCTTTTGGCCCTCACTAGGATCACCCCCGCCACTCCCTCCGCAGGCCGGGCTCCTTATGGAGTTCCGGCCTGTTTGCGTTTTTGCCCGGTAGAGCCTGTTCCCTCCGCATAACCCATTCGGCCGACCCGGCCATCCTTGGGTAAAGTGCCGATTTTCGCCGCGGCTTTCCTTTTCGTGGGGAAGACTGGAATACGACGCGTTCCCGCCCGGGCCTGCGCGTTCCAGGAGCTTCAACCATGGAAGGACCCGCCATGAAAGCGACGCTCGCCACGATCGCCGCCTCTGCGCTCGGCGCCTTGGCCCTCGCCTCTCTCGCCTCGCCTTCTCACGCCTGTAATCCTTGCTACGTTTGCTCGCCTGTCTTCAACATGCCGTTGCCCGTGGCGCCCAGCCCCTGCAACACACCCGGCTTCTATGTGATGCCGGCATACGGTCCTTGCGCGGGGACGGTGTTTGGGCCAAACTATTACCTGCGACCAAACACACCGCCGTTCCAGGGCATGCTGCCTGGGCCGGTGGGGCGGGCGATCACCGAAGGTCGCAGCGGCGTGTTGCCGTGCAGCGTGCCGCCCTCTGGAGCGATGGGGCCGGGCGGCATGGGGCCGGGCGGCATGGGGCCGGGCCGAGGACCGATGGGAGGGCCGCCGGCAGCGATGCCTTATGGCTACGGAGGAATGCCGGGCGGATCGCCTTATGGTGGGATGCCGATGGCGCCGGGAGCGGGAGCTTACGGTGGCCGCCCGATGGGGCCAATGGCAGGACCGGGCGGAGCGCCTTACGGCTATGGCATGGCAATGGCGCCGTCTCCGTTTGGCGGCGCTCTGATGGGACCGATGGCCGGACCGGGGGGTCCACCCTACGGCTATGGCGGAATGCCGATGGCGCCGGGCGCCTTTGGCGGGGCTCCCATGGGACCAATGCCTGGACCGGGCGGGGCTCTCTATGGGTACGGCGGGATGCCGATGGCGCCGGGACCAATGGGCGGGCCCGGCGGACCGCCTTACGGCTACGGCGGGATGGCCATGGCGCCGGCGCCGTTCGGTGGCGCTCCAATGGGACCGATGGGACTGGGCGGGCCGCCGCCGTACGGGTATGGCGGGATGCCGATGGCGCCGGGGCCTTATGGTCCGATGGGGCCGATGGCAGGCGTGCCGATGCCGCCAGGCGGGTTTCGCCCGTATGCGATGGGGCCGGGCGCGCCGTTCTATAACATCCCGCCGGGTTTGGGCAACGTGCCTGGAGTCGCTATGCCCACGATGCCGCCGATCCCGAACTTCGATACGTCCATTCCGCCGATTCCGACCTTCAATCCCGCAATGCCGGGCATGCCCGAGCCGTTTAACGTCAGTGTTCCAGAGTTCGGCGCTGCGCCCGGTCGGGGCAACGTTGTCTTCCCCTATCATCCGTCGATCCGCGGCCCGCGCGATTTCTTTATGTGGCGCGAGACCATGGAGGACAAGGAAAGGATGCGTCCAGCACTGGTGCCCTGATCCCGCTTTAGCTTTCCGCTTTCGGTAGCTAACTCAAGCACCGCTCCCACGAGGCTTCCAGCTTCCGCGCCAGCACATCCCAGTCGTAGCGGCTGCGGATGTGCGCTCGGCCTTTCTCGGCCATCTCCCGCATCGGCTCGGGCGCTCTCATAAACTCGAGCAGGGCATCGGCCATCGCGTCTTCGCTTGCCTGGACGTAGTGTTCTCCGGGCGTCAGTTCCAGTCCCTCCGCTCCGACGGCAGTCGAAACTACCGGCAGGGCGCAGGCCAGCGCTTCAAGAATCTTCAGACGCGAGCCGCCGCCGATGCGCAGCGGCACGGCCATCACGCCGCATTGACCGAGGAAAGCACGGACGTCGGGGACGTCCGCATAGAGGCGAACGCCGGGTTGCCCGTGCGCCTTCTCCACGAGAGCGGGCGAAGGTTGCCGGCCGACGATTTCGAGCCGCGCCTTGGGCTCCCTGGCGTGGATGGCCGGGAAGATCTTGTCGAGCAGCCGATGAACGCTGTCGATGTTGGGCCGCCAGTCGAGGGCGCCGAGAAAAAGGATGTGATAGGGGTCGCGTTCGCCGTGCACCTGCTCGAAGTAGGCGAGATCGACCCCGTTGTCCACCACATCGACGTTCGGCTGGTTGAAGCGCTCGCGGATCAGGCGGGCGTCTTCAGGGCTCACGGCAACAACGCGCCCGGCTCGGCGGAAGGCAGCGCCCTCGAAACGCTCGAAGCGGCGCCACTGCTTGCCGATGTAGGCCCGGCGCAACCCGGTGCTGTTCTCGTAGTAGCGCTCCCAGATGAGCGAATCGACGTTGTGCGCGACCAGCAGACGCGCGCCGGGAATGGAATCAGGCAGCAAGTCAAGGTAGGCGGACCACTCGAATTGCCAGAGGTCGACGCGGTTGGCGGCGGCATAGCGTGTCAGGGCGTCGCGCATGGCCCGGCTCTGGTGAGAGGCGACCGAGTAGGGCAAACGCGAGAACACGTTCCGCAGCAAGCGCAGGTAAAAGGCGGGCCCCGATTTGCGGGCGAGCGGGGCATCGATGAGGAGCGACTCGATGCCGTGGCCCTTTAAATACTCGGCCGCCTGGGCGAGGTTCTGCCCGGGTGTGGCCGGGCGAGCGATGTACGTGATGTGATGTCGCCCCGCAAGGCGGAGCATCAAATTGAGCGTGCGCAGGCGCTTGCCGGAGGTTGCGGGGTAAGAAATGTCGCCATCGACAATGACTGCGTGCATGGCGAGTAGACTAGGGATGGGGAGACAGGTGGGACAGTCGGCGGCAATGAGGAAGGGCGTTCCGTTAGCGTGAATTCAAGTTGACATCGCTCGCTTTGGTCTTTCTAATCCATTTCACTAGGAAGTTGCCATGTCCTCGCACCCCATGAGCACTGACGCCGTCCGTGAGCTTGCGGGTGATTCCCTTCCGCGGTTGTTCGAGCGTTATCAGATCCTGGGCGTCCTCGGCCAGGGCGGCATGGGCATTGTTTTTCGCGGCTATCACATCAACCTGAAACGCCATGTGGCAATCAAGACGCTGCGCGTCGACAAACTGAGCACGGGCAACCTGATCGGCCGATTCCGTCAAGAGATGGAAGTGATCGGGCAAATGGATCATCCGCACGTGGTTCGCGCGACGGATGCGGGGGAGAAAAATGGCGTCTTCTACCTGGTGATGGAGTTGCTGGAGGGGGTCGACCTCGCGACCCTGGTTGCCCGGCATAGGCGTCTGGAGGCGGCCGACGCATGCGAACTGGTGCGGCAGGCGGCTTTGGGCCTGCACTACATTCATCAGACGCTGGTGCACCGAGACATCAAGCCGTCCAACTTGATGATGACGACGCACGGCATCGTCAAGATCCTGGATCTCGGTCTGGCGCGATGCGGCGCTCCCGCCGACCGGGAACAGACCCCGGACGGCTGCCCGGTCGGCACGTTTGCTTACATGGCGCCGGAGCAGGCCAGCGGTGGCAAACAGATCGACGGTCGGGCGGACATTTACAGTCTGGGCTGCACGCTCTTCAAGCTCATTACCGGCAGCGCTCCCTTCAGCGGTCCGCCTTACGACAGCGTGGCGCAGCAAATCTTCGCGCATTGCAACATCCCCTTGTCGGATGTCGCCGCCTTCAAGTTGATCCCAGGCGAGCTGCGCGAACTCGTACTGCGCATGACTGCGAAGCAGCCGGAAGATCGTTATGGCAATGCGGCGGAGGTCGCGGAGGCGCTGACGCGGTTCGCGGCGGGCGGCCAGCCGCGGCGTTTGCTCGTGGACATGCCGGCGCCGGGCGAGGCCCTCAAACCGTTGACGATGCCGTTGCCTGACGAACTGGAGCGTCTGACAAAGCCGCCCGGCGATACGCCGACGCGCGAGGAGTCGCTGATCCGGTCGTGGGCGCCCCTGCCGCAGTCGCGCAGGACCAAGCGTCTGACGCTCGCGGCGCTGGGGATGGGGGCGGTCCTCCTTGCCGTCAGTGCGTTCTTCGCTCCGGCCTGGTTGCGACGCGCGGAGGAGAAGACACCGGGGCCGCAGTCGCTGCAGGTGAGGAACCTGGACGAGCTGCGCCCGAATGAACTGGCCCCGCTCCTGGATCGGGCGCCGATTGCGATTGGCTGCGAGCAGGACGACGTGACGCGATGGCGCTGGGACGCGGACCGACAGTTTGTGGAGATGAAAGGCGGCTTTGCCACTCTGGTCAACCTCGGCATGACGGCGCGGAAGAATTATAACTTTGAAGTGGTCATCACCCAGAACCCGTTCACCGGCCAGGCAGGAGTTTTTTGGGGTTACCGGGAGGACGAGGCCCTGAAGGCCCGACGTGAACCGGGGAAGGTGTTCGCGTCGTGTCAGGTGCTTCGCCTGTTCCGCAGGCGCGAGTCGGATCACCCCGGCGACAAGTTCGGCGTGCAACGCTGCCAGGTGCAACTGCTCTACAACGACCGGGGCAACATGGTCGCTCAGACGCATACCGTGGCGGAGCAGGAACTGCCGCCATTGACCGCCAGCCGGGAGCAGGTCTTGCAACTTGAGATCGACGACAAGCGGGTGCAAGCGGCGCGCTATGGGAGCGTCGAACTGACTGCTCTTTTCTCGGATGCGAGCAACATGAGAACCAAGGATGACGCCTACCAGGGAGGTCTGGGCGTCGTCATCTTTTCCAACCACGCGATGTTCAGCAATGCCCGGCTATGCTTCCGATCAAACCGTTAGCCCGGGCAGCAAAAGGAGAGCAGATGGCAGGCAAGTCTCGTCCGCATCGATCCCGGGCTACCGCTATTCAATTCGAGCCCCAGCAGGATTCGATCAAGGTTGTTGGTGGTGATGGCAGGATCGAAGTCCTCCACGACGACGGCACCAACGATCCCCGCGAGGCCAGCATTTTCGATCTGGCCGGTTCCGGCTGCTGCGGCAAGGAGCCCATGACGATGGGCTCGGGCACGACGCTTTTTCGTGCCCGCGTCCTCGCCGGCTCGCCCGGCGCTGCCGGCGGCGGCGGCAACAACAAGAGCGTTGAAGTGAAAATGACCGGCGGCCCTGGCGCCGGGCAGTCGGAAAAGAACGACTTTCGCGCCAATGCACCGTCCGGTTCCGGGTCCTATGCTCTTGCGAGCGCCGGGCAGAGCGTCCGTCAACATTTCTCGCAGCAAAACCGACCGGTTCCCGCCACGCTTAGCCTGAAGCTCGATTCAGACGTTCAGAAGGGAACTCTTTCCAAAGCCGACGGCTTGAATCGCGCCACGCTTTTACAGCATCCGAAGGACCCGGGCCAGAGCGGTCGCTGGTATAGCCAGCAGATGGATATTGGGGCGAAGGACCGACGCGCGGCGCTCTGGATTCTCGAGAAACGGGACAAACAAACCTGGGTGCTGACCCTTCAGCGCGACGGCTCGATCCTGGTCACCTACCAGTTGTTCGTCACCGACGGCCGGGATTGCACCTTCCCCCTCCAACTGCGGCGTGTCGGGACCGGCGGCCGGCAATTCAAGAAGTGGGCGCTAACCGTCACCGTTTCGCTTCCCGTCTAACTTGCATGATCACCCTGCCGCTGTGCCGCTGGCGCGACGAGGCGGACTTGTCGCGCCCGCTTTGCAACTCGCCGTTTTTTCTGGCAGCGCCGAATGTCGTCGCCGCCGAGGCCTGCGCCGAGTGTGCTTGCGCCGATCACGCGCCTCCGCCGCCGCTGCCCCCCGCTCTACCGTGCGTGCATTTGGGGGGCGCGCTGGACGACGGCAAGGAGCGGCGCGGCGAACCGGAACTATTCCGCTGCGCTAAACACGGCCGGTGCATGACCGGCTGGACATCGACGCTCCCCCGAGAGGTCCGCTCGTGCGCCGGCTGCGCCGATTATCTCCCGCGCGATCCGTTCACGCCTGATTCCGGTGAAATGAGCGAAAGAGCCGGGCATTTCCTCGCGCGGCTGAAGGCTTATCCCGGGCGGCGCTACCAGGGACGCGGCGTCGTCATTGCCGGCGGCGGCGAGCGTTATTTTCCCGCGCTCTATGTCACCGTGCGCGCCCTGCGCCATGTCGGCTGCACCTTGCCGATTCAGGTATGGTACCTGGGCCGAAACGGTGAAATGCCCAGGTCCAGGAAAGGGATGCTTGGCGGGTTTGGAGTCGAGTGCATTGACGCAGACGAGGTTCGCAAGAAGCATCCGGCGCGGATGCTGGATGGTTGGGAGTTGAAGGTGTTCGCAACGCTTCACAGTTCATTCCAGGAAGTGCTTTTCCTCGATGCCGACTGTTACCCATGCCGCAATCCCGAGTTCCTCTTCGACCTGGACGAGTACCGCAGAGCGGGCGCGATCTTCTGGGCGGATTGCGTGCTCGTGGATGATCGCCTCAAATGGGCCGCGTTCGGCCTGGACGATCCGAAGCGTCTCGGCTCGATCGAGAGCGGCCAGTACGTGATCCACAAGCAACTGAGCTGGAAAGCGCTCAATCTCGCCTGGTTCTACAATGATCATTCGGACTACTACTATCGCTACTGCTACGGGGACAAGCACACCTTCGAGGCGGCCTGGAATTACCAGCGTCAGCCCTTCGTCATGTTCACGCCCATCGCCCATGTGGAAAAAGCCGGGTACGTGCATACCGGCCCCGATCACCGGCCGCTGTTCGTTCACCGATGCTCGGACAAGTTCCGGTTGAACAGTCAGGAGTATCCGACGCCACAGCGTCATTCCATCTCCACCTTCTATCCCTCCCTTCCGTTGGAAAGAGAGTGCTGGGGCTGGCTGAACGAACTGGCGGTTGCCTTCCGAGCGCCGGTGCGCTGCCCGGAAGGCGTGGTGAGAAAGCCTGCCAATGTGGCGCCCGAGCAGATAACCTTGGCCACGCTGCATACGCCTGAAATCGCGGCATTCGGCAGATGGTCCACGCGGGTGCTGAAGGAGTACGCGCGGCGGCACGGATATAAGGTGTTGGCAAAGGATACGCCGCTCGATGCGGCAAGGCCGGCGTCGTGGAGCAAGATACCGCTAACCTTGAAAGCGTTCGAGGATGACAGTTGCCAGTGGCTCTTCTGGCTCGATGCCGACGCCCTCATTACCCGCTTCGACGTCCCACTTACGGCATTCGTGGATGACGACGCGGATTTCATCGTCGCCGACGATTCGCCTCACTCGCTCCTGAACATGGGGGCCTTCCTCATTCGTAACTGTCCCGCGACAAGGGAACTGATGCGCCGGGCTTACGAGAAAACCGAGTTCCTGCATCACCATTGGTGGGAGCAACCCGCGATCGTCGATACGATCCAGCGAGGCGTTCGCGGATTGCGCGTGAAAATTGTGCCGCGCGGCCTGTTCAACAGCTTCGCGCCGGAATACCAGGAGGGGCAGTTTGTCATCCATTTCGCCGGCGCTTCCTTCGCGGAGCGCCGCGCAGGCATACGGCGGCGGGCGGTTTCGCTGCTGCATCCGCTGACGCGGGTTTTCCGTGCAGGCAGCACCGACGCGGAGATTTTCAACGATGTGGCGACGCTGAATGAATATCGTCTGCCCGACGACATGACGGGCATCACGGTGCTTGACATCGGGGCGCATGTCGGTTCGTTCGCGCACGCCTGCGCGACGCGCGGCGCGGCCGATATCTGGTGCGTGGAGGCGCACCCGGAGAACTTCGCGGCCTTGCAGCGGACCTATGAGGAGGTGCAACTCCCGGGCATGCGGCCGCCGATTTTCGGCGCTGCCTGGCGCAGCGACCGCCTCGATCAGGCGCTGCTGATTCACGACGGCGACTGGATTAACCGCGGCGGTCGGTGCCTGAATCGGGAGCAAGGCGCTCCGACCACGCTGCTAGCTTTCGACGACATCGTGCGCCAGGCGACGAACGGCGGCCGCACGCGCATCAACCTGCTGAAGCTCGATTGCGAAGGAGCGGAATTTCCCATCCTTTTCACCTCCAGGACGCTGGCGCTCATCGATGCGATTTGCGCGGAAGTGCATTTCTGGGTGGCGGACCGAGCGGAGTTTCAGGTGGAGGGGCAGGAGATCACGGAAGCAAGTTTGCGCCGCCGGCTCGAGGAGCATGGCTTCGACGTGACAATCGAGGCGAACCATTTGTGGGCGCGGCGGGCGACGTACTGTGATTAGTCCCCGGCCGTCCGAAAAGACTAAAAGCCGCGTTCATCCGCCCAGTCTCAAGCTCAGCCAGGGAGGGCGTGTTCTATCGACTGCAGCACCTCCGCGTCGCTTGGATAGTGCGTTTCGAGGAAGCCTTGCAGGGGGATAGGGACGCCGTCCATGCGGTAGACGACGCCGGGGCGATGGACGCCGTAAACCGCGGTCGTGAAACGGATCGTCGACGTAATGAAGGAATCGACCGTCGGGTGATCGAGAACGACGGTCGGAATGCGTTTCAAGCGGTCGAGCGCCTGCGCTGAGAAGCGGGCCGCGCCTTCGCTGCCGACGAAGAGGCAGGCGTCGACCTCGCCGCGTTCCAGCATCTCCTGGGCGGAGAACTCGCCCGGGTTGTAGCGTGGGTAGCCGCGCGCCAGGTTGACGGAGAAGGGGTAGCCGGTTTGCCAGATGAGGACCATGTCGGCGCCCGTGACGTCGCCGGGGACGCGCATCCTGCGAGCGCAGAAGCGGGTGTAACGATTGAGGTCGCGCACCAGGACGAGCAGCGCCTCAACGTTGTGCTGGCCCTGGCTCGTCATGCTGAGGCCCAGGCCGAAAAAAACGATGCCATAACGGCAACGCCTCATGCGTTCGGCCAGGTCCTTCAGCAGAGGCAGCGGAGCGCCGAGGTCAACATCTTTGAGCAGCGGCGTGCCGAGCACGAGGCTGCGCAAAGTTGCGAGCGCTTCGAAGTCCTTGCCCGGCTCGATGGGAAGGAAAAGGTCCGCTTGCTCGGCACTTGCGGTCCGCTTGATGTCCGCAACCACCAGGGTCCGTTCGGCGCGGCCGCCGATGTAACGGCCGGGCGCGAAGAGGGAATAGCGCTCAAAGTGGCGCGGGTGGCTCCTGGCGGGATCGGAGCCCCAGAAGACGACCAGGTCCGCTCGGTTTCTCACCTCTCCGAGGGTGCAGGTCACCTCGCCAACTTCCTGGATGGCGACGACGGACGGGGCATGACAGAGTGACGCGGTTGTGTCAATTGTAGCGCCGATGCGTTCGCCAAGGGCGATCGCGGCTTGCTGACCCTCGGTGCTGCTGCGCGAGAGGCCGTAGATCAATGGCGCCGCGGCGGCGTCCAGGATCTTTGCCGCCCGCGCGATCGCATCCTGCAACTCGGCGGGTCGACCGTCAATCGTGGCGGTCGGTGGCTGCCGCGCCCCCTGCTCGATGAGCCAGGGTTCGGCCAGGATGCAGGCGCCGTTGGCCTTCGTGATGCGGTTGGCGTCGACGGTTACGCGAAGATCATCGCAGACGCAACCGCAAACCGTGCAGGCAACGTGATCATAGACAGGCAACGAATCACCCCTGCCAGCATTCTAGGGCACGACTTGGGCGTCATCCGGTATTCTTCAGTCCGGAGGCGATGCCGTTAATGCTTTCCAGCACGGCGGTCAACAGTTCCTCGGGCGGCTGCTCGTCGGCGCGCAGGCGGCGCAGCAGCACGAGTTGGATGAAGCTGAGGGGATCGACGAACGGATTGCGACGCAGGATGGAGCGGCGGAGGACGGGCATGTCGGATAGGAGGCCGGGCTTGCCGGTGATGGCTTCGATGGCGCTGATGGTGCGCTGGTATTCGGCGGCGATGCGGTCGTAGATACGGTTGCCGATTTCCTGGTCTTCGACCAGGTCGGCGTAGAGGCGGGCGATGGTCAGGTCGGCCTTGGCGAGGATCATCTGGGCGTTGTCGATCAGGGTGCGCCAGACCGGCCAGCGTTCGTACATGTCGGAGAGCGTGGTCCGTTCCTCGGGATGGTCGGTGAGGTAGTCGCAGATGGCGCTGCCCAGTCCGAACCAGCCGGGGAGAGTATGGCGGCTCTGCATCCAGGCGAAAACCCAGGGGATGGCGCGCAGCTGCTCGATGCCGGCGCCCGACTGGCCGCGCCGCGCCGGGCGCGAGCCTATCTTGAGCTGACTGATCTCCGCGATCGGCGTCGCTTGCTCGAAATAGGCGAGGAACTCAGGCGTCTCGTAGACCAGGGACTTGTAATGATGCGTGGCGCGCTCGGCGAGGCGCTGCAGCAGCCGCTCCCACGTAGGGTCGGGCCGTTCCTCCACGCCCGCGCAACTCGCGAGCAGGACGGCGTTGACCACCTGCTCCAGATGGCGCTCGGCGATCGCCGGATGGCCGTAGCGGTCGGCAATCATCTCGCCCTGCTCGGTGAGGCGGAGGCGGCCGTTGACGGTGCCGTGCGGCTGGCCGAGGATGGCGCGGTTGGCGGGACCGCCGCCGCGACCGATGGCGCCGCCGCGGCCATGAAAGAGCTGGACGGTGATGCCAGTGCGGCGCCCCATGTCGGCGAGGGCGCGCTGAGCCTGGTAGAGTCCCCAGGCGGACTGGAGAAAACCCGCCTCCTTGTTGCTATCGGAGTAACCGATCATCACCTCTTGAAGGTTGCCGCGCAGGCGGAGGTGTTGCTGGTAGACCGGCAGCCTCAGCAGGCGTTGCATGATGGTGCACGCGCTGGCGAGCGGCACGGCGGCCTCGAAAAGGGGCACGATGTTCAGGCGGGAGAGATTGTGCGCCGGCCGGAACAAGCCGGCTTCGCGCGCAAGCAGCAGCACCTCGAGCAGATCGGCGGGTTCGCTGGCGCCGCTGATGATATAGTTCTCAACGGCCTCCGGACATTGCTGCTCGAGCACCGAGGCGAGCGTGCGGAAAGTCTGCACGACCTCATTGGCTGAGGCCGAGAAGGGGAGATGAGCCGGGAGCAGCGGGCGCGGCTGGCTGAGCAGTTCGGCGAGAATATCGAAACGCTGGTTCGCCGCGAGCTTGCGGTAGCGCGGTGTGACGCCGGCCCAGGCCAGGATCTCCTCGATCGCCTCGGCGTGACGGGCCGCGTGCTGGCGGACGTCGAGCGTGAGCATGTGCAGGCCGAAGACTTGCACGGCGCGGCAAAGATCGCGCAGACCGCCCGATGCCGCTGACATCGCGCCTGCGCGGCGCAGGTCGGCGCCGATGGCGTCGAGGTCGGCAAGCAACTGCTCGCGGCGAACGTAGATTTCGGGCGGCTGGACGCTGTCTTCGGCGGGCCAGCGCAGCAGGCGATGACCGATGTGCTTGAGCGTTCGCTGGAGCCGGGCGGCGATGATGCGACACTGCAGCCGATAGGGTTCTTCCGCGCGGTCGAGCTTCACCTCGGGGACCAGGGCAGCGCCGCGCTCGAGCACTTCGCGAAACTCCGCGGAAGGGGTGAGAAAAGGGGCAGCCTGGCTGAGCTTGCCGCCCAGTTCCTCCACCTTAGCAAGGTAGTGGCGCAGAACGGTTTCCTGCTGGAGTCGCACCGCCTCGGCGGTGGCGTCGGGAGTGACATGCGGGTTGCCGTCGCGGTCGCCGCCGATCCAGGAGCCGAAGCGCAGGAACGCCGGGATGGCGTCGGCATCGAGGTCGGGATACCAGCGGCGCAGGGCGGCTTCGGCCTCGCGATAGAAACGAGGCACGACCTCGAAGAGACCGGCGACCATGCCCAGGCCCTGGCGGACTTCATCGAGCACGCTGGGCCGCTCGGAACGCACCAGGGCGGAGAGCCAAAAAGCCTCCAGTTCCTCGGCGATGCCAGCCTCGGCGTCCTGCCGCTCATGAGGCAGCAACCGGGCATATTCCAGGCGATCGAGGTGGTGGGAAACGGCCTGCAGCTTTTCGAGGATCGTGCGTCGTCGCGCCTCGCTAGGGTGGGCGGTGAATACGGGCGCGATGAGGGCATGCCGCAGCACCTCGGCGATTTCCTGAGCGCCGACGTCCTTATGGCGGAGCAGCGCGAGGGCGGAGTCGATGCTCTCGGAAAGGGCGCCGCCCTCGAGGATACGTGCGCGCAAGGTACGAACGCGCGCACGCTGCTCGGCGAGGTTGATCAGGTCAAAATAGACGCTGAAGGCGCGGATCAGCGTGCGCAATTCGGTCAGGCTCTCCTGCGCCAGCCGCTCGACGAGGCGGCGGGCGTCGTCGACGGATGCGCCGCTGCGCAGCTCGAGCGTCGCGGCCCGTATCTCCTCGATTCGTGCCAGTTGTTCGGGGCCGGCGAGGCGCAGAATGATATCGTCGAGGAGCCCGCTGAGGAAGCTTACATCAGCGTCGAAAGCAGCGTCCAAGAGCTCACGTCCGTTTCTGGCGCCGGACCTTGGAGTCTCCGAAGGCGCGCCAACTGTCGTCCCATTCAAGAGTCGCAACACGTCTCACTCCAGGAAGCAGATGCGTTTATTGATATCGACGTTGACCGAGTGATAGGGCTGGCTCAGGTTGCCCGGGTGGAACAGTGTGCGCCGCACCTCCTCCATGTCGTCGGCGCCCAGGGCGTCGGTGAAGATGGGTTGCAGGTAGGCGATGCCCATGTCCGAAACGCCGAGCCGCTCCCGATCGTAAAAGGAAGCGTGCACCTGGCGGGCGTGAATCAGGCCGTAGCGGTCGCGAAAATCGTTGGCTTGCACATGGCTGATGTGGAAGCCGCGCTTGCGGTCGTACTGAAGGATGGCGACTGCGTTGGCATGTCCCTGCAACAGCAGATCGACGGCATGGCCGCCGAGCTGAGCGCCGTGGAAGCGGTCGAAGTAGACGGGCCGGCCGCCGCGCTGGGTGTGGCCGACCTTACGAGTAAAGATCGCCGCGGACGCGGATTCATTGCGGCGTTTGCTGGTGAAGTAAGTGTCGCCGAGCCGGTTGATGAGCGTGCGTCGCAAGGCTTCGGAGGCGCCCGAGAGGACGACGTTGCCGGCGGGATCGGTCGTCGCCGTTTCTGATCCGAGTTCGTTGCCTTTCTCATCGACGATGCCTTCGCCGCAGACGATGACGACGTTCTTCTGCGCGTCGTAGACATCGATGACCCGTTCGACGAGGCGATCCAGGTTGAGCGGCGCTTCGGGGATGAGGACGATATCCGGCTGGCCGTACGCCGAGCCGAGGGCGATGTAGCCGGAGTGCCGGCCCATGACTTCGATGATGGCGATGCGGCGGTGGCTCTCGGCGGTCGTGCGGATGCGCTGCACGCCGCTGGCGGAGACATAGACGGCGGTGGCGAACCCCGGGGTCACATAGTTGACCATGTGCTCGAGATCGAAGCGTCCACGCGCCGGCCCGCGCGTGTACCGGAAGCCGGGCGGCTCGGGGCGGGTCTCGCGCGTCCACTCGTCCGGTTCGTGCGGGTAGTTCAGGCCGAGGTCGTTGTCGATGGTTTTCGGGGCAAGGACGGTGGGCAGGAACTCGGAGAGCGCCTGCATGCCGTTGAGGGTGCCGTCGCCGCCGATGCAGATGAGGCCCTCGACGTGCAGCCGGGCGAGACGGTCCGCGACGGTGCGCAGGGTCTGGCTGTCGTTATGGTCCACATAGTCGCGCGAGGCGCCGATGATGGTGCCGCCGCGGCTGCCGTCCAACTCGGGGATTGGGCTAAGGAGCGGATTGAGGCGAACATGAGGCACGCGTGGATTGAAGAGGCTGCTAAAGCCCTTGATGAAGCCAATCAGCTCGACGCGTTGCTGACTGGCCCGCAAGGCGGCCCCGTAGATGGTCGCGTTGAGGGCCGGGGTGTCGCCGCCAGCGGTCAAGATGCCGATTCGTTTCATCGACGCCGCCTTTGCCCAGCCGTGGAGAGCGCGAAAGTCGTCCCACGGACCTCAGGTTGCACAAAGAGGAGATGCAAACCCACTCCAACAAGCAGCTACTATGCCGAGAACGGCATGACAGCGGGGAGCGGGCGTACTGCGAAGCAATTGACGTGCTGGTAAGGATATATGGAAGGCGTAGACCAGGTATATGGCGGGCGACCGGTATGCGACTCCCGGAGGGCAAGGTGACGATGCCAAAGGATTAGGCAGTGATTGCATCATCCCGGCCATCCGCGGGCGTGATGGTGGTGGTCAATTGGCAAGTGGAGGCGACCACAGTGAACGCGGATAAGAGTAAGCCGCAAATCCGGTTGAAGGTGGCACGAAGCTCGGAGCCAGGCTTTTCGCTCGTTTGACATAACTGGTTATCAAGGAGCAGTATGCGTCATTTTGTTGACTGAAGGTGGCAGTGAGTGTGCATATGTGCCACCTTGCCATGTTGCCGCGTTGGACGGTTTCGTTAGTGTCAACGTTAGGCGCCTTCGTCCTTCTCCGCTTTTGCCCCAAGAGACGCACGCAAGAAGTTCCGGCAGCCGCGCACAGGGCACGAGAAGGGGCCCAAGGCTACTTTCCTGCAACCTCGCGTGGCAACAGTAGCTCTGCCGCGCTGCGAGCCAGGTACGGCGGCACCGTCATCAACAGCCGTTGACCGATGCTGTTCTCGAACTTCCAGAGCTTGCCGTCCTCGCCGGGAGGCACCGGAACGTTGAAATAGCCGGGCGACTTGTCGAAAGTGTGCGCTTTCTTGCCGGACCCGTCTTTGAGAATGCCGGCGCCCGATGCGAAGCCGCCGATCGATTTGGTTCCCTTGGGAACGAAAAAGTAGAGGCTCCAGCGGCCGTTGAAGGCGGCGGGTTGTTCGGGGCTGGAAGCGACGGTGATGGGCGAACCGGACGGCCAAATGATTTCCGTGCCGGCACTCGAGTCGCTCACCTCCAGCCGGTGCAGGCCGGAATGCCCGGTTGAGAGCGTGACGTCGTGTGACTCGCGATCGGACGGCACGCCGGCATGCGCCACGGCCTTTCCTTCGACTTCGCTCGCCGGGTAAAGAGCGAACTTGGCATCTCCGCGATTCTGATAGACCCGGCCGGCCTTCGCCTGGAACTTGAATGTCGTGCCGCCTTCGGGCGCCCAGATCCAGTAGTGCTTGACGCCGCGGCTATAGAGACCGAAGTTGCCCGGAGCGACATCGGGCAGCTTGAGTTCCACCGGGACGAGTTCCTTGCCGAAGGAGACCGGAGTGAAGGCGAACAGTTGACGCCGCTCGATGCCCTTGTCGATGATCGCGGCCACCTCGCCAGCGTCGAACGGCTTGCTGCTCTTCCAGGGATTCTTCGGCTCGGGAACGCCCCAGGCCGCCTCCTTGGGAATCGCCACCGTCTTGTCGCGTGCGGCCAGGTCGCGATAGAGCGCCTTCACATGGATCAGCATCGTGCCGCGCATGCGATAGCCGTGTTTGATGAGGTCTTCGAAGGCCGACTGGCGGGCGGCGCCTTCGGCGTGAGCGTAGTCGAGCCAGAGTTCGACGTAGCGCGTGTAGAGGGCAAGGTCATCCAGGCGGCGACGGATCGCCGGGTCGTCGCTCAGGCGGCGCGCTTCCTCGAGCAGCCGATACATGCGGCCAACAAGGTCGTCGCTAAGCAGCGGGCGATTGTCGCCGTCGAGGAGCCGATAAAACTTGGCCATCGGTTCACGGGCGGGGCCGAAGGCCTTGTCGAGGAAGTCGTCGACCAGGCGGTCGATGTTTTTTGCCTCGCGAACGTTCCAGAGCAGGCGGGCGGCAAGGTAGTAGCCCAGGCCGTTCGGTCCCCAGTTGTCGCTCGACTCGGCGGAGAAGAAGCGAGCGCCCTTGGCATGGAAACGCGGTATCGTCTCCTTGATGTAGGAGAGACGCGTCGCGCGGGCGGCGCCGGGGAGATCGCGGTCCCAGGTGTGCACGCTGAAATACTCGCGCACGCCGAGCGTTGCGCCCTGCTTGTGCCAGCCATCCATGAGTTGATCGACCGTGTAGCCGCCGCGGATGAAGCCGGTGGCAGCGCTGACGACGACGTTCGGATGCACCTTGATGCTCGGCGGCGGCGAGTGCTCGCTATAGGCGTACATGCCGACGAGCGTGCCGGGGTAATCTTTTTGCAGGGCCTCGGCCACGCCGTTCGCCAGCGTGAGGGCCCGATCACTCACGCTGCCCATCTTGCGGCACTGCTCGCATTCGCACCAGCCGCCGCCATCGGCAGGTTCGAGCGAAAGGGTTTGCGGCCTAGGTTCGCGCTTCATCTGGGCGAGGCTGTCCTCGATGACCAGCTTGCGCAGCTCCGGGTTGGAGATGCAGAACTGATGCGTCTTGCGCTCGCCCTTGTAGAGGCCGAGGTATTCGGGATGGGCGGCGAAGACGGACTTGTTGCGGGCGACGATGCCGTCGTAGGCATGGCCCGTGCTGAGCGGAATGCCGCCGCTCGTGCGGTTCTTGAGGCACCAGTCTTGATAGGGTTTGGCGTTGTAGTCCCAGGTCCCGAAGCCGTACCAGATGCGCCGCGAATGAAAGGAGGGCCGCTCGATGGCGTCGACCCGAACCGCGAGATCGGCATCGCGCGGCGTCACTTCCCAGGCGGGGCCGGGGAAGAATTGCCGATGGCCCAGGCGATAGAGAAAATCCCAGACGGCATGGTCGACGCCGTCGTCCGTGGCGCCGATCAGCAGAACACCGCGCCCATGGGAACGCAGCAGGTAGTCGTCTTGAGCGAACGGGGACTTCGGAAGCTTTATCTTGAGCGCCGGAAAATCCTCGACGCGGCCGACGGCAATGCCGGTCGCGCCATCCCCTTCGATGAGCGTCAGCTTGCCGCCGGTGATCTTCGTGAGGTAATCCGCCAGGGTTTTCGCGGCCTCGCGGACGCGGCCCGGCGCATCCTTGGCGACAACGACCGGCATCTGCGGCTCCCCCTTGATCGCCAGTCGAACGGCGGGCGCCGTTTCCTGGGCGGCAAGGGTCGTCGCGAGCAGCAGCCAAAGGGCGAGGGATGTCCTCATTGGTATGGACTCCGAAGCAAACGGGAGGAGAGGTGAAGAGATCGGGCGGAAGTGGTCACTTCGCCTTCTCGTGCACAATGTCCACGCTTCTACTGGTCACCACACGGCCGGACTTATCCGTTGCCGTCAATTGCAACTGATAAAGGCCTGGGGAAAGGTCCCAGAGTTCCCAGGATGCGTTCCAGATGACGAAGCCGCCGCCATCGGTCATTCTCTTTGCGCCGGTTGTCGCCTTGTGAGTCTTGCCGGCTCGGTCAACCAGCTTGCCTTCCAGCTTTGTAACGGTCTTTTCGATGGTCGGCGAAACACACACGGTGCCGAAGAGCCAGGGATAGTTCGTCGAACGATTGAGCGCCAGGGGCAAAAGGGCTCGGCCGAACGGCGTGACGTCGTCCAGCTTCTCGACGAGCTTGACGCGGCCGAAGGCGGAGGGAGAGCCGACGCTGGCGGGCGAGGAGTAGGTGAAGGTGCGGTCGACGCGCAGGCCGCCGTCGGAACTGCATAGCTCGCATTCGATGCCGATGTCTTCGCCGCTGGCCGGCTTGAAGCCGGGGAAGTTCGCCCAAGGCAGCCTGAACTCCGCGGTGTAGCCCCACTTGGTTTTCTCTCCGGCCACTTCCGCGCCCTTGAGCTTGAGATCCTTGAAAGCCGGCAGATTGCGGACGGCCAGGCGTGGCTTGACTTCGGTCTTGGTGAAGGGCGTGTAGAACATGTGCAACGTGCCGGGACCGAACGGGGCGCTGCCCAGTTCCTTGCCGCGCCGGGTATCGAGATAGAACTCGACGGCATCGCCATTGAAGAGCTGATCGTCCCCCGCGACGTGGGCGGGCTTCTGGTCGAGGCAGCGCAGGCCGATGTACAGGTTGTCGTCGTCCCAGAGAAAGAGGAACTGCCCGCCGCGGTTGGCGAAGTCCGGATGGCCGACGTGAACTGGCGTGATGAAGGCGCCTTCCCAGTCGTCGAGCTTGCCGTCCATCTTGATCGGGTGAGCGACTTTGGGAATGAGGCCGTCGAGAGGGCGAGGTTGAGCGAACGCAGCAGGGGTGGCGAGGAGGATAACGAGAAGCGAGAGTCGGGGCACGGGTGGCTCCTTGAGTCGCGAGGGGAGATTGCGAGCGCTGCATCTTCAGCGGTTGCAATTCCTAGAGGAAGGTATAGCGGGCCGTGGGGAGAGAAGAAATAATGTCCATGGACAACGTGACGGAGTACGGGGCGGACGGGGAGCAGGAGGAACCATGAAAGACGAGGCGAGCTACGTGTGCGATTCCTGCGGCGAGGAGATCGTGCTGCCCATCGACCTGTCGGCAGGGTCGGAGCAGAAGTACGTCGAGGATTGCCCGGTTTGCTGTTGTCCGAACCTGATCCAGGTTGAGGTTGACGAGGATGGGGACGTTCGGGTCTGGGCGGAGAGGGAGTGATGATGGTGACTTGCGATGAGAGCCAAACCCCATTCGGGCGAAAGCATGCCACCCCGATGGAAGGCATGTCAACCTGCCGTTGCATGCCCCCCCCATGCGACCTCCGTCAGTTCAGCCTCGTCACCTCGAAGTAATTGAAGTGCCAAACCATGCCTTTGCTTCCTCTCAGGCGGAACATGTGCCAGCCGACGGCCGTCGCATCGAGCAAGAATACCAGGGGCCGGTCGGCGGTGACGCCAGACATGGTTTGTTTCGGCTCGTCCGTTGTGTAGGGCAGCACCGAGAATTCGGCTCCCGCTCCGCTCTGGTTGAGCACGCCGGCCTCAATCAGAAAACGCCCGGTCGGCTCGGCCCAGATGGCGCAAAGAATCTCGCCGTCGCCGGAGTCGCCGAAGACGACCGCGTCGCCCAAGCCGCTGTAGATGCTGGGCCGAAGGAACTGCAGATAACCCTTGTTCGGACCGGCCACATAAGGGTTGCGCGGCGTCAACCGCAAGTACGAGGCGACCGCGGCGCCGGTCTTGGCGATCGCGACGCCGCTGCCGCCGCTCTTGAGAACTTCCAGGCGCTGCACGTTCGAGAGCAGCTTGGGGCCCGCTCTGGCCGCCTTCAGCGGCGCGAGATCGGCGCGCTCCGGGATCGTCGCCGTTGCTTTGATCTTGAGAGCAATCACCTTGTGCTTGTCCTTCGGTTCGGCAACGACGCTCTTCTTCGCGGGACCCAGATCGGCCGTGGTCTTCTTCGTACCGTCGAAAGCGACGCCAGGTAGGATGAGGGCGATCAGCAGCAGGCCAGCCCCGAGCAGTACGCAATGTTTGCGGTCGATGTTCTTCATGGCGAGGAGCACCTTTCGGAAGTAGAGAAGGAAACGCAGACGGCCGGGCTGGGTTGCGGAGGCGCAAAGCAACCGGACCTGGGCCTCGAGAGCGGATTGGGATTCAAGGCGTCAAGACGTTCGATCTCGAAGTGTTGAGGCCAGACCCGCGCGGAGATGACGCTCGGTAGATGGTACCATAGCGCCGCACCCTTTCACAGCAGATGAAGAAGCGGGTGCGGGAGCGGTCTATCGTTGCGTTCAGGCAAGAGCACTTCGCTTTGCTATATCACGGGGCGATGGTGACAGCGCACGAGGGGCCGCTCCTTCGCTTGCGCTTCAGGCTTGTGTGCTGCTGAAGCCCGCACGCTGATTCAGGCAGCGGCGGACCTCGTCGAGAAGTTCGCGTTCCCCGACCGGCTTGCGTACAAAGCCTCCGCAGCCGTGGTCGGCAGCCCAATCCCGGCCGATGCCTGGGGAACCAGTCGTGATGACAACCCTTGGCTTTGGTTGAATCTGCAGACCGTTGAACTCGCGGAGGAATTGCCAGCCGTCCATGACGGGCAGGAGCATATCGAGAAGGATGACATCGGGAGGCGTGTGTTGGCGCAGGAGATTGAGGGCCTGGCGGCCGTCTTCCGCGGTTTCCACATCGAAACCCTGGCCAAGGAGAATTTGCTTTAAGGCGTCGCGAGCCAGTTCATTGTCCTCCACCACCAGGGTCTTGGCCGTCGTCTTGGCGGCTGGTTTCCCGGCCGGAGGTTTCGTGGTCTGCAGGGGGGCCGAGGGGGTCTTGCAGAGAGTGACGCAGGTCCCGCCGTCGCTGTAGCGCACCGAAGTTAGAAACGAGCGCATGAGAAGCAGGCCGCGGCCAGAGGGGCGCTCAAGGTTTTCCATGGCCGTCGGGTCGGGCACATCGCCCGGGTGAAAGCCTTCGCCCTCGTCTTTGATCCTGAAGAGGACGCGGTCGGGATTGATCAGGTAAAGCATCGTGACGTGCTTTTGCGGATCGTAGCCATGGCCGTGCTTGATGGAATTGACCAGGGCTTCTTCCACAGCCAGGCGCACGCCGAGAATGTCCGTTCTGGTATAACCGAGTCTTTCCATGTCCTCACCAATGCGCATGAGGCAAGGCCGTATTTCTTGACAGGAGGAAAGACGAACTTGGAATCCACGCGCGAATAGATCCGATTCTTCCGTGTCGGCGCTCTGGACCGGTTTTTCAGTCGAGAAAGCCATGAGGTGGGGCGCTCCAGCCTGCCTGATTCCCGCAATCAAGCCGTGAAGTGTTACGCGCGGCAAGCGGGGCCGCTGTGTTGGAAAGTTGCGCGTTTCGCTTCCCCTCAACCGGACGCCAATGTCCTCGTTTCGGCCCGCGTCCCTTCAGACACCGACAGATGTGTGCGAATTCGGTGAGAAAAAGCGGAACGCGTCTCGGGAGAAGCAAGTAGCATGCCGAGTCGGCAAAACGGGACCAGAAGAAGGCCGCCTGCTCTTCGTGTGCGGAGGTGGAAGGTCCGGCTGAAACGCCGCTCCAAAAAAAACTTCACATCCATGAAAGGCTTCACCGCCTCCCCGGTATCTCCTTGCAGAAAAGGCAACCAACGCAGGAGACGACTATGAACATTTTTGTTGCCGGCGCCAGTGGCGCTATCGGTCGGCCGCTGGTTGTTGAACTTGTTCGACGGGGGCATACGGTCACCGGCATGAGCCACTCCGACGCGGGGGGTCGTGTCCTCAGCGAACTCGGAGCGGCGGTCGCCAGGGTTAATGCATTCGACGGTGCAGGCATCGAGGGCGCCCTTCGAACGTCGAGGGCGGAAGTTGTTATTGACCAGCTGACGGCATTGCCCAAGAGCCCGTCGCAGATGGAAGAAGCGGCGCCGGGCGATCGCAAGCTGCGGCTGGAAGGGGGCGGCAACCTGCATCGCGCCGCCCGAGCTTGCGGAGTGCGCCGGTACATTCAGCAGTCCAGCGGTTTCTTCCTTCGGCCGGGCAAGGGCCTGGCGGACGAGTCGGAGGGTTTGGCGTTGGAAGCCAGCCCGCGCGTGGCGGTCAGCGCTCGCGCCTATGCGGAGCTTGAGGCTCGCGTACTGGGCGCCGGGGACATGGAAGGCGTCGTCCTGCGCTTTGGGTTCTATTACGGCCCTGGAACCTGGTATCACCAACAGGGCGCTGTGGCCGATCAGGTCCGGCGCCAGGAAATCCCGATTATCGGCGAGGGCGGAGCGGTTTGGTCGTGGGTGCACATCGACGACGCGGCCCTGGCCACGGTGGAGGCGCTAACGGGGCCACCAGGCATCTATCACATCGTCGACGATGATCCTTCTCCGGTAAGCGTCTGGCTGCCCGCCTTCGCACGTGCCGTGGGAGCGCCGCCGCCGCGGCGGGTAAGCGAACAGGAAGCGCGGGCGGCCGCCGGCGAGGACGCGCTGTACTACGGCACTCGACTGCGCGGAGCGTCGAACGCCAAGGCCAAGAACATCCTCGGTTTCGCGCCGCGACGCCTGGAATGGCTCAAGCCGTGAAGCCCTGTTTCCGTTCGTGTTCCACAAGTTCCTGCTAAAAGAAAGGACATAGCCATGTCAGTTACATCTTTTCATGAAACGATCGGCGAACAACGTTTGCGTCCAGGCGCTGTCTCTGTGCCTTTGAGTAGCGCCGAGAGGCTAGCAGGGATCGGGCGGCATGCAACCCGCTATGGGCTCGTTCTGGTTCTCCTGTGGATTGGCGGGATGAAATTCACGGAGTACGAGGCTACGGGGATCACCGGCTTTGTTTCCAACAGCCCGTTGATGAGCTGGGCCTACTCGCACTTCAGTGTGCAAGGTTTTTCTGTCCTGCTCGGCGTCGTTGAGATTGGCATCGGCCTGCTTATTGCGGCGCGGCCGCTCTCGGCCCGGGCGTCCCTGGTTGGCAGCGCGTCGGCCATTGGCATGTTCTTGACGACGTTGAGCTTTCTTCTCACGACCCCCGGCGTCTGGGAGGCATCGGCCGGCGGCTTCCCAGCTCTGTCGGTAGTGCCTGGACAACTTCTCCTCAAAGACTTTGTGTTGTTCGGGGCATCCGTGTGGCTTTTCGGCGACGATTGGCGCGCTGTTACAAGCAAACGAGCTGAGAAATGAGACCGACCTGATCGATATTATTGCCCACCTCATGCTACGTGATTGTTTCACCAGATGGGTGTCTTCTTAAGAGGAGTCTCACATGAGTTCACCGCATCGCCATGCAGGCCCGGTGTTCGGCTACGTGCTGGAGGGCGAATACGAGCACGCGATCAACGACGAACCGGTCAAAACCTACAAGGCGGGGGAAACGTTCTACGAGCCGTCCGGGGCCGTGCATCGGGTGGCCCGTAACCCGAGCGGCACGACGAGGACCCGGCTCCTAGCAGTCGTCGTCCATCCGCGCGATGCCAAGGAAGTGACGATTCCGGAAAAGGGCAGGTAGCACGAATCGCAGTCCATCACCGCCCCGCCCTGAAGGGCCTGAAGGGCGGGGCAAAGACGCTGCGCGGAAGCCCGCTAAAGCGGGCTCGGTCTGAAGCGCGGCGCAAGAGCGGCGGCCCAACAGCGGCCGCGCAACGGCGCCGGAACGCCAGGCGAGCGCTGTCGAAGATCGAGGCCATTGTCGGATCATACGGCAGTCCTCTGCCTCGGGACCTGGGCTTGGCACGTTGGCACCGAGCTCGCTTGAGCGGCGCTTGTCATGACGCCATAAGCGTTTATGAGGACAAGTTCTGTGCCAAGTCGGGTTGGCACGGGGCTGGCACAGAGTTGGCACGGAGTTGGCGATGAGGCTGGTCGTGGGCGAGGTGGGAGGCGAAGAAAACTTTCAAGCTGAGTTGTGCGAGGGGCGTGGCGAGTGGGTGGAGTGAGCGCCGGTGAAGTGGTGCGTGGCGCGTTTGGTATCTTTCGCGAGGGGCGAGGGGCGCTCGGGGAGCTTTCATTGCAGTAACTGTGTAACAGTGAAACGAATGAAATGAAAAATGAAAGATGTCGGACCTGAGGAGTCGGGTTTCCCGTCTGTTCGCACGGGCGGACGAGCCGCCCGTGGCACGTTTCTGGCTGTGGCACATTTCTGCTTACCAGCGTTAGCGTCAGCTATCTATTTGGCCATGTAGACGAGGACGCACTCGCTTTCGACCGCCGTCATGTTCTGGATGACGGTGGTGAACTCCGCGCGCGTGGCCGCCCGGAAGGTGACGATCGGATCGGGCCCGACGTGGTCGTCCTTGGCGACGACCATGCCGGTCGAGTTGACGATGCTCATCATGACGTCCTTGGAGCCTTCGCAGACGGCAAAGACGACCATCTCCTTGCCGGCGTCGATCATGACGCGATCGGTCACGTCCCGGTTGGCGCCCAAGCGGAAGGGAATGACGCTCGATTCGGGCCGGCCGGTGGCGAAGCGGTAGCCTTTTGACTCGAGGATTTTGAGGCGGTCCTTGAAGACGGCGATGCCTTCGGCGCTCGGCCCTGTTTTCTTGGGGGAAAGGATGGCGGTGATGTCGGGCGGGGCCATGGAGGCATCGGGCCGGTCGATGAGTTCGTGGACGAAGGGGGTCTCGAGGCAGAAGTTGAGGGCGGTGAGGGTGCGCTTGGAAGGGTCGGCGAGCATTTTCCAGGTGGCGACGCCGATGACGCGGCCGTCCATATCGAAGGCGGGGCCGCCGCTGTTGCCGCCGTTGATGGCGGCGTCGGTCTGGATGAAGGAGCCGCCGAAGCGTTTGTCGGTGCGGCGGACGGCGGAGACGATGCCCTTGGTGAGGGTGCGTTCGAGCACGCCGCCGCTCCCGCCATCGCCGCCCGGGTGGCCAATGACGAAGAGTTCCTCGCCGACATCGGCAATGTGGTCGGGGGCGGCGAGGGTGACGGGCGTGATGTGAAGATCCCTCAGTCGGGCCGCGTCGGCGCTGACGTCGATCAGGGCGAGGTCGCAAGCGCGATGAATGGCGATGACGCGGGTGCGTTCCTTGGGGATCGTGAACTTGTCGTCCCTGCGGATATCGGGGAAGAAGTGGACGTCCAGGCCGGAGAAAGCGCCTTCCACGACATGGCGGTTGGTGACGACGACGAGCTTGCCGGATTTCTCGACCAGGAAGCCGCTGCCGGTGCTGCCTCGGCCGGAATTGACGATCCAGGGCACGGCCGGGGAGAGGCGGGCGTTGAGTTCCTTGAGCGCTTCGCGTCTGGGCGTATCCTTCTTGTCGCCCTTGGTGTCGTCCTTGGGTTCGGTGGTCTTTTCCGTCTTGTCCTTAGGGTCGATGCGACGATCGGCGGCAAGGAGATTCGAGCCGTCCGGATGCGAACCGCGGGGCCAGAAGACGATGAGGGTCAGGGCAATGGCCAGCGTCGCGTAGAAGGAATACCCGGCGATGAGCTGGCCTTTGCCATAGCCTGAGCGGCTCTTGAATTGAGTGCGGATAGCGGCGTGGCTCTGACGCTCCTCCTCGAGAGCGACTACCGCGTCCTGAGCGGCCCGTTGTTCGGCGCGGATGCCGCCGGGCAGCTCGTTGTTGTCCATGAACGGATCGGCGATGGCGGCGAACATGACGTCTTGCTGAGCTTTGGTCGCGGCGGTCGGCGCTTCGTCCTTGAGCCGGTCCTGGATGAGCTTCTGCAAGTGGTCGATGCGTTTGAACATGGTCTCGGAGCTGAGGCCCGAGTCGAAGATTTTTCGCCCGAAGGTGCTCTTGGCAGCCAGCAGTTCACGCTCGCGGCGCAAGAGACGGCGCTTGGCGGCGCGGTAACGCAGCCAGGCGATCGAATAGGGCCAGACGCCGACGAAGGCGCCGCCAAGGAAGCGCAAAGGGCCGCCCGCCTGGCGGTCCGTGCTCGCCTGGTCGACGGCGGCGGGCGTTTCGATCTCGACCGGAATGGCCTCCATCACGGGCAAGGCGTCGATAGGAACGGGCTCGGCCGGCGGAGGGGCGGGGGGAAGGCTTCGCGCCGGGACGATGGCGACGGCGTGGGAAGCAGGCAATGGGGGCGGCACTGGCGAGTTCTGCGGGAAAAGCCAGGAGAGCTGTTGGGCGGGCAGCCACAGCGGCGTTCCTTCCTGGAGGACCATGTCCGAAGGCGCGAGGAAGCCGGACTGGGCCAGTTCCTGCAGCTCATCCTTGGGAATGGGGCCGTATTTCGTCCGCCGCTTGGCGTAAAACCACTTGGGGTCCACCGATGCCACCTTGATTTGAGCCGGAGACAAGAGGTCGCTCGCCTGGAGGCGGCGACGCCTTTACCGATCGCTGGTCAACGAGTGCAATTTTGACGCAAGCATGAGGGGTTCGCAAGTGAAATAGCTTAGCCGGCGCCGCGCTCGTTCCGGAGAGAGTCGCTCGCCCAGAAATCGCTTGCCTTCCTCGATTTCCCGGTTACCCTTGATTATCCCGCCTCGTTCCGTCTCGCCGTCGGATCCCGCCTATGCTCTCCCTCCACGCCGGCAGCCGCTTCAATCGTCGTCAATTGCTGTCGATCGGCAGCCTGGCCCTGGGCGGCTTCTCGCTCGCTTCGCTCCTGGCCCAGCGCGCGGCCGCCGCATCCGAAAGCACGCGTTCGCGGAAGTCGATCATTTTTCTTTTTCAGCAAGGCGGCCCGAGCCAGTTCGAGACCTTCGATCCCAAGCTCGATGCTCCATCAGATATCCGCACCATCACCGACTGCGTTCGAACCAAGCTGCCCGGTGTTCTTTTCGGGGATAGCCTGCCCCAGCTTGCACGGCTGGCGGACAAGCTGACCATCGTGCGCTCCTTTCAGACGGGCAACGCGGAGCATAACATTCGTCCGATCGTCGGGCCTGAGTCGCTGGGCGCCAGCCTTGGGGCGCTTTACGGTCGGCTTGCTGGGGCAACGAATCCGGTTACATCGATGCCGACCAGCGCCGTTCTGTTTCCGCAGGCGGTGGACGCCGGCGTCACGCGCGGGCAGGGACGCGGCGATCTTCTGGCGACAGGGCCTTTCGGAGCGACGTATGCCCCGTTCGTGCCGGGCGGCACCAGCAACCTGCTGCGCGATCTGCGGCTCAACCTGCCACCCGAACGCTTCGGCGATCGTCAAGCGCTGCTTTCCGAGTTCGACCGCCTACGGTTGGAGGCTGATGGGCGCCTGGCAAACGCCATCGACGACAGCCGGCGTCAGGCGTGCGAGGCGCTCCTGAGCGGACGGGTGGCCGAGGCGTTGGACATCTCACGTGAAGACCCGCGGGTGCTTGCTCGCTACGACACGAGCCGGTACGTAGCTGCCGATGGTTGGAGCAGCGCCAACCGTGGGCGGCGGGGCTACTACACGGGCCATGGGCGGACCATTGGCAAACTGCTGCTCATGGCGAGGCGTTTATGCGAGGCGGGATGCGGTTTCGTGACGATCCACACCGGCTACGAGGGCATCTGGGACCTGCACGCGGACGGCGAGAACCTCAACATGCGCGACGGCATGCAGGCGATTGGGCCGGCCTTCGATCACGCGGTCGCCGCCTTCATCCAGGATCTGGAGGCGCGTGGCCTGGACGAGGATATTCTGCTGATCGCGACGGGGGAAATGGGCCGCACGCCGCGCATCAACCGCAATGGCGGCCGGGACCACTGGTCGCGCCTGGCGCCGCTGATGTTCTTCGGCGGCAACTCGTCGCGCGGGCGGGTGGTCGGTCAATCGACGCGCGACGGCGGCGAACCGGTGGTGAACAATCTGACGACCGAGAATCTGGTGTCGACGATCATGCACGCGGCGTTCGACGTGCCGCAGATGAGGCTGCAGCCGGCGCTGAGTTCGATCACGCGTTTGGCGGAGGCGACGGTCATTCCGGGGGTGGTGTGAACGAGCCTTGCCACATGCAAGAGCGGTCGAATTGAGACCCGAAATGCTTTACAATGTTGGGGCGTTAAAATTCCCGGAAGGATGAGGCGGCCATGCCCCAGCTAGACCAGAAGGCGACCATATTGGACCTCTATCAGGTCCGCGGGAAGGCTGAGTTGATCTCCGGAAGGATCGTCCCGCTCATGCCCACGGGAAGAAAGCCCAATCGTATCGCCGGTCGGATTTTCCGTAGCCTCGACGATCATGCAGCGCTGACAAAGAACGGCGAAGCGTATACCGACAACATGGGCTACACCGTCGCTCCCTTGCCCTCGGGGCGCGAATCATTCTCGCCAGACGCCTCTTATCATCGCGGTCCGTTTCCGACGAATGAAATGAGGTTCATCCAGGGCAGTCCGAACTTTGCGGCTGAGGTTCGCAGCGAGAACGACTATGGGCCGGACGCGGAGATTCGCTTAGGCGAGAAACGCCTTGATTATTTCGCGGCGGGCACGCTCGTCGTTTGGGACGTGGACACAAAGAACGAGGTCATTCGCTCGTACCAAGGCGACGACCCTGATCAGCCGATCATTTTCGGGAAGGCGCAGGAAGCCCACGCGGAGCCGGCCGTACCCGGCTGGCGCGTGTTGACTGATTGGATTTTTGGCGTTTAGCTTCGGTCCGTTGTGAGATGCCAAACGACTGCCCGAACGAAAGGCAGGCAGAAGGCGTGCTACGCGTCCTCCACGTGCAACCAATTCGGCCCCACGCCGACGTCGACCTTGATCGGCACGATAATACGATCGTCTAGAGCGCGGGCCATCTCTTCGCGGACGATGCGGGTCATATCCATGCGTTCCTCGGGCGGGGTTTCGAAGACGAGTTCGTCGTGGATCTGCAGCAGCATGCGGGTCCGCCGGTTTTCCGCTTTCAAGCGTCGGGCGAGATTGACCATCGCCACCTTGATAAGGTCGGCCGCGGAGCCCTGGATTTGCATGTTGATCGCTTCGCGTTCCGGCTGGTTTCTCGCCTTGTAGCTCGTGCGTGCGCGGATGCCTTCGATGGCGCGGCGGCGGCCGAGGATGGTGCTCACGTAGCCGTTGGTCATGCAATCGCGCAGCAGCGTTTCCTGGTAGGCGAGGACGCGCGGGTAGGTGGCGAAGTAAGCGTCGATGAACTTGGAGGCGTCGTCCTTGTCGATTTCCAGACGCTGGGCGAGGCCGAAGGCGCTCATGCCGTAGATGATGCCGAAGTTGATCGTCTTGGCCATGCGGCGCTGATCGCCGTTCACGGCGTTCTCCGGGACGCCGAAGACCTGAGCGGCGACGGTCTGATGGATGTCGCGGTCGTCCTGGAACGCCTTGGTCAAGGCCTCGTCTGCGGAGAAGTGGGCGAGCAGGCGCAGCTCGATCTGCGAGTAGTCCGCGGCGATCAGCGACCAGCCTTCTGCGGCAATGAAGGCGGCGCGAATCTGCTCGCCCTGCTCGGTGCGTATTGGGATGTTCTGCAGGTTGGGGTCGCTCGAGCTGAGACGGCCGGTGGCGGCCACGGTTTGGTTGAAGGAGGCGTGGACGCGGCCGGTGCGCTGGTTGAGGAGGGCGGGCAGAGCGTCCACGTAGGTGCTCTTGAGCTTGGCGATCTTGCGTTGCTCCAGGAGGAGTTTCGGTAGTTCCAGGCCCTCCTTGGCAAGTTCTTCGAGCGTCTCCTGGTCGGTGCTCGCCTGGCGGGTGATCGCGGTGCGTGTCTTGGGCTTGTAGCCAAGTTCATCGAAGAGGATTTCGCGGAGCTGCTTGACGGAGCCGATGTTGAACTCGCGGCCGGCCAGGCGGTAGATGTCCTGCTCGAGATGAACAAGTTGCTCGCCCATCTCCTTGCTGAGGCGGGCGAGGAGGGGATGGTCGAGACGAATGCCGTTGAACTCCATCTCGGCGAGGACGGTGAGCAGAGGCACTTCCAGGTCGTCGTAGAGAAAACGCATTCGAGGATTCCGGTATGTTCCCCCCTCACCCCTGCCGCTCTCCCCCCGCAGCGGGGGAGGAGGGGGAGCGGAAGCGTCTGGGCGCTCGCCGCTTTTGAAGCCTAGCTTTTCAAGCTCCGGCTCGAGCTGACCGCTGATTCGCCAGGCGAGCTCGGCGTTCTCTCCCGCGTGCTCGGCCACCTGGGCGCAGGGGACCTCATCGATGCGGCGCTGCTGCTTGCCTTTTCCGAGCAGGTCGACCGCCGAGATGGCGCGTTGGCCGACGTGCTTCTCGGCGAGGACGTCGAGAGTATGGCCGCGCTGTCCCGCGTGGAGCAGGTAGTCGGCGACCATGGGATCGCCGGCGACACCCTGCAATTCGATGCCGTGGCGGCGCAGCACCTCCATGTCGTACTTGATGTCATGGTTCAGCTTGGCTGGGTTTGCGTTTTCCAGAAGCGGCCTCAGCTTTTCAAGCGTGTCCTTCCTGTTGAGGAAGGTTTCGCCGGGCGGTCCGCACAGGGGCACGTAGTGTGCTTCGGCCTCCTTCCAGCTGAAGGCGATGCCGATGATGTCGGCGTCGAGTGCATGGCCATTGCTGGTCGCCAGATCGACGGCAATGCGTTCCTGTTTTTTGAGATCGGCAAGGAGGGCAATGAGACGTTCGGGCGTGTTGACAAGGTGATACGTGCCGCCGCTTTGTGCCGCTGTCGGCTCCTCGACCGACGAGATCGGTTCGCCGAAGAGGTCCGCCTGCACGACTCTTGGCCGCTTGATCGGCTCGGGCTTCATCTCCTTGATCGACTCGCGGACCATGTCGCTCAGGCCGCGGAAGCCGAGTTCGCGGAAGATGTCGAGCAGGCGCGGGGCATCCCAGTTCTTGACGCGCCATTCGTCCCATTCCTCGGGCAGCTCGACATCGGTTTTCAGACGCACCAGCTCGCGGCTGACCGGCAGATAGGGCCGGGCGGCTTCGAGGTTTTCGCGCTTCTTGCCTTTGAAGTCGTCAAGGTGTTGCAGGAGGTTGTCGAGCGTGCCGTATTGCTGCAGCAGTTGGCTGGCGGTCTTGGGGCCGATGCCGGAGACGCCCTTGACGTTGTCGACGCTGTCGCCGACGAGTGTCTGGTAGTCGATGACCTGCTCGGGTTTAACGCCCCAATCCGTGGCCAGCTCGTCGCGACCCATGACGGTTTGTTTGCGCAGGTTGTAGATCCTCACGTCATCGGTGATGAGCTGGCGGCAATCCTTGTCGCTGCTGCAAATGAACACTTCCATGCCGCGTCCCGCGCCTTTCGCGGCAAGGGTCGCGATCACATCGTCCGCCTCGACGCCCGGGATGCCGACGGCCGGGATGCGCATCGCCTCGGCGACCTGCTTGATGAGCGGCATCTGCAGTTTGAGGTCGTCGGGCATCGGCGCCCGCTGCGCCTTGTAGTCGGAAACGAGGTTGTCGCGGAAGGTCTTCTCGCCGACGTCGAAGACGCAGACGAGATGCGTCGGCTTTCGTTCACGGCGCAGGAGCAGCATGTCCTTGGTGAAGCCATAGACCGCGTTGGTGGGCAGGCCGGCCGGGCTTGACATCATCGGCAGGGCGTGGAAGACCTGGTAGATGAGGGAGTAGGCGTCGACGAGGTAGAGGGTGTCGCGCGTCTGCGTTTGTTCCATTGCGGCGGCCGGGAATGCGGAGGGTTTCGAAGGTTGAATCGCTTATTATAGAAACGCCGTGCGCCGCTCCATGCAGCGCGACTTTCCTCGATCGAGCCGCTGAATCCTCTTCTTCGTATTGGCCTGTGAGCTAAATCGCTTGCTTGCCGCCATAACCGCTGGCATGCCATTTCTTCTCACGCAAAATAGAGGTGTGCCTTCCACATCTCCTTGTCCTTACTTGGCTTAATTCTTTTCATGTCACGACCCCCTCACACCCCCCTTCCATGGCGACGATAAAAGGGGCTTCCGCAACTCCGGTGGTAAAAAAGCGTCCGAATGTCCAAAGCCAGCGTACTATGCGTCGAGTCGCACCGACTAGGCGGGCGACCAAGAATTGAAAAGCCAAATCAAAGAAAAGCCATCATGAACATCAATCAACTCATCTTTGTTGGCCTCAATGGTTACGCGATTGCCCTCGACCGGGATACGGGTGACATCGTCTGGTCGAACAACAACCTGAAGGGCGGCTATGTGACCCTGCTGCTAGATGGCGACCGGCTGATCGTCTCGACAAACGGCTACATTTACTGCCTGGATCCGTTGAGCGGTGAAATCCTTTGGCACAACCCGCTCAAAGGCTATGGCGCCGGAACGCCCACATCGCTCCTGTCGGTGCGCGGGCATAGCTCGCAGACAACTTTGCAGCAGGCGGCGGCCCATTCGGCCTCGACGACGCCGGTGATCGTTGCTGGACAGTAGGAGAATCAGCTAAGCTACTGGAATCGGATGGACGGGCTGAAGGAGAGGGATCGGTTCGCGTGTCTGAAGTGACTCGGCTTTTGGATGCTGCGTCGGCCGGCGATGGCCAGGCGGCCATCGATCTCCTGCCGCTGGTTTACGCCGAGCTGCGGGCCCTGGCGGCGGCGCAGCTCGCCCGGGAAGCGCCCGGCCAAACATTGCAGCCGACGGCGCTCGTCCACGAGGCCTATCTGCGGCTGGTTGGGCCCGAAGACAAGCCGCGTTGGGGCGGGCGCTCCCAGTTCCTGGCCGCGGCCGCTCAGGCGATGCGGCATATTCTGGTCGATGTCGCGCGCAAGAAAAAGAGCGGCAAGCGCGGTGGGGGACGGTCACGCGAGCCGCTCAATCCCGATGAGATCGCCCAACCGGAACTGGCCGACGACCTGCTAGCCCTGCACGCCGCTCTCGGCGCCTTCGCCGAGGTGCAGCCGCACATCGCCCGCCTGGTTGAACTGCGCTTCTTCGGAGGCCTGACCCTCAAGGACGCTGCCGACGTGCTGGGCATCGCTCCCCGAACCGCAACAAGACAAGCTCTCCCGCTGACGGCCAGGCAACTCCCGCGTCGTCCGCTCAGCAACTGGCGCCATTCTTAAAAGAAAGCCAGCGAGAGGGATCGCTGGGCCGGTTGGGGCATTACGAGGTGCTCGAGGTTCTGGGGCAGGGCGCCTTCGGCATCGTTGCCAAGGCGTTCGATGACAGTTTGCATCGCGTCGTGGCCATCAAGCTGTTGGCGCCGCACCTGGCTACAACTTCGCCGGCGCGCAAGCGCTTCCTGCGCGAGGCAAGAGCCGCAGCTCAGGTCAAGCACGAGAACGTCGTGCAGATTTATGCCGTCCAGGAGGAGCCGATCCCTCACCTCGTCATGGAGTTCGTGGAGGGGCCGACCCTGCAGCAGCGCCTGGACGACTGTGGGCCGCTCGACGGGGACGAACTCGTCGCCCTGGGGGCGCAGATCGCCCGCGGACTGGCGGCCGCCCATGACAAGGGCTTGATCCACCGCGATGTCAAACCAGCCAACGTCCTTCTCGAAATGGGCAGCCCATTGCGGGCCAAGTTGAGCGACTTCGGCCTCGCCCGCACCGGCGACGACGCAAGCTTGACCCGCTCCGGCGTCATTGCCGGCACGCCCCTGTTCATGTCCCCCGAGCAGGCGCGCAGCGCTCCCCTGGACCATCGTGCCGACCTCTTCAGCCTCGGCAGCGTACTCTATGCGATGATCACGGGGCATTCGCCGTTCCGGGCCTCCAATATGATCGCCGCCTTGAAAAGAGTGGCCGAGGATACACCGCGGCCGATTCGTCAGATCATTCCCGAGGCGCCGGCGGGTCTATGCGCGGTGGTCATGCGTCTTCTCCACAAGGACCCGGCCAGGCGTTTCGATACGGCGCAGGCAACCGCCGAGGCGCTCGATCACTGCCTGGTCGCCTCGCCGCCGCCTCGGCCGACGCGCCGCCGTGCTTACGCGCTGGCCGCAGCGTTGCTGCTCTTGTTGGCCGGCGCCGGCGTGGCCCTTCATTCTGCGGGCATCTGGCCCTTTGATGCCGCACCAACGGTCGGGCCGGATGCCAAGGAACCGGTGGCCGCGCCCAAATCGGGCCTTCCTCCCGGCGCCATTGTCGTGACGCATGCCCGCGACGACGGCAGCGTCGGCAGCCTGCGCTGGGCCGTCAACGAAGCGAACGCCCATCACGGCGAAGACCAGATCGTCTTCGACCCGGACGCCTTCGCCGCTCCACAAACCATCACTCTCGCGCACGGGCCTCTCCTTCTGCTCGACCCGGCCGTCACCACCATCACAGGCTCGGCCGCGGGCGTCACCGTCAGTGGAGAGGATAAGACGCGCGTCTTCGAGATCGGTTCCGGGATCGCTGCCAACGCGCAACGCGCGGCGGCGCGACTCGTGGATCTGACGATTACTCGCGGCCTCGCCGAGAAGACCGGAGACAAGCAGGGCGAAGAAGGACTGGGCGGCGGCATCATGTCGTGGGACGGATCCAAGCTGGACCTGCTCGGCTGCACGCTTCGCGACAACAACGCACGCAGCCATGGCGGCGGCGTCTTCTGCTTTGGCGGCACACTGAAGGCGGTGAACTGCACGATCACCCGCAACAGCGGCCCGGATGACGCCTTGAGAGGAGGCGGCGTCAACCTCTACGGCGCCCAGGCGACGATCACCAACTGCACCATCGCGGGCAACACAGTCGGTCTGTTCATCAACGCCGCCGGGCGCCTCGAAGTGCACAACACCCTCTTCGCTCAAAACCGCCACGGCGCCCTCACCATAGGCGAGGCGGCCGACATCACGGGTGATCACAACCTGGCGAACGATGAATCCGTCCCTGGCCCGAACAGCAAACGCGGCGTCAACGGGCTTCTCGGGTCGCTAGGACGCTACGGCGGCCCGACCGAAACCATGCCCCTTCTCACGGGCAGCCCCGCGGTGGATGCCGGAGCGAGCGACTTCGCACGCGGGATCCCAACCGATCAGCGCGGCCGTCCGCGCATCCGGGGCACGAGCGTGGACATCGGCGCGTTCGAAGTGCAATAAGGGTGGCCGCGTTCTCCGTCGGGCTTGTCCGACGGAGGCGGTGCAGCGGAATCGCGGACGGGATTTAGGATTTGGAGTGCGGCGGCTTGACGCCGCTTTCGATGTGTACGACGTCTCGCGCAACGACCGCGTCCCAGATCCAAAGCGGTGTCAGGCCACCGCACTCCAAATCACGCCAGCGCTTGCCGCAGCACCCGTCCCTCCGCAACCAGCGGCATCGGCCGGCCGAGGCGGTCGGGGATCGTCGTGTGCGGGTCGACCCCGAGCAAGTGATACAGCGTGCAAAGAACATCCTTGGGGCTGACCGGTTCGTCGCGCACGAAAGCGCCGGTACGGTCCGACGAGCCGATCACGCGGCCCCGCGCCACGCCGCCGCCCGCCATCAGATTGCAATAAACATTGGACCAATGCTCCCGGCCCGCGCCGCGCGGCGTACGCGATAGCAGCGGCGTCCGACCATGCTCGGTAAGGCAGAGAACGAGTGTGTCGTCGAGCATGCCGCGGCCTTCGAGGTCCAGAAGCAGCGTGCTCAAGGCGGCGTCGAGGCCCGGCAGGAGTTCGTCGCGCAGCCTTTCGAAGTGGCGAAAATGCGTGTCCCAGGCCGTGTTCGCGATGCTGATTTCGTCCCAGATAACGGTAACGATCGTCGCGCCCGCCTCGAGCAGACGCCGGCCGGCCAGCGTCGCCTGGCCAAACAGACTCCGACCATAGCGGGCGCGCAGGGACGCCGGCTCGCGCTGCAGGTCGAGAGCGCGGCGCATATCGCCCGAAGAGAGGAGGGAATAAGCGAGGTGCCGGTAGCGGTCCAGACCAGCGCTCGGTCCGTCGCTCCGGCGTCGCCCTTCGTCAAACTGCTCGAGCAAGGACCGCCGCCGATCGAGGCGATCGAGCGTCAACTCCGGTCCGGCGGGGACTGCATTGGAGACCACGAAGCGACTCGCCGACGCGATTCCCAGGTAGGGGTCGGCCACGTTCACGTCTGCCTCGCCCTGCCAGCGCGGCAGCGTCGTCGTCGCAGCGCCTTCCCACTCGGTCCATACCGGGTTATAACTCGGGCCGAGAAAACCGCCGTACGGGCCCGCCCGCTGGAATTGCGGAGAGCGGCTGCTGAACGGGAAGGGCAGGGCGATGTTGCGCGGCACGGCGGGGAGCGATGCATTGCGCTGCTGCGCCAAGTAATCGACCACGCTGCCGAACGATGGCCAATGCCGGCCGTCGCGCGGATTAAGCTCCATCGGAATGTCGACGCGCTCGACTCCGCTCATTGTGTAGGCGGCCGAGTGGATGTTGTACGGGTGCGTCATCGACCGGATGACTGTGCAGCGGTCCATCACGTGTGCCAGCCGCGGCAGGTGCTCGCAGATATTCAAGCCCGGCAGGGCGGTCGCAATGGGCCGAAACTCGCCGCGCACTTCATCCGGCGCATCGGGCTTCGGGTCGTAGAGTTCGTGCTGTGCGGCGGCGCCATAGAGATAGAGCAGCATGACGCGCTTGGCGCGCCCGAAACTCGCCTCATGACCGGTCGACGCGGCCGCCTGAAGGCGCCATAGATCCGGCAGCCCCAGGGAGAACATGCCGAGCGCGCCGGCCTGGAGCATGTCGCGGCGGTTGATGCCGTCGCAAGCCGTCTTTCGAGATCCGAGGACGCGCAGCATCGCAAGGCTCCGTTTCGCCAACCGCTGCACCGGTCGAATCGCCGCCTTTGGCTGCGCGGTCAGCAAAAGACGTCCCCATTGTAACCACCCTGATCCTCTTCTCCCAGCAATCTCTTTTTGCCGCTCGTCCATCGCATCCCTCACCCAATCGCCCCCTGCTATAATCTTCAGAGCAGGAAAAAGTCGCATATTCTTTCAAGTTCGGAGCGAGAGAGATGGGCATACCGACCGGTAAGATCGTGGCACGCCCGATGGTGAAACGGGCGTGTGGACACGAGCAGGAGTTCCAGTACTTCGAGGTCGACAAGTATCGCCAGCAGCGGCTTGCGGCGTTTCAAAAGAGCCGCTGCGCCGCCTGTGTCGCCAAGCTGAACGAGGAGCAGAAGAAAGCGGCGGACTCCATGCCGAGCCGGGGCGAGGTCTTTCAACTCCTCCCCGTCGGCGCGCGCATCACCATGGCCCTGGAGAACGACGGCCTCTGGAAAGGCGCCCTCGAAGCCGGCGGCGTGAAGGTCGAGGAGGACTGCAAGGACGGCCCACGTGGCCTGGTCCTGCGGCTCGCCAGAAAATGGCAGACGGAAAAGGGGACGGGCAAGGCCACTTGAGCGCCTTGCGCCGCTTCGCAAAAAAAGAATAGATAGCGCGCCGCGGGCCCTTCCCCCTTACAATCCTTTCCACCCACGCTCTGCACCTTTGGAGCCCGCACATGAACCGCATCTGTCTGGCCGGCCTGGCTCTTGCCTGGCTCGGCGCCGGCTTGGCCCGCGCCGGCGACAAATCTTCCATCATGATCGGTATGTCGGAGACCGGTCTGGCCGACGCCACCGACTCGGTCGATGTCCTCAAAGAGCGGCTCGCCACGCTGATGAAGGAGTTCACGGGTCTCGGCGGCAAGCTGCAGGTCGAGAAGTCCGTTTGGAACGTCGTCCGTTTGCTTGAAGAGAAGAAACTGCAACTGGGCATCTTCGAGGGCGCCGAGTTCGCCTGGGCGCAGGCCAAGAACCCAAAGCTCAAACCCTTCATGATCGCCATCTCCGACCTCAAGGACCCGGACAGGACCCATGGCCGGGCCATCCTTGTCGTCCGCGCTGACGCGCCCATCAAAGGCCTCGCGGACCTCAAGGGGAAGGTTGTCTCTTACAACAAGAAGAACAAGGATCATGTCCGTGTCTTCACGGAAAAAAGGATCGGCGACAAGAAGGCTTACTTCAAGACGATCGTCGAATCGAAGAACGCCGAGACCGGCCTTGATGAATTGCTCGAAGGCAAGGTCGACGCCGTCCTGACGGATAAGCTGTCGGCCGATTTTTACCGCTTCCTGAAGCCGGGCGCCTACCGCAAAATGCGCGTTGCCGAGAGTTCCGAGGCCTTCCCGGCCGGCTGCGTCGCTTACCTTGAAGGGGACGTGGATGCCAAAACCCTCGAGCGCATCCAGAAGGGCCTGTTCAAGGCAAACAAGAGCGAACGAGGTCAAGACCTCATGTCCAGTTGGAATATCGCCGCGTTCGAGAGCGTCCCGCGCGACTACCAGGCCGACCTTGACCTCATCCGCAAAGCCTACCCGGACGAGCGGCCGTCCAAGTAGCCTGGCCATCTATCTGGCCTGCATTGCCTCGTTGACCGTGTATGCAAAGCGACAACCCAACGACGCCAGCCAGGTTGCGTGCATCGCTTCGTTCTTGTGATAGGAATTGGCCAAAAGGGTGACCTGACGGCCGACGATCAAACCGGCGATCGCGAAGTGCAAACGGTCGGTGATGATGACCTCGTGGCGGGCGGCGAGTTCGAGGTAGTCCTGTGGACCATCGATGTTCTTGATCGGATCACGCTGGAACAGCGAACGCTTCTGAACTCCTTCTCGGTCGCACCGAAGGAAAAGGCAGGTTTTTGCCTGGGGCTGCGTCGTCGTTTCGTACCTCAGGCCCAGGGCAAGGTCCGGAGCGATGCTGGCCCCAGGACAGTAGCGCAAGCTCGCATGCTCCCGTACGAAGACCCGCTTAAAGGGCAGGTCTTCCGGGGCCGCGAACGATTGCGGGAGGATAGTAAGCGGCAGGCCGAGCCGAAGAGATTTCCTGCGCAGTGCAGCGTTGCTTTTCGATAGACCCATATTGCCGCCGCCGGCGAAAACCAGTTCATCCACATCGCCCGGTTTTTCCACCTCAACAATCCGCCAGCATAAGCTAAACGACTCAAAGAGCTGAAACGCGGCCCAGTCGATGAGGCGGTCCCCCACGTTTCCGAACGAACGTAGATAGCCGATGCGCTTGCCTTTGAGCGGCATGAATACTTCGGCGAACAACCGAGCAGGCAGCAGAGGCATGTATCGCTCGCACTCATGACCTAAGAAGCACGAAAGATCACCCGCTTCGCCCGAGCGATGAAACCTTTCAGACCATTGACCTGCCGGGACCGGCTGCGGACAAGCAAGCGCTCGATCGCCTGCTTCACCTCTTCCCGCAAGGGTCTATTCACCAGCCGCTCCCACATCCACACCTTTCTCGGCGCCAGCCTTGAATATCCGTCAATGAGCCGATCAACCGGCTGTCCGATATTGAAAACCTCCGAAGCAGCCAGGTGGCCGCACGCGTCGAGCGCCGCCATCGTGCGCAGGCATTTCTCGCACGCTGAACAGTTCCCCTGCTCGGCCTTGTTCTCCCAGCAGACGTGTAAATGCCGGCGTACGAGATCATGCCCGCCGATCGCCTCTATTTTTTGCCAGCGGATCAACGGGGTCACCTCCGGCACAATACACGTCCCGCTTGTCGACCATAGATGGTCAATCTCCCAGTGGGAGCCCCATGGATGGCGCTCCGGGTGAGGCCACGAAGCGGCGATAGTCAATCGACGCAGGCGCGACCCCAGGAGGTGTCCGACGCCGGCCAGAGCGGCCCCATGCGTTCTTTCCCAGGAGACAGCCTTGAAAAGCGGATGCTCGCGCAGGTTGGTGCGAATGACAAGGAGGCGTTTTTCGAGTGCCGCCGCTACCTGCCGCAGACTGCCCAGCTTCGCTCTCATGCGCCCGGTATCCGAGAGCGGAATGTCGAAGCCGTGAACGAAGACAAGGAAGTCGACCGCCGCCGGATCGGCCAGAAGGCAGGCGAAAGAATCGACCCCACCTGTGAAGCAAAGGCCCCTCACGCGGCTGTCCGCCTGTCGGCCATCGCTTACTTGCTCCAGAGGCCTTCGGGTCGCGCCGGCGAACGGCAGTTCCGGCGAATAATTCCACCAGGGTGCGATGACGGCCAGCACCTGCTCGACGTTCGAGAACCAGACAGAATCCAGCCCCCCCTCGATTCGCAGGCGGCGACCTTTCTCAAGGGCCGGGATGAGGAACATTCCGGCCAGCGCCTCCGGCGCCGGGGAAAGCTCCCACTCGTCGCATTCGAACCACACGGCCTTGCCCGCGATGACAGCCTCGACCCGGTGCACTCCGGCGCGGCAATGCGCGTGCGGCTGGGTGACATGCCACTCCGCGTCGCCGGCCGTTCTGCATCGCATTCGTTCCTCCCCGCGTCAGGCGGCTTGCGCTACCTGCGCTCGAAGGCAGCGACACCATTCGGTCTGCTGCATTACCACTCGATACCCGGCGTTCAGATACATTTTTTGTTTGCCCTGTTCCGCAAGCGCGAGACAACCCAGGCCGCGCCGACCTGCCCGCGCCGTGGCCAGCGCCGCCGCGTGCACTGCCCGTTTCGCCACTCCTTGGCCGCGCCACGAGGGAAGAACAAAGACGTTCTTCAGGCGGCAATACGGCCCGATCGGGGCCAATCCAAGCGCGCCGCAGACCGCCCCCTCCTGCTCCACCAGAAACGCCTCCATGTACCCGGCCGCGCATTTCCGCTGCTCGAGGGCCACGTAGTCCTCCGCCTCGGCCCGATGGCCGTCCGGACATTGCCGATCACTTCCGTGCATGCGCAACTTGAGAAGCCAGTCGGCCGGGGTTTCGATTCGCCGCAGGGTTGTCGCCGGGTCGGTTTGGCTTGGCAGGTCCGTCAAGATCAGGCCGAGTTCGAGACTGGATCGATAGCCGCGCTGGCGCAGCGTTTCTTCCAGGTCGTCCGGCTGACCGCACAGATAGATGCGTGCGAGGACGCCGCCCGAGCACTCCACCGCCTGCTCCCAGCGCTCAATGCGCTCCCGCGGCGGCAGGCGATGACGACGCCGAACCCGATGCAGCACGCACCCCCCGGCCAGATGCGCAAGCCCGGGCAGAACAGCCAGACGCGCGCCCGCAATCCAACGAACGGATGCAGCCGCGCTGAAATACCTCGTCTCGCTCTCAAAAAGCGCACGAGCTTGCGCCGCGAGGTCATCATCGTGCCGCATTTCTTGCCTGTCGGTTTGCGCATGAGACTTCCGACTGGTAAGACTTCGGATCGAGCCAGGTCGCGCAATCAGCCAACAGAGCCTATTTCCGGCACTGCACAATTCCGCCCAGTCACTACAAATGGACAATTCGTCAAGGCGAGAACGAAACCGGCGTTAGAACTCGGCGCCGGCCGCAGAGCCTACCATAACTCCTCCACCGGTTCCCCCTCGCACACAAGCCGCAACTGCCCGGTGATGTCGTAAAGCTGCGCCCTCGGATCGACGCCCAGCGATTGCAAGATCGTCGCCGCCAGGTCGCTGATGTGCACCGGGCGCTCGCGCGGGTAGGCGCCGATTCCGTCCGATGCGCCGATCGCTTGTCCGCCGCGTATGCCGCCCCCCGCTAGCGCCACGGAGTAGCAGTTGCACCAGTGATCGCGGCCGCCCACGTTGTTGGTGTTGTTCGAGAAGGTGACGCCCATGCGCGGCGTGCGGCCGAACTCGCCCATCCAGATCACCAGCACGTCGTCGAGCAAACCGCGCTCGGACAGGTCCTCCAGCAGCGCCGCGAATGCCTGGTCGGCTTTGGGGGCCAGGTCGTTGGGCACCAGCGTGTAGTGCGCGTTGTGCGTGTCCCAGCTATTGCGTTCGACGACGGTGTGCGAGAAGACGGTGACAAAGGGCACCCCCGCTTCCACCAGCCGACGCGCCAGCAGCGTGCTCTGCCCTTGGGTGTGCCGGCCGTAACGATCGCGCAGCGATGCCGGCTCTTCATCGAGATCGAACGCCGTCCGCGAGCGCGGCGAAGTTAGCAGCGAGAAGGCGCGGTCGTAGAGGGTATCCATCGAACCCGCGGACGCGCGGCGTTCGACTGCATCGAGTTCCCGCAGCAGGCCGCGGCGATCCTCGAGACGATGCGGCCCGACTTCAGCGGGCAATGCGAAGGCATCGATGCGGTAGTCGGCGGCGTTCGGGTCCGCGTTGAGCACGAAAGGGTCGTAACCCGCCCCGAGATAACCGCCGAGCAGTCCGGGCGATCGCGCCGGGCCATTGAAGGTTACGCTCGGAATGATCACATGCCCCGGCATGGCCCGGCTGCCCGGACGCAGCCGCGCGAGCACCGAGGCATAATGCGGATGGTCCGTCCGCTGGGCGTTCGTTCGGTTGGATACCGCCATCGGGTCGGTGGCTTCACGGCCGACGAGTGAGCAATAGATGGCGGGGTTATGGCAGCGGATCGTGTGATGGACGCCGCGGAGGATAGCGAGTTTGTCCGCGTGCCGCGCGGTGCGCGGCAAGGCATCCGTCATGCGCAACCCAGGGACGCCCGTGGCAATCGTCCGAAAGATGCCGCGCACTTCCTCGGGAGCGTCAGGCTTCGGGTCGAAGGTATCTCCCTGGTAGGGGCCGCCGACCTGGAAGAGAAGGATGCAGGCGCGTGCGCGCGGGCGGATCGCGGAGGGCGTGCGCTCGGCCAGGGAAGCCTGGCTACGCGCGGCGAGAAGCTGGAGCAGTCCGCTGGAGATTAGAGGAACGCCGCCGATCTGCAGGAAGCCGCGACGAGAAAGCATGCAAAAGGCCTCGTAGGGCTCAAGCGCGGACGCGCCGAAATAGCACGCCGAGACGCTCCACATCTGGAGGCCTTCATGCTCTATGATCGTCGCCGGGGGCTCGAACCGCAAGCCACGACTTTTCTTTATCGCCCGTTACAGTTCCCGGCTCAGGCGGAAGCTCTGCCCGCAAAGCGGCTTAAAGCATCACGTCCAGAGCCACCCTCCGCACCCCATGATTTTGTACCCAATGATTTGCATGACAATCCTCCGCCGCCGTTCCAGTACTGTCGTCCCCCTTAAGCTGCCAAAGCTCGTCCCGCAGCTTGGCAAATCTCTTGTCACCCCGGCCGTCGTCGGCTACTCTGGAGCCATTAAAAAAACCAAAGGCCGAACGAAGGCTTCATGATTGCTCGCATCAGCCTCTGCCTGCTCATCTTGGCGCTCTTCACGGCAAACCTTACCTCGCCGTCGCTGCCTGCCTGCGCCCCGGCTCCCCCTCTCCGTCCCGGGGACCGAATAGGCGTGCTTCCCGTGGTCAATGCGGACCAGAGCGTGATAATCCTCTGGGACGCCGCCAGCAAAACGCAGCACTTCATTCGCAAAGCGTCCTTCAAGAGCGAGGCGGACGATTTCGGCTTCCTGGTGCCCAGCCCAACGCAGCCCGAATTGGAGGAGTCGGGAAACGACGCCTTTCCCTATCTCTACAACCTCACCAAGCCGGAGATCGTCAAGAAAGAAGCCCCCCAGGGAGGCGGTTGCGGGTGCATCATCGGTTGTGGCAAAAAGGAAGCCGCCAAGGGACCTCCGCCCGTCACAGTGATTGAAGAGAAGTTGGTCGCCGGCTTCCATGCGAGCGTCCTTAAGGCTAAGAGCCCCGAAGCGCTTGCCGGCTGGCTCAAAGACAACGGCTACGCCTTTTCATCCGAGGTGCAGATCTGGGCAAAACCTTATGTAGACGACGGCTGGGTCATCACGGCGCTCAAGGTCGCGAAGGACACGGAGGATAAAACGAAAACGGACGTAGCCGCTTCCGCTTTGCGCATGACTTTCAAGACGGACCGGCCGCTGTTTCCTTATCGTGAACCGGATTCCACGGCCCATGCCGCAGCTCTTAGAACGACCAGGCGTCTGCTGCGCATCTACTTTCTCGCCGAGGCCCGCTACCGGGGCGAACTGACGGAAGAAGTTCCCTGGACCGGCAAGCCCGTCTGGGCCGGCAAAGTGGGCGCGACGGACCGCGCGCGTCTACTCGAGTTGCTGAAACTACCGGAAACCGCCGGTCCCAGCGACTGGTGGTTGACGGAATTCGAGGACGACTGGCCCTACCGCATCGCACCCGCCGACGTATGTTTCTCTCGCGCCACCGACCAAAGCGCCGTCAAGCGTCCAGCGATTATTGAGTTCACCGCAGCCACGTTTCCCATGGATCTTTCGGTCTACGCAATCGCGGCGCTCTTCCTTTTTCCGCCGCTGTTCCGCTTCTGCCGACGTCGCTGCAAGGTAGGCCGCGCTCCCTTGGCAACCCGCTTGCTGGAATCGTAGCGGGTGACAAGAAATATCCCTTCTCTCTAAATCCCTCCCGCCTGGTTGATGCTCCCGAACAGCTTTTTCATGAGTTTTCGGTTCGTCGCTTCCATGGCATCGATGCGGGCATTGCCGTCGCTGTCGAGAACCAAGCCTTTTTTGGAACGGGCGTCGACAGCGACGAGTACGTCCATCACGTTCGGGTCGCCGCCGAGGCCATAGGGGCTCACCTTGAAGCCGTACGCTTTCGCCGTGTGGGCCGCCAGCGTTTGATTGGTGACGTAGATCGATAGGGCAGTCGCCATCACCTCTGCTTCCAGCTTTGGAGAGCCGGCAGGGACCTTGAGGGCGAACAGAGCCTTGTAATAAACAGCAACCTGAACGTTCGTCTTGCCGGCGAGGGCGCCATAGAGGTTGGGAAAAGTGGCGGCCAGCCAGGCGCCGAGCTGCGTGGCGCTCGGGCCGCCGTTTAGCGCGGTTAGCAGCTTCTGTCCCTTGTTGTTCCAGAAGCCGATGCTCGCGCTCTGGCCCTTCATCTTCGTTGCGGCGGCGACCGTGCGCTCACCGAAGTTGAAGCTCATGGCCGATTCGCCGCTGTGCAGGACGATGCCCGAGAACCGATCGTTCACGGAGGCATCGCCGATTGGCTTGCCGTCGATGAGGCCGGCCGTCTCCTTGCCGTCGAGGAAGCCGGCCGGTTGCAGCTCGGTAATCGTGTAGCCGGCCGAGTTGCTGGCCCGCAGGTCGCGGAAGAGATAGACGCCCTGGGCATCTGTCTTCGTCTGACGCTCGACTTTCTGGCCGAGGTCGTCAAAGCCGGACAAGAGAATCGTTGCGCCGGCGATGCCCTGCTCGCCGAAGTTGACAAGTCCGTCGAGGTTAAAGTCCGCGTAGACCCGGCCGCTGATGGAGGCGTTAGCCGCCTCGACAATGCTGAACGCCCGGGTGGCGCGGGCCGCGCGGAAGTTGGCCGAGCCGGGGTAGACGACGGTCACGCTATAGCTCCCGACCAGCGTCGGTGGGTCTGATAGCGGGTTGCCCTGGGCGTCGAAGTAGGCGAAGGTAAGCCCGACGCCGTCCAGCGAGTCGCCCGGCGATCTATTGGGAGCGGCCACGCTAGCGCTGGCGGCGAGCGGCTGGCCGGTGTGGCGTCCGCCCGCCTGCTTGATGACGACAGTCGGCGTCGGATTCTGCGCCTCGAAAGCCCCAATGTCCGGCGGATTGTGGCGCGGCAGGCCGCGCTGATCGGTGGTCAGATCATCGAGGGCAAGGCCCGCAGCGCTGGCGGGGCTGCCGGCGGCGAGGGCGACCGTCCGGGTCGGCCCG